>NNBV01000097.1_pt1 | contig 19057 bp, 9 predicted proteins | sample 1173771 | NCBI WGS metagenome assembly NNBV01 (sample SAMN07173938, study PRJNA388173) | plant metagenome | isolation source: symbiotic tissue sample KVS11 | place: Norway: Troms, Kvaloya island | reverse complement strand
CTCAACTCTGTGTCAGCATTTGTTAAATGACTAAATTGTGGCTTTCCTCGCGGCTTGGATTGTAAATTTCCTTCAAGCTTTTGTTGTTTTACAAGCTTTTGTACTAAACTCTTTGAGACGGAAAAGATGTTAGCCACTTTCCTGATTGAGATGTTTTTCTCAAGATGTGCTGCAACTATTTTTTCTCGAAGATCGACAGAGTATGACTTCATTTAAAAGTATTTATATTTTAATCTAGTGTACCTCATAATAGACGCAAGTGCTGTATCAGATGCAATCCTCATCCCCCGCTCACAATCCCCATCTTAGGAATACCTTGAAGATGGGGACTTCCGCTATACGTTAAAAAAGGGCTGGTGTAAAAGAGTCATCTGTGGCTTAATTTGTTTAGACACAAATTTTACTGCTACCAGGGTAATCACGATGACAAATAGACCTCCTTCTGAACCGGAGTCATCTCAAAAAACTGCCCTTGGCTTTGATGAATTTATAGCCATTCTGGTTGCCTTTACCACTATCGGAGCAATTCTTTTTTGGTCATTGTCCCGCAGGGACTCTAGCTGGGATTTAAACGGGTTGCTGTCGCCTTCCTCCACCCCGTCCCCGAATGTTCAATCAAATCAAGCATTGCCCTCCCCTACTGCCAAGGTAGAACCAAATGCAGTCCCCAACAACATTTTGCCCTATTCTCCACCACAGGCTCTTGTTGAACCTAAGACACCTGCATTCCCAACTAATAGCGCAATTCCTTCCCCCGCAGTGTTGCCATCTGTGAAGGTAATGCCAACTCAATCCCCACAACCACAGACATCTGCATCCTCTTCAGTAGACTTTGAGTCATCAATTCCATCATCAGCCTTGCCTTTAGTAACTCCGGCAAAACAAAAATCAATCATTCCGCCGCCAATTGCATTTAACGATGTGCCAAGTAACTTTTGGGGTCGGCGTTTTATAGATGTTCTTTCTTCCCGTGGTATTCTTCAAGGGTTTCCTGATTATTCTTTTAGACCAAATCAGCCTGTAAACCGCGCCGAATTTGCTGCCATACTGCAAAAAGCCTTTGAGCAAGAACAGTCCAAGACTGCGATCGCATTTCAAGATGTACCAGTAAAATTCTGGGCAACTCCAGCAATTGATCAAGCCATCAGTGCCGGATTTCTCAAAGGCTACCCAAAACAAACCTTCAAACCACAACAAAATATTTCACGAGTGCAAGTTCTAGTTGCCCTTGTAAGTGGGTTGAATTTGAAAGCACCCACTTCCCCCAATCAGATTTTAAGTGTTTACAAAGATGCTAAAGATATTCCAACCTATGCTACCAGCAAAATAGCGGCTGCTACAGCCAATGGTCTGGTAGTCAACTATCCAAATTCCCAAATTCTCGCTCCCAACAAAGTAGCTAGTCGGGCTGAAGTGGCGGCGATGATTCATCAAGCTTTAGTAAAACGGGGCAAGTTGGAGGCAATTCCATCTCAAAATATCGTGCGATTGCCTAAAACATCTCCCGGACTTTCTCAGATTCCCAAACAGAATCCAAAAGGTAAATTGTCTGCTGGAGCTTCGTCTCAATGAACTTCGTAGGAAATTTTGAGAGAAATCTGAATCGCCGGAAGTCGGCGATTCAGATTTCTGTGATTCGGAATTAGAGCATACTTCTACACAGAAGCAAGCTATGCATAGCGCCTCGTGGAGAAGCGATAATTCAAGATATTAAGCTTCTGGAATTTGTTTACCAACAACTTGCGATTTAAGAGTTGTAATTTCACTAGTTAACTCTTTCCTGGTTGAGGCTTTGAGTAAATAGCGGTAAACAAACCAGGCAGAGTAACCAATACCGATCAACTCAAAAGTAGGTGCTACTAAAGGGATATCATTCAAAGCATCTAATATTGCCAAGAGTACTTTAACCGCAACAATTGATCCCACAATTAAACCAACTGTTACCAGAGGTTGCTTATATTGATTAAAGAAGCTTCCCAGATATTCTGGCAATGTTGCTAAAAAGGTAGAAATTTGCTCTCCGTATTTTAGCCATTCGTCTTGAGACTGTGCGGGAGGCTGGAGTTTGGTGATGGTTCCCGTTTGGCTGTTGATTTCTGCCACTGTAGTCTCTTTAGATGCGGTTTCCGTAAAATCTTGTTCTGGCATTTTCACTCCCATAAATTTGACAGTTGAGTTTTTCTAATCTGGATAATTACAACCAAAAGGCTGTTGATTAGGTAATGCACAAGTGCATCGGTACAATTGGGTAAAGGGCACACAAAGGTTTGAGTGTCCTATAACCATAATTCTCCCGTAATATCTACTGCATCAACTACAAGGTAGACAGTGAGTAGGAGAATAGAACTCAGAGGGCAGCAGGATGTATTATAATCAACTTCCTGAGTTCTATTTTTTGGAATCAACTGGAATCCTCAGGTTGTGATTATCCCATTCCGTGTCATTTGCTCATAATCGTACTAAATCTAAGTACAAATCATGCAAAAATAAGTCCACCTCTCATTTATATAAGCTTAGAAGCCGATTTTATCTGATATTAAAGCTATCTTAAGCCGCCTTCGTCAATTAACGCATTCGTATTGATATTAATACGTAATAAAAATTTTTATGTGTTCACATATACTAGACTTTTAACCTGTTTTATGATAATCGGTTCCTGAGTAAGAAGCAGGGGAGCAGTTCCAGTAAGTTTTTCCCCTCTGCCCCCCTGCCTCTTGTGCCCAATGCCCAATTCCCAATAGTTTTTTCCTGATTGTATTAATTTTATAAGGAAGCAGTAAGGTAGAGTAATGGCGTAGGTGGTGGCGAAAACTCGTTGCTATTACCCCATATTCAGAAAAGTAGTGTGTTGAGGAGAAAATACTCTCAGACGGATCTTTAAGTGCGCTGAAAAAATTGAATTACGTTCGTCCTAGTAAATGTACTTGGTAAAGTTGCTATCAAAAGCACTTATACAAGATAAGCTTATCTTAATGATTTAGTAAGCAATGATTTGCTATTGCTATAAAAGAAGATAATGTAGATGTTAATCACTAATTGAAGTGTTTCCACAAGCTAGACTAATTTAGTGATTTTTGTGGGAAGGCAAGGAGGTTTGAGAAATGCCAACTCAAAAGCCAACCCCTATCGACAGCAGTTCAGAAAGCAAAAAAGTGCCAGCCGAAGAGCCATCGACAGACGAACTCCCAACTATAGAATTTCCCTCACGAGGGAAACTCAAAGCTAGTTCTTGGCGCATTCATCAAAAAATTGGCTACGGATACTTTGTAGCTATTGGAATTGGCTTTTTTGGTTCCCTGACTGGGTTAGTGATCGCCAACTACTATCGAGGAAGGGAAGTTAGGCAGTTCAATCAAGCATACGAACAAGGTCAACTACTGAGTAATTATAAAGATGCAGTAGTGGGAGCGCAATTACATAGCTCTAACTTAGTTGCTGTATTAGAAAATCCACAACAACTGCAAAGCAAAAAAGCTGATTTTCTGAATAATGTCGAAAAAGCCAAGCAACTAGAGTCAAAAATTGGCGGATTTATTGACAGTAAACCTAAAAGACTAGCAGCAACAAGTTCGACTTTACAGACTTTATTGCTGGATTACAAAACTAATTTAAAAGCTTACGTTGACCAAATCGAGGTCGTCTTACAGAAAATTGACTCCCAAAAAGTGCAGCCTCAGAAGATTTCCTCTGCCCGATCGCAGTTATTGATAATTATGCGTGGTGGAACAGCCATGCGGCTAGACCAGCTTTCGCAAAACTTGACTAATATTTTACAAACTGCTGAAGATCAAGAGCAAGAAAGGCAAAAAGCCGTTGAGCAAGCAAAAATAGTTGAGCGCTTCATCGTGATCGCGAGTATGTTGGTTTCGGTAGCGATCGCAGCTATTGTAGCTTGGCGTACCAGTCGCGCGATCGCTGAACCGGTCATTACTGTAACCCAAGTTGCTGAACAAGTGGCGAGGAAACATAATTTTGATTTACGAGCGCCCGTTACCACCGAAGATGAAATTGGGCTACTCGCCAAATCTCTAAATCGTCTGATTGAGCGTGTATCTGAGCGAACGAAAGAACTACAACAAGCTAAAGAATTAGCTGAAGCTGCTAGCAAGGCAAAAAGCATATTTTTGGCCAATGTCAGCCACGAATTACGCACACCATTAAATGCTGTCATTGGCTTGAGCCAACTTTTAGAAGACGACGCCACCGATCTTGGTTTATCAGGAGACTTTATCACAGACTTAGAAACAATTAACGCTGCTGGTAAGCATCTACTGCACTTGATTAACGAAATTCTCGACTTGTCAAAAATTGAAGCGGGGAAAATGACCCTTTATCCAGAGACATTCGAGATTGGGACGCTGATTCATAACGTCGTTCTCACAGTCAAACCAGCCATAGAAAAAAATGCCAATGTTTTAGAAGTAGATTTTGATGAGCAACTTGGCATCATGTACGCCGATCAAACCAGGATGCGGCAGGTATTGTTGAACTTATTAAGCAACGCCAGTAAATTCACTACGAACGGTAAGGTGACGCTAACAGTCAAAAGAGAAAAGGATGAATTCCGACCAGAGGCTCCTTTGGGGATGATTACTTTTACCGTTACTGACACGGGTATAGGTATGTCTAACCTTCAACAGCAGCAGTTATTTCAACCTTTTACCCAAGGCGATACCTCTACTACGAAAAAGTATGGAGGTACGGGGCTAGGGTTGGCAATTAGCCGCCACTTTTGCCAGATGATGGGTGGTGAAATTATTGTCAACAGTCAGCCAGGAATTGGCTCTACTTTCACCATTCGTCTCCCAATGACTGTGCAGGATTAAAAGAGACATTGCTCAAATCAACTTAGAATACTCCAAGTAAAAAAATGCCCTTGGGTGTTGTTCACCCGCCAGGGAATATAATTAAGAGACTAATTGCTCAAGTCTACTGAAGTAGACTGAAAATTTTCGCGCTATCTTAGTCCTCTTCAGAGGACTTTAGCTATGAGACAGGGATTTATAATCCCTGGCGGACGTGCGGTTTTGCGTTAAGTTGACACGTATGGTTCCTCAACCCAACCTTGTATCTTAGAAATAGTAGTAGACCGTCCCAACCTTGGTCATAATAGACCGCTTCGTAGCATGGGTCACTACAACAATCTCTTTGACAGAACTCGAACAGTCGCCGGGGTCAAAGCTTTAAACACTGATATTTAAAGTATACAGTCCGTATCGGGCAAGGATGAGTTAAATCAAGGGGATGAATTCAAAACAGGGTACAGAAATTAGTTGAGAGTGAAATATGGAAAATATTTCTCAATGGGTAGGCATTGATGTGAGTAAAGCAACTCTCGATGTTTATATCCGTCCAATGGGTAAAGTATTGAAAGTTGCTAATACAGAAGTAGAAATATCTCATCTAGTAGAACAACTCAAATCATTTGATTTAAATCTGATTGTCTTAGAAGCAACAGGAGGATTAGAAACAGAACTTATTATCCAATTGCAGGCAGCACTTTTACCAGTAGCATTAATTAATCCACGCCTTGGAAGAGATTTTGCGAAAGCCACAGGTCGGTTGGCAAAAACTGATGCTATTGATGCACAAATTTTGGCACACTTTGGGGAAGCAATGAAACCCCAGGTATTAGCAATTGAATCTGAAACAGCGCGTCAACTGGGCGAATTAATTAGTCGCAGAAGACAGTTAGTCGAGATGCAGACTGCTGAGAAAAATCGTCGGGCGCGTGCCCGTGGTAAAGCATTAGCAAATCTGTGAGTAATTGACAAAAATAGATAAATCTGTGGGATGAGAGATTTGAGAGGCGATCGCTAACTATAAACAGGAGAATTTGAGTGAAATACCTAAAACCCTGACATAATCCTTGCTATGTCAGGGTTTTAGAGAATATTGTGACAATATTTTGTTAAATTGACAAATAATTTGTTACTGTACACCTACCCTCTGCCTATTTCTGTATCAAACTGATACCAATCGCCAGATGTGTAGCGGGATTCTCGGATATGTAGAATGTGTTGATACATAACTAAAAATTTGATCTGTGACGATTATCTTTAACTATTAACTTAGTTTCCCGAAATAATACAACTAAATATTGTAGTTACATTCCTGTCATAGTAAATTAAAAATCTAGCCGATGTTGTTAAATCATACAAAAAGTTTATTTCTCTTTCTGTGTGTACTAGTTAGCTGGGCTAGCTATTCAACAATTTTGCTTGCATGGGCGCAAACGGAAGTTAGCAATAACCAAGTCTCTCAAGCACAAATTAATTTGACCCTAGTGGAAAAAGATCCTCCGAGTAGAGGAACACCTCCAGGAAAAGAGGGAACGGGAAGCAGAGGTGACTGTATTTATCAGCAGAATAAACCTTCACTGACTCCTATAGTAGGTGGTAATCAATCTCATTTTACTGTCAAAGATTATCCAACTATTTGGGTTTATCTGCCTTATACTTCCCAGCAAGAAACTAGCGGGGAGTTCTCTTTACAAGATGGAGATATGGAGGTGTATCGCACTAGCTTAAAGTTACCTACTAAATCTGGAATTGTTGGTATTACTTTGCCTTCAACAATTCCGGCTTTAAAGGTTGGGAAGGAATATCGATGGTATTTTGACATTAATTGCTCTCGCCATGTCTCTGCCGATAATTCCCCGATACCTGCTTCTGTAACCGGAATTGTAGAGAAGAAGTTAATATCACTGGAACTTGAAAGGGGTTTAAAAACAGCAAAAACTCCGCTAGAGAAGATTTTTGTTTATGCGAAACATGATATTTGGTATGAAGCGATAACTGAACTGGGTCAATTACGTTTAAAGGAACCACATAATTCTACCTTAAAGAAAGTTTGGGTTGAACTTTTAAATACTGAGCATTTTGGTTTAGGGAATCTTTCTCAAGAGCCAATTATTGTAAATATGATGTTGAGTTCGAGTGATTTGAAAATTTTACGTTAATAAAAATTAAATCTAAAATCTAAAATTTCTACAGCCAATTGCCCACTAAAATAAATGCAGACCAATGATACGGGCGATTATAATCTCTGTGTGCAGATTCTTGCAAAAATGCAATTTGAGCATTTCTTAAAGCTTCTGCTTTTGTAATTTGTCCACGATTCAATTCTTGGTAAAACTTAATCATAAATTCGGCTGTAGAAGCATCGTTAATCTGCCACAAGCTAGCTAGAGTAGTACGGGCACCCGCTCGAATTGCTATCCCCGCTAATCCCAAAGCGGCTCGTTTGTCTCCAGTTGCCGTTTCACAAGCACTCAAAATTAGTAATTCAATGGGATTAGCACTTCTTTGGTAGTTCAAACGTAGTAAGTTATCTAAATCTTTGACTTTGATTCGTTCGTTCCAATCAAGAATATAGGTTTGTTCTGGGTTAGAACTAAATTTACCATGAGTTGCTAAGTGAAGTATATTGAAAGGTGTTTTATTAATCTTGATTTGGATATTTTTCTTGATAAATTCCTGATTTTCTAGCGTCTCATTACGCTGAATATTCTCTTTAATTCCTTCTAATTCTACTGCGACATTAGCGATCGCTCCTAATCCTTCTTTTTTAAAGCTGGGAGCGTCTGTTGCACCCGCACTTAATACGCTGAGTGCTTGTCTCTGTAAAGGTTTGGGTTCAAGTAGCTGCAATGTCGGGGTTACACTCACAGCATATCTTTCGACCAAATATCTTTGTCCATCATGCAAAACTGCCATTGGCAGATTCCGCAATGAACCATCAAGGACAAATACTAAGGTTTTAATCTGGCTTTTTTCTCGCGTTGTTGTGGTTTCAAGTTCATCTGCAAAAGGTTTAATTAACCAGTCATATAACTGTTTTGCTTCTTTTTTTAGCTGACTTAAACTGGTGCTGCGTCGCTTTAGAGAATTTTGCAGTTGTGTGACTGCTGCATCGATTTGGGTTTCCGAAATATTGACATGGGCATAGTGACGTAAATTATCTAAGCCTGGTAATTTCAGAATCACTTCCAAACGATTCGGTAAGATAATTGGGTAAATAACGGCTGCCGATGGGTCTAATTGGTCAATATTTACCTGTTTTGGCTGGGCGCAAGCATCGCCAAAAAAGTTGTCTAATTCTGCTAGTTGCAGTGCTTCCATTATCTTACGAGCTTGAATAAGATTATCTCGATTTACTTGTGGAGAAAGCAAAAGTAAATCAACTAATTGCCGATATAGTGGTTCTACACTTTCTCTAAAAAAAAACTGAACTTCTGGATTTAGGGCAACTAAATCACTGCGTAAATTTCTGATATTTTTAAAAGCTTCAGTGTAATATGTAATAGCCTGTTTAGTCTCATTTTCTGCTTGGAGCAATCGCGCCATTTGCCATTGCCATTGATAGCTGATATCTGGTGCATTAATTGCTTGGGCAATGACTAAAGCAGACTGAGTATTTTTTTTAGCATTTGACCAATCTCCCGCTTGTTCATAGAGTGCGCCAAGAGTACCAAGGGCGTAGGATTCTGATCGTTGATCTGCTAAATTTATAGCTTGTTCAATTCCTGTTTCTAATATTTTGATAATTTCTGGACGTTTGCTTGTTTTCCCCATTTTGAGCAAACTTTTGGCAAAATTTACCCGAGCATAAACAGATACTCGACTTGTTGGTAATTGATTAAGCTCGGCTGTAATTTGTTCAATTAAAGGTGTAGTTAATGTGAATTTTTTAGTCTCAATTAATACAGAAAGATAATTAAGTTGTGCCTGAATTTTTATAGTGGATAAAGTAGCCATAGCAATAGCTTTTTGATAGCATTCTAAAGCTTTCTGCTTGTATTTTTCGGAGCTTTGTGTATCTTTTAATTCTTCGTTTCTGTGGGCGATGGCTAATTCTGTATTTCCTAAATTGAGCAAAGCTGTACTTTCTTCTTGGGATAAATGCAATTTTTGGGCAATAGTCAAACTCTGGCTTAAAATTTCCCCAGATTTTTCTAAATCGCCATTAAATCGGCGGATATTACCAAGGTTGAGCAAACCAGTTGCTTTCAAAGGAGAGTCAGGTTGTTGGTAAAGTTGCTGTTCTACTTGGGTTAAAAGTTTCTCGGCGCGGCGATAGAGTCCTAAAGTTTGCAATGCTAAAGCTTGATTTATTTGGATGCCAATAATACTAACGCGATCGCCAGATTGAACATACAATTTTTCCGCTTTTTCCCAACTTAAAAGAGCAGCTTCAGTTTGCCCCTGTGCCAATTCCCAATGTCCTAAGCTATTCAATACTTGGGCATGAATTCGGCTAAATTCTTTGTCAGATGGTAATTTATCTAATAAATTTAAACTAGTGTCAATTGCTGCCTTTGCTTCTTGCCAATGCCCAAGTTTTTGTAGAGCTAAAGACATTAAACTTAATGCTTGAGCTTGGTGAGCTATGTCTTTTGAAGCTTGATAAATTTGTGCTGCTTGTTGTAAAAGTTTTGCGGCGGCGGAAAATTGTCCCCCATCATAATATTTTTTACTCGATTGTACTAGCTCTAAGGCTGATACAGGTTCATTTTGTTGAATTGAATTTTGGGCAATGACAGGAAATAGTATTGGCATACCCAGGCTAAATATTAACCCGAATATTACCAGCAGAATTAACTTCAAGAAGTGTTTCATGATTTACCCCTAAGATGACAGTCTTGGGGATGCAACCAAGTACCTTTAGGTGTCACCGTAACTGGTTTTGCTGTGAGTATCAAATTACCATTTGCATCTTTTACCAAACCTTGAGCTTCAATAATTGTTGTAGATTCTGTTTGATGTTTGTGTGATGAGTTATTAGTTGTTGGTTGAGTTTGTGTCTGTGGCGATATCAACCAATCTTCCCAAGCTATATTTGTACTGATAATTTCATAGGGAGAAGGAGGTAAACCACCTTTACCAGTAATAATAAATTCACTACCTTGAACTGCAACGCAGAGATTTTGATTGATTAATCCAGAAACATCTACAATATCTGTTGGTAATTCTTGCAATCCTTGACTGGGGTCAGTATCAGGTGTGTTGAGATTGACCTCACCATTCAAGGAAGCGTTAGTTTGAGAGATAGCAGTGATGTCGCTTGTTGATAACTGACTGGGGTCTAGTTTTGTCGGATCAGTTGTTTGTAGTAATTGTTCCAGTTCTTGACGACTGCGTGGTGTGAGTCCAAATATCCCCGCAGCGTTGATAGTAACCTTGCCACCGCTACCTTGAAAAGCATTAGCGGCGATGTCGCTGTTTTCCTTCGGAGGAGCAACGATAAAACCTTTAAGTGCGTTGATGGTAATGTTACCACCATTGCCATCCTGCTGTGTAGTGCCTGCTGTGGAAGAAATTTGACTGTTACGGCGCAGCAGTAATAAGTCTTCAAGTTGTAGTGTAATATTGCCACCATTCCCTGATGTCGCTGTGGTTGTGATGCTTGCTTGGTTGTCCAACTCAACAGAACGAGCTATGACTGTCAAGTTACCCGCCGCTCCCTCACCCAACGTCCCCGCTCTTATCTGTGCGCCATCTCGGACAATTAACCGCCCCGTTTCCACAGTTAATTTACCTCCATCACCTGTCGCGTTTGAACCGACTGAAGTAAATAACCCGCTAGAACGCCGACCATCTGCTGATCTTCCAATCAGTTCCACGGAATCGCGAGCCGAAACTATCAGGCTACTCCCATCTCCGTTACCTAATGTCCCAGCTCCTATCTGTGCGCCATCTCGGATGATTAACCGCCCCGTTTCCACAGTTAATTTACCTCCATCACCTGTCGCACCTTCTTCGGAAGAAGTAAATAACCCACTGGGAAAGCGATTATCTGCCGAGGTTCCAATCAGTTCTACCGACTCGTGAGCCAAAACTGTCAAGTTACCCGCCTTCCCCTCGCCAAAAGTATTAGCTAATATCTGCGAGCCATCTCGGACGATTAACCGCCCCGTTTCCACTGTTATATTGCCCCCTGTGCCTGTCGCTCCTTCACGGAATGTAGCTGATATCTCTGCATTCTGAAGGATTAACTGCTCTGTTTTTACTGTTATGTTGCCTCCTGTGCCTGTCGCTCCTGGGTAGATTTGAGCAAATAAAGCACTAAAAGACTGACCATCAGGTGTCGCTCCTATTAGTTCTATTGACTCCGAAGCAGTGACATTCAATGTTCCTCCCGCTCCTGCTTCCAGAGTGCTGGCTTCAATTTGAGAACCATCCTCTAGTGTCACCCGCCTACCCTGGACTTGGATTTCACCGCCACCAGCGCCACTTGCATCTACTACCGCCCCACCAGAAAGCCGGATGTCTCCAAAAGTTTGTACATCTGCATATCCAAGAGCAAAACCAGAGCCTATCGCGGTTAAACTAACTAAATCAGAGCCAGCAACACTACCTAATTCAATCCGTCCCCCGGCTGTTTTTAGGGTTGCACCTTCTAGGGCTAGATTACCACCTACCAAAGCTAAAGTTTGATTGGGTTGTACGCGCAGAGCCGCAGTTGTATCAATCAGTTCAGACGTAAATCTTTGACCCTGACCATTGCCTTGCACCTGAATACTGCCGGCATTAGCTCCAAATTGCAAGCCAATGGGAACACTGACTGTCAGTAGAGGTGCTGTTTGGGATGCGATCGCGCTAAACTCTCTACCATCCCCAAATTTAATCGCATTCGCCGTACTCGCTACAAAGGAACCCGCCACATCCAAGCGTGCATTCTGTCCAAAAATGATGCCGTTGGGATTAATTAAAAATAAATTTGCGTTGCCATTTACACCTAATATCCCCGAAATATCCGAAGTGTTGTTACCTGTAACTCTACTCAGAATATTAGTTATCCCCGCAGGATTTGCGAAATATACTCGCTGTCCATCTTGGATATTGAATTCGCTAAAACTGTGAAAAAGATTACTTCCCCTGATTGCGCCGCCATCAATTTGGTCTGCTGTAGCGCCTTTGACATTGACATTGGGGGTAATAATTGAGCGATCGCTACCTAAAGTATCATCGGGGATAATTTGGGCAAGGGCGATCGTTTGGGAGAAGTAGCTCACCGTAGCGATCGCTAATCCTCCCAAAAATGAGAATAATCTAGTTAAAATTGATGATTTCACATATATATACATACTAAAAGAAGATTTTGACAGCTTTGTATCAGGTTATTTCTGATTTGAGACTATAGCAAATAGTTATAATTTTCCCATATATGCCTAATTTTCAAAAGCTTTAAAAAAACAATGTGACAGATACAAGCTTTGAGAATGTTTTAAAAGTTTTAGGTGAATATAGGTTGAGCTACTACACAAGCAAAATCCACCTGCGTAGACTAAAGAAAAATTAAGTTTTTTAACCCACGCAGGTGGGTTTTGTCTGTGTAGCCGCGACTTCTAGTCGCCAGGGCTTCATTTTTAATTTACATTATCTATGAGTTTCCAATATTTTATACCTATAAATAACTAAACTACTTTCAACAGCCACCAATGCTAAAGCTGACGAAACTAAAGGTATCCAACCTCCATTAAAAGTTAGCAAACCCCAACAAATTGCATATAAAACAGTCAAAGCCACACCTCCTCCCAATAAAATTAGACGCAGTGATATCAAACGCCAAGCTAGCAAACCTCCTACTAACGACCAACCCCAAATCCATATTATTTCAACTGGTTTTGACCAAGACCAAATTAACGGTCGTTTATCCAATACTGTACTGATAATTTGACTGACCATCTGTGCTTGAATTTCCACACCTGTCATAGTTGGAACTGAAAAATAACCACCACTATAGGGTGTGCGCCAATGATGGTCGTTAAAACTGGGGTCTGTAGTCCCAATTATGACAATCCGATTTTTGACGAGATTAGGGTTAAATTTATTGCTTAGAAGTTGCTGCAAAGTAACTTTTTCGGCAATTTGTTTTGAGGCGCGATAGTTGAGTAATATTTGATGACCACTAGGGTTAATATTATGGTATCCGCCAGAATTCTCTTCTAAAGTTTTAAATACGATTTTATCCAATTTTAAATAATTATCTGGTGTGAAATCTGCTTGAATTCCGGCTGCTGATAAGTAATTAGCTGCAAGCTTCCAAGCAAAAGAATATTTGCTTTCACAGGGAGATGCAGAATCTACAGCTAATATTTGCCGACGCAGAACACCATCAAAGTCAATTTCTACATTATTAAAGCCTTGACTGCGTTTTGAAAATTCTGAAGGAAGTTTAATACCAGGTTTTCCATATCTGCAAATAATAAATAGATTATTGCTATTTTTTATTTTTTTAGCGAGGTTTTTATGTTCTCCTCTTAAAGGAGATTCTCGATAGATATCTAAAGCGATCGCTCGTGGTTTTGATTGTTCTAGTTTTGTGAATAATTGTGCAAAAGAATCATCAGACAAGGAAGCAGCTTTGCGTTCTGCAATTGGTTGAGATTGGACATCTTCTTCTGTAATGGTAACTAATAACAACCGTTTATCTATGCCTTCATCAAGCCGCGATCGCATCAGTAGATCGTAAGCTTGCAGTTCCCATGCTTGTAAAAAGCCAAGGGTTCTAATGCCAATAACTATACTCGTAATGGCTAAACTAGTGACAGCGACTTGCCAGAAGGGTAGAGCATTTTGGTAATTATTTTGCTGATTTAACTGTTTTTCTAGCCAATTTAAATCAAAAACTGTTTTATATATAGGATTTTTAACACTTAAGTTGCTTTGATGCAGATTTACTAAGCCAGAAAGACGCAATTCCAGATATATCTCAGAATTATTCGCAGGTATTTTCCTTCGCTGCAAAACTTTTTTATACAATAGTAGTAAAGATGTACTGGAGTGGGAATTTCTCAAAATGCGATCGCGAATAGTCCGCAAATGCTCCGGTTCATCCTGAGATTCCCAATTCTCAATAATGCGTTTGTGTACTAAATACTTGATAGATTGCGGTGTTTGCACCTCAGATTCCTGGGAAATCAACCAACAAAGCTTTTGAGTTAAAAATGGTTGTCCTCCAGTCCAATACAGTACCTCTTTTAAAACAGCTTCAGGATTGCTAACTTTTTCAACCAAACCTTTGCCTAAACTGATACTTTCATGTAATTGAAAACCTTTTAATTCAATTGCTCGACCAATATTAAAGGGAGTTGCATTTTCATCTTTAATTAAATCACCAGGTGTAGCTACACCCAATAATGCAAAAGAAAGTCTTCTATATTCTGGATTGCTTGCCCTTTTATCGTAACAGTGACGAATCAAAGCAAAAAATTCATCTGTAGGAAAGTTCAAGCTGAGAACGCTATCAATTTCATCAATAAAAATAACAATTTTCTGCTTAACTTGCATTAGCAATACATTTTCAATAAACCCACCTAAACGCTGCACAGGTGATAAATCTTCTTGTTCGCGCAACCAACTACGACGGTTTACCTGTAGATCAAATCCACTGATTAATTCTTGAATAATCCCCCCATACCATTGAGACGCAGTAATTTGTTGACTACCAATTCCGCTTAATTCAATTTCGACACAATTAATATTTTGCGCTTGTAATTTGTACATAGTCCTAATTCGCAAGCTAGATTTACCCATTTGTCGCGAATTTAGGACATGGCAATATTCCCCAGCTAACAAAGCATTGTAAAGCTCGTTATCTGCCTCTCGAACAATATAAGTAAGAGCATCAGGCGGTAGACTTCCTCCTGGTTGATATTTGTAGTTGGAATAAGTTTCATTGCTCTGAGAGTTGTCATTAGTCATTGCTGATTGGTAAGGAACTTTAGATATTTTTGCATTTTTTAATGTGGATATTCTTATTCACACATACTTACTTAAGTCAACCTTATTGTCGAATTTTTAACTCCAAAAAGTTACAATTTATCTTTTCACCTGAATTTAACTGAATTTAACTGAACTTAACTGAGTCAAATAATTTAATTTGACTGAAAATATACCTGATTTTGACTCAACTATTTAATTAAATAATTTAAGAAAATGTCAACAGGAAGCAACAAAATCTTGCTGACAACATAATCACATTGTTTTTAGAGAAATTAAGATGGCTAAGATTATCGGTACAGTTAATGCAGATTTACTATACGGCACCTTTGACGCAGATACGATTGAGGGATTGACGGGAAATGATGAACTTTCTGGTGGTTCAGGAGGTGATGACGTTATTATCGCCGGCCCAGAAAATCCTGTGTCTGGATACACTGACAATGATTTTGTCACTGGCGATACCTTTGCAGGTGGCAATACTAACGATATTATCTCCGGTGGTTACGGTAACGATACCCTTTATGGCGATAGTTATGAGGGTGGTGGAGGTGGTAACGATAACATCTTTGGTGGATTAGGCGACGATTACCTCAATGGTGGCGATGGCAACGATAACCTCTATGGTGGCAATGACAACGATTACCTCTTTGGTGGCAATGGTAACGATTACCTCAATGGTGGCTATGGCAACGACACTCTTAATGGTGGCTATGGCAACGACACTCTCATCGGTGGCATTGGCAATGGCAATAAGAAAATCTATGGTGGAGACGGTAACGACTACCTCTTAGGTGGCTATTACAACGACACTCTCTACGGTGAAGCCGGAAATGACACCCTAATTGGCGGCAATGGCAACGATACTCTCATAGGTGGCAGTGGCTACGACATTGCCATCTACGGTCAAGAATTTACCACCTATAATGCCTCTTTTACTAGCAATGGCGATATACAAATCACTGGTAGCGAAGGCACTGACCTCCTCAGTGGCATCGAGCAAATTAACTTCGCCGGAGATGGGGTTTATAAAGTTTACACCGGAGATGGAGGTAATAACACCCTCACCGCCGATCGCAATTACTGGTCTTTACTTTACGGTGGTGGCGGCAACGATTTCTTAACCGGCAGTAATTACAACGACACCCTCTATGGTGGATTCGGCAACGATACCCTCATCGGTGGCACTGGCTACGATGTTGCTATCTATACTGGACAATTTACCAACTATAATGCCTCTTTTACCAGCAATGGCGATATACAAATCACTGGTAGCGAAGGCACTGACCTCCTCAGAGGCATTGAGGAAATCAAGTTTGTCGGAGATGGAGTCTATAAAGTTTACACCGGAGATGAAGGGAATAACACTATTACCGCCGATCGCAATTACTGGTCTTTACTTTATGGAGGTGATGGCGACGATTTCTTAATTGGCAGCAATTACAACGATACGGTCAATGGTGGATTCGGCAACGATATTGTCAATGGTGGTTCTGGTGCTGACAAAATATATGGTGATAGTGGTAATGATAATATCTTTGGCGAATTAGGCAAGGATTACCTCAACGGTGGTGATGGCAACGATGACCTCTCTGGTGGCAATGATAATGATTCTCTCTACGGTGGATTAGGCAACGACTCTCTCAATGGTGACGTTTACGGTGAAGCCGGAAACGATTTGCTCTACGGTGAAGCTGGAGATGACTTGCTATACGGTGGTTCCGGTGCAGATACAATGTATGGTGGTAGCGGTAACGATACCTACTATGTTGATAATGCTGCTGACGTAGTTACTGAGTATGCATCACAAGGAATTGATACCGTATATTCTAGGATAAACTATACTTTGGGAGCAAACGTCGAAGACCTGTTCATGGATGGCACAGATTCCATCAACGGTACAGGAAACAATTTGGATAATCATATTTATGGTAACGATGGCGACAACTCCCTCTATGGTCAAGCAGGTAACGATTACTTCTTTGGCGCAAACGGCAACGATTACATCAATGGTGGTGATGGAAACGACCAAATGTATGGTAGTTTCGGTGACGACTACCTAAATGGTGGTTCTGGTGCAGACACAATGTATGGTGGTAGCGGTAACGACAGCTACGTTGTTGATAATGCTGCTGATTTAGTTACTGAGTTTGCTTCGGAGGGAATTGATACCGTCATCACTGCCAGAAGCTACACTTTGGGAGCAAATGTCGAAAACCTGACTTTAACGGATTCTGCTGTCATTAACGGTACGGGTAACGACTTAAATAATTATATCTTGGGTAACGCTGCTAGTAATTCCATCGATGGTAAAGGTGGAAACGATCAAATTAATGGTAGAGGCGGCAATGATTACATTAATGGCGGCACAGGTAATGACACACTTTTAGGTGATATTGGAAATGACACCCTGCTAGGTTCGACAGGTAACGATGCCCTCTACGGCAATGATGGTAATGACAGCCTTTTAGGTGGCGATGGCAATGACATATTAACTGGCGGTACTGGTAACGATATCTTAACCGGTGGTATTGGTAACGACACCCTTTTGGGTGGTGCAGGTGCGGATAGATTCAGATTCTCTTCTAAATCGGAAGGCATTGACATCATAAAAGATTTCCAGCGCGGTGAAGGTGACAAGATTGAAATTATCAAATCGAGTTTTGGTGCTACCTCCCTCAACCAATTCAGCTATAACAGCAATACTGGTGGCTTGTTCTTTGATGCTTCACCCTTTGATAATCTTGGAGCTATTCAGTTGGGAACTATCGAGAATAAGCCGGCTGGATTCTCAACACAACTCGATATTGTTCTGGTCTAAGGATGCATTCAGTTTTGCCTGAGTTCATCAGGTGAATAGTATTTAGAGGGTGTTTGAATATTGGCAGAATCAGGCAGAAGAAAAAAACTTCTTTCTTCTGCTTACCAAATGATTAATCCAGCAACCATATCCGAAAATACTGACGATATAAATGGCAGCGAATCTCTACCAAATTACCAGAAAACTTCACTAAACCCATACTTTGTAACTGATAAGCTAAAATTGGCTCTAATAGTACAGGGGTAGTAGAGTTAACAACTTTTTTGAAAGCATCTGCTAATTTGGTATGTTGTTGTAAATTTAACCAATGTTCGCGCAGATGATGAGCGTAAATACCAGCTTCTGTAGTTCCTTCAGTTAAGATTTGCTCAAGGGTAATATCTGGATAAGTTTTGAAGTGGGACAAAGCCATCTCTAACAAATAAGGATGTCCTCCTACTAATTTGATGAGAGAATCTATCATAGTCACGTCTAGATTCAGTTGATGTTGCTCGGCAAAATCTTGTACTTGCTCGCGGGTAAATTCTGACAGTTCTAAAGGTAATCCTACATTAAATGGCGACTGATTAATATTTAGTCGAATATAAACATCGGTGGAATGTATTAGTACCAATCGCAACTTCTTCCAAATTTGCCTGCTTCTGGCTTTTTCATACCAAGAACGCAACAGTCCAAAAAAATCTTCGTAAATTTCTGGATAGGGGAATAGTAAATCAATATTATCTAGGCACAAAACAAGAGGGGTATCAGCAGCAAATAATAAATACTTTTCAAAGTAAGTAGTGCAACTTACTTTTGCTCCCATACCCTCTTCATCCCAATACTCATCTAACTCATTGGGCAATCCAAGTTCTCGACTGATATTACTACTAAACCAACGGAGGAATTTATTTAGTTGAGTAAAATGGGTACTTCTGTCTGCTAGTTCAAAACTTAAAATAACGCCGCGATAATCTTTTTTTGGCAATTGAGTTATTACCTGAGTTATAAATGATGTTTTTCCCATGAGAGCAGGAGCTTTTATTCTAATCAGAGAGCCAGGTTGTAAAAGAGTTTCATAACATATTTTTTCTATCTCAGTCCGCCTAACATAAATGTTAAGTTTTAGATGATTTAAATTTTCTGAATATTTATTTTCGCTTAACAAGTCAACTTTTATTTTATTATCTAGATTGTCTGGAGCTATTATATTTTGACTAAGACTATCCTGAGTTTTACCACCATAGAAATTTTCCTCAAGAGATACTAATTTTTCTTTTTCCCATTTACGTTTGAGTGCTTCTTTGAAATTACTTTTTTTAACTTTTTCTTCTAAGGAATCGCTCAGTATTTTCCAGAGTTTTGGGGCGGCATCCTGACTAATATAACTAGTTGCATACTGATATTGAGCCGCTATTTCATCATATCCTTGTCGCTGCCATGCTCCTTTAAGAATAATTATCTCAATATCTGTTAAATTTCTATTTAATTTAGAATTTACTGACTGATTGGCAACTTTAATTGCTTCATC
>NNBV01002668.1_pt1 | contig 19059 bp, 18 predicted proteins | sample 1173771 | NCBI WGS metagenome assembly NNBV01 (sample SAMN07173938, study PRJNA388173) | plant metagenome | isolation source: symbiotic tissue sample KVS11 | place: Norway: Troms, Kvaloya island | reverse complement strand
TGAAGTCGGAAGTCAATAAGTTTTATGATTTACTCTTTGAAGACTTAGTGAATATATTAACCTTCATTTCCTTTTTGGATATACTTCTTTCCTGTCTTGGGTTGTTAGGTATGGCCACCTACACTACCGAAACACGTATGGAAGAAGTTTCTATTCGGAAGATATTGGGCTCGAGTGATGGTGCAATTGTGATTTTATTGTCGAGAGGATTTCTATCCATGTTGTGCCCTGCCATCGCCATTTGAATTCCGTTAGCTTATTTGTAAATACTTTGTGGTTGGAGTTGATTGCTTACCATACCGTGATTGGGCGGAGTACAATTGGATTGGCAGTTTTACTGCTAGTGATCTTTGGCTCGCTCACTATCGGCTCGCAGACCTGGCGCGCGGTGTTTGTAAATCCAGTGAAGAATTTAAAGAATGAGTGATTGTAAAAAGATGAAACCAATTTGTAACACAGTAAAGAAATAAGAAGCAAAATGGAAAAGGGAGATATAATTGAAATTGAAAACCAGCTTATTCAAGGAATAAAAACGAGTGACGTAAAGCTATTAGACAAACTTCTGCATGACGATTTATTATTTATAGCTCCGAATGGAAAGACCGTAACCAAAGAAATGGATTTAGCTTCCCACCGCGCGGGCGATATGGTAGTTAACGAACTGATATCAAAAATTGAAGAGATCAATATTATTGGTGACAATGCAATTGTAGTGGTTGTCTACGACACAAAAGGAACGATGTTAGGAAATACAATGCAAGGGCAATTCCGCTATATCCGCATTTGGAAAATGTTTCATGACGGAATTAAAATTATTGGTGGAAGTTGCCTTAAAGTTTAAATAATTCAAATTCAAATGGCTAACGTTTTAATGTGTCACTTTATAAAATCTTTTATAAGTATGCTAATGACAAGGTTGGTTTTGTGAATGTTGGAATTTTAATGAGGCTTTACGTCAAAGTGAGGTTCTGAGCCATTTATTAATTTGAATGCTTACCTTTGAAGTCACTTCAATCAAATGTTCAATCAACTTAAGTCATTTTGTAATTCTACGATTTCGCTTACGGAAGGTGAGCTTAGTTTTATTGATACGTTCTTTGAGTGTAAAGTGCTAGAAAATAAAGAATTCCTACTTGAGGGTGGAAAAATATGTGATTTTATCGGTTTTATTGCCAATGGAACAATAAGGCATTTTCATATCAAGAACGGTGAAGAGAAAACGTGTGATATTTCCTTCGAAAACTCGTGGGTGACAGATTTTCAGAGTTTCACACTAGGTACCTCCTCCATTATGAATCTACAAGCAATGGAAAAAACAACTCTATTTACAATAAAAAAAATAGCCTCCACTAATTATATAAAGAATGCCCAAAGTATGAAACATTTGGGCGTTTGATGGCGGAGCAGGTTGCACAAAGAGCTACCGAAATTGCAATGTCACTTTCATCAGAAAACCTGTGTCAGGTGCTACCCTGTATAGTGCGTGATAAATCCGAACTCGTCAGTGACTCATCTGAAAGAAGGCGAATTAAATATACAATTCATTGACCAAGCGAGTGATGATAATCCAAAAGTAAACTTTAAAAAGTTTCTGTATTTTATTGGTAAGAATTTCATTTTAAGTACATTGAACTTAATACGAATTGAACCCTTCTGCGCAAAATTGATAAGGAGGAAATTCGGTGTCTCTAGGAAATTGAATTTCTATTATTATCTGATTGTCAAATCAATAGATAAATTATTCGATTCCCTGCAGTTCTATTATTTAAAGAGCGACATGCGATAATCTATACTACTTTTTTTATTTTAAAAGGTGCGCTCTGGTTCGAGCAAATTGAGCGGCTCCATAATTGTATGACTGCTATCTCACTTAGAAACAAATTTCTTCTCAAATGACTGAGTGATTTTTAAGATCCTAATTTTTGAAAAATCTGCCAAAACGTTCAATTTTCAAGCATTTATCATCGCTAGCTTCTTTAAATCCTGAAGGAATGAGTTCGAGAATTGTATGGTCAGGTCGACTTTTACAATTTAACTCGTTGTTATTCATGAATATAAATCGAGCAGCATTTATAGATTTTTATGAAGCGTCACTTTAATAATCTCAAACTTCTTTTCATAGGATATAGAGTGCAGTGATAACTTTATAAGATCTAATGAGTTGATTCAGATCGAGAAGTTGTTGGATGCTAATGGAAATAAATGATGGTATTAAAATGGTTTTGTTTGGAAATAGATCAACTTTAGCGGCATCAGCGAAGATTTCTTTTTTGCACTATCTAGAGAGATGTTCATTTTAAATTGATCGATTTAACAAATCATGATAAGACTTTTTAATTTTCTCTCAACACGAAAAATGGAGGTCATCTAGAAAGAAATTTCCGCCCGAGGAAATTCGGTGCACAAAAGGGATGGTGCTATTTCTACGAGTTGATATTCAATGCAATCTATAAACGATTCGATTCCCTGAAGCTCCACTAGAGACCACTTAAAAGAAAAGCAGAAGCCCGGATAAAAAAATCCGGACTTTTTACTTTTTATACCTTTCTGGTCGGTCAATGGCTTTTGATCGTGATACTGCCAAACAGACTTGTTCCGATTAGTTTCAACACCTTAGTCGAATCGGCTTCGTCAGCACTTTGGGGACGTTTGTCTTCCAGCGATGCAAAGATGGATACTACCTCGGATTGAATTTTCCAGTTTGCCGGTACAATTAAATGAGTACCACCAAATACCTGCGTTAGGTCGAGTGTAACTGTTCCTGTAAAATCCGCCTGACTCAAAATCAGATCGTTTCCGCCAAACACTGCTACCGCTTCACCACCTTTAAAGTCTTTGCTGATGATATTCCGTTTAGTACTACCAAATATGGAAACGATATCCACTACTTCACCTGAAGCTTCGCTAAATGAGATGGTTGTATTATCACTCCACGAATTCCAATGATCACTTCTTCTTGTACGGGAACGAAGGATCATCAATAACCCTGCACCGATGACAATTGTGGGCCAGATGAAATGCCTCAATTCGATATCAATACCAGGAACAAAATCATCGATCATAAAAGCAGCACCGATGAGTATGGGAACGATCCAGCCACCAGGGCGAAATGAATGACGTGCGCCAGAGAAAACCCCAATCGTAATAAGAATCATTTGCCACGAAAGAATCCAATGAGGTAATTCTACTCCGGCCTGGTGCGCCATTAAAACCAAACCGATGGTAATCAATGCAGCACCACTCCATACACGACCGGAGCGGCTATGTGCTTGGTGGTCAATTGCAGTATTACGGAGGCCTTGGTCAGTGTTGTCGGTTGTTTCCATTGTAGTTTGTTTTTTATTCAAATGAACGGCAGAGGGAGTGGGGTAGCCATTGCCAATAGGCGGGTAACAGGCACTAGTCGGTAAGCCCGGCAAGGGCGTAGGTGAATGAAGCTACTATAAAGTAAAGGGTAGGTGGCGTCAAAAAATAATGATAAATGTTCGTGTACCAGAAGTCGTTTTAATTTTACTATCTTATAATGGTTAGTCAATTTGTAATCTCGGCAAGGGCTTCATAGCTGCGTTGTTTGATTGTACGAACAATAACAATATTTGCGTCATCTTCGGAGGCAGCCAGAGTCGTTGCAGATCCGAAGCCACCACTTCCAGCTGCTATAAAGCAAAGCTATGGTAACATTATCAATAGAAACATCAAAAGGAAAAATTGAATATACCTTGCTTGGAAGTGGCAAAGCAATTTTGATGGTAGTGGGTGGACATACAAACTGTAAGGAGACTATTTTTCGCAAAGGTTTAGATTCCGATAAATATTGTTTTATTACCCCTTCCAGACCTGGTTATGGGTTGACACCATTGACCGAACAAAATAAAACAGCAAAAGGAACGGCAGACTTATTGGTTGCACTTTTAGACAAGTTAAATATCCAAAAAGCAATTGTTGTTGGCATTTCTGCGGGAGGATTGAGTGCTTTAGAAATTGCTGCCAACTATCCTGATCGAGTTGAAAATTTGATATTGATGTCTTCTTTGACAAAAAAATGGTTTGTTAAAACTGATAAAGTATATAAAGGAGCAAAAATGATTTTTGCGCCCCAAATAGAACGCTACACGTGGTTTTTTTATAGATTATTTTTCAGGCTTTTTCCGAAAGCAATGACAAGAGCCATGTTTAAAGAATTATCAAAATACAGACCAATTGATTTTACTGAAGAGGAGTTTCACGAATTAAGGCGAATGACTCTGATAATGCGATCCTACCAAGGTTTTGATAATGACTTGGATCAAACTATTGAACAAGAAACGTTAAGAAGAATAGAATGTCCAACACTAATTTTACATAGTGAAAATGATAATTCAGTAGATATATCTCATTCCAGGAACGCAAAAGACAACATTGAAAACTCAAGGTTGGTAACATTCAATAATCATTGGGGCCACCTGCTATGGATTGGATCAGATTATGAACCCATATTGAAAGAACTCAAACTGCAAATTGAATACTAAATTGCTTGTTTGACTTCTTATTTTCGTTCAGTCACCTGTATTAGGGTGTAACTCGTGAACACATCGATTTCTTCTTTTCGCTTGAATAGATAGTGGACTACTTTTTCTTTCTGAATAGCCATTTTGGAATCTGTTCGCCAAGAATAGCCGAAGAGAAAATGGTGTTATGTTCAATACCGTCAAATATCCAGTAGCGGGTTTTTCCTATGGTGCTGACTTCTCTATAGAAATGATCATCACTGGCAGGAGGGTTTTCGGTATCCTTGTTTCCATGAATGAGCCAGATGGGAATTGTTTTTAGCTTTTCCACTTGTTCAAACTGCGGAATACCCGATAGGCTAACTCCAGCGGCAAACAACTCCGGCCTTGAGGACAATACATTAATCACCGAAGAACCACCCATGGAAAAACCAACAGCATAGATGCGCTTCTCATCAACAGGTAATACTTGTTTCAACGAATCGATGAGCTGCAATGCAGATTGCAATCCCGGTTGTGGTATGGAAGTAAGTACTTTACGTGTACTGTCCATCAAATAGTTGGAAGATCTTCCCGGAAACTGCGGCACCACAATGAATGCTTTATACTTTGATAAAATCCCGGGCTGAGCCCATAGCTTAGGAAGGACTCCCATCTGCTTTGCATTATCTGTGCCCGTTGCTCCAGAGCCGTGAAATACAACCACCAAGGGATATTTCTCAGTGTCATTGGGGGCATGTACTGGTTTAAGCAGCCGGTACTTTATTGGCTGGGTATTTTTTCCTTTGAAGGTAAGTGCTTCAAACACATCATTATCAATGCTTTTTATTTTTGCTATACGCTGCTGTGATGCAAGGGTATCAGCATCTTTCTTAATCGTCACTAACCCAAATTCTTCTTTCTGTCCATAACATGAAACGGAAACACTAAAGAAGACACACACAAAAATAAACAGGGACACTGATCTCATTTGTAAACGTTAGAGTTGTAGATTTCAATTGATCGCTAAAAATAGACGGAGTTGTATCAGCATGCAATCACTTTATATAATTCTATTTTTAATATCCCTAGCCGCCTGGCTTCATTCACTGCCTAACTTCGTGAGTTCATACTCAGCGTGGATAAGAGGACAGCTACGTGGTGAATCTGCCGTATCGGATGAAATAAATAAACGATTCGTTATCTCTGCATTCTGGAACCCTTTCCTTCAATATATTGAGTATGTCTATTCTTTCCAGGTCGATGTTACTCTTAGCCAGTTGTTGTGTTCGGACATTCACCTGCCGTTCCATCTTCAGCAAAGTTTTTCCGCTCCTGAATAGCTGTACTTGTTCCAACCCACGATGTAATTTTTCCCTTCTCAATGCACTGGGTAACCGCTCTGCTTAGCTGCCAGAAATACTGGGCGTTGCGTTTTCGGAATCGATGTTCCAGTATTAAATCATTACCACTTTGGTATTGTCTTATTCCATTCGAGGATGTTACCTCCTCAGTCATCAGGATGCACGATTTGAATCCATCCTTCATTATTAAGCTCCTCAGCAGTCCATACATGCTGGGCATGGAATCGGCAAGCAGGCGAAATCTTTTTTTTTATTTCCTTTATTTTCTGATTGAATAATGCCTGAGAAGTTACTTCACGTGCTCAGTCAATGCGGCATCTCCAGTCAAAAGACTGATCATCTGAATTAGTTTAAAGTTATTCGCTACCTTCACTTTCCTTTGAGGAATTTTGAGATGACCATTAACTTATCGTTATGAAGACCATGACTTGCAAACAGCTAGGAGGTGCGTGTGACCAGACATTCAGCGCAAATAGTTTTGATGAAATTGCGATGATGGTCAGCAAACATTCCCGTGAAAAGGTTCAAGAGGGCGACCTTGCTCATGTAGAGGCAATGAATGAAATGCGAGCTTGATGACCTCTCCAGAGGCAATTACGGCTTGGATGAACAATAAACGAACCGCATTTGATGCAGCGCAGGAAGATTGAGATTATAACAACACTGTTGTCATAATCTCAATCTGGTTTGCTCTTTCGTTAGAAAATGATTGAGTAACAAAAATCCAATCACCCCTGCAAAGACGGACGAGATCAGAATAACAATTTTTGATTCATCGATAAAGTTGTCTTCCTGAAATGCAAGAAGGGTAATAAAAATAGACATGGTGAATCCAATGCCTCCCATAAATCCAACGCTCGCTATTTGTGGCCAGTTTAAATCGACAGGAAGGGAGGTCAGTTTAGTTTTTACAGAGAGATAGGCAAAAGTAAATATGCCGAGAGGCTTGCCGACCAGCAACCCTAAAAATATTCCCAGGCTGTTAACTTCGAGTAGCGCAGGAATCCAACTGTCGGGAATCTGGACGGCCGTGTTGGCCAAAGCAAATAAGGGAAGAATGAAAAAGGCCACAGGCCGATGCAGGAATCGTTGCAAGATATAGGAGGTGGAGTTTTCATCGCCATTGCCGAAAGGAATAGCAAAGGCAGTCAGCACGCCAGCGATGGTAGCATGGATACCGGAATGTAACATAAAATACCACATGATAACTCCGCCTATTAAGTATGGAATCAGATTGCTGACTTTGAGGCGGTTTAAAATTAACAGCACTCCAAAAATGGCCAGCGCAATTAATAGGTTAGTCCACGCTAAAGTGCCTGTATAGAAAATGGCGATCACCAGGATCGCACCCAGGTCATCAATGACTGCTAAGGCCGTCAGGAAAATCTTTAATGAATTTGGTACACGGCTTCCCAGAAGGGAAAGAACTGCCAATGCAAATGCAATGTCCGTGGCCATTGGAATGCCTGCCCCTGCCTGAGAAGAAGTACCCCTGTTAAAAAGAAAATGAATACCTGCCGGTACGATCATTCCCCCTAAGGCGGCCAAAGCAGGCAAAAGTGCTTTTTTGGTAGTGGATAATTCTCCGATATAAACTTCTCTTTCCAGTTCGAGTCCAACAAGGAGAAAAAATATGGCCATCAAGCCATCATTTACCCAGTGCGATACACTGTGGTCGGAAATTTCAATGTTCCATAAATGTAAGTAGGAATCACTCAGCGTGGTATTGGCCAGTGCAAGTGAAAATACCGTACAGGCTATCAGAACAAGACCTGCTGCTTTCTCGCTGTGAAAAAAATCTTCGAATAAATGATTGACCTTCATTCCTGGAATTGTTTAAAAAATAGAGCCTTTTTCCAAATGGCCGTGCTTTGCAAATTTACATCTTAATACGGCCATAATACCCAAAAATGGAACTAACAAGGCGACTATATACTGCAAGTAATTTTTATATGGATTGGGCAAGTCGTTATTTATTTTAAGCTCACTAACCAATTCGTATTGTGATCTACTAACTCCATCATGTCATGGATGAAAGCGAAGATATGAAACTGTAATTGGTGAACAGGGCGGTTTGGGAACTGTCGGCCAAGGTAGGATAGCCTTACCAAAGAGGAGAGTGGCAAATCGTACCGATAAAAGATTTTAAGCATAATTTAATATGAATTTAATGCTATCCGTTTTTGGGGTTGTCGCTAAGTGTGTTCTTTGCGTGCTTGATGCTGTTGAAAGTCAGCCTCGCGAGGCGGTGTTCGTCATTACTACTTGCTAAGGTAATTTTAAACAAACCATTGGTGATCTTATGAGATTCAAAGTCAAGCCAGGAGTAAAAGGTAATAAGTGTTGTCTTCTGATCAACGCTGATCCTGTCGATCAACTGATCTTTATGGAGGCCCTGTATGATGTGCAACCCGATACTTTTTTTATGCTCGCTACCGATGGACAGGAGGCCATTGAAATGCTCGAGCAATGTAGTTTGATACCAGACTGCGTATTTGTGGAATTGGACATGGGTGGAATTGATGGTTTTCAGGTTCTGCGCAACTTAAAGAAAAAAACATTGCTCAGGAGTGTTCCTGTCATTGTACATACCACATCAAGAATTCGCCACAGCCAAACGCTTCGATTGTTGAAGCTGGGTGCAGTGGCGCTCTGCTATAGTCCATATCATTATTATGGCGTAAGCTACCTGTTGAATTTATATTTTAAGAATGATATCCGTACTGTTCTAAATTAACGCTATTCCTTTTTATTCCATCCTCCTCCCAGAGAGCGATATAATAATGCATGGTTACGAAGTTGTTCCATTTTTAATTCCGTTAACTCTAGTTCTACTTCTAAAAGTCTTCGTTGTGCAAGAATAACTTCCAGGTAGGTGGCATAGCCAACACTAAACAGGTCATTGGAATTATTAAATGCCCTTCGTTGCACTTCCGCCTCTCGTTGTTTTATGGCAACCTGGGAGGTGAGGTTATAAAAATTATTGAATACGGTATACACTTCGTGATAGCCTGTCAGAATTGTTTTTTGGTAGTGTGAAAGTGCTATGCGCTGGCGTGCGGTGGCAGCGGTGTATAGTGCCTTGATTTGTTTGCGCTGAAATACAGGGGCAGATAGTCCCGCAGCAGCACTGTAAACCGAAGAGCCAGGAAAGAGCACGAGCTTTGATAGGTCGAACGCAGAAAATCCTGCTGCTGCGGACAACTGAAGAGAAGGATAGAAGGCAGCCCTTGCAACCTTTACATCTAAGCTGGCAGCAACAAGATCCAGTTCCCTAGCCCTGATATCAGGGCGGTTATGAATAAGCGAAGAGGGAGAGCCTGCGAATGTCTGCGTCAGGGTGGGATAGTTACCTATAGCCATCCGTTGAAGAGGTTGTGGATACCGGCCTATCCATCGATTGATAGCCGCTTCCGTGGCAAGAATTTCCTGATCTACTTTTACCATCCTTGACCGTGTATTGAGCAATTGAGACTCAAACTGGTCAACGGCAACCTGATTAACCTTTCCTCCGTCCTTTTGAATTTTCATCATCTCAAATCCTATTTCCTGCAGACGAAAATTTTCCTGTAATACTTTTTTTTCCTGATCCAATCCAAGCAATGTATAATAGGCATCTGCAATTTGACCAACGAGCAGGGTAGCCAGACCATGTCTCATCTCTGTAGTTGACAACAGCCGGGCAAGAGCGGCATTTCTTTTATTGGATAGTTTACCCCATAGGTTTGCCTCCCAGTTGAAAGTTAATCCCCCGAACAATTCGACATAGGGAGTAGAAAGTTTTTTGTCCGCAGGCAGACTCTCGGAACGGTTCGTATCATCGTTGCCGATTCCATTCATGGTGTATTCTCCATATCTGTCTACGCTTCCCTTCAATGCTGCATTTATGGATGGAAGTAGCCCTGCACGCGCCGCAATGAAAGTGGCCTGCGCCACATCAATCTCTGCTTGCGCAATAGGAAGATCCGGATTCCCTTTGAAGGCCAGGTCAATTAGTCTTGTCAGGCAGGTATCGGTATAGAAAACACGCCACGGCTTGTCAGCAATAGTAACGGTGTCTGCATTTTCTTTTATCCCATAGTCGGCAGGAAGCTCAACTGGCTTGTCATTTATCGGAGTAGTAACCTTACAGGAAGTAATACTCCACACCATTGGTACCGCTAAAAAGAGGATTCGTAATAGTCGTACGACTGTGTTTTCATTTGATGACATCTGCGGTAGCTTTTGTTCTGGAAGAAAGGGATTCAAAAATGATATAAAGGCCAGGTACAAGAAAAATCCCAAACAAGGTACCTGTGACCATGCCACCCGCAGCAGCAATACCGATTGATCGGTTTCCAATGGCTCCGGCTCCGCTTGCTATACACAATGGTATCAGACCGGCAACAAATGCTAAGGAAGTCATCAGTATGGGACGCAGACGTGCGGAAGCTCCCTCGACCGCGGAAGCAATTATTCCATGACCTTCGTTCCTGCGTTGCATGGCAAATTCAACAATCAGGATCGCATTTTTCCCCAACAAACCGATGAGCATAACCAAGGCAACCTGTGCAAAAATGTTGTTCTCAAGACCAGCCACTTTAAGAAAAAGGAACGACCCGAATATTCCGGCAGGGAGTGAAAGAAGGATAGCAAATGGTAACAGATAGCTTTCGTATTGCGCAGCAAGCAACAGGTAAACGAAAAACAAACAAATCATGAAAATGATCACGGCCTGGTTACCGGACTTCACTTCTTCTCGCGTAACACCTGACCAATCATAGGAATAACCTCTGGGAAGAAATTCCGCTGCCGTCGCTTCTACGGCAGCAATGGCCTGACCACTACTGAAACCTGGTGCTGGTTCTCCATTGATGGCAGAAGACGTAAACATGTTGTACCGGGTTAACTGTTCAGGGCCGAAAGTGCGTTCGAGGGTCATGAAACTGGAAAAGGGCACCATTTCCTGACGGTCATTTTTGACGTAATACTTTAAGATGTCACGCGGCTTGCCCCGGAAGTCCGGTGCTGTCTGAATCATCACTTTATACATTTGTCCAAAGCGGATAAAATTGGATGTGTAGTAACTACCCACTAAAGCCTGGAGTGTCTCCATTGCATTCTGTACAGAGACACCTAGCCGGCTTGCTTTGTCGTAATCAATGTGCAGCAGGTACTGCGGAAAATTGGGATCAAAACTGGTGAACACATTCTGTATTTCGGGACGTTTGTTAAGTGCTTCAATAAATTCGGAAGTGACCTTGGAAGTACCCAGTAAAGGACCGCCTGTTTTGTCTTGTAACCGTAATTCAAAACCACTTGCATTACCAAAACCAGGAACAGCAGGAGGTGGAAAAAACTGAATGTCAGCTCCATGAATTGATTCGGCTTTTTCCTGGAGAGATGAGATCAGTTCATTGACAGAGACGATGCGTTGATCCCAGGGCTTAAGATTAATCATGGCCATCCCATAGGAAGCCCCTGCCGATTCGGTCATCAGGCTATAACCAGCTAATGTAGAGATCGATTCAATGGACTGCTCTTCTCGTGTAATTCGTTCTATATCCGCCATGACGTCCTGTGTTCGCTCTACCGTGGCACCTGCCGGTAGCGCAATATTGGCATAAATCATACCCTGGTCTTCAGTGGGAATGAAGGCTGTTGGAAGTAATCTGTTCATGACGACCGTGGCGAGGACAAAACCAACAAGTACAAGAGTAACTAACCATCTTTTGCCAGCGTGGAAAGTCAGCGTTTGCCGATAGGTTCCTTCCAGTCTGGAGTAACCCCGATTGAAAGCAGCGAAGAATTTGCCCGCTCTACTATGTGGCGCTCCCTCGTTTAAAGGTCGAAGAAGCATGGCACACAATGCAGGGGAGAGGGTGAGGGCGTTAACTCCTGAAATGATGATCGCAATGGCAAGGGTCAACGAAAACTGTTTGTAAAATACTCCGATAGGACCACTCATGAATCCAACCGGAATAAACACCGCCGACATCACCAGTGTAATAGCGATGATGGCTCCGGTAATCTCTTTCATGGCTGCCAGCGTAGCCTCCTTCGCAGACCGATGCCCTTCATGAATTTTTACATGCACCGCTTCCACCACGACAATGGCATTGTCTACCACGATACCAATGGCAAGCACCAACGCAAACAGGGTTAACAGGTTGATAGAAAACCCAAACAGATCCATAAAGAAAAATGTACCAACAAGGGAAACAGGCACTGCAATCGCAGGGATTAAGGTCGAACGGAAATCCTGCAGAAAGATGAACACAACAATAAACACAAGAATAAACGCTTCAATAAGTGTGCGCAGAACTTCATGAATAGAGGTGTCCAGAAAGCGGGAAACATCATAAGCAATCGAATAGTGCATGCCGGGTGGAAAGGAAGATAGCTTCAGTTCCTCCATCTTTGCTTTAATATTTTGAATCACTTCTCTTGCATTGGAGCCGGGACGTTGTTTAATCATGATCGATGCGGACGGCATGCCGTCTGTAGTTGAGATCATATCATAATCCAACGAACCGAATTCTACTTCTGCTACATCTCGTATACGCAGGATGGCTCCATCAGAAGTGGACTTGATAGCGATGTCCTGATATTGTTCTTCTGTATTAAACTTTCCCGTATACCGCAATACATATTGCAATACTTGTGGTCTTTTGTCGGAGCTGATACCGGTCGAACCGGGAGCCGCTTCGATGTTCTGCTTTTGTATGGCTGCAATAATATCCTGTGCAGAGACTTTATAAGTTGCCATGCGGTCGGGCTTCAGCCATACACGCATGGCATAATCGCGTGCACCCATGATCTCCACAAAGCCGACACCATTAATACGTTTTAGCTCATGCAGGATATTGATATCTGTAAAGTTGTAAACAAACTTCTCGTCCTGGATACTATCGGTACTGGTAATGTTCAGGTACATGAGCATACTACTCACTTCTTTTTCGGTTATGACACCTGCCTTAATCACTTCTTCCGGTAACTCATCAAGAACACTGGTCACTCTGTTCTGTACATTCACTGTAGCCAGATCTGGGTCAGTACCGGATTCAAAAAAAATCTGAATAAAAGTAATCCCATTGTTACTGCAGACCGAAGACATATACGTCATTCCGGGAACACCGTTGACAGCTCGCTCCAGCGGTGTGGCCACCGTCTTGGCACATACCTCCGCGTTGGCACCTGTATAATTAGCTGTGACCGTTACTGACGGAGGCTCGATAGAAGGAAATTGAGTGATGGGAAGACTCACCAGGGAAAGTAAACCCACAAACGTAATAAGTACGGAAATGACGGTGGACAATATCGGGCGCTGGATGAAGATGGCTAACATACGGGTTCAATTAAAGCGCTCTCATGTGACTTAAACTAACCGTATCCTGCAATGACATAGTAGGATGTATGATGACACCGTCACGGAGTTTTTGTAAACCTTCCAGCACTATCCGGTCTCCTTTCTCAAGACCTTCATGGACGACAAAGAATTCCTCATAGCGGTCGGACACGATGAAGTTGACAGCGTGCACCGTATTTTTTTTATCGATGAGATATACATAATTTTTATCCTGTATAGTAAACGTGGATGCCTGGGGTATAAGTAAGGCATTCTGTTTGCGATCAACCAATATCTTGCCCGATGAGCCATGCTTAAGAACATAGTCTGGATTGTCAAAACGTACACGAATCGCAATCGAACCGGTCTGGGGATCGAAGTCACCTTCGATGGTTTCAATAGATCCCGGTTCTTTGTAAAGCGTTCCATCCGCCAGTTCCAGGTTGACGCGCTGATGCTCCTTGATAAACTTCCGATTCTGAATTTCCTTTCCGAGTAATTGGAGGTATTCCGTTTCTGAAACTTTGAAATAAGCAAACACCTGGTCAATGTTGGAGATAGAGGTAAGCAAGGTACCCGAATTGATCAGGCTACCACGCTTAAATGGGATACGATCCACCACGCCATCAAATGGGGCGCGGATAAAAGTATAGTTCAGATTCGTCTTGGCATTTTGTAGCACTGACTGCGCTTCGCGGATTCCTGACTGCGAAGCATCCCTATTCGCCTTCGCTACTTCCAGCTCCATAGGTGAAATCACTTTCTTGTTTACCATCAGTTCAATTCGGTCAACATCAAGTTCTTTTGTCTTAGCCTCGGCAATAGCACGCTGAAGGTTAGCTTCCGCCCGGATCACCATCTCCTCATATTCGTTGGAACTGATTCGGAAAAGGGGCTGACCTTTTTTTACCAGATTTCCCTCATCAATAAGTATTTCTTCCAGATAACCTTGCACCCGTGCGTGGATTTCAACGTACTGAACAGCATTGATTTCACAGATATATCCCTTATGAAGAACAATATCCTGCGGCACAAGCACACGCACAGGAAGTTGAGGTAAAGTATCTCCCTTTTGTTTGCCATCCTTGGAACAGCATACCAATGCTGCTCCAAGGACCACAAACACAATGCAATTAAGCCAACGTGTTTTCATTTTCCTTCTGTTGTATTCTATTGTGTTCACACACAATAATCCTACCCTTTCAGCAAAATGCGATAGCCATTGCTATCATTTATAGTCGATTTAATTCGGGTTTAATGCGGATTTAATTTATGATTATTCACCAACGATTGCTGTTCGTGTTTCCCATTCATTCTATTTAAAATTCTCTTCATTTGCTCAATCTCTCTTCGTTGGGAAGCAACGATGTGACGGGAAAGTGCTCTCACCTCAGCATCCTTTAAGTTAGCATGATCACTGGTCATAATCGCAGAGGAATGATGTGGGATCATTGCCTTGAGATATTGGGTGTCTCCAATCAGACCCTGGGTTCGCAGCATTGTCACAGCGATAGCAAATACCGAAACCGATGTCAGCACGATGATTTGATTATTTCTTTTGTTGGTATACATGTGATGCATGGTGCCTAGCATGATTAATGCCATGGGGCAGGTCATGAGCAAGCACATGTAGGTCCGTGTCAGGCTAAGGTAAACATGATCCAGCTCTGTGATATTAAGAAACATCACCACATACATGATCACAAAGGACAAGAGAAGAGAAATCATAAGCTTGCTATAGCTGCCTGCGTTCATTAAAAGTGTTTTCATAATTCACTGGATAAATTGGTTAAGGATTTTTTTGTTGTTTGTATCGAAATAAAATACAATGCCTGATGGCAGCGGAGGTTCTCCACGGAAATTTTTTAATATGAATTTAATTTCGATTTAATTCCGGTTTAAATAAGATTCGTTTTGTGGATATGTAAAAAACCTACCTTTCGGTTTTATTTCATTTTGCTTCAGGTCATGTTTAGTCATGCCAGCATATCAGGTAGGATTTTATAAATAACGTGTCATGAATAAAGATTTCATTCACCGTATAATGGTACCGTTGGATTTTTCTTCCTTGTCACTGCATGCCCTTGAGGTAGCAGCCACATTAGCCCGTCAGCATAGCGCTTCCCTTTTGATGGTGCAGATACTGGAGAAGTCGCGTCTGTCCTCTTCCGAGGAGGATAGTAATGAAAGCGAATCCGATCGTTCTGAATTGTTAGGTGTGATTAAAGAAAACCTGCAGCGATTAGCCAATGATTTGAGTGAGGAATACCGGATTGAAGTACAGTCCATCGTTCAACTCGGTGTTCCCGCGGATGAAATTTGCTCTATTGCAGATGTACTTCAGATGGACTTGATCATTATGGGTTCACATGGTCTTACCTCAGCACCGGAAATGCTCGTTGGGACAACGGCCTTCCGTGTGGCAGCGAATGCCGGTTGCCCCGTGCTTACATTACCACTTCATCACCCAGGGTTGAGTTTGAATAACGTCTTACTGCCGGTGCGGCCGGTACCTCATACATCAGATAATTTTGAGATTGTAAAATCAATTCTGGCAACGAGCAGTTCACACGTAATGATCGCAGGAGTAAATAAAAAGGACGATCACTTGCGCACCTATCTCAAAATGGAAAAACTGGTAGAAATTCTCAGTGAGAAAACCGGATTAAAAGAATTGAGTTGCATCAATTCCATGCACTACTCGGATGACGTAGTCAGGCAAATTATGACTATCGCAGACGGAGAACAGCCGGATCTGATCATCCTTACAGCGACGATGAAAAGCTATTGGACCGATCAGCATATCGATGCAAATCACTATTCCTCCATTGATCATCGTCACTTTCCTCTTCTGATATTAAGACGTAATGCCAATGAAATCCGTAACGAAGTACCCGATACCAGTTTGCTTAATTTGATCAGAACCAAAATCAGACTTTTTCAAAACATTCACCTGAATTGATAAGAGCGTCCCTCAACTGAAGAATAAATAATCCATTTGTAATGTTCTTCATGGCAGCGTGAATCTAATTGTATTCTAATTTTATCAACACGTGTATACTGCTTGATGGTAATACATTTATAGTATGAAGATCCTGGTCATCTATCCTGAAATTAAAACGGCTCGTTCACTTGAAAAGGGATTAGTGGAAAAGGGATTTCAGGTGGATGTACTGATCACGGACCAGGATGTTACCTCCATCCATGAACGGACCTGCTATCAGTTGATTATTCAGGATGAAATGGTAGTGAGCCATGAGCTTTTAAAATTATCCTCCGGTATTCGTGAATCTCAAGGTGCATCTGTTTTGATACTTTGTGAAGTGGAAAGAGGTGGTACACCGCAAGACCTCAAAAGTTATCACTACCTGGTGAAACCTTTTGATTTCCATAGTCTGGTTGACCTCATCAAGCAGATACTGGAGTCGGGTAGAGAACAAGTTCCTGAGAAGCATGTATTGATAACCCACGATCTGGTTATCGATGTTGATATGCGTTGTGCGAGGCGCGGAGAGAGTGATCTACTGCTCACTCCGAAGGAATTCGATTTACTCCAGTACCTATTTGAAAAGCGGGGGGCGATAGTCTCGCTTTCGGAGCTCGCTTCACGCGTTTGGAGGCGCACGGTAGGAGTCGATAATGAATTTGTCAAACAATACATGTCTTACCTTTGTAAAAAGGTGGATGGCGGGCATTCGGAAAAACTCATCGGCGTAACCGCACAGTTTGGTTACTTTATTCAACTTTGATATACACTCCCGTCCGTATGAGGATAATTAATTATCGAGGGAGTTTTATTAAATGCACTACACTCTTGATTTTTTGTTAACGTGAAACCGGATGGAAAAAGTCGTTTGCTGATCCGAAGAGCTCACCGTTATATCACCACCATGCAACGCGATGATAGGTTTAACAAGTGATAATCCAATACCAGATCCTTTGATCTTTTTATTGGTGTGACCACGGAAGAAAGGGTCAAATATTTTTTCAATATTTTCTGCTGCGATCCTGTGGCCGGTGTTAGAAAAAATAAGTGTAGTTCCCTCTTCCAAAAAGGAAAGCAGGTTAACCGTGACAGATAGGTCATTTGAATATTTGCACCCATTATCCATTAAATTCAAAACAGCCACACGTAACAGTTGTTCGTCACCTTCCATGAGAAGTGTTTCATGATGAATTCCCAGATCTAAAAGAATATCCACCGTATACTCCGGATGCGCCTTTCTTAACTCTTCCTTGCTCTCCCACAAGATATCATCTATCCGTAGCGTTGAGAAATTGCGCTCCGGCTGATCTGCACTCGCTTGTGCCAGCAGCAATAGTTGAGTGGAGAGTTTATTAAGCCCTTTCAGGCTTCCCAGCACTGACTTGAGTACATTGATATACTTTTCTGGAGTGCGTTGCTGAATAAGGGTAACTTCGATTTCACCGGACATCACTGTGATGGGAGTGCGTATCTCATGAGAAGCATTGGCGATGAAATTCTTTTGTGAGGCAAAAGCTCCCTGCAACCTTGCAAGCATTTTATTGAAAGTCTGAGAGAGCATGCTCAACTCGTCACGCAGGTTACCTTCATTCAGTCGTTTATTTAGATTCAATTCCGATATTTCACCCACCTCTCTGACGATAAGAGATATCGGACTAAGTACCTTTCCTGCATATATCCATCCAATAATAGAGACAAAAACAATACTGATTCCGAAGATAATAAATAATACATTTCTTAAATTCTTTAGCGCGTCTTGCCCATATACATCCGTGGCATAAGCGAAGACGGTAAATTCATTTCCATTGTCAACAAACATAAAGCCCAACACTTCAGAAGAGCCATTTCGGAAACGTTGTTGCTTCGCCTGTCGAATATCTTGTAACAGGGCAGGCGTGATAGCGATGATACTGGTAGCGTCCGAGCTGTATAGCTCTTTATTTTCATGGTTGAATATGGCAATAAACTGATTGGGCAGACTGGCGGGATTATTTCGTTCCATTCGCTTTAACAGTTCCGCATTAACCTCTTTCACTTCAGTTAATACTTTTGCCGTATTAATGGAACGGTTTTTAAGCCTGCGATAGAAGTCTTCTTCCCGATAGTTCTCAGAGAAATAATAAATGGAACCGGAAATAAGGGTGAGGATGGCAATAACAATGCTGAAGAATAGCAGTGTGAGCTTGGTACGAATGTTCATGGCTCACTGCTTAATACATATCCTAGTCCGATGCGGGTGTGAAGCAACTTTGGCTCAAAGTCGCGGTCTATCTTGGTACGTAGCATGCTGATGTATACCTCGACTACATTCGTGCCTGTCTCAAAACGAATATCCCATATCTTTTCGGCCAGTTCCGAACGTGAAACCACTTTCCCCGGATGGCGCATAAAAAATTCAAGCAGGGCAAATTCTTTTGCCGAAAGTTTGATGTTTTTTTCTGATCGCACTGCGATTTTCTTTTCCAGGTCTAAACGAATATTGGAATAACGCAGGATGTTGTTATTGCCGGTGCCGGATAATGCAGGCCTGCGTGCCAGGGCCTTTAACCGGGCAATTAACTCTTCAAACTCAAAAGGTTTCAGCAAATAATCATCAACACCCGCATCAAAGCCAGTTACTTTGTCTGCAGTAGTCCCTAACGTGGTCAACATTAAAACAGGAGTAGACGGTTTTTCTCTTTTTAAAATACGACACAGATCGAATCCGTTGATGCCGGGAATAACGATATCCAGGATAATGACATCGTATTCTTTACTTAACGCCAGCCGTTCACCAATGTTTCCATCGTAGGCGATGTCTACTTCGAACGCGTGCTCTTCCAATCCTTGCCTGATAAATTGGGAAACTTGTTGTTCATCTTCAATCACCAATACTTTCATGATCTCAAATTTAAACTACATCATCTAGGATACACT
>NNBV01002371.1_pt1 | contig 19145 bp, 11 predicted proteins | sample 1173771 | NCBI WGS metagenome assembly NNBV01 (sample SAMN07173938, study PRJNA388173) | plant metagenome | isolation source: symbiotic tissue sample KVS11 | place: Norway: Troms, Kvaloya island | reverse complement strand
TTTCCTTTCACAGGGAACACTCATCGAATTTTTATTGCAGATCAACGGAAGAGCATCTTCGTTAATCTCAGGCAAGTTTTTTTTAATTTTTAATATATAATGCAAGGAACAGTAAAATTCTTTAATGAAACCAAAGGTTTTGGATTCATTAAACCGTCCAATTCAAACACGGACATTTTTGTACACACTTCAGGTCTTATCGATCAGATTCGTGAAAACGATGAGGTTGAATACGAAGAAGAACGTGGTAAAAAAGGTATGAACGCAGTGAATGTTAAGCTCGTAGACTAATCGTTTCAAGATATAACATTTAGAGACCGCTGAATAAGCGGTCTCTTTTTTTATGCCTCATTTCTGAAGTTACACTCCTACCCGCTCCAATAGTATTTTAGTAGCTTTGATTCCTTCTTCATTTGTGAGGTAGCCCGGTTGTCCGGCCATCTGCATCAGGCCTCCTTCGTACTCAATACCGACAATACCTTTGAACTTCGCTTTCTTGATGATGGTGAACATGCGCACAAAATCAATCTCCGTCTCATTTCCCTGCGCATCAAATTTGTGCGTCTTCGCACTGACTCCTTTCGCGTAAGGCATCAGCTCTTCCACGCCTTTATACTTATCATATTCTTCCAGGCACTTGGTAGCCATGTATCCGGCAATATCCATGGTGGCAGGTTTGGTGCGCTTCACGCAGAAGTTTCCAAAATCAGGTAGCACACCGGCCCTGGGATTATTCACTGCTTTCATAATACCTGCCAGCCATTGACCATTGCAGGAGTGCCCCACATGGTTTTCGACAATAATATCCAGCTGGTTTTTTGTTCCGTATTCCAATAGCTTGCTATATCCTTCGATCGCTGCTTTGGCAATCTCCTCAGCACTTCCTTCCTGGTCCATGCTTCCCAGGTTCACACGAATTGAATTACACCCAAGTACCTTGGCGGCATCCACCCATTTGTAATGACTTTCAACCGCGTGATTACGTTTGGCAGCATCTGTATCCGCTATATTTTCATCATCCACCATGATAAGGTTATTCTTCACCCCGCTGTCTTTAGCGCGTTGATTAAGTTCTTTTAAGAATGCTGCGTCAGTTGCTTTGTCGGCAAAGAACATAGATACATATTCCACAGCACTGATACCAAAATCCTTTTTGGCCCGGCCCGGAAAATCCAGCGTATTGTGTTTGCCGGAAAAGAATTCGGAAGCGAAAGAAAACTGGGCTAACGATATTTCGAAAAACGGTTTCTTGTCTGCGTCAGCATACGCTTCGCTCCACGGAAGTGAAGAGGCTATACCTGCACCGATGGCACTAAGGCCAAGTTGTTGAATGAATTTTCTGCGATCTGATTTCATGTTGGTAGAAATTAGTTGAAGATTAAGTTAAGTGCTGTGTGTTATAAGATTTCAATAAAACGTGGACTTCGAAACCTGTTATTAGGTACAAAGTACACATTAATAAATACTTTACCACCTGCTCGCATATTTGCTTTTCCAAATTAACTTGCGCACTATGCAATCGCAGGACCTACAGGACTTCATCGATCATGGATACAAGAAGTATTTACCACATGTGTCCATCGACTGTGCCGTGTTCGGCTTCCACGAGAATGAACTGAAAATACTTTTACTGAAGTGGAAACACCTCAAAGGTTGGAGCCTTCCCGGAGGATACATACTGCGCACTGAGCAAGCCGATGTGGCCGCCCATCGCTTGCTAAAAGAACGCACCGGATTAGACCAGGTATTTCTGCAACAGTATCACACCTTCAGCGGACTACACCGTAACAAGATCCTTGATAGCAGCATGGACATTGAAGCTAACTATGAAGTAACCATCCCAGAAGACAACTGGCTCAAAGAGCGCGTGGTGTCCATCGGCTATTATGCGTTGGTCGAATACTCTAAAGTGATCAATCCACAGCCCGATGCGCTCACAGAAATGTGTGCATGGTGTGATATCCACGAACTTCCCACCCTTTTGTTCGATCACCAGGAGATGATCAGCGAAGCATTGAAAGTACTGCGTGCGCAGATCACTCATCACCCGGTGGGGCTTAATCTATTACCAAAGGAGTTCACCATGCTGGAGCTGCAGCGGCTCTATGAAACCATACTCGACACAGCGCTGGATCGTGCTAACTTCAGAAAGAAGTTGTTGGGTCTTGGTATACTAAAAAAAACTGGCGAGCGTCCAAGCGGCAAGGCACACAAAACACCTCATTTATATTCCTTTGACAAACGTCAATATGCGAAGGCGCTGAAGAATGGAATTAACTTTAGCATTTGATATCAGGTAACTGACAAATCGGGTTGAGCACGTTATAAATTTTAAGAATAAGTCATAGTTCGTTACTCCCGTTTTTTCTTATTTTTATAGTCAACACAATCAGGATGGCTTTATGAAAAAACTTTTACTTCCGGCATTGATCTTCCTGCTGATCAGCTGCCAGACCAAATCAACTGAAACCAACGAGACCACTTCAGACAGTACTGTTGCCAAGACACCTCCTGTTCCTTATGGAGATGTGAAAACGGAAGTATGTACGTTTAACGATTATATAGTCGGCGATTGTGTACACATTGATTTCTCCTGCGGAGATTTTGGTGCGGCTCAACGCAATCAGCTCGATGCAGCATCGCTGAAACTCTGGTCGGGTCTATCGGTGGAAGACAGCACTGGATACGAAGTTCCTAACCCGCTGTATGTTGGCAAGCAGTTTGAGATTCGCTTCAATTATACTAAGGCCTCTACCTGCGAGGATCTGAGCAAGCCTGAAATAGAAGTTCAGGTTGCGAATATCCTTTCTTTCAAACTGGTTAATCCATAATCTTCAGATACCATCTCAAGTCCGCCTGTTTTTTCTTTTGTGCTGAACCTGCTTACTTCGCACTTTTAAATCGGACATTTTCTATGAATAAAGCAGAACTATTAGCAGAGCTGAGCGCGAACACCTACGTTATGCTGAAGCCCTCACCACTGGAGGGAGTAGGTGTGTTTGCTATCTGCGATATACCCAAAGGATGCAGGGAAATGTTTGGCAAACCGGATACCAGCGATGAGTGGATAACACTTTCCAAAAAAGAAGTGGAGGCACTCCCCTCTGCTGCGCAGTTTATGATTGGAAACTATTGCCTCTACGACCAGGACAATTACTTTGTTCCGGCACATGGGTTCAAGAAGATGGATGTGGCGCTATTCCTGAATCACTCTGATTCACCCAATATTGTTTCCATTAATGATGGTGATTACTTTGAAGCCACGCGGGATATCAGGGCGGGTGAAGAACTGGTTATCGATTACGGAGAAATTGTAGAAGGAGAATAATCGGTCATTTCCTTATCGGTTTTTTATATAGAACAATTATCCGGAGTGATCATCGGGGTTCAACTACCCGTTTAAAATTTCTATTTTTAGGAGTTATACTTTAGCTCTTATGAAATCATCTTCTCTGCGTGCAGCGCTGTTCGTTCTGTTATCTCTTACCGGCAGCTACAGCTTTTCGCAAATCAGTGAAAAGGCAGAAGCGGTTCAGCTGAAATGTGAACACCTCATTCGTCCTTTAGGTATTGATAATCCCGCCCCGCGACTTTCATGGCAAATGAAGGATACACGTGAACGCGCTCTTCAGCAAGCGTATCAAATCAGAATAAGTAAAGATTCACTTGCCTTGCTTAAGGGAGTGGGTGATGTCTGGAACTCCAACGGAATTACTTCCAGTGATCAGCAGATTACTTATGCAGGAAATAATCTTGAACCATTCACCAAGTACTATTGGAGCGTTGAGCTGTGGGATAAAGATAATGTAGCAACAAACTTATCTATATCCGGTTTTGAAACAGGTTTGATGCAAAGCAGCCAATGGAAAGGCAGCTGGATCTCGGATAATAACAGTATCGATCACAAGCCTGCACCCTATTTCAGAAAAACGTTTTCAGCGAATAAGAAAATCAAATCGGCCCGCGCCTACATTGCCGTGGGCGGATTATATGAACTGTATCTCAATGGAAAGAAAATAGGCACCGACCAGCTCAACCCGATGTACACGCGCTTTGACAGGCGCACGCTGTATGTGACCCATGATGTGACCAGAGAAGTACGGGAAGGTAACAATGCCATTGGCGTTTTGTTAGGCAACGGATGGTATAATCATCAGTCCACTGCGGTATGGTATTTTCATCGTGCCCCATGGCGTGCACGACCTGTTTTCTGTATGGATCTCCGCATTACCTATGAAGATGGTTCAATCGAAACCATTGTTTCGGGTGCAGACTGGAAAACATCTACAGGCGCGCTTATATTCAATAGCATTTATACGGCAGAACATTACGATGCACGATTAGGACAGCCCGGATGGAATACGGTTGACTTCGATGATACAAAATGGAAGAGTGTTGCTCTTCGCGCTGCACCTTCACAAAATATAGTGGCACAGGTCATGCAACCGATACGCAATGTAGAAGAAATAAAACCAGCTGCTTTCCGCAAAATCAATGACACCACTTTTCTTTATGATCTGGGAAGAAATATTTCCGGTGTGTGTCGTATTCGTGCTGAAGGCGCTCACGGAACTGTACTTCATTTGAAACACGGGGAAAGATTAAGTAAAACAACAGGTCGTATTGATATGAGCAATATTGACTTGCACTATCGCCCTACTGATAATACTGATCCTTTTCAGACTGATATCTTTATATTGGCAGGGAAAGGCGTTGAATCTTTTCAGCCACGATTTAACTACAAAGGATTTCAATATGTTGAAGTAACGAGTAACAAACCTATAGCATTGACGGAAGAAAGTCTTACAGGCTACTTCATGCATAGCGATGTGCCGGTAGTGGGCACGGTTCATTCATCAAATGAAATGCTCAATCGGCTTTGGTCAGCTACTAATAACTCTTATCTATCTAACCTTTTTGGTTATCCTACCGATTGTCCTCAACGTGAAAAAAATGGCTGGACAGGTGATGCGCACATTGCAGTTGAAACCGGGCTTTATAATTTTGATGGCATTACCATTTATGAAAAATGGCTGGCCGACCATCGCGATGAGCAACAGCCGAATGGAGTATTGCCTGCCATTATACCCACCAGTGGATGGGGTTATCAATGGGCCAATGGGCCAGACTGGACGAGTACCATCGCTATCATTCCATGGAATGTGTACCTGTTTTATGGTGATGATAAGCTGCTGAAAGACAATTATGAAAACATAAAATTATACGTTGATCACATTGCCGATCTCTATCCTTCCGGACTTACCAGCTGGGGGCTTGGCGATTGGGTTCCTGTTAAATCGGTGTCTCCTGTAGAGCTTACCTCTTCCATCTATTATTTTGTTGATACCGATATACTTGCAAAGGCAGCGAAGCTATTGGGCAAGACAGAAGACGCGCTAAAATATTCAGCGCTTGCTGATAAAATCAAAACAGCGATTAACGATAAATACCTTAACAAAGCCACCGGCATGTATGGCACTGGGTTGCAAACCGAATTATGTGCGCCATTGCACTGGGGTATTGTTCCCAATGAACTTAAATCACTGGTTGCCGCTCATCTTGCTAAACGTGTAGCTGCCGACAAGTATCACCTGGACACAGGAATACTGGGTGCAAAAGCGATACTGAATGCGCTGAGTGAAAATGGATATACCGATGTGGCTTATACGATTGCTGCACAGGAAACATTTCCATCGTGGGGATGGTGGATGAAGAATGGGGCCACTACACTTTACGAAAACTGGAACATTGACGCCGCTGCCGACATCTCACTCAATCACATCATGTTTGGTGAAATAGGAGCATGGATGTATAAAGGTCTTGGTGGTATTTACCCGGATGCCAATGCTCCGGGATTTAAGAATGTCATTCTCAAACCCGGTTTCCCGGAAACATTGAATGCATTTGAATCTTCGTACGATTCGCCTTACGGCAAAATCATTTCCAAATGGAAAAAGAATAAAAAGAAAATAAGCTACCAGGTAACTATTCCTCCCAACTCAAGCGCTAGTCTATTAACTCCACAGGGATTTGAACTCATTCCATCAAAAACGTCAACTGCAGAGTCCGTGCAAAAGCTGAAGTCTGGAGCTTATGAATTTGAATTCAGGAAATCAAAATAACAGCTCTTCGTTCGTTATTTGTCTGAAGTAATAAGGAGCCCTCTATAAGGATTATAATCGCGGTAAAGTATTTATACATCCTTTTTCCTATTTTACGGCCAGTTGTCTATAAGGCTTTGGTAATGCATTTTTCTTCTGATCGAAAGATCTCTTTGATTGCTATTGTTTTTTCATTGCTGCTGGCCACGGGCAGCTTTGGACAAGCCCCCTACCTGTTGAATGATTCCACCATCATTCACCGCCTTGATTCACAAATTGATGTATTCATTGATTCCACCAATAGTGTTTCACTGGAACAGATTATAAAGCCCGGATTTCAAAAGCACTTTCAGCGCAGAGGAGACTTAATTTTTGGATACCTGAAATCATCACTCTGGCTTAAGATAAAAACAAAAACCATTTCACCTGGCACTCGCTGGTATCTTGAAATACCCGCACCCTTCCTGGAGTATGTTGACTTCTATCAATTGGAAGGGACACAATGGTATCATTCGGCTGCGGGCTATTACCGGAAGCATAGTGTAAAGGAAGTATCACACACCGGTCATGTTCTTCCTTTGCAGTTCAATACCGATTCCATCAGCACGGTTTATATTCAGATCACTGGCAGCAGCCCAAAAACTTTTCCTATACTGGTCATTGAAAAAGAAAAATTTCACGAACAGGTACGCTGGGAAGACGTGGGCTATGGAATCTTTTTCGGCATACTGCTGGTCATGTTCTTTTACAATTTCTTCATTTATCTCAGCCTCAATCAGAGCAACTACCTCCTATACATCTGCACGATTGTCTGTACATTTCTTATATTCTCTTCCGCTTCTGGCTATGGAGGCAAATTCTTATGGCCCGAACATCCGGTTCTGAATTTCTATGCCGGTAGATTGTCATTAAGCGCCATTACTATTTTCCTTCCCATCTTCACCATCCGTTTTCTTGAAGTAAAGAACTATTCGAAGGTCATGTATTATGTGCTGTTATCGTTACTACCGCTCGCTGTTCTTGCTTCCCTGCTGATCATTACCGGAACTCTTTCTTCGGCTGGTAACAATCTGATCTCGCTGTCTACGCTGGTTTATATGACCACCGGAATTGTTTGCCGTATAAAAGGAAATAAAACAGCCAACTACTTCATTGCTGCCTGGACCATTTATCTCGTAGGAGGGCTACTTCTTACCTTGCGAAACAGCGGGGTGTTTGACTTTAATTTCTGGACGACACACTTTGTCGAAATCGGGGCCATCATGGAAACGGTGATCATCGCCTTTGCCCTTGGTGATCGCTATCGCAAACTAAGAAAGGAAAAGGAAGAGGCACAGCATGTCGCGCTACTTCTGCAGCAGGATGCTACCGAAAAACTGGAGATGAAAGTGAAGGAAAGAACGGAACAACTTTCCATGGCTAACCATGAGCTTAACGCCACCCTGGAAACCAACCGGCTCCAAACCAATATCATTGAGAAGAAGAATGCTGAATTAGATGCGTTCTTCTACCGCATTTCTCACGATCTGAAAGGGCCTGTTTCCACCTCTCTCGGCTTATCCTTCCTGGCCAGGAAAGAAATTAAAGATGAACTGGCGCTGGAATACATCATAAAACAGCAGCATCTCTCCGAGCGATTAAACCACATCATTACCGGTTTGATCAATCTGACGAAGCTGAGTCATACCGACCTCAAAAAAGAAAAAATTGATTTCAATAAACTTATTGATGAATGCATTGACTCATCACGGAGTCTGACTCATTTCAATGAAATCACTTTCACCAAAGAGATTCAATCGGATATTGAATTTTATTCGGAGTGGACTTTACTGAATGCCATCATTCAGAACCTGATAGAGAATTCAATAAAATATTGCGGCCCTGTAACTCCATTTGTAAAAGTTACCGTTCAGCTTGCTTCCGATTGGGTTATGATTGACGTGGAAGACAACGGGCAGGGAATACCTTCCGAGCATCAATCAAAAATATTTGAGATGTTCTACAGAGCAACTCAAAACGCAAGCGGAACAGGCCTGGGACTTTATATCCTAAAACGATCGGTAGACCGCCTGAAGGGCACCATCGAAATGAAAAGCAAATTCGGTTCAGGCTCTACATTTACTGTAAAGCTTCCTTCCATGATCGATTGAGTAAGACAGATGACGAGTTTATTTATTCGATCTGCTTATCAATGATTTTCTGTTCCACCGCTTTAGCAATAGTCCCCTCCTTCTTAATGTCGATGCGCAGAAAAGAATACAAACTCATATACAAGTTCGCTATCCACACCAGAGAAAAACCCGCTATCAGGTAACCACGCCAATCCATGAACAGCAAATGATAGCGTGTAATAAACAACATTATGATAGTTATATAATGACTGAAGCAGTACTCGCAGGTAAACAAATAGAAAAACTTGCGGGTAAGCACTCCCGATCCATTCTTGCTCTTTTCGACACAGAACTCTCTAGGCTCACGAAACACTTCTTCGTGCGTTACTGTCCAGGCAATACAGGCGATGGGTATAGCTAATACGAACAGCCATACGATTTGTAAATACAGCAGCTCCATTATTTGGTAGTTGTTTCGACTTTGGTCTCCACACCATTGCTTTTACCTTCCACCTGCTTAAGCTCATTGGAAGTAGTTATCTTCACGATGTTACTTTCCGCAAACGCTTTGTAGATGGCTACGATCGCTTTGTGTCGTGTAGTCATAAATCCTTTGGGTTCTTGGTTATCGATCTGGAAGGATACAGCCAGTTTAATTTTCGGATCATCAATAGCCGTGAAATAAAAACGCACATCACTGATCGGATTTTTAGTTTCAATTTTTTGAATGGCGTTACGAACCACCTCTTCCGCATAAGAAAGATCTACAGAACTGAGAATAGCAAACTCCAACTCTACCCTTCTGTTCTGCGATTGAGAATAATTAATAATCGGCTTTTGAAAAATATCCTTATTCGGAATAATTACGTGCAAACCTGCATCGGTGATCATGGTGGTAGAGCGAAGTTGAATGTGATCAATCTTACCAATGAATCCATTCGTCTCGATTTTATGTCCTACTTCAAAAGGTCTTTTAAATGCCATGAACGCTCCGGCAATAAAATTGGCAGTGAGATCCTGAAACGCAAAACCTAACGCAAGACCAATGATACCTACTCCGGCAAGTAGAGAAGAAACTGTTTTATCGAGGTTCATGATATTAAGCGCTGTCATCAGTCCGACAATAATGATCAGTGAATAGATGATAGCGGACATCAATGCCGCGATGGAATCACTTTTTGATAAACGCATTAAAACCCTGAACGAAACATTTCTGATCCACTTGGCAAAGACAAAGAAGAGAAACAATACGATGCTTGCTAACAGAAAGTTGGGAAGCATTTTCACCAGAATGATCCACCAACCGGTCAGCTTTTCCAGGATGAGCTCTACTCCTTTTTCTAAATTCATAGGACAGATATATTTTTAAATAACCACTTATGCTGGGTTTTATGTTGTAGTCTTGTTAAAAATTGATGCCTTAGTAAGCATTCGAGTTAAATGCTTAATGAGTATATATATCCCCACAATTATTACTGTTCCCCAATTATTCATCCGATTCTGACTTATTTCACGTGTTTTTAATGATTTGATTTCTGGTAAGGTTTTGGAATACTGTTGAGACATGAAAAAGATTGTAGTTATCGATGATGAAAAGGATTTCGGCTTATTGATGAAGAATTTCTTCGGAGCCAAAAACTATGATGTGCACGTTGCTTACACTATTGAAGAAGGAATGAAGCTTCTTGAAAAGGAAAAGCCGGATTATATTTTTCTGGATAACGATATGCCTGATGGCGCAGGCTGGTGCCAGACCGAACACATACTGATCAACTATCCCAATGCGCAGCTTAATTTAATAAGCGCCTTGGGTGTGCCCAAAACATCTGCTTCTGCTTTCCGCATTTTAGAGAAGCCGCTGCAACTCGAAGAACTGGATCGGATTTTTGAGTGACAATAGTTTAGTTCTGTAAAGAACTGTTAATCACTTTGCTTCGCTGGCTCTTTAAAGGCTGGCGATTTTTAATTAATACTTTTTCCTATGCCTGGTAGAACAACCACTATTGAAGACTTATTCTCACAACTACGCCAATACTTTCAAAAAGATAACATCACCCGACAAGAGGTTAATGACAAACCTCCCCTTCGCTCCGAGCTTTATAGCACAGAACAACTGGAGCAGCATGCACGCCACCTGGCATCTATTCATGAATTAAGTAACGATCCGGCTCCGGAACAATTATTAAAACGCCTTGCAGAAAACGAAGAAGTACTACTTCGTGTCACCCATCTCTTACAGGATGCAGTTAAAGATAAAAGCAGAATCACTCCTGCCGGTGAATGGCTGCTTGATAACTTCTACCTGATTGAAGAACAGATACGCACTGGTAAACGCTATCTCCCGAAAGGATACAGTAAAGGATTACCCAGGTTAGCCAATGGTACTTCAGCAGGTCTCCCTCGTGTATACGAAATAGCTACCGAGATCATCTCACACAGTGATGGTCGTGTTGACATACAAAGCCTTAGCAGCTTCATCGCATCGTATCAAAAAATAAAGGATCTTACTATTGGTGAACTATGGGCTATACCTATTATGCTTCGCCTGGCTTTGCTGGAGAACTTAAGTCGTGTAGCTGCGCGTATTGCTATTGATCGTATTGATTCCGCACAGGCAAATCATTGGGCCAAGCTCATTATCGATACGGTGGAGAAAGACCGCAAAGAATTAGTGATCGTGATTGCTGATATGGCACGATCGAAACCTCCTATGGTGAGCGCGTTCGTAGCTGAGTTTGCGCGCAAGTTGCAATGGAAAGGACCTGATCTTGCTTTACCACTGACGTGGATAGAACAACATCTCTCTGAATCAGGTGTTACTATTAACTCCATGGTACTGGCTGAAAATCAAAAGCAGGCGGCCGACCAGGTATCGATGAGTAATAGTATCAGCAGTCTTCGCTTCCTGGCAAAGATGGACTGGCGGGAATTTGTAGAGACCATGAGTTTGGTAGAGCAAACGCTGCGTCATGATATTGATAGTGTGTATTCACGCATGGATTTCCATACCCGTGACCATTATCGTCATGCAGTAGAAAAAATAGCGAAGAAAAGTATTCTCTCTGAAAGAGAAGTAGCAGAAGCTGTTGTTAATCTTGCTTCAGAAAGTGCACAACAGTATCCTGCTGATAAAAGGAAAGCACATGTTGGCTATTACCTTGTAGGTGCCGGATTAAAACAAATAGAAAAGATTGCCAAAGTTAGTTTGTCGGGAGTTCAATCCATTAAAAAGACAACCGATCATTATAAGAATTCGCTTTACATCATTAGCTCGCTGCTGATCACTTTTATCATCGGTGGCGGACTAATCGCAAAAGCGTATTACGATGGAGCAAATACTTATTTACTGGTGCTGATCAGTATTGTATCGCTGCTGGGAGCAAGTCAGTTTGCCATCTCATTGGTGAATTGGGTGAGTACGCTGTTAGTAAAACCGAGTCCGCTCCCGCGGATGGATTTCTCTACCGGATTTCCAAATGAATCGCGCACACTTGTAGTGGTGCCAACATTAATATCCTATCCAAGACAAGTAGAAAATTTGCTTGGCGATCTGGAAGTGCGTTACCTGGCTAACAAAGATCCCAATCTTCTCTTCGCCTTGCTCACCGATTTTAAAGATGCAAGTGAAGAACACCTGCAGGGTGATGATATTTTAGTAGAAGCAGTAAAGACGGGGATTGAAAATCTTAACCTTAAGTATGGCACCCCGCATAACGATGCCTTCTTTCTCTTCCACCGTCCGCGGGTATGGAATGCGGTGGATAAAATATGGATGGGTTATGAGCGCAAGCGCGGTAAACTCACCGATCTCAATCACCTGATCAGAGAAGGAGTAAAAACACCTTTCTCTGTTATTGCTGGTGATGAACATATTTACCAAACCATCAAGTATGTAATCACACTGGATACCGACACGCAGTTGCCGCGCGATTCTGCCTGGAAGCTGGCCGGTATCATGTCGCATCCGCTTAATCAAGCAGTGTATGATGAGAAGCGTAATGTTGTTGTAGATGGTTACGGTATCATTCAGCCTCGTATTGCGATTAGTCTGCACGGCGCTACGCGTACTTCTTACACACGCCTGCATGAGAATGATTCGGGTATTGATCCGTACACACGCGTTGTCTCTGATATCTATCAGGATATTTTCCATGAAGGATCTTTCATCGGTAAAGGTATCTATGATGTAGATGCTTTTGAAAAAGTATTGGACAACCGCTTTCCGGATAACCGGATACTTAGTCACGATTTGCTTGAAGGTTCATACACACGTTGTGCGTTCGCGAGTGATGTGCAGTTCTATGAAGAGTATCCTTCACGTTATGATATTGACATCAGCCGCAGACATCGCTGGATACGCGGTGACTGGCAGATTGCCAACTGGTTTCTTCCCTGGGTTCCCGGCAAAGACGGAAAGCTGAAACCCAATCCCGTATCTGCGCTTTCGCGATGGAAGATTTTCGATAATCTGAGAAGAAGTCTTACTCCTGTTGCATTGGTCGTGATGCTTATCGCAGGCTGGACACTATTACCGTCTGCCTGGTTCTGGACGCTATGCGTTGTCTCTATTGTCATGCTACCTTCTATGATTATCTCCGGCTGGAGTATGATCAGGAAGCCGGACGAGATCACGCTCACCCACCATATCAATAACACGGCACGTTCTACTTCCAAGAGCTTTCAACAAGCCTTGTTTACGTTGATCTGTCTTCCTTATGAAGCATACGTCAGCTTAGATGCCATCATCCGCACCGGCTGGAGAATCAACTTCAGTCATAAAAATCTGCTGCAATGGAATCCGTCTAACTTTGTACAAAGCAAGCCACACGAATCATTATCCTCGTCTTTTGCTGTGATGTGGGTAGCGCCTTTTATCGCCATTGGGTTAGCAATCTGGTTATTTAACTATTCGCATTTCATTACACTTGTTCTGGCTGTGCCCTTTTTGGTTTTGTGGCTGGTGGCGCCTGCTTTAGTATGGTGGCAAGGCAAACCTCTTCCTGCTTCGAAGAAAAAACTATCCGTTGATCAGAAAGTTTATTTGCGCGAGCTGGCGCGCAAGACATGGTCATTCTTTGAAAACCTGGTTGTAGCCGGAGACAACTGGCTGCCGCCGGATAACCTGCAGCAGTTTCCTATACCTGTTATTGCGCACCGTACCTCTCCTACCAACATCGGGCTTTCGTTGCTGGCGAACCTGGCAGCGTATGACTTTGGATATTCTTCTTCAAAGCAATTGATCGAGCGTACCAAACTGACTTTTGCAAGCATGGCGCGGCTGGAAAGATATAATGGTCACTTCTATAACTGGTACGATACACAAACACTGGCTACGTTACATCCGCGCTATATATCAACAGTAGATAGCGGTAACCTCGCAGGGCATTTACTTACCTTCCGGCAAGGGCTGCTCGCACTTCAGGATCAGCCTGTCGTTGGCAAGCAGCTACTGGATGGATTAGATGATACGCTTCGGCTGATAAACAAGACCGTAGCTGATGCCCATAAAGAAAGTTTCACCGCACTGGTAAATGACTTCGATGAAGCGAAGAAAAAAATTGAATTGGTTACACTCTCTTCACTTCATGAATTGGTGAATACCTATTCGCGCAAATTCACTTCGTTGATTGGCAGTTGGAGTATCGATGTGAAATCGGATCTGTGTTTATGGACACAGTCATTAAATAATCAGTTCATTGACATAGACAGTGAAATTACGTTCTGGGCACCTTTGCTGGAATGCAAGCCAGCTCCGGACAAACTTAAAAATCACCGCCTGGGCACACACATCCCTTCATTGAAAGTGCTGGCCGAGTCAGCAGAAGAATTTGCAAAGCTACCTGCCGAAGAACATACAGGCGAAGAAAAGGAATGGCTGACTACATTACAAACTGCGTGTGCCAAAGTAACACGGATAGCAAAAGAACGGATAGCAGAATTAAATCAGCTGGCGCATGAAAGTTTTGCTTTCGCCGATATGCAATATGATTTTCTCTATGACAAATCGCAACACTTGCTTGCTATCGGATACAACGAAGAAGAGCATAAGCGTGATGCCAGTTTCTATGATTTGCTGGCATCTGAAGCACGGCTAAGTTCGTTTGTTGCTATCGCTCAAGGCAAAATACCCCAGGAGAACTGGTTTGCACTAGGCCGCAGGTTGACCAATACCATCAACACTCCGGTATTGCTTTCCTGGAGTGGTTCGATGTTTGAATACCTCATGCCTACATTAGTGATGCCTTCGTATGAAAACACACTTCTCGATGAAACGGAGAAAGGTAACGTAAGGCGGCAGATCGAATATGCGCAAGAGAATAATATTCCATGGGGTATATCCGAGTCTTGCTTCAATGTAGTCGATGCACATCTCACTTATCAATATCGCGCGTTCGGTGTTCCGGGATTAGGATTCAAGCGAGGACTTGGCGATGATTTAGTTATTGCTCCTTATGCTACGGTGCTTTCGCTGATGGTAGAACCGGAAGCTGCTTATCAGAACCTTGAAAAGATGAAGGCGCTTGGCTTTGAAGGCAAATATGGTTTCTTCGAAGCAGTGGACTACACTCCTTCCCGTTTACCAAAAGGAAGAAATCATGTATTGATTCAAACCTTTATGGCGCACCATCAGGGCATGGCTTTCCTTTCGCTTGCTTACCTGTTGCTTGATCAGCCTATGCAGCGAAGGTTTGCTGCCGATCCGCAATTTCAAACCGCGTTGTTGTTATTGCAGGAGCAAGTACCAAAAACAACGGGCTACTATACCGCAGCCAAAGAGATGGGCGATATCACGCAGCATACACCTCACGCAGAGATGCGCGTAATCGGCACATCGGATACGGTAGTGCCGGAGGTACAGCTACTCTCCAATGGACGATATCATGTGATGGTCACCAATTCCGGTGGTGGATACAGCCGCTGGAAAGATACTTCCGTTACCCGCTGGCGTGAAGACACCACCAGCGATAATTGGGGAACGTTCTGTTACATTCGCAACCTGGAGGATGGTGAGTTCTGGTCTACCGCACATCACCCTACGCAAAAACAATCCACTAATTATTCGGTGGTGTTCTCACAAGGTCGAGTGGAATTTAGAAGATCAGATAATGATATTGAAACACATACCGAAATCATCGTCTCCCCGGAAGATGATGTTGAAATCAGGCGCATTCATTTAACGAACCGCTCACGTACAGCCAGGAAGATTGAAGTGACCAGCTATGCCGAAGTAGTGTTGGCATCGTCTGCTTCTGATTCAGCACATCCGGCTTTCAGCAATCTGTTTGTTCAAACGGAAATTCTGCCTCAGCAACATTCTTTACTGTGTACAAGACGTGCGCGTTCGCAGGATGAAAATCCACCGTGGATGTTTCATCTAATGAAAGCAAATGGTACCGAAGCAGACGAAATCTCGTACGAAACAGATCGCGAAAAATTTATAGGCCGTGGCCAGAACGTAGCTCACCCTGCTGCTCTGACTAAGAAGGGCACGCTTACTAACTCACAAGGTTCCGTGCTCGATCCTATTGCTGCTATTCAATACCGGGTTACTATTGGTGCGGAAGAAAGTGTTACCATTGATGTGATCACCGGTATATCCAACACGCGCGAAGTAAGCCAGAGTCTTATCGATAAATATCAGGACACTCACTTGCGCGATCGTGCTTTTGAATTATCATGGACACATAGCCAGGTGGTACTCAGACAGATTAACGCCAACGAAGCGGATGCGCAGCTATATGCACGCTTAGCCAGTTCGGTGATTTATGCTAATCCATCATTGCGTGCTGATCCAACTGTATTAACTAAGAACCAACGCGGGCAATCTGCGCTTTGGGCGTATTCTATTTCAGGCGATTTACCGATTGTATTGTTGCTTATCTCCGACAGTACGAATATCACGTTAGCGAAGCAACTCATCCAGGCGCAAGCTTACTGGCAGCTGAAGGGACTGGCTACTGATCTGGTAATTATCAATGAAGATCACAGCGGCTATCGCCAGGTATTGCAGGAGCAGATTCAAAGTCTGGTGGCTGCTCATATCGGAAACAATGTAGTAGAACGCAAAGGCGGAATTTACATTCGCCCTGCCGACCAGGTTTCGAATGAAGATCGTGTATTACTTCAAACGGTGGCGCGCATTATCATTTCGGATGCACGCGGTACATTAGTCGATCAGATCAATAAGCGCGTGCTTGCCAAGCCAGGCATGAGTTACCTTACTCCTTCACACACACATGCTGTCATTACAGAGCAGCCCTCTCCTGTTTCTGATTTAATTTTTGATAATGGTGCCGGTGGATTCTCACAGGATGGAAAAGAATACATCATCCGAACGAATTCAAAATCCACTACTCCGCTGCCGTGGAGCAATGTGATTGCAAATAAAAATTTCGGAACCATTGTTTCCGAAAGCGGATCATCTTACACCTGGTTTGAGAATGCACATGAGTACCGTCTCACACCGTGGAACAACGATCCTGTATCGGATAGCAGTGGTGAAGCCTTTTACCTGCGCGATGAGAAGAGCGGTCAATACTGGTCGCCTGTGCCGTGGCCGAAGAGGGGAAGAAATCCGTACACGGTACGTCATGGTTTTGGTTACAGCATTTATGATCATAGTGATGATGGCATTCATTCCGAGACCTCGGTCTATGTAGATGCCGAAGAAGCCGTGAAGTTTGTTGTGCTGAAAATCACCAACAAATCAGGGCGACAAAGAAAACTATCCGCTACGGGTTATGCTGAGTGGGTGCTTGGAACTACACGTCCTAAATCGGTGATGCACGTGGTGACAGAGTTCGACTCACTGAGTGGAGCTTTGATTGCTAAAAATCCATACAACTCTGAGTTTGCCAACCGTATAGCGTTCTTCGATGTAGACGAACCGAATTATAGTTTCACTACAGACCGTACTGAATTCATTGGCCGTAATCATACACTTGAAAATCCGGAAGCCATGGCACGACTTCGGCTTTCAGGTAAGCTCGGTGCAGGACTAGATCCATGTGCAGCTATACAAGTGTTCTTTGATCTGGAACATGAACAGCAGCGTGAGATTGTTTTCCGTATGGGCGCAGGGAAAGACATTCATGATGTAGCTCGTCTGGTACGTCAGTTTAAAGGAAGTAAAGCCGCAGCCGAGTCATTGAAGCATGCCAAAGCAGAATGGACAAAACGACTGCACGCCATTCAGATTGAAACACCGGATGCTTCGCTGAATATACTTACCAATGGCTGGCTGTTGTACCAAGTGATGTCGTGCCGTCTGTGGGGGCGCACTGGGTTCTATCAGTCGGGTGGTGCATTTGGCTTCCGCGATCAGTTGCAGGATGTACTTTCATTGCTTCATGTTGAACCTAAGATCACACGTGATCAGATTTTGCTTGCGGCTTCACGTCAGTTCAAGGAAGGTGATGTGCAGCACTGGTGGCATCCACCGCTCAATCGTGGTGTACGTACACAATGCTCGGACGACTTCCTCTGGTTGCCTTTTGTCGCCAGCCGCTATGTGACAGGCACGGGAGACTTCGATATACTAAAAGAACAAGTACCTTTCATTGAAGGCCGTCTCCTGAATCTGAATGAAGAATCGTATTATGACCTTCCTATCACCTCAAGTCAGACACAGAGTTTGTATGAGCATTGCAAGCGTGCCATTGAAAACGGTTTACGCTTTGGGTCGCACGGCATACCGCTTATTGGCTCCGGCGACTGGAATGACGGAATGAGCCTGGTGGGTATACATGGCCGTGGTGAAAGTGTGTGGCTCGGGTTCTTCCTATACGATGTTTTGAAACGATTTGTGAAGATTGCCGAGAAGCAGGAAGACGCTGACTTCGTTCAGAAATGTAACCAGCAAATTAAAGAGCTGGGCAAGAATATCAATGCCAATGCCTGGGATGGCAACTGGTATCTGCGTGCTTGGTTCGATGATGGAACTCCGCTGGGTTCGTCAGAAAATACCGAGTGCCGTATCGACTCCATCTCGCAAAGCTGGTCCGTACTATCAGAAGCAGGTGAAGAAGAACGCTCACTAACAGCAATGGAATCGGTAAATAAATATTTAGTAAACAGGGAAAAGCATTTACTGCAACTGCTCGATCCTCCATTCGACAAATCGGAAACCGATCCGGGTTACATCAAAGGATATGTGCCGGGCGTACGTGAGAACGGTGGACAGTACACGCACGCTGCGATCTGGATGGTGATGGCCTTTGCCAAGCTGGGTAACAGCGAACGTGTATGGGAACTGCTGAGCATGATCAACCCGATTAATCACGGACGCTCATCCGAAGAAGTGGCCGTTTATAAAGCAGAGCCTTATGTCATGGCTGCCGATGTATACGGTGTAGAACCACACACTGGCCGTGGTGGCTGGACATGGTACACGGGTTCTGCAGGATGGATGTACCAGTTAATCCTTGAATCCTTCATCGGGCTGAAACGCGAGGGCAACGTGCTCCGCTTCGAGCCCTGTGTGCCCGAAGACTGGAAATCGTTTAAAGTACATTATCAATACATGGAAACGATGTACCACATCCGCATAGAACAAAGCGAAGACCATGATGCTTCCGTAAGCCTGGATGGCATAGCACAACAAGATCCCTACATCCACCTTACCGATGACAAGACAGAGCATGAGGTAGTGATTAAAGTAAGAACAAAGAAAGCGAAGGAGATTGGTGTTGGTAATGAGGTGAGTGCTTAGATCGATACTGGATTACTGATAAAAAAAATTGTCTTTTTTAATAACAGATAGTTTACCTGATTCATAAAGCAGATGGCCGAATATCGATTACCAGTCCAAAACTTCTTTCAGTTTTGAGTGTGTCAATATTTTATAAATAAAAATAAAAATACCGACTTCCTGCAACACGCTGCTCAAAATAAGCATTTCATTTCCACCCTGATAATGGAGGACTTTAAAAAG
>NNBV01002540.1_pt1 | contig 19352 bp, 13 predicted proteins | sample 1173771 | NCBI WGS metagenome assembly NNBV01 (sample SAMN07173938, study PRJNA388173) | plant metagenome | isolation source: symbiotic tissue sample KVS11 | place: Norway: Troms, Kvaloya island | reverse complement strand
CTATAAATCAGTGGCACAGCGCTGGTAAAGATGGTGATTACCGAAGCAGACAATGCGCCTGCCAACCCATTGAACTGAACAACAGGAGTACCTTCGTATGCTGACAAATCATGATTGGTGGTGTAGCGTAGCTTCTGCGCTCCTGACGGAATAGCGCTATATTCAGCAAGGTGTGTGGTGAAGATGGAACTGACCGATTTATTCGCACCATATACCTGCTTCAGGTTGCTTTGAAAATCCCACGCATAGTTCATCTGAAATCCTGCTGTGAAATTGCTGGCCTGCCCTCCTTCTGCAAGGAAGATCAGCTTGCGGTCTTTAATGGTTTTTAATTCATCGAGCGCCTGCTTCCAGAAATCAGTGGGCACAAAATCTACTGCATCACAACGGAAGCCATCTACGTTGGCTTCCAGCACCCAGTACTTCATGGCGGCAATCATGGCTTTGCGCATATCGGTGTTGCTGTAGTTCAGTTCGGCCACATCCTGCCAGTTGGTATTGGGCGGAATGATAATGTTGCCCGATGCATCCTGTGCGTACCAGGCTTTGTTGGCTATCCACGGATTATCCCATGCAGTGTGATTGGCTACCCAATCCAGTATGACTGACATATTACGATCATGGGCCTTCTGTACCAGCTCACGTAGTTTATCCAGATCACCAAACTCGGTGTTTACTTTCAGATAATCCTGCACTGCATAGGGTGATCCTAATCCTCCTGCCGATTTTAACTGTCCTACCGGGTAGATAGGCATCAGCCAGATGGTGTTCACTCCTAATGCTTTGATATTATCCAACCGATCAATAACGCCTTGAAAATTTCCAGCGCTACTGTAAGCACGCACGTTCACTTCATACATTACTACATTCTGCGGATCGGATACTCCTGCAAAGGGAGTACCATATTGCTTAGGGCCATCCGGATCAACTACTGGCGCTACCTCGTCACTACCTCCACCACACGAGAAGAAAATGAACGCCAGGAAATACAACTTCTTTATCATAATAAAACTCATTGGAACTTAGATTTGAAAACAAAAGCACCCTCTGCAAAGAGAGTGCTTCTTTAGTTTAATTCTTTTTAATGCTATAGGTGTATTGATAGGGAGCCGCGCTTCTGCTGAAATCAAGCGTAACGGTATAGCTACCTGCTTCTGCAATGTTTGCGGAAGCCGCATCAAATACCAGGTTTCCCGAAGCAGCATTGATATCACCCACTCCGTAGTTCATATCCCACGCATCATTTGCTCTGAACTTTAATGCGCCAGGAACAAGATTAGCTGTTACCTTCCATACTTTATTGGTTGCATCATAGGTCATAGCCGTTGAGTTATCCCAAGCTCCTGATGTAGCTGTTCCAATCAATCCCCATGATTTGATTTTATCAATACGATAAGTAAGGTCTTTGGTATTGATCTTCAACCGATAGTATGCAGGATCAGATAATGACAATCCATCTTTCAATCCATCCGTAGTAAGGTTACCGGTGATGATACTTCCTCCTACGCCAGAGCCCACTTCCACTCTGCCCGTACCTGATTCACCATAGTTGATATGCTCCCAATCAGGAGCAGTGGTAAACTTAAAGCCTGCACCAACAGTAAGATTGAGGTAGCCTTCAAATTCATTTTCCTTTGTAGCATAAATGAACGGAGCATTAGATGGAGTCCAGTCCTGATAGCTGCCTGGAAGCCATACTTTGGCTGGCTCAGCAATATTGCTTGTCTTCATCACGGTGTACGACATTTTGTATGGAGCCTGTGATTGCGTGAAGTCGAGCGTTACTTTATAGTTACCTTGTTCTGCTATGTCTATGGCATCTTTATCAAACACAAGACTATCCGCCAATGAGTTGATATGAGCAGTGCCATAGTTAATATCCCATCCATCATTTGCTCTGAATTTTAATGCACCATTGTTCAATTGAATGTCGGCTTCCCACACATCTTTGTCTTTGATGTACGTCATCGGTGAAGAGGAATCCCATCCTTTAGGTGTAGCAGTGCCAATCATTCCCCAGGTAGTAATCAGGGTGAATTCATAAGTCAGATTTTTAGTATCTGCTTTGATCCGGTAAACGCCTTCATTGGCAATAGTAATTTTAGGAGCAGCGCTACCTGTCGTCAATTTACCAGCACCGGCATCGCCAAATACGACACCTGAACAAACCGGGTTGGTGGTAAAGCGGAAGGAAGTATTCGCACCGATGTAACGGTACCCTTCAAACGTAGATGCACCCGTGGCAAAAAGAAAAGCAGCCGATGGAGAATTCTCACCCAGCCATAAAGCTACAGGTCGGTCGCTCCATGGTTTTACACTTACCGTTATCGGATCGGAGATCGCCAGATGGTTATTATTGATAGTAGAGATCACGCGCAATTGCACATCGGATGTCTGATGTGGTGCAATCTTCAATGCGTTGACCAATTTTTCATTCAGATTATCGAGCGTTAATGAAAGGGTATTCGCTGTAGTAGTTCCTATTACGACAGGATTAGCAAACGTTCCGCATTTGGAATCGGCCTGTAGCGTGTAGCTTACTTCAGTGCTTACACCGTAACCCGTTTGGCTCCAATCAAACTTCAACGTGGTGCCGAGTGTCTCTTTGGTAATTACCTGGCTGAAACCATTGGCCTGACTGGTGATCTTCGGAGGAGTAGCATCCGAATTAAGCATGACCATGGTTTCATCCTTCTCACACGCCAGCAGCGTAGTAAGAAAAACAGCTATGTATAAAGATATTTTTTTCATGTCAGATAAAGATTAATAGCCAGGGTTTTGTATCAGGTTGGTGTTGATAGCACGGTCGGATGCCGGTATTGGAAATACATTGTAATGGCTATCGCTTCCCGCACCTGCCTTCACGCCACCTTTCCAATCCCACAGGTAGGTATCGCTGGTGAATTTATCAAAGCGGATCAGATCCGTTCTGCGATGTCCTTCCCAATACAACTCACGTGCACGCTCATCCAGCAGGAATGGTAATGTGATATCGGCAGTGGTGATATTGCCCGAAGCATTTCCGTATGCTCTTGTGCGAAGCTCATTGATCAATGAAGTTGCTTTGGCCATATCGCCACCCGCACCTCCACGTTTTGCTGCTTCTGCATACATCAGGTACACATCAGCCAAACGGAACAAGGGGAAGTCCGTATCCACGAAAGTGGTGTTCTGACCTTTCGCTCCGGCAGAAGTAAGGTTTTTAAACTTGGCACACAGATAACCCTGGGTGAATAAAGTAGGTTGAGTGATATCCAGTGTTTGCCCCTTGGTATAAAAGATAGCACGCTTGTCTGTAGCACCTGAAGGATCAGCAAACTTATTGGCAAACGTATTCGTCAACCTGCTGCCCGACCATCCGCCAGAAGCGATACCAAATTCATTGTCTGCATCCATGGCACCACCTACAGCGGCATGAATGATGAACGTAACACCGCCGTAGTTTCTACCGTTGTTTCCATCCTCCGCTATAGGGAAGATGATTTCATTACGAAGACGATCGTTGTCCGCCAGGAACAGATCTTTGTAATTTGTTCCTGCAATGGAATACACACCTGCGTTAAGAATGTTATTGCAATACGTGATTACCTCTCCGTAGCGGGCAGTGCCTGTATACACCTGTGCATTCAGATACATTTTAGCAAGCAACGTCCACGCAGCGGCCTGATCGGCACGTGCATATTCATTCTTACCTGCCGCAGCCAGCCCGGGAAGAATGTCTTTTAATTCTGATTCGAGATAGATGAACAGATCAGCACGCGAAATCTGCTTTGGCAGGAATGCACCCGGTGCATCGGCTTCCGTTACAAAAGGAACATTGCCCCATAAGTCCATTGCATAATAATAGTTCAGTGCGCGCATAAAACGGGCTTCCAACAGATATTGCTTCACATCGGTTTGCAGTGCAGCATCCAATCCATCCACACGGGCACCTACTTCACGAATATATTCATTGCAGTAAGCGATATTGATGAAGATCCGCTGATAGAGCAATTGAATATATCCGTTTTGTTCTGACCAGTTCAGTCCATGGTACTCGGTCAGGCCAGGATCACCCCACGCGCTGAGGCATTCATCGGTAGTGATTTCCTGTGCGCTCCAGTACATCCGCATGAAAGAAGTAGTGCCTTCATCGGGTGCCGAAATTTCTGCCATACCGTATTCACCACGTTGGCCGGTTTGTGTCATAGCAGCATATAGCTTAGCTAAAAGCTGTTTGTAGGACGCAGGATCTTTGTAGATCGATGCTGCCGTGGAGATGCGTGGGTTCAATGGTTCTGTATCCAGGTCATTGACACACGAGGTGAGCATCATTGCCGTAGCAACAACAATCAGTGTTATAAATTTATATCGGTTCATCATGATGTTCTGATTTAAAATTGACAGTTCAGGCTAAGGAAGTAAGACCGTGTGCGCGGGAAAAAGTTGTTATCCAACCCACCTGAGATCTCAGGATCAAGGCCTTTGTACTTGGTGATAACAAACACATTCTGCACACCCGCTCCTACACGCACGTTCAGCTTGTCTTTATACAAATTCTTAAAGCTGTAACCGAGATTGATGTTATCCATACGGAAGAAAGAAGCATTCTCTACATAGTAATCGGAGAAACGGGTATTCACTGCAGTAGTAAACTTAGTATCGTTAGCCAGCTTGCTCATGTTACTCAGGTACTCCATTGAGTTATACAGCGAACGGTAAGTGCTGTTGGACGCTACATTGTTATACACATAGTTATTGATACTGGCACGACCGGAGAAATTAAAGTCCCATTGCTTGTAAGTCATGCGGGAGTTGATACCCATGTACACATTCGCATCGGGTTTCTTGTAGATATACAAATCGCTGGTGTTGACAATGCCATCGCCATTACGGTCCACATATACATCTTCTACTGGTTTACCATTCGCATCATACACTTGCTGATAGACATAGAATGCATTGCGTGAATAACCTACCTTCTGTGCCTGTATGGTTCCTGATGTAGTTCCTCCTATACCTCCTGTAGGTACATAATAGTTAGGATCATTGTTTAGATTCAGCTTTGTAATCTTGTTGCTGTTGTAGGTAATGTTATACCCTAATGTCCACTGCAAATCATCGGTTGAGAAAATCTCCGCATTCAGGTTCAACTCAATACCTTTGTTCTCAATGTTACCTACGTTACTGATCACACTGTTACCAAAGTTGGTTCCCTGTGCAGGTGGTATGTAGGAGATCAGGTTTTTAGATGTTTTATGGTAAACATCTATCGAACCTGTAATCACATTCTTAAAGAATCCAAAATCGAAACCAGCATTAATTGTTGTTGCTGTCTCCCATTTAATGAGTGCATTATAAGCATCTGGCCGTAGTGTATTGTAATACGTATTTCCAAAAGGATAGCGTGCTGCATTGTCACTGATTGTATAGGTAGGAATGTAAGGATAGTCATTACCAGAAATATCCTGCTGCCCGGTAAGTCCATATCCTGCACGCAATTTCAGCTCTGAGAGAACATCTACATTTTTAAGGAATGATTCTTCCTTCAACTTCCAACCTACTGCTACTGCAGGAAAAAGACCCCAGCGTAAATCTTTGGAAAAACGGGATGTTGCATCATCACGCAATGATGCTGTTACTAAATACTTATCTCTAAAAGTATAATTCAACCTTCCAAAAAAGGATAGCAAATATGATTCTGATTTATAATTATTAACACGAACCGCAGGTGTTTCACCCTTTGTATTAGTGGTAGAATCACTTCCGGAATTATAAAAATGAGACCAGGAATAGCCACCGGTAAAATCGATTTTACTGCTAATGGACTTTACATCCTTTGAGTAATTCAGGTAAAAATCCAATAATTGATTTTTTGAGCTTGCTTCATACGGGTTCAATCGCCCTCCGGATACGGTTGGATCATTTACCCATTGAGTATTGTCAACTACATTGTTATGACCATTAGTCTGTGAATAATCATAACCAAGATTCAGAATCGCATGCAGCTCTTTAAGAAAAGGCACTTCATAATCAAATTTTACATTACCGATGCTTCGCTTTACAGTTGATGTATTATCGGTAAGCGCTAACTGAGCAACCGGATTGGCCGGAGCAAGATTGATACTATTTCCGTTAATGCCTCCTGTTGTCCAGGTAGTGAAGCCTCTCCAGCGAGTGTTATCATTATACACTGGTTTGGTAGGATCATATACAATGGCGTTTCCGACAGCACCTTGGTCAGCAAAGTTGTTGTTATTATACATTCCCTTCACGTTGATGTTCACTTTCAATGAGTTATTCAGGAATACAGGATCAAGACCAATAGAAGCAGTAGTTCTTTTAAAATTGTAGGTCTTTAATATTCCGTCCGTATCATTATAACCCACTGAAACACGATATGGTGTTTTCAAAACTGTACCCGATACACCCAGGTTATGATCCTGGCCAATGGCTACCTCTTTATAAATTTCTTTTTGCCAGTCGGTATTTGCTGTGCCAAGCAATCCGGTAACGGCTGGAGTATTAGGATACTGCTCGTTTACAATTGCACGAAATTCATCACCATTGAAAACTTTTACTTTTTTGGGAGCTGTATAAGCCGTACCTGTTACTGTATAGCTGACTTTGAAATCTTTTCCGCCTCGTTTGGTAGTAATGATGATGACACCATTAGAAGCACGCAAACCATAAATAGCTGTTGCCGATGCATCTTTCAATACAGTGAATGTTTCTATGTCGTTCGGGTTAAGTGTAGCCAGAATATTAGGTGACCCTCCCAGATTGTTGTTGGTAATCGGTACCCCATCAATCACGATCAACGGATCGTTACTCGCGCTTAATGATGAACCTCCTCGTATGCGGATGGTAGATGAATTGCCGGGAGCACCACTGTTGGTAGTTACGGATACACCGGCTGTTTTACCCATGATCAGTTCCTGGGGGGAAGTAACCACACCACGGTTGAAGGTTTTTGAATCGACCACGGCAACCGATCCGGTAGCATCTGCTTTCTTTACCGTTCCATATCCCACTACCACAATTTCGCTCAGCTCAGTAATGTCTGGGCTTAATGAGATCGTGAGTGTGTTCTGACTTCCCACAGCTGCTTCCTGCGAAGTGTAGCCCACAAAAGAAAATACCAGGATGGCACTCTCTTTCACCTGTATGCTGTAGTTACCTTCCGAGTCGGTAACCGTACCATTGCTGGTGCCTTTTTCGAGAATGCTTACCCCGGGAATAGGACTGGAGTCGTCCGAGGAAGTCACCTTTCCGCCAACGGTTCTGCTTTGCGACCAGGCCTGAGTCGCCAGGAAACACAGCAGCACCAGAACAGCTCTGCCTGAAAACCAATAGAATTTTGTCATAAGATTTTAGTTTGTTGAAAGTTCGGGTCTCCGGGAACGGTTGTATGTGAGAGTAGGGCTCAAACAAACGTTTGCGGAACAGGAGCAAAGGAAGAAGTCCCCCACAGGGTGTTCAACAAATCTTAGAAAAATCAAGAAAAAAGAAAGTGGCTTAAAACCTCAATGCAATCGTTATCAGTGAATTAGATAGCGGGCGGTTTTGATAAAATCTTAATGGTTTACTTCCTTTTCCTGGCGTTTATATGGCCCGGATGGTCATAATTCTGCGGTCAAATTCATCGTTGGGTAACAACGATTTGCTTCTGACCCTGGTCTTGTAGGTGTAAATCGTAGTGACGGAATAGTCCAGGATTTTGGCAATTTTTTCGTTATCGTGGATGCCCATACGGAAGAGGGCGAAGATGCGGAGCTCGGTGTTGAGCAACTGTCCTTCTTTCAGCACGATTTTGTCTTCCTCCTTAAAAAAGGAATTGAAGACCGTGACAAAATCAGGGAAAAGCTTGAGAAAGACCATATCGAAATTATGGTACAGGTCGTCCCGCTCTTTTTTGATGTTGATACTATCTACCGTAAAGCGGAGTTCCTCAATCTTTTTAGTCATCAGTTTCAGTTCCATCGTCTTCTTCAGACCGTCCAGCTTATTGATATAATCGGCTGTAGTGTTGAAGTAATACCAGATGTACTCTTCTTTAATCTTATTCGCGTCCTCCAGTTGATGATTAGTGGCGGTAAGAATAGTATTGGCTTCCGAGATCACTCTTTTTGCTTCGCGCAGATTTTTAAACTGTTTGTAAATAATGATCGCGAATGCTACCGTTAAAAGCGTGAGCAACGTAATCACAGAGGAATAGACAAAAAGCATTTTTCGTTTTGACTCCACCAGACTCAATTGTTTTCCCTCAATGATGGGATACACTGCAGCTACCTGTACTTTCCGGTGGCGGGCTCCATAGAAATTGGCATCTTCCATGGCAATTTTCACATACTTGTAGGCATTGTCTACATCGCCTTCCTTATAAAGCATGTCGGCCAGGTTTAATGTTGCCAGTGTCTCCTTGGTAGACGAATGCATATCGGCAATGGCCGCACGTATCAATATCTCTTTTGATTTCTCCTGCTGATTGGAATACAGGTAAATAAAACTCAACGTGCTGGCCGCTACTGCAAAGTCTACATCTGAAAGCGGGAAGTCATTGATCATCTTCTCAAATGCAGTTTGTGCTTCCTTCATATTTCGTTGCCTTACATTTTTCAATCCATCCATGAGGAAATAATCGGAGGAATGCGGTGGCGTAAGTAACATGGCTGAATCCATATAGGTATGACCTTGCTGTGCATAGCGCACACTATAAAAATCATCGCGGTTAAAATCGGCCAGATCGTAGGATGTGCGGGCCATCAGGTAATAATACTGCGCACGTATGCTATCGGGCAAAGCACGTGGCTTCAAAGTGCGCAGTGTATCCAATGCTTCATTAAACAAACCTGACGACACCAGTACAAAACTTAATTTGATCTTAATCGTGGCAATGCGTACAGGGTCGTGCAGCAAACCCGCGATGCGTTGCAATTTATTAGCATAAAGAAATGCCGAGTCATAGATAAAAGACTTATACTCCTCATAAATTTTCAGCTCGTAGGAGTAGCGTTGTACTTCGCTCACTTTTTCGGCTTCCTGCTTGTACTTTTCAATGCGCGCCAGCTTGTCTCCCAGGTAAACAGCACGGTTATCGATAGCAACATTAAGCTGGTGCAGCAGGCTGTCCGTACGGGGCTGTGCAAATAAACCGGCAACAAGGAGACAAAGCACTGCGGACAATAGTAATCGCATATCTCTTTTTAAAACAAGGGTTAAGGTAGCAAATTTCACGAAGGCCATGAAGTACGCTGTGATTCTGTTCTTGCCCGTAACTCCCGATTGAATTAATTCATTTGCTCAATGTTCTCCGCCAGCCTTTTAATGTGTCCTGAAAACGCAATGGTGTTCATTTTTCTGGCCATGATCAATCCAAGACCTGCAAAAACAACACACATCACTGCATATAAGAGGAAGTGAGGGCCTGTATAGAGAGCAGAAAGTTCTTTGCCTGCAAAAAGCTGGTAAGCGATAAGCCCTGCCGGTGTTGAAAGAGGGATAAAAAGGTATCCCCACAACTGTTCTGCTTTAAGCATATCCTTTACCATCTGCAACTGTCGCGAAAGCATCTGTTTTGTTACTTCGGAGTAATCCAGTCCCGGAGGCATGTGCTTCAGCTTGCGCACCATCAGCATCCTCGCTATTTCATACACCAGGAATGCGCCAATCAAAAGATACTGCAAGCCTCCTTGAGCAAAGAATGCACCGGCCAACATCGGCACAGATAGTATTCTGATCCACATTAATTTATAGCCCAGGTTTTTACGCAGCGTCTCATACAACCCTTTCGATTCTTTCTGCAACATACTTTTATCGATAGCCGGAGAAGCGGTAGTGGCTTTAAGCTCTTCACTCATGTTATTCCATTCACTTTGTAAGTCCATCCTTTTTCTGATTTAAAATTTCTGTTAACTGTTGTTTAATACGATGCAGTTTCACGCCTGCATTGTTTTTGGATATGCCCGTCATCGCGCTGATCTCTTCATTATCATAACCGTCCAGGTGAAGAATAATGATACCCCGGTCGATGTCACCTAATTGTTTTATAGCTCTGTACAATTTATCGGCTCGTTCGGATAATTCAGGCGGATGTGAAGAGAACATTTCGTGCTCCAATTCACTCCATCCTGATTTTTTCTTTTTCTTGCCGATGAAGGTGAGTGATACATTGAGACTGATTTTATACAACCAGGTAGAAAATTTAGCATCACCACGAAACGACTCGTACGATTTCCAGCTTTGATAAATAATTTCCTGGCGAAGATCTTTCCTGTCTTCCTGATCATCGGCATAGAGATGAATCACTTTGGCAATGATCCCTTTGTGCTCGTCCAGTTTTTCTAAAAAGGATTGTTCTTCCATCTTAAGCATTCACGATTAGGTGCTTTCGGAGTTCCTTTATGGATTTGTATCTTTTATGCATCTGATACACAGTCAACACCAAAAATACACCTGCAACGGACAGCATTACGTATCGCACCAAAACAGATGAATTTAAATTGATGAGTAGGATAATTACCATCGCTGCTGACAGCAATGGTGTTTTTCTTTTTTCCATTCTTCTTACTTTAAAAATGACACACTAATTAAGTCTATTGAGTGATCAATTCAACAACTAATGCATTAGTAAGAAAGAGGGAAGAATAATTACAGTAAGTCTGAAAAAATATAAAAATACTTTACAGGATAGTCTTTAGTGAAAAGATCCTGCAAATAAATAGTAAGATGAGATAAGAAATAAGATTAAAATTATTCCCAGATCACGGGCTGTTTAGTCAACGCATTAACCAGGTCTTTTTCATGGGTAAGATCAAGACGCAGCGGTGTAATGGATACATAATTTTCATCTACTGCCCAGCGATCGGTTCCCTCTTCGGCAGGATTTAATGGCATTACGCTAAACCAGTAATTCTTTCTGCCTTTGGGATCAGTGCCTGGTATAACCACGCCATCATATTGCTGTACGGCCTGTCGTGTCCATTTTATTCCCTTGGGTTTCACAGGGAAATTCACGTTGGTCAGATTGATGTCTTTGTTTTCTAATAATAGCTCAAGTGTTTTCTGAACAAAAGGTTCGAGTGCTTTGAAATCGGGTTCGGTATCTCCCGCGGGTGTGCTTAATGCAATTCCTTTTATTCCTAACAACACGGCTTGCTTTGCTCCTGCCAAAGTGCCTGAGTGCCACATGGAGTTACCTACGTTCAGCCCCATATTGATTCCGCTCAGCACCACATCAATTTTCTCCCATAGGTGAGCACCCAATGCCACACAGTCGGAAGGCGTTCCATTCACACGAAAAGCTTCTACATTGTTTTCAAAATTAATAGGCGATTTTTTATACCATAACGGACGCGTAGCAGTAATCGCCTGCCCCATGGATGACTGCTCCACATCAGGAGCTACCACTCGCACGTTGCCAAACGATGCAGCAATTTTTGCCAAGGCGGCAATGCCCGGACTATAGATTCCATCGTCATTCGTTATTAAAATATTCATGGCCATTTATTAAGTTGAAACAATTCTGATAAGTGCATTCATTAAAATTTCATTCCATACTTTTCAGTGGTATGGAATTTTATGCTACACCGGTACACTATCCTCATAAGATGAAATCTGTCAAGCTATTGCACAATCCCGGAGCCGGTGAAGCGGAACATTCCAAAAAAAATCTTATCTCCCACCTGCGAACAGCAGAATTTGACTGTAGTTATTCTTCTACAAAAGAAGATGAGTGGGAAGAATCCATTCCTTATAAAACAGACTTCATAGCGATAGCCGGAGGTGATGGCACAGTGCGGAAGCTGGCCCGTCATCTGCTTAACCGCAGACTGCTGGATAAGCGCTTTCCTATTGGTCTTATTCCATTAGGTACTGCCAATAACATAGCACGAACGCTGGGTATCAGCGGCACTCCGCAAGAGATTGTTGCCAACTGGAAAAATCAGAACATTAAGAAGATTGACATCGGAAGAATTTATAACCTACGACAAAGTAAATTCTTCATGGAAGGTTTGGGCTATGGTGTCTTTCCACGGCTCATGCGCAAGATGAAAGACAGGGAGCACCAATCGGATGATCCTGAAGCTGAATTGAGAAGTGCATTGCGACTTTTACACGAGATCATTCTTACCTATCGCGCCAAGCACTGCCGCATAAAAATAGACGGTAAAGAATACATTGGTAATTACCTGATGGTAGAAGTGATGAATGTTCATTCTATCGGACCGAATCTGAATCTCAATCCAAACTCTGACCCGAGTGATGGACAACTGGAAGTAATCCTTGTTACGGAAGAGCAACGTGATGAGTTGGCTAAGTATGTATTACATCGGTTAGAAAATGGAAAGGAAGAACCGTTCTTTCATAATGCTATCCCTGCAAAAAAAATTGAGATCGCCTGGGACGGCGGCCAGCTTCATACCGATGACCAGCTTATTCCCATACGAAAATCAAAGAAGATTAAGATTGATGTGGAAGCAGGGCTACTGGATTTTCTTGTTTAGCCATTTGTGCCTGCTTTTTTTCGGATGACCACCATTAAAAGCATCAGGAGTGCTGCCTTTTGCGGACACGACTGAAAGTTTCTGGAGTCATTCCCAGCATGGAAGCAATGTATTGAAGAGGCACCTGATTGAATAACTCTTTATTATGCTCGTAAAAAAAAGCATAGCGCTCCTCGGCGGACATAGATAAGTGAGCGAATATCCGGTTTTCCATCATGCGGAAGCAACTGATCAGAAAATGCTTTTCTATTTCTGGCCACCTCGGAACTGTTTCAACGATCTTATTATAATCACTTTTTTGAATTGTAAAAAGCTCAATGTCCGTCAGTGCTTGTATGCTCCAGCGTGAGGGAACATTAAGCGTAAGACTGGGCATGTCGCCAGTGAAGTATCCTTTCGAAAATATCCATTGTGTGATGTCTTTATCTTCCAATGTTTCATACGACCTAAGGAAACCGGACTGGACGAAACTTAATTTATCACAAGCTTCTCCGCTCTTCGTATAAAAGTCGCCCTTCCTGAGTGTGTCCGGTTGAAACAGAGACGCGATCTTTGACACTTCTTCGTCTGTTACGCTGAAGTTTGAATTAATGTACTGCTCTAATTGCGTCATCTTCGACTGTCTGAAAATTATTCCCTTATAAGTGATCGCTTTAAGGTATAATAAAAAACCTCTCAGAGACACTTTTGTCGCTACCTTTTTTCAGGCAGATGAGATGCAATGATCAAGATAAACAGTTGATATCCCTCCTGATAAAAGTCAAGAACATTCGAACCTCAGGTATTCATGAAGTGATGGTTCGCATAACTCAATTCTCATGAGCTTACCAAAAATAAGAAAGGCGACAAGTTAATCATGTTGATCAACTGTCGCCTTCAGTAGTCTCGCCCAGAATCGAACTGGGATCAAAAGTTTAGGAAACTTCTATTCTATCCGTTGAACTACGAAACCAAAATGTTTTTTCAAATATTCTTATCTATTACGTCTTTATACAATTCTTGTTTTGCTTAGCTTCACTCCCGAAATCATCCGGTATGAACTGATTTTCTTAAATCAGGATGCAAATTTAACAAACTACTGTATATCAGAATAATCGGTATAGCTATCATTAGGAACAAAGTTCGGATAAATAGCCATGTGGTACTTCTTCACCTGATCAAAAAGTAACTTCCTGAGTTCCGTGATATTTTGTTTAGAGGTAGCCGATATGAAAATAACATGATCATAACCATGCTGGCGATAGTAGCCTTTCTTCTCTTCCTGGTCCACTTCTTCTTCCTGTTGCTGCAGCAAATCTATTTTATTCAAAACCAAAATAGTGGGAATATTGCCAGCTCCTATCTCGGCCAGTGTCTTCATCACCACCTCAATATGATTGTTATGAAAGGGATGCGAAACATCTGCCACATGAATGAGCAAATCTGCTTCTCGCACTTCATCCAATGTAGACTTAAATGACTCAATCAAATGATGAGGCAGCTTGCGAATAAATCCCACTGTGTCGGACAGCAGAAAGGGAATACCATCCAGCACCACCTTACGCACGGTAGAGTCAACTGTAGCAAACAGTTTATTTTCCGCTTTCACCTCTGCCTTCGAAAGAAGGTTCATTAAGGTGGATTTACCCACATTGGTATAACCTACCAGCGCTACACGCACTACTCCGCTCCTGGATTTACGTTGTGTCTGGCGTTGTTTATCTATCTTTTTTAGTTCTTCCTTCAAAAGCGAAATTTCATTACGGATCATACGTCTGTCCGTTTCTATTTCTCTTTCACCCGATCCTCCACGGGTACCGGTACCTCCACGTTGTCTTTCAAGGTGAGTCCACATCCGCGTTAGGCGTGGAAGCAGGTACTGATTCATAGCCAGATCAACCTGGGTGCGTGCCTGGGCGGTTTGTGCGCGCATTACGAAAATATCAAGGATGAGTAAACTGCGGTCGTAAATCCTCACTTTACGATCTTCACGATCAGCCGGATTAAATTCCTTCTCCAGATTTCGTAGCTGAGACGGACTAAGATCATCATCAAAAATCAGGTTGTTCACGTCTTTTGAAAACGCGAATTGCTTGATTTCTTCCAGCTTGCCCTTGCCCACAAAAGTGCGCACATCCGGATGTGGAAGCCGTTGTATATAACGATTCAGTGTGTTTATCCCTGCCGTTTCGGCCAGAAACGCAAGTTCATCCAAATGTTCATCAATCTCTTCGGGCTTGGATTTGCCAGTGTTCAAAGAAACCAGTATGGCAGTGTTCAATAGCTACATTAAATATATGGCACAAACTTAATAGTATATTACATGATATTGCAGGTGTAGATTTTCTGAGCGGTTACTTTTTGTTAAATTTGTAGGATGTATTCGCCAAAAACCTTGGTAATCAAGGCTTTTTGATGTCTTTAGTCTAAACTTTAATCTATCTGGATTTACCTCCGGGAATGAACCTGTGCCGAATGAAAGTTGCCATTGTACTCAACACCTCCTGGAATATCTACAATTTCAGGATGAATTTTATCCAGGCCATGCAGGCCAAGGGATATGAAGTTCATACTATATCTCCCGCTGACGATTATACTCCTTTTTTGATTGAAGCCGGCTGTATCCACCATCCTGTAAAAATGGATAGTCGCGGTGCCAATCCGATCAAAGACTCTGCTTTGATTTTTGAATTATGGTCGATCTATAGAAAAATCAGACCAGATATTATTCTGCACTATACCATAAAGCCAAATGTATATGGAACGTTGGCGGCGGCCATGTTGAAAATTCCTGTTATCAATAATGTGTGTGGATTAGGAACTGTGTTTCTAAAGGATAACCTGGTTTCCAATATCGCCATAGCACTTTACAAACTGGCTTTCCGTTTTCCTAAAAAAGTTTTCTTCCAGAATCCGGAAGATCTTGACTTGTTTGTCAATCGCGGGCTTTCCCCTGGCGGAACTGCAGATTTGCTGCCCGGATCAGGAATCGATCTGGAAAAATTCAAGCCGGAAGGCTATAAACGAAATGAATCGTTTACATTTCTCCTTATATCCAGGCTCATTACAGACAAGGGTGTACTGGAGTATATCGAAGCGGTAAAGAAATTAAAAACAAAAGGAATCAACGCACGTTTTCAAATTCTTGGAGCTAAAGATCCTGAGCATAAAAGAGGTATTAAGTTGCCGGTTATCGATGAATGGATTCGCACCAACACGATAGAATATTTAGGTACTTCGAATGATGTCCGTAAATTTATCAATCAGGCAGATTGTATTGTATTGCCCTCTTACCGCGAGGGCACTCCTCGTACTTTATTGGAGGCTGCAAGTTCAGGCAAACCTATTATTGCCACCGATGTGCCGGGTTGTCATCAGGTAGTGCATCATAATTTTAACGGACTTCTTTGCCAGATGAAAGATGCCAATGACCTGGCAGAAAAAATGAATACCATGTCTGATCTGGACGATGCTACGCTAAAACAGTTTGGTGAAAACGGGCGTAAGAAAATGGAATTGGAATATGATGAGTCAAGGGTGATCAACAAATACCTCGAAGCATTGAGCCAGTTTGAATTTCAAGAAGCTTCCTGAGAAACGCAGATCATTAAACCCTGGCGTTTCTGAATTATCTTAAAGTTGAAGGAGGTATTCTCCGACAATACAAAGCCTTTCAATTTCTTCATGAATTTGGTCAGAAATCAGTAATTTCACCCGGAATGACTCAATCACTACTTCGGTTTCTTAAAAACGCTGCTGCTCTCCTGCTCCTTAGCTTTATTTCCGGATGTGCTTCTTATAAGCAAAACATTATGTTCAAAACAGGAGAAGGTTTTACACCTGATCCGATCAGACAGGAAGCACTGGCAGCAGAGAAAAATTACGTAATTCAACAAAATGATTACCTCAAACTCGAAGTATTTTCCAACAAAGGTGAACGAGTAATCGATCCGGATGGAGAACTGATGAAGGATATGGGCGCGGGCGCACAAAACACGACCAAGCCCGCATTGAGCTACCTTGTCAATTCTATGGGGATAGCAAAATTTCCAATGATAGGAGAAATTAAAATCGATAGCCTTACACTCCGCCAGGCAGAAGAAATTCTGCAAAAACAATATGACGTATTTTATAAGCATTGCTTTGTAACGCTTACCTTCATCAACAAGCGCGTGATTGTATTAGGCGCGGTAGGAGGCCAGGTAATTCCCTTAGCAAATCAAAATGTAACCTTAGTTGAAATATTAGCATTATCAAGAGGGTTGGGTAATGATGCTAAAGCACACAACATACGGGTGCTTCGTGGCAAGCAGGTATTTCTTATTGATCTGACTACTATAAACGGATACCTGACAGGCAATCTCATTGTAGAGCCGGGTGATATCATATATGTGGAACCTGTGAGAAGGCCTTTCGTAGAAGCTTTCCGGGACTATGGAGCATTGGTGAGTCTAGTGGTCAGTCTCTCTTCTTTGATTCTCGTACTCACACAAACATCGAAATAATGGAGAAGAGTAGCAATTTCACTCCGACTCCTCAAGCGATAGATGGCATTGATTTCGAAAAACTGGGAATCATTATTCGCCGAAATATAGTAGCGATAGTGATCGTCTCTTTCGTTTCCATTTTGGGTGCTTACCTCTATCTGCGCTATACCAAAAATGTATACCAATCTGATTCAGAGCTCAAATTAGATATTAAACAGGAGGCTACTGTATTCCGCATCAATTCATTTGCAGAGGATGAAAACCTGAACCTGATCTCCGGAGAGATTGAACAAATAAAATCACGGTTTTTCCTTAGCCGGGTTATCGATTCATTAAATTTTAACATTAGCTATCATGCCAAGGGGCAAGTATTAAGTGAAGAAATGTATAAGCGATCACCCTTTACGGTGCAATACACTTTCAAAAACAATTCACTTACCGATCAGCCGATATTTATCAACTTCGAAGAGGATGACTCTTTTAAAATGCAAGTGGGTGAAAAGGGAACACTGGTCTCCGGAAAATTAAACTCCACCGTGTTGCTGAATGATAACGAATTCATCGTTCGTAAAACATCCATCTTTGAAAGGAATCATGATGGAAATTATTTTTTTATACTGCATAGTAAAGGAGACCTGCTCAATTCTTTGTTAGGCAATCTTAGTGTTGTCCCTCTTAATTTCAACGCGAACACCATTCGCATATCATTCAAAGATTTCAACCCACAAAAAGCACAGGACATTGTCAATAAAATTGATTCGGTTTATCTGTTTTATAGTTATGATCAGAAAAACCTAACCAATAAACAGAAAATAGAATGGCTGAATGCGGAGCTTTCTCAGCTGGAGAAGAAAATGGAAGACTATGAAGATTATTTTGAAAACTTCACCATTCAAAATAAAAGCAGCGACATGGATGAGGATCTAAGAAGAACCATTCAACTGATCAACAAAATTGATTCGCAACGCTTTTCAATAAACAAACGAATTGGAGATCTGAACGAAGTGATTGAAAGCATTTCATCGGGCAAATCCATCTTATCCATTACGCAGAAGCAGTTCCTGCCCTCCTATTTAAATAGTAAAGTAGAAGAGTTACAGGTATTAGCCCAGCAGCATGATCGCCTTGGACTATCCTATAGTGAAAGCACGTTTGCCTTTAAGCAAAAAGAACGAGAATTAAATAATCTGAAAGCACAAGTCAATGATCAGCTTGGTGACTTAAAAAAGGATTGGATAAAAACACAGCTGGAGTTAGGCCGGAAAAAAGATCAGTTAGAAAAAGAATTCACCACTATGCCTGACAAAAGTACTCAACTGGCAAAGAAAAAACGTTTCTACAAATTGTATGAAGAGTTTTATCTCTCCATGATGCAATCGAAGGCTGAATTTGAAATAGCAAAAGCCGGAAGTATTCCTGATTTTAAAATTCTTTCACCTGCCACCAACCCGCAAAACCCCATTTTACCTCAGCGCCCTATCATTATGGGTATCGGCGTGGTGCTGGGAATCGTTCTCAATTTTTTCCTGATCGGAATATTATATGTAGCCAACAATAAAATCACCAGCGTACAGGAAGTGGAAAGAACCATAACTGTTCCCTTCATGGGTGTTATCCCCGTCTCTCATCACAGCACCATTACTCCCTTCCACATCATTGATAATCCAAAGTCAATGGTCAGTGAAGCCATCCGCATTCTTCGTACTAATCTTGATTTTTTTACGTCGAGCGGTAAGCACAAGGTGATCTCGATATCCTCTACGGTTTCAGGCGAAGGAAAATCATTTCTTGCTTTAAACTTAGGTGGGGTACTGGCACTCTCACGCAAAAAAGTAATACTCCTAGATCTTGACATGCGAAAGCATAAAAATAATTTACCGTTTGAAACCGACCCAAGTAAAGGTATAAGCACAGCACTGATAAAGAAACATCACTGGCAGGAATGCATTGCGCGTACTTCGGTTGAAAATTTTGATTATATCCCTTCAGGCCCGCATCCTCCAAACCCTTCTGAGTTACTGCTTAATGGTGAATTTACTGAAATGCTGGAAAGCATGAAAGAGATCTATGATTACATCGTGATCGATACTCCTCCTGTAGGACTGGTGACAGACGGGATTATGGCGATGAAGCGATCTGATTTATCGATCTACGTTTTCAGGGCCAATTATTCTAAAAAAGATTTTCTTAATAATCTTCAACGCATCATTACGATAAATAAACTGGAACGGGTGGCTGTTGTACTCAGTGCCATGCCTTCTTCCAGAAAGACGTATGGATATGGATACTATGACGACAATACCGTCATTAAAAGAAATTGGAAGAATTTATTCCGCAGATAGTGTTCTCCATTTTTAAAAAGAAAGAAAAAAAAGAATACCTGCCGTTAAATGCAGATATA
>NNBV01002765.1_pt1 | contig 19363 bp, 8 predicted proteins | sample 1173771 | NCBI WGS metagenome assembly NNBV01 (sample SAMN07173938, study PRJNA388173) | plant metagenome | isolation source: symbiotic tissue sample KVS11 | place: Norway: Troms, Kvaloya island | reverse complement strand
ATGGTAAATGTTCTTGAGAGGGGATATTGTGCATAGTCCACATTTACTTGTGTGTACTGTCCTGCGGATCGGTTTCCATCTGCATAACCAAGCTCCGGGTTCATGCCGCTGTATTTCGTGACCGTAAACAGATTCTGAGCAGATACATAAAAACGTGCCTGGCTCAGTCTTAATGATTCAATCAATGACTTGGGAAGCGTGTAGCCGAGCGTGACATTCTTGAGACGGAGGAAGTCACCACGTTCAATAAACAGGCTCGATGTCCTGAAGTTCAGGTTGGGATCTGTTGCCGTTAGTCGTGGCAATGTATTGCTGGTGTTTTCACCATTCCATCTTTGCGTGGCTTCCTGATACAGGTTAAAAGGATAGGCTGCATTGAGCCCCTGCATTCTGTCTGCGTTATAGATATCCACTCCGCCAACACCCAGGAAGAACAAGGTGAGATCGAAACCTTTATACCCAACGTTGGCATTGAATCCGTAAGTAATTTTTGGCTGAGGGCTGCCCAGGATGGTACGGTCTTTATCATCAATAACGCCATCGTTATTCTGATCTACAAAGCGAACATCACCCGGATGAATCTGGCCTGCCTTACGCGGGTCACTTGCAATGTTTGGATCTGAATCAATCTGTCCCTGATTCTGGTATATCCCGTCTGCTACCCAACCATAAAAGGTTCCGTATGGATTTCCAACATACGTGCGCGTGATCTCCTGATCAGTACGACCGTACGTCTGAGAGGCAAGGAAGCTACCCGGGGTAAGCAACTGGGTAACACGGTTCTGTATAAAGGTTGCGTTTCCGGAAAGAGAGAACGATAACTCACCTACGGTTTTGCGATAAGCCAATTCCAATTCCAATCCTTTGTTTCTAAGCTGTCCTACGTTTTGATCGGGAATGGTTGCTTTACCTATTGTTCCCACGGAAGGAGGTTTCAACAGCATGTGCTTGGTATCTTTAATGAAGTAGGCTGCTGTTAACGTCAGACTGTTCTGTAACACGCCAACATCCAAACCGATATTGGTCATCTCTGCCGTTTCCCAGCCGATGTTTGGATTAGGAATGACTGCCTGTGCTGATCCTTTCACATTCGATCCTCCAATTGAATAGTTATTGTAGGTACCACCGTTGCGTATCAGGGCGAGATATTGCAGCGAGCCTACATTCTGATTTCCGAGTTGTCCCCAACCACCAGTTACCTTGAGGTTGCTTACGAAAGGAAGTGCATTTTTGATAAAGTCTTCCTCTGACAATCGCCATCCCACGGAGAAGGCAGGAAAATATCCCCAACGGTTTTCAGGAGCAAATCGCGATGAACCATCTGCACGATAGGTACCTGTAAACAGGTAGCGGTCTTTAAAGGAATAGGTCACTCTTCCGAATACGGATTGAAGTGCATCATAAGATCGTGCGCTGGCGTCAGCACCCAGATTGACAACCGTTGCTGCCTGTGACATGTAGCGCAAGTCCTGGTCTTCACTTGGAAAATCACGGCCGACTTGCATGGAATAGCTATCGTTAAATGTCTGCGATGTATATCCAGCTACGATACCCAGCACATGCTGACCAAATTGCTTATCATAAGACAGGAAATATTCCTGAAGAAAAGCCCAATACTTATCGTTGGTCAACGTAAGCTGATTATAGTTGGTCTGACGATACTGGCTATCAATTTTTACTTCGAAGTTATAGGTATCGCTAAAGGTTGCGTCCATGGCCAGGTTTGCTTTGGCCTTCAGGCCAGGGATGATTTTATATTCACCCGTAACACTTCCGAGTATGCGGTTACGTGCATTGTTTTTATCCTGCGTGGCAATCGTATATAGCGGGTTATTAATATCACCAAACCCTGCGATACTGGAACTGTATTCACCATTTGGCTTTCGTACGGCAAGACCGGGATGAAAGCGAATGGCACTCCATAAGAGTCCGTCCTGTGCGGAAAGCGTATTGGGTGCGTTATCGTTAGTATTGGTGACTTGAAGATTCTGCCCGATAGTCAGGCGTTCTCCAATTTTATGATCACTATTCAGGCGCGCAGTGTATCGCTTGTAGTAGGACTTGCCAATGATACCGCGTTCATCATAACGTCCACCTGAAAGTGCGAAGGAAGAGTACTTACCACCACCGCGAAGCGAAACATCTACATTGTTGGTTGTGCCTTGCTCGTACACTTCATTCTGCCAGTTGGTTTTCTGTGTTTGATATTGAGGATCTTTCCAAAGTGCAGGTATGGTAGATCCATCCGGTACATCGTTGGTGTAAGATTCTTGTTTCAATTGCGTCAATGTAGGAGCGTCCAGCATATCGATGGTCTTGATTTTATTAGACACACCTGTGTATGCATTCAGTGTAAACTTCAGCTTGTCATCAAACTTGCCACGTTTGGTGGTAATCAGCACTACTCCGTTCGCTGCACGTGTACCATATATCGCAGATGCCGAAGCATCTTTCAATACGTCCACCGATTGGATATCATTTGGATTTACATCATTCATGGACGAAGCGGGTACACCATCGATGACAATCAATGGATCGGCATTGTTTACCGTACCCAGTCCGCGGATACGAATGGAACCTGCATTACCAGGAGCCCCACCATTACGAACAATATTGACACCTGCTGAACGTCCCTGCAATGCTTGCTGCGCTCCACCTGATGGAAGATTTTCCAGGTCAGATCCTTTGATCGATGATACCGCACCGGTGACATCGCTCTTCTCCTGCGTACCGTATCCTACCACCACAATTTCAGAGAGTGTTTGCATGTCGGACGCCAACGTCACATTGATCACGGTTTGTTGTCCAACAATAATGTTTTGTGGGGTGTAGCCAATAAATGAAAACGAAAGTACCGACTCTGGCCCCGCGACACTCACCGAATATTTGCCCTCGCTATCTGTCACTGTACCGTTAGTCGTGCCTTGTACCAAAACACTTACCCCTGGAAGTGGCTGCCCGCTGTCCTCTGTAACAACCCCAGTGACTGTGATAAAGGGAACCACGCTAACTCTATAGTTTTCTTTTAGCTGTACCTGGGGTTCTTCGTTCATTCCATAATTCGACCATTTGTTGAAAGACCCTGAGCTGGCAAGCACATTTCTTTCCGGAGGAATCAACGTGATCTGGCGGTTATGTATGTGATAAGTAATGTTTGTTCCTACCAGTAACTGGTTCATTACTTCCTGAATGCTTTCCGATTTAATCACGATGGTGACCGTCTTCTTTATCTTTTCGATTTGTGTATCATTCATTACAAAGTGATACGATGTCTGCCGTTCAATTTGTCGTAAGGCGGTTTTGAAAGATGCGTCTTTGAGATTTAACTCAATCAGCGTTTCCGGATCCAGGTGTCTTGCGATCACGTTTTGTGTCTGCAAAGTGCCGATCAAAAAAAAGAATATTACCGGCAAAGGCAACCATCGCGACCTGCGGATGGACAATTTTTGTTCGATGTAAATAGTCTTCATATTGGCATTAGTTAGATGAGTTTTACTTTCGCTTTTTAATAGATCACAATCCGGTTATTGTCGGTTGAAATCTGGAGATCAGAAGACAGCTGGAGAAGTTCAAGTATCTCCTCCAGGCTTTCATTTTCGATCGTCATGGAGAAGCGCTCGCTCTCTGCTGTCTTGCGCTCGATCGTGAAATCGATACGGTAGCGGTTCTCCAGTTTGGCAGCCATGTCTTTAAGTGAAACGTTGTCGAAAATCAATCGGGATTCTTTCCAGGCAGTGTAGTTGGAAGGGTCTACTTTTCTTCGAGTTATCTGATTCATTGGTTTGTCCAACGTAATCTGATCACCAGGTTTCATCACATAGTGGTCGGTATGGTTTCCCACTTTCAATTCCACCTTACCTTCTTCCAATGTTGTTTTGACGGAAGACTCCTGTCCATATGCCTGTATATTGAAGCGCGTCCCTTTTACCAGCACCTGTACTTTTTCGGTCTGCACAATAAAAGGTGTGCCGTTTTTCTGAACGTCAAAAAATGCCTCTCCTTTAAGTACCACCAGCCGTGATGTATTGCCAAATGAGGAGGGGTATTCCAGCGTGCTGTTTTTGTTCAGCCACACATGCGTGCTGTCGGGCAAGTACAAGCCAATGTTAGTATGCTGATCGGCTTTTACAATCATCGGTTTCTGAACGCCTTGTTCTTTTCCCTTTATTAGCGTGAGCGTGGCATAGCTAATCAGTAAAATCATGATGATGGACGCGGCTACCCGGAGGGGAGAAAAAAGGTATTTCCTGCGGGGTTGGACTGCGGATTCCTCGTCCAGTATGCGCTCTTTCAAACCTGCCCATGCAAGATTTCGGGATGCCGGGGTGGTGATGGAGCTTATCTTCGCCCGCTGGTAATCCTGGTTGAGTTGATCAAAGCGAGTACGATTATTTTCGCTTAATGCCAGCCATTGCTTCAGTAGTTCTACTTCCTTATCACTCGCTTCTCCATCAAGAAAGCGGCTGATCAGCATATTGATTTGTTCGGATGGGTAGTCGTTCATTTCCATGTGATACCGGTAATACAGTTATCCCCTGTCCTTACCCTGAAAGGAATTGAAGAATTATTTTACTGAGATAACAGAAATGCGAGTAAGAGTGTAATGTGCCCTTTTAATTGAAAGCGAAGTTTCGCCAGGGCGCGTGACATCTGCGTTTCCACCGTCTTGATCGATATGTTGAGGCGAACGGCTATCTCCTGGTATTTAAGTCCCTCTATCCGACTCAATACGAATACCTTACGACATTCCTGAGGAAGTTGTTGAAGTGCTGACTGAAAGTCGTCCTCCAAATCAGAAGCCAACAGTTCATGATATGCATTGTTGTGCTCTAAAGCGGATTGCACATAAAGGAATCGCATCATCTCAGCATATTGGGACCGACAGCGCTTTGCTTCAATCCAGTTAAGGCACGTGTTTCTGACGATGGTAAACAAGTAACTTCTGATCGACCTGGACTCGTCCAGTCCCGCACGGTTTTTCCAAAGATTTAAAAACACCTCCTGCACCACTTCTTCTGCATCTTCAGTACTTTGCAAGAACTTGCGGGCATAGGCGCAAAGGTCAGTATAGTGTGCATGAAATAGCAATTCAAGAGCACGGGAATCGCTAAGCTTAATGCGACTGATCAGATTACTATCACTTACAGGTAGATTCACAATGGGTAGAATTCCTGTGTTAAACGTCTTAAATAATGTTGATGAAAATGTAGATTCGTTCCGTTTTATTTACGAAACCGGTTTCGTAAACAGAATGAAATTTGTTACAATTGAAAATGCAACGGTTTACGTTAGACTAAAGTGTTCTATTTGTTATTATACTATTAACTGCATTAGAAAGTCGTTTCAAAAAAAAAGAACTTCCTTAGTTACTACACCGGGTGATGGCAAAGATAACGATCAAGAAAATAGCTCATGATTTGAAATTGGCGGTTTCTACGGTATCGAAGGCATTAAGTGATAGCCATGAGATCGGTGCTGACACGAAACAACGCGTGCTTGAGTATGCCGATCAAGTGAACTACGTTCGCAACGCCTACGCAAGCAGCCTAAAGAATAGCCGTACCGGAAATATCGCTGTAGTGATTCCTGAAGTTGCAGACAGTTTTTTTGCATTGGCCATCAATGGTATTGAATCAGTTGCACAGGAAAAGAAATCGCATGTGCTTATCTACCTCACACAGGAAAATCAAGCGAAAGAAAAATCCATTATAAAGAACTTCCGTAACGGTAGGGTTGATGGTATATTGATTTCATTAGCTGGAGGAGACCCCTCCTATCCACATATTCGTGATCTTCAGGAACGAAATATTCCCGTTGTATTTTTTGATCGTGTCGGTCAGGGCATTCCTTCACCACGCGTGGTGACGAACGATTTAGAATCAAGTTATGCAGCAACGCAGCATCTTCTTGATAAAGGATGCAAACGCATTGCTTTTTTGTCCCTGTCAGGGAATTTATCCATCATTGATGCACGTTTGGAGGGATACAAAAAAGCATTAGCCGTTTATGGCAACTCTACGTTACAACCACAGGTTATTAACTGCACAAGTGATGACGTACAGAGTGAAAAAATTCTTGCATCCGCATTTGAATATAAGGAGACGCGTCCTGATGGCATTATTGCTTCGGTAGAAAAACTGACGCTGCTCACCTATACGTTATGTGCCCGACTCAACATATCAATACCTGGTGAAATGAAAGTAGTAGGATTCACCAGTTTACCCAGCGCAGCATTACTCCATCCTTCCTTAACGACCATCACACAACCTGCTTTTGATATCGGCCAGGCAGCAGCAAAACTRTTGTTCGACCAGTTAGAAAGGGATCCAACGCAATCCCAGAATAAACTTATCATACTGCCTTCCGTACTACACGAAAGAGCATCGACAAGTGCAAACTGAGGTAGCAAATTAGCATTCCGGATAGATTAGACCACTTCAAAAGATTATCTTATAGACAATCATTGGCAAAAGGAATATCCATTTATTTGATCAAATAAAAACAGGTCCACCGTTTAGTTCTCATTTTTATTGAAATTGTATGTGATTTATTGGTTGGCTAAAAACGAAAAAGCTGACAAAACATACTGTTCGTCAGCTTTTGCTAATAGATCTCTTTATTTAAGTCGACCTGACCTTACAATTCCCTAACTCCTTTCTTCATGATTTAAAGAAGCTAGCGTTGCTAAACAAGGGTTGCCAATAACTACCTGTACACATCATTCCAGCCAGAATATGCGATGGGTTTAATGATAAGCACCAATGATGCAATCGGCTTCACACAACTTAGAACTTAGCAAGCTTGTTTTAGAATCCCTTTTCTAGGAATCCGGGCTAAACGAAAAAGACGCGTAGTGATTATCCTGAAATAGCACCGCACCAAAAGAAGCGGACAAACCTCATTCAAATTGACCAGCAATAAAAAAGTGCAATTGATAATTTCAATCTTACGATTTTAGTTAATGGATAATGGGATCCGCACCATAAACATAGTGAGCTGGTTTTGCCCACTTTCAATAGTAATAGAACCGTTCAGTATTTCGAGTGATTTTTTCGCCATGAATAATCCAAGTCCATTACCAATGGATCTCTCTGAGCCACGATAAAACATGTCGAATATCAGGTCTCTAACTTCCGCAGAAATACCGATACCGTTATCGCTGACCTGAATGATTAGGTGACGACCTTCAAAAAAAAATGTACACTTGGTAAATGGATTCTTTTCTCCCCGAAAGACAATGCTATTCTCCATGAGATTGACAATAATGTGATTAAGCAACATGCGATCGCAAGTAATAGATTCACCCACCTTGTTTTCGATTTCAATTTTTACGGTATGATAAGAACTCAGATGACTGAGTTGCTTTAGTATCGATTGAACAAACTCATCTATGTTAATAATTTCCATGTTGCACTTCGCCCGGAAAAGTGTCCCGGTATCGCTTAATCGCTGAAGGAGTTGTAACATTCGACTGGCAATGCTCTCCATACTTCCAAAATAGCTGACCAATTCGTTCTGATGATTTTGCATTTTAGCTACGTTGGCCAAACCTAACAGTGTTGCTATTGGTCCTCGCAAATCATGACTGGCTCGGTACAGGAAAGTATCAAGCCCTTTATTGGACTCCATCAGCTTATCGAGGGTGAGTCTTAATTCGTCTGTCCTCTCTTCGACAAGTTTTTCCAAGTTTGTATTAACACGTTGGAGTTGATCATTGACAGAATGAACTTCTTCATAGGCTTGTTCCAGCTTCTCATTCTTGTCTTTAATTTGTTCGTTTTTAGTCTGGATCAATTCCGTGCGTAACTTCACCATATGTGCCAGTTTGCGTTTTTGCCTGAAAAGAAAATTCGTCCGAATGTGAATAATGGCGAGTATGAAAATTGTAAACAAGAAAACAAATCCAATTCTGACGCTCGTCCGCTGATACCAGCGAGGAATGATTATTATTTGTATACTGGCTGCTTCGTCATTCCAATAACCATCCTGGTTAGTGGCCCCCACCAATAATGTGTAATCACCTGGAGGTAGATTCGTGTAGGTAGCTGTTCGATTTTCTTGGATTTCATTCCAACTTTTGTCAAAGCCCCTGAGGTAATACCGGTATCTGTTTTTCTTTGGAAATTTATACTCAAGACATGCAAACTCAATAGAGAAAACATTTTGGGTGGGCTGTAAAACAATCATTTTTGTATTGGAGATACTCCGGGTCAGCACACCGGATTGGTCGTTGATTCCCACAACGTCATGAAATAAACTTAATTTTGTAAATACAACGATAGGCTTTGTGTTGCGATCTTCGAGCACTATTTCCGGACGAAAAATATTCAGACCATTAGTTCCTCCGAAGTAGTAGTCACCCGTTGAACTTTTTAACCGTGCCCCTTCATTGTACTGAACACCCTGCAGTCCATCTGCCACCGTGTAATTGAATATTTTTCCGGTTACTGGATCATATCGGTGTAAACCATCGAAGGACGTAAACCATAGATTGCGTGCGTCATCTTCGAGTATTGAGGGAATATTTTTTTCCCGGAATTCAGGGATAAGTTTTGTAAACGTGAATGTTTCAGGATCAAACCGGATCAATCCTTTGTTGTCGGTTCCGATGAGAAGTCTTTTTTCGGAATCGATTTGAAATTCCAGAATTTCATTGGTAGGAAAGCTCGTTGAGTCTCCCGGTATGTTTATGAAAGCCTCGAAAGATTGCATTGTCGGATCATAGCGATGAATTCCTGCCAGCCTTGTTCCCATCCAGATGTTACCATTTTTATCTTCTTTCATGGAGAAGACCGATGCCGTATTCGTTGTAACTGGATTCTCACCAGCAATGGTTAAAATCCGAAACGCTTTTTTCTCTGGCAAAAATTCGTTTAATCCTCCTAACAGCCCCGTATAAATTTGATGTTTGTTGCTTTCTAAAAGAGACCAGACATGATTCGTGCTGATACTCGTAGTGTCCGAAGGATCGTGAAGGTAGCGTGAGAATATCTCCGTTTTGGTGTCGAGATAGTTCAGACCTCCTGCAAATGTTCCTATGTAAAGGTTATTTTTATGATCTACCAGCAATGACTTTACCGCGTTAGTGCTTATGCTGTTTCTCTTAGTTGGACGATGCAAGTAGGAAGTAAAACGTTTGGTTACAGGATCAAATTTGTATAATCCGGCACCGTCCGTTCCAATCCATATTTTCTGATTGTGGTCTTCAACAATCGCAAGCACAGAATTCTTTCCCATGCGCTCCATGCTTGCATCGAAATACCGGTAATGATCAAACCGCGGCGGCTCTCCGGATATGAAGGTTAGGCCTGCTCCAAAAAAACCAACCCAGTAATTATTTTGTTCGTCAACAAATACCTCATGAACGCTTCCATTGTCCAGGATTCGACTTTCCCGAACAAGAATTTTAGTAAACCTCGCATTACCTTCATATCGGTACAGTCCTGCACCATCGGTGCCGATCAGGAGTATCCCCTTTCGATCGATCTCCATTGCGGAAATGATATTATTACCAATCGATGATTTGCCGGGCTGATAAACAAATTGTTCGAACGTTTCATCTGTTTCGCTTTCCAAATGAAGTATACCACTTCCGTTGGTTCCAAGATATATGGAACCAGTGGAGTCCTGCACAATGCCGATCACCAGTTCAGGCGATAATCCATTAGGCTCGTCACTCTGGTATATCGTTTTCTCAATCCCGTTTGGACCAATGATATTGATACCCTTGGCAGTACATGCCCATATCTTCCCATTCCGATCTTCCAACAATGCATTAACAGCATTGTCCGCCAGTCCTCTTCCATCAGGCTGATAAAAATACCGAGCCATTTCAAACGTCTCCAGGTTTATCCGGGTGAGCCCCCAATAGGTTCCAACCCATAGATGATGATTCCTATCTTCGATGAGTGATATGATGGTATTTTGGCTAATCGTGTTCTCATCGCCTGGACTCGTTAGAAAATTTCGAAATGTTTCACTTTCGCTGTCATACAGGTTGAGTCCGTAGTAGGTTCCAACCCAAAGACGGCCTTTGCTGTCGAGCAGAAGATTCCGAATCACATCATTGCTAATACTGGTAGAGTCTTCATCAGAATGACTGAAATGAACAAAAGAATATCCGTCAAATCGATTCAGTCCATCACTCGTGCCAATCCAGACGAAACCGTCCTGATCTTTTCTGATGCAGGATACATTGTTCTGTGATAAGCCCTGTTCACTGGTGAAGGTAACGCCCGGAACAAAAACCGGAGATGAAGGTAATGATTGACTGAAGGAAGTAAGGTGGAATAAAAAAAAAGAAGCGATCAAAAGGGAGATCGTCGCACCATATCCTGAATAGATTCTTGGTTGCAGTACTTTTAAAAATAGAGAACTAAGAATCCTAATTACTCTAAAATCAAGTTCGTATAAAACAGCATTTCTAAACATCACGATTAACGATTAGATCTACATATAAATCACGAACATCTTCCTCGCAAGTGCCGCTATTGACATCAGTCTTTTCGCGTTTTTTCCACCCTACTTACTCATGATAAAAACCTTTCTTTTTCAGGCAGCTTCAAAAATGATCCATCATATAATGACAAATCCTGGAAAAAAAATGAGAGGATAACGTGTTTAAATTTAATTTAAAATAGCATAGAGAGGGACAAACCTGTCAGGTTTTTTATTCCATCTTTTGATTTCGGGTTTTTCTTGTAAAAGAGTCGGTTCGTATCCACGCTTAAGTAACCTTTGCAGTGTGATGGTGATACTCATGATCGGACTTTGAGCCACAGACCATCCACCCATTCTTCGGCTCCATGCATAAGCCTGATTGATCGATACTTTAGTCGGATCAGATTCTTTCTTTTCTTTTCGGGCTTCTTCCAATCTTTCCAGATGCAATACCTTAACCGGTTATCGAGTTCTTTGAGCTTGGCTTGCATACTTGCCATGCGGAAGTAGTTCAGCCACCTCGTTGAGTTTCTTTCAGCTTCTTTCTCATACGTGGCACCAATTGATAACCCCGCAGTTTGAACTGTACGGGTTTGCGAATGCAACTCTTTTCGCGGCTGATGAACAACTTCAGTTTGTTCTTTAAGACAAAGTAGATGCTGTTGCCTGTTCTTTGATTATTCAGGTGAATAGAGCATTGGTTCTTTCCAACAAAGAAGAAACGACCATCAATGCTATTCTTCAAAACATTCGACAGAAATATCATTCCAACATTGACAAATTCAGCAAGCAAATTATCATTTCCCGGATTTCAACTACTTTTATAATGATGAAGCAGGAAATCACCAATTACAAATTCAGAACAGGACTGAAACTTGAGTTTGAAATTCTCTCCATTAAATCTCTATACAAGAAGCATAAGAACATTTTGACAACCCCTCATCGAGCTGACTTTTACCACATTCTAATCATTCATAAAGGAAGTGGCATTCATCTTATCGATTTTCATCCTGTTAAGCTTACACCTCATTCAATTTTATTCATCAAAAAGGGAAAAGTTCATTTCTTTGACGAGTTAAGTGATATTGAAGGTGATTTGATTCTTTTCACTGACAATTTCTTCTGTCGGAATAGTGATGATTTAAAGTTCCTTCATAGTACAATTCTCTTCAACGACTTGTTGGATAATGCTGCGCTAAAATTCAGACCAGCAAAAAAAACATATACTCATGCCATTGAGTGTATGAAGAACGAATTAATGAACCAGTCAAAGGAATTTCATTACGAGATTCTTCAAAATCTTTTACACAATTTTTTGATAGAAGCTCACAGAGAAAAGCGCAATCAGGGATTTAGAGAACTTCCAAAAGGTGCTAATCTAGATTACACGCTACTTTTTAATGAACTAATTGAAAAACATTTCCTGACTACAAAATCGGTTAAAGCATATGCCGATATGATTCATGTATCGGAAAAAAGACTTAGCAACGCAACCGCTTCAATAATTGGGAAGTCCCCAAAAGAAATAATCCATGAGCGCGTAACACTTGAAGCTAAACGACTGCTTGTACATACCAATCAGGCAATCAAGGAAATCGCTTTTCATTTAGGGTTTGGTGAAACAACCAACTTTATTAAATACTTCAAACTTCAGACTGGAAATACACCCACAGAGTTTCGCGAATCTCATCTTTAAAGTATCCTTCCTAAAAGTATCATTCAAAGGCGTTTTTTAACCTTTCACTGCTCAGTCCATTCCATGTCCTTTGTATCGTAAAATCAAACGATATGAAAAATAAGATAAAAGCAATACTGGCAATAGCAATGCTCGTAACATTTTCCGCCTGTTCAAGCGGAAAAAACGGTGAGGAGAAACCAGAAAATGATTCAACAACCTTAAAAACAAGTACAATGACAAACAAAGAGAAAGTAGTGGCTTTATTGAAAGCTATTGAAACTGGTGCAAACGAACCTGTTGGGTACATTAATCCAACCAAATATGTTCAACATAATCTTGGCGTTGCTGATGGACTCGCAGGGTTTGGTGCGGTGTTGCAAGCATTACCAAAAGGCTCTGCCAAAGTAAATACGGTCCGTGTATTTCAAGATGGTGACTTCGTTTTTGCACACACGGAATACAATTTCTTCGGACCAAAAATAGGATTTGACATTTTTCGCTTCGAGAAGGGCCTAATCGTCGAGCACTGGGACAATTTGCAAGAAACCCCAGCAAAGCCCAACCCCAGCGGACACACAATGATTGATGGAATAACAGAAATAAAAGACATTGACAAGACCAGTGCAAACAAATCGCTGGTAAAAAACTTTGTGGAGGACATTTTGGTGAATGGAAAGATGGAAAAACTTGCCAGCTACTTTGATGGCGATAATTACACTCAACATAATCCACAAATTCCAGACAAATTATCCGGACTTGGGGCCACGCTTGAGTCATTAGGGAAACAAGGTATCTTTCTTAAATACGACAAGTTTCACAAAGTTCTTGGTGAAGGTAACTTTGTACTGGTTGTTAGCGAAGGCCATTTCGGAAAAGATTACAACGCTTTCTATGATTTGTTCCGAGTGGAGAACGGGAAAATTGCTGAGCATTGGGACGTGATTGAATCAATTCCTGGAAAAGAGAACTGGAAAAACAGCAATGGAAAATTCTGATTGTAATATCTAACCACATGATATCAAAGTCGTCCTGATATTTCGGGGCGGCTTTGTTTATTTATACACCTAAGCCCGCACACACATTGCCAGGCCGCACTTGAAGACCACATCCAAGCCCGGCAAAAAAGTATGCTCAGTTCAATTCCAATCTATGGTAATTCATCTAATTTCTGTTCAATTACTTTAGTGTAAATCTGAGTAGTCGTTATCCTGGCATATACAAGCATTTTACTTACGGATTCAATAGCTTCACCATTAGTTAAAGTAACTGTTACTACGGAAGTATTCTTAGCTAAGTGAAATGTTAAGTTCTTTTTAATCGAGCATAAATCAGCTATCTCCCTTAGATAACTATTTAATTTGTGATTAGATATTTTGAGAATCAATGTCGCTTTCGAAAGGCAACTCCAACAATAAGATTATGAACAAGTTTCATAACATCTATGTAAGCTATCCCGTGTAGCGGCTGAAGTTAAAAAGGTCTCGTACCATCTGAAATTATCATGGTCGCAGTGGTTGACTTTTATTTTACCAATCTTGATACTGTCGTTTAACCAGCTCTCTGGTCAACCTTATACGGTTGGTTAATACGTAAAGTAAACGTACTACCAACACCGAATTCGGACTGCATGTCCAGCGTAGCATTTATTTTAAACAGAATCTCCTTAACGATAAACAACCCCAGACCAGATCCTTTACTGATGTCGTTGGCACGGTAATACATATCAAAAATTCTGGAGTGATGCTCTGCTTTAATACCGATGCCATTGTCTTCAATGGTAATCAGACAGTATCCCTCATATCGCGAAGCGGTGATCCGGATGAAAGATTGCTCCTTGTGTGTATCCGAATACTTTAAACTATTCCCTATGATGTTATGAAGCGCAACGTTCAATCGCGTTCTGTCTGACAGGATAATGAAGTCCGGCTCAATTAAACAGCTACACTGAACGGCTTGTGCCTCGGGCCAAAAAGAAAACTCCTGAATGATTTCCGTCACCAGTTCTCTAAGTTCAAATTGCTCCATGGTAACGGGTTGATGGGAGTTACGGGCAAATTCAACCAGACTTTTTATCACATTATCTAGTTTTGTTATGCTTTTTTCTATGTAATCATAATATTGCTGAAGGACAGAATGGTCTTTTTCTTTCCTGGCAATATTCACCAGACCTATTACCGACTTAAGCGGTGCACTTAAATCATGTGACGCACTGTAAACAAACCGATCTAATTCTGCCACGGTTTTATCCAACTCGCGAATAGTCTCTTCCAACGTGCGGGTTCGCTCGCTTATGAGATCCTCCAGGTTTTCATTAATCTCCTGAAGTTTCAATTGCGAGTGTTCCAGTTCTTCCCGCTGTTCGATGATCTGGTCGTGCTGCGCTATCAATTCTTCATTTTGCGCCTGGATCTCCGAATTTTTTTCAGCGATGTGCTCATGACTTTCTTCAAGTAACTTGTTTTGATGTGAAATTTTCTCCACCTGCCTGGCCAACTCCCGGTTGGCCTTCTGCACTTCGGTGGTACGTTCCTTTACCTGTCGTTCCAAATTTGTCCTTGAGGCAAGAAGATAGCGAAGCCGGAGCCAATAGAAAACGTACGCGGCCATTATAAGGAGTAGGATGAATACCACTTTGAATAACATTGTTTGCCACCAGGCGGGTAGAATAATAATTACCATGGTCTTAGTAACAGGGCTCCAGACCTGGTTACTGTTCGTGGCCTGAACATGCAAACTATATGTGCCTGGATCCAGGTTGGTAAAGGTAACTTTACGGTCTGACTGAATCGCGTTCCATTCATCAGAGAAACCTTTCATCTGAAAACGGTATTGGTTTCTCCTTGCAAGGCTAAATTCAAGCATGGCAAATTCAAGACTGAAAGCGTTTTGGCGATAATTCAATATCAGTGTGTCTGACACAATGATATTTTTAGTTAGCGGGCCTTTACCAACTGATAGCATGGTGTTGTTTAACCTGAACTGGGTGAAGACGATGGGGAAAACATCGCTCAGGCTAATGTTTTTCTGATTGAATGCGTCAAATCCTTTTGTACCACCGAACAGCATGAGGCTGTCTTTTAAATAGTAAGCGCAAGCCGGATTGTACTGAGCGCCTTGTAGTCCGTCCGCCTGATTATAGTTGGTAAACACCTGTGTTTCCATATTGAATTCAGACAAGCCACTATTGGTACTCACCCAAAGCCGATTGGAATTTAAGTCTCCCAGTATTGCATTCACGATGGCATTGGGTAAGCCATATCGCTCGTTGAAGAAAGTGGTTTCCTTTAATCGCGGGTCGTAACGAACCAATCCATGGTCATTCGATCCCAACCATAACGTTCCGGAAGGATCATGGTAAATGGATGTGATTGTAAAACCTTCCTTTGTTCCAGGTATGGGCATCGGGCGAAAGGAGTCACTGCTATACTCATAGCTAAAGAGACCGAAGACTTCATGGGCAATCCATAGATGAGAACCGTGGCTATGGATAGCCGTGATCTGATCTACCTGATGGGAGTCTTCGACAAAGTTTAAATTGGGATAGTGCGTGAATTGAAGTGTCGACAGATTGAGTTTATCCAGCCCGGAGAATGTTCCGATCCACAGATTATTTAATGAGTCGAGATCCAGATGCATGACCTCGTTGCCGCATAGACTCTTGCTGTCGCCCGGTAAATTTTTAAACTGCGTGTATCTTCGGGTGGTCAGGTCTAAATTGAATAGTCCATCGCCCCAGGTACCAATCCAAAGATTGTTTTTGCCTTGAAGTTTTAATGATTTTATTTTTTTAACAGGACGATGGCTGGCCGAGAGTAGTTCCACTTTTTGGTATAGACTACGATAGAGATTTTTTGTTGGATTGTTGAGGACTGCTAATCCACCCCCATCCGTACCAATCCAAAGATTATCCTGCTGATCGTATTCGAAGCTGAATACATTATTATCGGGCAGGCTTCCTTTCACACCTGCGTGGGAAGTAACCGGGAAGAATTTGAAGGCATTCTTATCATACACATTTATGCCTGCAAAGTAAGAGCCTGTCCATAGGCGGTCGTGGCTATCCAACAAAGCAGCTTTAATTGAATTGCCCAACATACTGTTAGGCTCGGCTTCTTCATGAACAAATAATCTAAAGGGATGATCCTGAAGAGGATCGGTACCGGATGGAATTAAGTGTAACCCGGCATCTGATGTAATCCAGGTGTTACCCTCATGGTCTTCAAGAATGTCTTCGATCTGATTGGTGTTCAGATAACCCGGTTCGTTTTTGCTGACGTGGTGTGCCAGTAATGTATACGCCTCACTATAAATGAAAAGTCCCTGGCCATAGGTGCTCACCCAGATACGCCTTTGGGAATCGACTTTAATCGAATGAATCCCACTGTAAAAGTGTTCATTCACCAACTGCGTCACTTTCTTTGTAAGCGGATCAAACCGAAAGAGTCGCTGTCCGCCAACCAGGATCGCCCGACTTGGTAACTCTGCGAATGCAGTTACCCACCCGGGAAAGTTATCGAGGGTATCTGTTGAAATATGAATTCTGTTAAACTCAATTTGCGTGGGGTTGGTCGAAGCAGGAGTGTAATAACAAAAACCGCTGGCATCGAATCCGTAATATAAGGTTCCCGTTGAACTCTCGAAGATCGTACGGACGATGTCACCATTGATGGAATAACGGTCGGCAGCGGAGTATTTGAAACGCCTAAAGTTATCGAGACCACGATTATAGAGACACAATCCTTTCATGGTACCAATCCACAAATTATTGAAATGGTCTTCGTAAATCTTCAGAATGATATTGCTCCGGATACTGGTAGAATCCTCTTCGCGGTGTTTATAGGTGACCATGGAATAGCCATCATAACGTTGCAGTCCATCCTCGGTGCCTACCCATATAAAGCCCTGATGATCCTCTGCGAGCGCCCTTATATTGCCACTTAAAAGACTATTTTCTGTAGTGATGTGAGAAAAGGAAACGTGCTGGGCATTACTATTACCCGCCAGGCCCAATAAAATCAGATAGGGAATGGCAGACGGAAAACACCGAAAAAAAGCAAGGCCATGCATTGCTCGCATCAAACAAATATGGTCAAATAAATGATAAATAAAAGTGTCCGGTTCAAGAATACATACCCCGGCCATTTTCTCTGAGCTTGTATTCCATTGCTCATGTTAATAATGCGGGAATTTCACGGAGCTAAATCACTATTTATCGTATTAAAGATGAACATTTATCCATCCACCTTGATGCGGAATTGGAATCAACGATGGAAAATTTCAGCGACAGATTTACCGGGCAGGGCTGTTGGGACTTAAGGATCCAGTATTAAACACCCAGCATGCAGACTGTGTAAATAGTCATTCAAGAATCGGATCAATTCGCCATATAAGATAAGTCATTCAGAGAAGAATTCGAGTCATTCGGAAGTATTTCTTCGATGTTAAATGCATTGCTTTGCAATATTGGACAACAATCTTGAATTGAATTCTTACTTGCCGCTCAAACCCTTGGACGGACGGCAAGATTGTATTAATTAGGCTGGGAATGACTGAAATAACAAATTGGAGATTTTCATTACGGAAGGCAATTTATCTTGCCCTGGCCGTGCTTGCCATTTATTATCCTATCATCATCTATGTCAACATACCACGGGAGCACATCCTGAAAGCGTCTTCTTTTCTGGTTCTTCCTACTGCTTTCAATTTTATTTTTTACGTAGCACTTATCCTGGCTACGGATCGGGTGATTGACTGGTTAGAGCGAATAACGGGAAAGAGAATCATTACCGAATTTGATTTTTCCACGCTGTTGCTGTCCATTCCATTTGCTGTGCTGTCCACTTTCTTTGCTCATCTGATCATCACGTACATCCTGGCCCCTACCGAAAATGAGATTAAGGTAAACAGTATGCTTGCGGCGATGACACCACAGCAATTTGAAATGTTTCGAAGAACCAATACGGGGCTGACCTTAATGACGGTGTTGGGTATTTTTTACCTGATCATTAACAGGAAGTCAAACATGCGAATGAAAGACCTGGAGGTCGAAGCCGAACAGCTTACGAAGGAAAATGCATTAGCTCAATATGAAGCTTTGAAAAATCAGGTGAGTCCTCATTTCCTTTTCAATAGTTTAAGTATACTTTCTTCCCTGCTCTATACCAATCCGGAATTATCAGAAAAATTTATCGATCAACTCTCCAAGGCATACAGGTATATTCTGGAGCAGAAAGATAAAGACAGCATTGCTTTAAAAACCGAACTTGATTTTATCCTGTCGTATGCTTTTTTACTGAAGATCAGATTTAATAGTAAATTCGATCTTCAGATTTCGATTACTGATGAGGAAGCCGAACAGTATCAGATAGCTCCGTTGACTTTGCAGCTATTGGTGGAAAATGCAGTGAAGCACAACCGGATGTCTTCCAAAAATCCCTTGCAGGTAACGATCCTCATCGAGAACAGTTACCTGGTGGTCTTAAACCCGATACGGGTACGAAATGAAAATGAGAAAATTCCTTCCACGGGTATTGGATTGAGTAATATCAAAAACAGGTATTCACTACTTACCGACCAGCCTGTGCAGGTAAGCAGTATTCATGGAACATTCATTGTCAAAATTCCTTTATTATGAATGTAATTGTCATCGAAGATGAAACACTGACGGCCCAGCGCCTGATCTCGTTACTGAAAAAATACGATAGCAGTATCCATGTTCTTGCTGAGATCGAATCGGTAGAAGATGCATTGAACTGGTTTGGTGAGAACAAATCCAGTGCGTCGCGAATTGATCTGATCTTCATGGATATCCACCTGGAGGACGGAGACAGTTTTCAGATCATTAAGGAACTCGAATTGAAGATACCTGTTATCTTTACGACCGCCTACGATGAATACACGATTAAGGCTTTTAAAGTCAACAGCATCGATTACTTGTTAAAGCCTATCAATTATGAAGAGCTTTCTGCTGCCATTGACAAATACAAGTCATTGAAAAATCTGTTGGGCAATTCGAACACACTGTTGGATAATGAAAGCCTGTTAAACCTCAACCAATTTTTATCTCACATCGAAAAACCATCTTCGAGCCGCTACCGGGAGCGGTTTATGATTACGGTGGGAACAAAAATAAGAACGATTAAAACCGAAGACATTGCTTTTTTCTTTCTGGAAGAGAAGACCGTGTTGTTGACCACTTTTAGCAATGTCACTTTGCCTGTGGATTATAGCCTGGATAAGTTGATG
>NNBV01000365.1_pt1 | contig 19445 bp, 12 predicted proteins | sample 1173771 | NCBI WGS metagenome assembly NNBV01 (sample SAMN07173938, study PRJNA388173) | plant metagenome | isolation source: symbiotic tissue sample KVS11 | place: Norway: Troms, Kvaloya island | reverse complement strand
TTTATTATGGAAAATATTTCTCAACTAACAGCCGAAATCAGAGACAAAGCTGCATACCCAGACATCCTAGTCATATCCCGGATTTTCCTGCCGAAAGAAGCTGTAATTGGGGAATATATCTACAATCGCTGTCTCCAAGATCCAGAACGAGTAATTGTGCTGGCGGCTAGTTGCTCAGGAGATAAAGTATTTGATGAAAGTCAACAGTTTCCTGTATATCGCTGGTCTTATCCTAGATACTGGCGTAATGGCTGTGTCGGAAACATCTTGAAGCCTTTAGTCAATATCATCTGCTCATTTGTCTTAGCAATTAAACTCTATTTTCGCTATCACTACCGTTATATAGAGTGGGGCCACGGCTATGATTTTCCTTCACTATTGCTATTGAGCTATTTGTTACCTATTCGCTTTTTTATCTATCTACACGGTAATGATTTTCTTTGTACTTTACACAATCCCGTGCTGCGATCGCTGTTTAAATTAACACTCAAACGCGCCGAAGGTATTGTTTGTAACAGTTCTTATACAAGAGACTATCTCAGAACTATTTTACGATTAGATACTCCTACCCACGTCATTAACCCAGTAATCAGACCAGAAAAATTTGGTAATAATGTAGCGAGTCCCAGTAGTGTTGATGATTTACGTGTGCGCGTGCGTCAGATGTACAACATTCCTGAAACAGCAATAGTTATTCTCTCCATCGGTAGGCTAGTAAAACATAAAGCTTTCGACCGAGTAATTGATAACATCCCACTATTGCTAACTTTTGGGGTTGATGTGCACTACATACTCTGCGGTCAAGGGCCAAGTGAATCGGAACTGAAATCTCTGGCGCATCGTTTGCGGGTAGATAAGCGTGTCCACTTTGCTGGATATGTACCAGAACCAGAATTAGCAGGTTATTATGCAGCCTGCGACATATTTGCCATGCTGACTTTATTGGATACTAAACCTAACAATATGGAAGGTTTTGGTATGGTTTATTTAGAAGCTAGTTACTTCGGTAAACCTGTAATTGCCCCTCGTTTAGGTGGTGTTCTAGACACAGTTCAGCATGAAGAAAATGGCATACTAGTTAATCCCAATTCTGGCTATGAAGTTTTTCAAGCTTTCAATCGGTTGTGCAAAGACCAGCAGCTACGTGAGCAACTCGGCCGCAAAGGTAAAGAATTAGCCAAGCGGAGAACCCTTCATCGATCGCTTTACAAATCAGAGGGAAGAAATGCAATTTTGTGATATGAATGCACATTGAGCAATCGCCAAAAGCTATAGCGTTTCCCGACCTAGTAAGGCACACCCGTAGGGGCACGGCAGTGCCCATTGGTGTCAAGTTAACGTGAAACCCTTGTCAAAACGGGCTTCCCATGACAATCTGCGTTACCCCACCCTAACCCTCCCCTTATAAAGGGGAGGGAACTAGATAGATTTCTTTTTCCCCCCTTTCTAAGGGGGGATTAAGGGGGGTAAAATGCCTGTTGAATAAACGTTTGAGCTTAAGTTGACACGTATGGGCAGTGCCGTGCCCCTACACCTTGCGATATAATGTTGTATCTCATCTGAATGGGAACCGCTATAATTTCAGTAACAAATAGCTTTGAAAACTAGCAAGATTGCAGTGTAGAATCTCGCTTGTGATTCTATTAATCTGCAATGAAAAATATCTTGTTTGGTATATTACAATTCCTTCGGCGTACTCACCGAACGCAATCTCTGATTTTCACGGTGATTGGATGTCTTGCTGTATTGAGTATGATTAGCTTTGGAACAATGCATGTTCTAGCTCAACCGGCTTCAACCTCATCAGAACGTCCTGCTGTGAAAGCACCAAATTTGGGGCGACACTTTCAAGAATTTGGGCGTGAAGGCTCAATCTTGATTTACGACTCAAAAAACAATCGCATCTATGAACACAATCCTCAACGTAATGCAACTGCGATCGCACCAGCTTCGACATTCAAAATTTTTAACGCGCTGGTAGCTTTAGAAACAAATGTAGTTCCTGATGATGTGGCGGTTCTCACTTGGGATGGAATTTACCGAGAGATTAATGCCTGGAATCATGATACTAATTTACGTCAAGCTTTTAAGGATTCAACTGTTTGGTTCTATCAAGTACTGGCACGTAGGGCTGGATATGAACGGATGCAGCAATTTATTAACAAAGTAGGCTACGGGAACCGTCAAATTGGCACCGCCGCAGACATTGATCGTTTTTGGCTACAACCGCAGCTATTGCAAATTACACCCAAAGAGCAAATTAAGTTTTTGCAACGGTTATATCAAGGCGATTTGCCTTTCTCCCAACGGACAATAAATCTTGTCAAAGACATTATGGTACGTGAACAAACTCCAGACTATACATTGTGCGGAAAAACAGGATGGTTAACAAGTACCAAACCAGAAGTTGGTTGGTTTGTGGGTTATTTAGAGCAAAACAAAAACGTCTACTTTTTCGCCACAACCCTTGATATGCAAAAACCAGAGGATGCACCCGTCAGGATCGAGATTACACGACGCAGCCTTAAGGATTTGGGCTTGTTGACTCAAATCAACTAACCACCCCCGACAATAGTTACGACTTCTAAGCGATCGCCTGGTTGCACTTTTGTTTGGGGCCAAAACTGGCGGTGTAAAATTTCGCCGTTATACTCCACAGCCACCAAGCGGGGGTTAAAACCCAACTGCTGGAGCAAATCGGGTAAAGAAGTTTGAAACGAACAGCTATGGGTTTCCCCATTTACCTGAATCGTAATCTCATTAGACATAATATATGGGGAATGGGGAATGGATTATTCTCTTTAGACAAATGACAAATGACTCTTTTAAAATTCTGGTTTAACGCGATTAAGTTGGGAGAGCAAATATTGTGTAACGAGGGTAGGCTGTTCGGCTTGCATGAGCGATCGCACCACCGCGACACGTTCGGCTCCGGCATCGATCACATCATTGATATTATTGGCATCTATTCCCCCAATTGCAAACCAGGGAATTGAGCAATTTTTGGCTGCATAGCTCACATATTCTAGCCCTGTTGCCGCCTTACCTACTTTGGTAGGAGTTTCATAAACTGGCCCCACGCCAATATAATCTACACCTTCAGCAATTGCCCCTTGCATTTCTTCTTTATTTGTGGTAGAAAGACCTATCAGACGCTGGGAACCCAGTAATTGCCGAGCAATGGTAATAGGCATATCTTGTTGTCCCAAATGCACCCCATCTGCATCCACAGCTAAAGCTAGATCCACGCGATCGTTAACGATGAACAAAGCACCGTAGATATGGCATAACTGCCGTAACTTTCTAGCTTGTTCTAGACGCAAAGAATCATCGGCGGTTTTGTCACGGTACTGTAAAAGCGTTAATCCCCCTTTGAGTGCAGCTTCGACATTATTCAACAAATTTTCACTAGGGGAAGTAACAAGATACAAACGCGATCGCCACAACAATTGATGGCGCTGATGACCCATTAAACTACTTTCTAGGGTATAAACCTGATAGCGCATCTGTTTACAAGCTTTAGCCATATTTGGTTGGTAAAGCTTGCTGTACTCTTCCAACACCCGTAATGCTTCTTCTATCCGGCAAAAGTTAGCTTGCAAGACCGATTTTATACTAGCTCGTTCTTCTTCCTGAGGATGAGTTAACTCTGTCCCCGGATCGCCTGGTGTATCTCGCGCCGCCCGCAATTCGGAGGTATGCCACTTACCTACCTCTTGTCGCAAGCGCTTGCATTCAAGAGCCAACTGGGCATTATTCAACCCAAACCGACACCATTCTTCGATAATTCGCAAGCCCTCACGAGCGCGGTCTAAATTGGCATCTAAAATGCGGTAAACAACTTGCTGGATTTGCTCTTTTTGGCTGTATGGCTCGACCATTACAACAACCCCATTAGTGCTTTCATCGAAGTGTGAATTATCATAAGTCCTAGTAACCATAGTTAATTAATTTGCTTTTTTTTACTAGATTTTTGCTGAATCTACGCAAAACAACGTATTAGTGAGGGTTACGGTAAATTATCCCATGTTCCTATAGACAGTGATAAGGGTAGTTTGAGGCTACAGTTTCGCACTAAGGTTAGTCAAGTATTTTACGGAAAACGAACCACAGAGAAGCCAGTGCGCCCTTGCGGTTCCCCGACTTGTAGCAACTGGCGCGACGCAGAGGTCATGGAGGAATGAGAGTTTAAGAGGGTTTTTGCGTAAGTCTTAATCAAAACTGATAACTGATAACTGTTAAATTTGAGACTGCATGGATACTATTTTAGAGAGTATTTATAAAGTAAATCTTAACTTTGCAAAGGAGCGCTTTCTCGCTCAAAATACTATCTGAGCCTATTTATTGAACGCAATCCGATTACCACAGTTTTATACGTCCCTGCGTTTCTCCTCTTTTAGAGTGAGGGTATCTTGGCATTCGCGTAGCGTGTCCTTTAGGACAAGGTATTGTTGAACAGATACATATTTCAGCACTTACGCAAACAATAGCCGAAACCCTTATTTTTAGGTAGGGGCAATTCATGTAGACGCGGAGCGGCTTCCCGCAGGGTACATACGTGTCAACTTAACGTGAAACCCTTGTCAATATGTGATATTGAGTTCACTTGCTGACCATCACTCACCGCGTTACCCCACCCTAGCCCTCCCCTTATAAAGGGGAGGGAACTGGATTTATTTTTCCCCCCTTTCCAAGGGGGGATTAAGGGGGGTAAAACGTATGTGGGATAAGCATTTAAGCTTAAGTTGACACAAATGCGCTGGGTATTGCCCCTACCGCGTCTACTTTTGCGTAAGTCCTATATTTATTACTCTGTATTAAATATCGCCAATCGGTCAATATGTGAGTAATATTATCGACATAATACTCTCAAAGAGTATCAGAATTTATGATTATTTCTAAGGAGTCGTGTTAAATATGATTCTCACTCGTGTGTTTCGTGAGTACCGTAGAGTAGATGTTCTGTTTGCAAAGCTGAAGTTTCTGAAATCAGCAAGGCTTTTATTTTTTAGTTTTTCAGTATTATCTTTTACTTTAGGTCTAGTAGCGGCAAATATGGCGTTCCTAGATAGCGCGTTAGCGGAGCTTGCCGTTGGCGTACCCCTACGGGGAAGCAAGCTACGCGTTAGCGTCTCTGAAAGAGAAGCCTCTCGTAGAGAAGGCATCGCTCAAATTCCATCGACACCAGATTCAGCACCTCTGGGTGAGAAAACAACTTCTCAGGTTAACACCCTGTTTGTCAACCCTGATATTGGAGATGACAAGGCAGGCAATGGCAGCGAATCCGCTCCTGTAAAAACTATTACCCAAGCCTTGCGATTAGCTAACGCTAATACTGTAATTATGCTCTCCACGGGCACTTATAGCACCGAGACAGGAGAGGAATTCCCTTTAATGCTAAAACCGGGTGTTTCAATTCAAGGCAACCCTAGCAATCAAGGTAAGGATATTATCATTCAGGGAGGTGGTGATTACCTGAGCCGGAGCTTTGCCGGTCAAAACGTGGCAATTGTTGGGGCAAACCAAGCCTTGCTGACAGGGGTGACGGTGACGAACCCTAATCGCCGTGGTTACGGTTTATGGATTGAATCTAGCAATCCAGTAATTGCGGAAAATACATTTAGTGGCAGTACCCAAGATGGCATTTCTGTTAGTGGTAGTGCTGCACCCACCATTAGCAAAAATTACTTCGATCGCAATGGAGCCAATGGCATCACAATTGCTGGTAACTCTAGTCCCCAAGTGAAGGAAAATGTCTTTCACCAAACAGGTTTTGGGATTAATATTGCCCAAAATTCCGCTCCTCTAGTCATTGGCAATCAAATTCAAAACAACAGATCGGGAATTGTGGTGCAAGCTAAGGCCCGCCCGATTTTACGGAATAATATTATTCAAGATAATAAAGAAGATGGTTTAGTTGCGATCGCTCAAGCAATGCCAGATTTGGGTAGTGCATCGGAACCTGGGGGTAATCAATTTCAAAATAATGCCCGCTATGACATTAACGCCAGCGCTGCTAAACAGATGATTTCTGCTGGTGGTAACAATCTTGTGAGCGATCGCATCACTGGCAATGTAGATATTAACGGGACAACAGCACTAGCAGCCCCAACTTCTCAACCCGCCCCTGTCCCCAATAATGTATTACGAGAAATACCACCAACTGGGGAAATCACCTTCTCGGCTCCCGAAATCTCTGAAACTAACAATGGGCAAACCAGCAACAGCATTTCAGCAAATAATCCTGTTTCTGCAAAATTAAATAGTCAAGTGCTGCCATTGTTGCCAGCCAAAATACTAATTTCGACGCCCATATCCACTCAGCAGCAAGCTACTTCTAAAGTTGCCAATTTTCCTACTCCTAGCAGCTTGTCGGCTAGACAAATACCAACTAACACTCAATTTGCAACTCCCAATCCAGCACAGCCACCTGATACACCACAGTTAAATTATGTGCGGATCGATCCTAATACGATTGAGTTTACTGCCCCTGATTACCCATCTAATTCAGTTGCACAACCACCAGTTTCAAGTATGAGAGATCAAACACAGCAGCCATTACCAATACTAGAAACTGCTACTCCAGGTGCTTCAGCACTTTTACCACTTAGCAATCACAATATCCCTATTGATAATACTCGCAATCTGCGAACAAGTTCTGCAAGTATGCCTTATGGCGGTAACTCTGCGACACAGTTCGGTGTCCGTTATCGCGTGGTAGTGACACTCTTCACTGAGAAAGATCAAGATTTAGTGCGATCGCTTGCTCCTGGTGCATTTCCCACCGTTTGGGAAGGTCAAAGAGTTATGCAAGCAGGAGTATTTAGCAGTGAATACAACGCCAAAGAAATGCTTAAAACTCTCTCTAGCAATGGTTTAAGAGCCATTATGGAGCCATTGAATTGAGTAGGTAATTGGGCAAAACAGTTCCGAGTTTCGAGTTGCGAGCATTGGTGTCAACTTAACGTGAAACCCTTGTCAAAACGCGCTTCCCATCACTCACTGCGTTACCCCACCCTAACCCTCCCCTTATAAAGGGGAGGGAACTGGATTTTCTTGTTTCCCCCCTTTATAAGGCAGGGCTGTTTCATTCCCTAAAGAGCGCTAAATATCAAGGGTTCTAGCGATTTAAAATTGATTATTTTGTTACCAGCGTGCCAAGAAAATGAACAATTTCACTGTTGTTCCAGTGCTTAAAAGTTCATCTTCTCGTCACCCTCACTTACAATTTTCTCGCTAACCATCTTGACAAATCCTGTTTGAAATGGAATGAATCAGCCCTGCTTTATAAGGGGGGACTAAGGGGGGTAAAACACCTGTGGAATAAGCGTTTGAGCTTAAGTTGACACCAATGGCATCTTGCCCGTCTCAGATTTAGGGCGGGCGAGACGCCCACCCCACAAGATGGATAATTTATTTCTTGGAAGTCCCTAATCTCCCCAATCCCTTATCCCGGTTTATGATCCAAACGGGTGGCTTGCTCTAGGGCAGCTTTTTCTTTGGCTCGGCGGACGTAGGGTTGTAATTGGGCGCGATCGCAGCCTGTTAAAATAATCAGGTTTTCCAAGCTGATCCCCCGCATCAACATTTCTACGCGCCAGGTTTGTTGAGCCTGAGCGATCGCTGGTTTTTGTCCTTGGGGGGTTAATAGTCCCTCACTCCATACTTGCCAACGTGTCTGAAGCTCTGATTCTGAGATGCGGGTGCCTGTTTCATTCAAAAACATGGCTGTTTGAGTATCTTTACGACTTTTCACCCATTTGATTAAGGGATTATTGGTAAAAGAACCGTAGCGTTTGCCCAAAATCCACTGATTTACTGGCACTTGCCGGACAAATCCGGGGATTGTAATTTGCAGGAAGTGCCCTTGAGGATCGTAGATTTGGTGCGATCGCTCCAAACCAATTATTTCTGTAGTAGATAATCCAGCCCCAAACAACACATAAGCCAAGGCATAATCTCGGATTCCTAATTTTCTGGCTTGTTGCAAAATTTCATGAACTAAACTGGCAGGCAAATCAGCTACTTCTGTGGTGTTGAAGCCTCCTTGTAAGGAGTTTGTTGCTAATTCTGCTGAGGACGACATGGCTCCATGTAAAAACAACTCCACCAAATTTTCGAGAAAATCATTCCGATCCTCCCAAAGTTCGTGAAATTCGCTGGTGAACTCAATTACGGCATATCCCAAGATCATCCCATTTAGCAAACTAGCTAATTTTTCTGCTGGTAAATAAGTATTTAGGTGCCCTTGCTGGATTACAGTAGCTAAATACTGAGCTACATAACGGTTTGCCTCTGTAACTCCCCTGCCTAGTGCGCGGCGATTTTCTGCCGGGAATTGGTCGGCTTCACCTACCACAGAACGGACAAACTCTGGCACCCGTTCTAGTGCGTGCAAGCTATCACTTGCATAATCTTTGAGAGCTTGGTACACATTGCCGGGAGGGGTTGCCCGCCGCACCAGCGATTCACCTAAATCCTTAAAGGCTGCGGACTCTTCCAGCACAGCTAAAAGCAATCCATGCTTATTGCCAAAATTCCGAAATAGAGTCACTTCGTTGACTTCGGCTTTTTCAGCAATTTGGCGGGTTGTGGTAGCGCTAACTCCCTGAGCAGAAAACAACTCAAGTGCAGCTTGAATCAAGCGTTGACGAGTAGAAACGAGGTGAGACGACATAGAAAAATGCAAGTGGCACTTGCAGGGGTATCAGAGTTCTGCTAGCATAACAAATGTAAGTGATACTTGCTTTACTCAACTGTAACGAATTAGTATACAGTGCGGGTAAATCCCTTGTGGGGTGGCATCCGAGAAAAGGCAAATTGCTTCATCATCCATCAACAGGAATTTTTATGACCGCAAATTTTGGGGCGATCGCTCCTGAGAGAGGCAAGTCACCTCAACTCAGTTGGACAAATGTAGTATTCTTTGCTACATTTCATGCTTTAGCACTTATGTCTCCTTGGTTTTTCTCCTGGCCAGCATTAGGTTTGCTAGTGTTTCTCCACTGGTTATTTGGGAGTATTGGTATTTGCCTGGGATATCACCGACTACTGAGCCATAAAAGTTTTCAGGTTCCTAAGTGGTTAGAGTATGCGATCGCCCTCATTGGAGCGCTGGCTTTGCAAGGGGGGCCAATTTTTTGGGTAGGTGGACACCGTCAGCATCACGCCCACACAGAAGATATCAATTTAGACCCCTACTCTGCCCAAAGAGGATTTTGGTGGAGTCATATATTGTGGATTTTCTACCCACGTCCAGAATTCTTTGACTATGACACCTATAAAAAATATGCTCCTGATTTAGCAAAACAACCCTTTTATTGTTGGTTAGATCGCTACTTCTTGCTGTTGCAAATACCTTTCGGGTTGCTGCTATATGCATTAGGAGGATGGCCTTTTGTGTTCTACGGAGTGTTTCTCAGATGTGTCTTGCTTTGGCACTCAACCTGGTTTGTAAACTCAGCATCACACCTGTGGGGTTATCGCACCTTTGATGCCAATGATGGCGCTCGTAATCTATGGTGGGTATCCCTCGTCACTTATGGAGAAGGATGGCACAACAACCATCATACTTATCCCCACATGGCGAAATCTGGGTTGTCTTGGTGGGAGATTGATGTTACTTGGTGGAGCATCCTAGTTTTGCAGACTTTGGGTTTAGCCAAAAAAGTTGTCTCGCGTCCTCCTCAAGGTGCAACTCACGGCTAAATTGCAACTAAATAATGAATTTGTTAAGCCGATTGCTTCTTGCAGTCGGCTTACTAATTTTTATCAGTAGTATTTCACGGTAAAATCTAACGGTTTAAATCACCGCAATACATCAAGCGTGAAAACTGACAGCATTTTTTACCGCCTTTTTCAAGAACTCCCTGGGATATTTTTTGAATTAATTGGTAATCCACCCCAAACGGCAGAGAGTTATAAATTCTCCTCAATTGAAATCAAGCAAACGACATTCCGTATAGATGGTGTTTTTCTCCCAACACAAGGGCAAGAAAATCCTATTTATTTTGTTGAAGTCCAGTTTCAAACCGACGCAGAGATTTATTCGCGCCTAATTTCAGAAATTTGTTTATACTTACGTCAAAATAAACCTAAAAATTCTTGGCGAGGAGTAGTTATCTATCCCAATCGCAGTCTAGATATAGCAGATATCAATAATTACAGCGAATTTTTCACTAGCAATCGTGTTACTCGCATTTATCTTAATGAATTGGGCGAAACTGCATCGCTGCCAGTTGGAATTGCTACTATGAAACTAGTGGTCGATGAAGAGGAAACAGCAATTACATCTGCTAGGCAGTTAATAGAGAGAACTCAGCAAGAAATTAACATCGAACCACAACGGCGGCAGTTACTAGAATTGATAGAGACAATATTAGTTTATAAGTTTCCGACGATGAGCCGAGAGGAGATTGAAGGTATGTTTGGGTTAAGTGATTTGAAACAAACACGAGTTTATCAAGAAGGGAAGCAGGAAGGCAAGGAAGAAGGAACGCGTGAAGAAAAGTTTAGAATGATACCTTTGTTGTTGAGATTGGGATTGAGTTTTGAAGAAATGGCAAAAGAGTTAGGTTTGAGTTTAGAGGAAGTTCAGCAAGAAATACAAAAACAGCCTCCAAGTCAGGATACGTAAACTACAATTAGCACTGCTCACAGATACCCATAAATAATCCTGTTATTTTCCATTCCCATAATTTTTAATTTTTTGTATGATTTCGCTTTCCCCTATTCTCCAAGCTAGACTTTCCCAACCCCTTAAAATTGGATCGTTTGAGGTAAAAAGTCGGGTTCTCCAGTCGCCTCTATCTGGAGTGACAGATATGGTGTTTCGCCGTCTCGTGCGTCGCTATGCGCCAGATTCCATGATGTATACCGAAATGGTGAATGCTACGGGATTGCATTATGTTAAGCAGTTACCCAAAATCATGGAGGTAGATCCCAACGAACGCCCAATTAGCATTCAACTATTTGATTGTCGTCCAGATTTCTTAGCAGAAGCAGCAATCAAGGCGGTTGCAGAAGGTGCTGATACTGTTGATATTAATATGGGTTGTCCAGTAAATAAAATTACTAAAAATGGTGGCGGTTCTTCGTTGTTGCGGCAACCAGAAGTAGCAGAAGCAATTGTGCGGGAAGTGGTAAAAGCTGTTGATGTGCCTGTGACAGTCAAAACCCGTATTGGCTGGAATGACAACGAAATTACTATTCTCGATTTTGCCAAGCGGATGGAAGATGCAGGGGCAAAAATGATCACAGTCCACGGACGCACCCGCGCCCAAGGGTACAATGGCAATGCCCGTTGGGAATGGATTACTCGTGTAAAAGAAGTGCTTTCTATTCCAGTGATTGGAAATGGAGATATTTTTTCCGTTGAAGCGGCGGTGAAATGTTTAGAACAAACTGGCGCTGATGGCGTTATGTGTTCCCGTGGAACTTTGGGTTATCCGTTTTTGGTGGGAGAAATTGATCACTTCCTGAAAACTGGGGAGATATTACCAACACCTACACCGATTCAGCGTTTGGAATGTGCAAGAGATCATTTACAAGCCTTGTGGGAATATAAAGGCGATCGCGGTGTCCGTCAAGCCCGTAAGCACATGACTTGGTATGCTAAGGGTTTCGTTGGTGCTGCCGAACTCCGAGGACAGCTAAGTTTGGTTGAAAGAGTAGATCAGGGTTTGGCAATGATTGACCAAGCAATTGAAAAACTGGCTAATGGTTATGAATTAGAGGAAGAAGCGGAAGGTAGTTTGGTAATGCTTTAAAAAACTGATTTTATCACTAGCTTGGGGAGATATGGTTGGTTGCTAAAAGTGACGCGATTTTAATATAACGTCATTGTCAATACTGGAAGTAGTCGTCGGGATGCACTTGGTACTCAAACAGAGGTATATTTCACAACAATCCCTAATAGGGATTTTGATGAATTGCAATCGGCAGCATCGACAGAGGCATCAGTACAGACGTTTCAATCCCTAATAGGGATTTTGATGAATTGCAATGAATTACATCAAGTTTAAACTTCAGCAGTCGTTGGTTTCAATCCCTAATAGGGATTTTGATGAATTGCAATTCGGCAGTGGACTGAGCGCTCGTAGTAATGTTTTGCCGTTTTAATCCCTAATAGGGATTTTGATGAATTGCAATAAATCTACCTGAGTCAACTGACTGATTCAGCAGGTGTTTTAATCCCTAATAGGGATTTTGATGAATTGCAATAAAGAATTAAATTTTCCAGCTAACAGTTCAGATGTCGTTTTAATCCCTAATAGGGATTTTGATGAATTGCAATTTTAATCTTTCTTCTTGGGCTGATACACTGCCCATGTTTTAATCCCTAATAGGGATTTTGATGAATTGCAATTGTACAAGCCCCTGATGTAGTGAGTGGAGATCATGTTTTAATCCCTAATAGGGATTTTGATGAATTGCAATTTGGAAGATTTGGGAGCAGCAGTTGCCGCATTGTTTTAATCCCTAATAGGGATTTTGATGAATTGCAATGCGGACTTGGGGTTTCCCCAAATGGAGCGATTTTCCAAGTTTTAATCCCTAATAGGGATTTTGATGAATTGCAATGATAAAGCATTTAGTACTGTATTGAAGCCTCAAAGTTTTAATCCCTAATAGGGATTTTGATGAATTGCAATGTATGAGTGAGTCATTCTCTTAGCAAAATTATCGTTTTAATCCCTAATAGGGATTTTGATGAATTGCAATAATTTATGCAATGGGTTTGAAGGCGCTGCGCCGGAAGTTTTAATCCCTAATAGGGATTTTGATGAATTGCAATGTTTGTCGATACGATCGTAGGTTGTCAAGCCTGTAGTTTTAATCCCTAATAGGGATTTTGATGAATTGCAATCGTAGTGAATCGATACTTCGCAAGCTCAGGATTGCCACCAGGTTTTAATCCCTAATAGGGATTTTGATGAATTGCAATTATGTAGGGTACTTGGTAGAGTGCTATGTTTTAGTGTTTTAATCCCTAATAGGGATTTTGATGAATTGCAATTATTGTCACCCAGTACTTTCTATGCCAATATTAAAAGTTTTAATCCCTAATAGGGATTTTGATGAATTGCAATCTGTTCTGCAATTTCTCAAATGGATCGCCAGACAGAAAGTTTTAATCCCTAATAGGGATTTTGATGAATTGCAATCATAAGGAATTAAACTACCATCATTTCCTAAAAGTTTTAATCCCTAATAGGGATTTTGATGAATTGCAATGTTCTGCTCACGATCGTTAGACTCGTGAACTTCATGTTTTAATCCCTAATAGGGATTTTGATGAATTGCAATATCAAGTTTATTTGCACATACCCAATAAAATTACCAGTTTTAATCCCTAATAGGGATTTTGATGAATTGCAATTCTAAACCGTTAGCAGCGTTTTGAGTCAGGATAGTTTTAATCCCTAATAGGGATTTTGATGAATTGCAATCGCTGGCGTCTAAAAGCGCTGCTGTATTTGGTTTTCAAGGTGCGGTTGCGCGAATGAGCAAATCATAGCATGGGGAATATTCATAACACAAGATGCAAATCGCTGAAAGCCAGTCCCCATAAGGTGCGCGGATGCTTTTAAAGTACCATTGCCCTCAAAGTCTTGTGTAGAAGCAGCATACAGCATTTTTTGCTGCTTCTGATTTTGTACACCTACCCATCCGCGCATTTGGCGAGAAAATTTAGTCTGATTCGTAGACGCGCACAGAAGTTCATCCCTAATTTGTACTCTTTCAAACTCTATACGACTTACACAGAGGACACGGAGGAATGAGAGTTTGAGAGATTTTTTGCGTAAATTCTATTTTAGTTAAGTCGGCTATTTGCGATCGCAATAATCGCATCCAAGAGGAAGTTCGCTAACTATTGTTTCCTTCTATGGTGTCATCTGTTTTCAGAGATGCTGATATTTTAGCCAAAATCAAGAGATATATTCAAAAAAAATTGCGATCGCGCTTCACTACTTGATGATTTGGGAATACTGAGATTATGGGTATATATTGCAAATCCAGCAACCTTTAGTATCATGTTGACATTTTTAAATTATCCTTTCTACTCAGTTGGTTTTATTCCCCACGGGCATTGTTATCTCTGGAAAACTGGTCTAGTTTCCTTACACATTATTTCTGATGCCACGATCGCACTCGCCTATTATTCTATTCCCTTCCTACTTATCTACTTTATTTCCAAACGTAAAGACGTTCCTTTCAATGGAGTCTTTCTATTATTTGGTGCTTTTATCATTGCTTGCGGTACTGGACACTTGATGGACATTTGGACGCTTTGGCATCCAGATTACTGGGTTGCAGGTACTCTAAAAGCCTTAACTGCAATTATTTCAATATATACCGCCTTTGCCTTATTTTATCTCATGCCTCAAGCTCTAACACTACCTAGCCCTGCCCAGTTAGAAGCGATTAATCGAGTGCTTACAAGTGAGATTGTAGAACGTAAGCGTATAGAACAAGAACTTCGTAAAGCTGAAGAAATTGCTCAAAATGCCAGCCAAGCCAAAAGTGAATTTCTTGCTAATATGAGCCATGAACTACGCACACCGCTTAATGGCATTTTGGGCTATACACAAATTCTCCAACGCACAGAATCTTTAAGCGAGAAAGGGCGTAAAGGAGTCAGCATCATTTATCAATGTGGTTCTCATCTCTTAAACCTAATTAATGATGTCTTGGATCTCTCGAAAATTGAAGCCCGAAAGCTAGAATTGAATCCTGTCGGTTTCTACTTTCCTGCTTTTATTGACAGTGTGGTTGAAATTTGCCGTATCCAAGCAGAACAAAAGGTCATTGCATTTAATCTCAACTTAGATCCTGATTTGCCAACAGGCACTTATGCTGACGAAAAACGCTTGCGACAAGTATTAATTAACTTACTTAGTAATGCTATTAAATTTACTCATCAAGGTAGAGTTACCTTTCAGGTTAAGGTTATTAATCAAGAATCAAACGCTGATGGACAAAAAACAAACTACAAAATTCGTTTTGAAATAGCAGATACTGGCACGGGTATTACCCCTGAGCAAACCGAAAAAATCTTCCAGCCTTTTGAGCAAGTAGGAAATCAGAAACGACAAACTGAAGGTACTGGCTTGGGATTAGCAATTAGCCAACAAATTATTTTGCTGATGGGTGGTCAAATTCAAGTGCAGAGTGAACTTGGCAAAGGTAGCACTTTCTGGTTCGAGGTGCAATTGCCAGAATCTAAAGACTGGGCAAAGGTTTCCAGAATAGTAGAACAGGGAACTATTATTGGTTATCAAGGCCAAAGGCGCACTATTTTGATTGTGGATGACAAATGGGAAAACCGCTCGGTAATTGTAAATTTACTGGAGCCAGTTGGGTTTACGGTTGTAGAAGCTAGTCAAGGTCAGGAAGGATGGGAACAAGCTATGGCTCATAAACCAGACTTGATTATCACCGATCTAGTTATGCCTATAATCGATGGATTTAAGTTCATCAAACGTTTACGTTGGTCTAACCAATTTAAAAAGGTTGCTGTTATTGCTTCGTCAGCTAGTGTATTTGCAGCCGATCAGTATAAGAGTGTTGATGCTGGTGCAAATATATTTCTACCAAAGCCTATAGAAGCTGAAGCCCTGCTGGAATTGCTCCGAAAACTTTTGCACCTAGAATGGATTTTTGACGGGAAAGGAGAGACAATCAAAAAAATCGATGCAGGTAGTATAGAGCATCCAGATGAAATGATTTTTCCTAGTAATGAGATTTTACAAGATTTACTAGAACTGGTAGAAGATGGCGATATTCAAATACTTTTAGAATCAGTTCAGCAACTTTCTGCATCTGATGAGCAGCTTAGTGCTTTTACTAAGCATATTATTCTGCTTGGTAGCAATTTCCAACTCAAACGTTTGGAAACTTTCATCAAAGAACATATTAATTAGAGTTAAATTTTGCTTTTTAATCCATCATGCTCAAGACCCCACGTAGCGGATTTATTTTGATTGTGGACGATAATCCGACAAATTTATCTGTCCTGTGCGAAGCGCTCAGTAGTGAGGGGTTTCGTTTCCGTGTTGCAGTTGATGGAGAAACTGCGATCGCTCTAGCAGAACGTAATCAACCAGAGTTAATTTTGCTGGATGTACAAATGCCTGGGATTGATGGATTTGAAACCTGTCGCCGCCTCAAAACCAATCCTGTTACCCAAAATATTCCAATTATTTTCACCACAGCCTTAGCTGATACAGAGAGCAAAACTAAGGGATTTTCTCTTGGTGCAGTAGATTATATCCCCAAACCCTTTGCACACGAGGAAGTTATTGCTAGAGTGCGTGTGCATTTACAAGTCAAACGACTGACTGAATCTTTAGAACAACAAGTGAGCGATCGCACCATTGCTTTGCAAAAAATCCAAGTCCAATTGGTGCAACAAGAAAAACTCTCAACACTGGGAGAATTAATTGCTGGTGTCGCCCATGAAATCAACAATCCTCTCAGTTTTATCACCAGCAATATTCCACCTTTAGAGGATTATTTTGGAGGAATAAGTAAAATTCTCCAACTGTATCAACAAGATTATCCCAACCCAACAGTCAAAATTAGCGCTGCTATTCAGGAATTGGATCTGGAATTTATTCTTGAAGATATAACAAAAATCTTGAATTCACTAAAGCTAGGAAGTGAGCGGATTCAGAACCTTTCTACCTCACTACGCAACTTTTACCGTTCCGATAGTGATGAAAAATCACTTGCGAATTTGCATCAAGGATTGGATAGTACATTAATGATTTTGCAACACCGTCTCAAAGGTAATGGCGATCGCCCTTCTATTGAAGTTATTAAAAGTTATGGAAATTTGCCAGAGATCCATTGCTATCTCGGTCAGATGAATCAAGTATTTATGAATATTCTCGCTAACGCAATTGATGCTCTTGATGAAGCTTTGATCCAAGGCAAAATCAGCGATCAAATTCCTCAAATTCAGATTGCAACAGAAGTAGATTCTGAACAATGGATTGTAATTCGGATTGCTGATAATGGTACTGGCATTCCTGAATCTGTGAAACAACGGCTATTTGAACCTTTGTTTACCACAAAACCTGTAGGTAAAGGCACTGGACTCGGCTTATCGATTGCCCATCAAATAGTCTTGGAAAAACACAATGGTACGTTGGAAGTGAATTCTCAAGTGGGTATGGGAACCGAGTTTACAATTAAAATTCCAATCATAAATCCCGAAGACTAATATAAGACTTACGCAATAACTCTCTGAAACTCTTATTTCTTTGTGTCCTTTGCGTCCTTTGCGGTTCGTTTTTTCATTATTTTGCGTAAGTCCTGTAATAAAAAAAATACCTTAGAGGATGTTTGAAAAGTCTTCTTGCTGGTATCAAAAATTTTAGATCCCCCTAAATCCCCCTTTTAAAACTACGGTGTATACAATATTGTTCGGTTAAGACAAGACGCGATAAATCGCCGTCTCTACAATATCAGTTTTTTGTAGAGACGGCGATTCATCGCGTCTTTGTGATGATTTATCGCATATTTAATCATATAGAATTTTCATCAAGTGCCTAAAGTCACAGCGAAACACTTTTCAAACAACCTCTTAGTTAAGACAGTTAGCATTTTAATCCCTAATAGGGATTTTGTTGAATTGCAATGCTATCAAAATTGATATCAAATGGCTGATGACAAGTTTCAATCCCTAATAGGGATTTTGATGAATTGCAATGGTAGTTAAATGCCTTTGTAAATAAATCTATCCCTCGTTTCAATCCCTAATAGGGATTTTGATGAATTGCAATTTCCAGATGGAATATTAGTAGGTATCCCGCCATTGTTTCAATCCCTAATAGGGATTTTGATGAATTGCAATTCCAGAAGCCTGTTATTGCCATCGACACCGGACTGTTTCAATCCCTAATAGGGATTTTGATGAATTGCAATGGCAAGTCTGATCTCTATGGGGCTGAAGACCTACGAGTTTCAATCCCTAATAGGGATTTTGATGAATTGCAATGTGAAGAAGTGATCAGGGAACATTATCTCAAACTTGTTTCAATCCCTAATAGGGATTTTGATGAATTGCAATAATTGGTAGAGAATGCTCCGTCGGTTGAGAGCGTGTTTCAATCCCTAATAGGGATTTTGATGAATTGCAATAAGCACCACTAGCCGTATCAACTTGGTCATCGTGGTTTCAATCCCTAATAGGGATTTTGATGAATTGCAATTGCTTCAATCGGCAGAATTACTGGTTTCTTTTTCTGTTTCAATCCCTAATAGGGATTTTGATGAATTGCAATACATTGCCATGCTTACTATTCCAGTCGATCGCAGCGTTTCAATCCCTAATAGGGATTTTGATGAATTGCAATATGTAGGGTACTTGGTAGAGTGCTATGTTTTAGTGTTTCAATCCCTAATAGGGATTTTGATGAATTGCAATGCTGGCGTCTGAAAGCGCTGCTGTATTTGGTTTTCAAGGTACGGTTGCGCGAATGAGCAAATCATAACATGGGGAATAGTCATAACACAAGATGCAAATCGCTGAAAGTCAGTCTCTATAAGGTGCGCGGATGGTTTTAAAGTACCATTGCCCTGAAAGTCTTGTATAGAAGCAGCATGCAGCTATTTTTGCCACTTCTAATTTTGTACACCTACCTATCCGTGCATTTTGCAAGAAAATTAGTCTGATTTGCGATCGCTACCACCATTAAAATATAGCGGTTCCCATTCAGATGAGGTACAACATTATATCGCAAGGTGTAGGGGCACGGCATGCCGTGCCCCTACGGGTGTACCTTACTAGGTCGGGAAGCGCTATAAGCGATCGCCTAATACTTGCACACCTTAATTTACCAAGTCAGGGAATACCTCTTGTACAGCAGGATGCACTAAGCGATGATTTTGCACATTCACACCCTTAGCTAAGGCTGGGTTAACTTCCAGGGCCTTAATTCCCAAATTCGCTAACTGGACAACATAAGGTAATGTACTATTATTGAGTGCCTGAGTTGCTGTCCAAGGTACTGCTCCTGGCATATTGGGAACGCCATAATGCACTACACCTTCTTCAAGGTATACCGGATTTGTGTGGGATGTGGCACGTAAAGTTTCTATGCAACCTCCTTGATCTACAGCAACATCAACTATTACTGAACCAGGACGCATTTGTTTAACCAATTCGCGGGATACTAAGATTGGCGCTCTCCGTCCAAGTACTAAAACTGCACCGATGAGCAAATCGGCTTCTTTGACTGCGGCTTCAATATGAGCAGAGTTGCTGTAAAGCAATTCGACTCTAGAACCAAAAAGGGTTTCTAAATAAGATAAGCGATCAACACTCACATCTAAAATTTGCACGCTAGCACCCACGCCCACCGCAATTTTAGCTGCTTCTGTGCCGACGACACCGCCACCTAAAATTACTACTTTGCCAGGTTGGACTCCAGGGA
>NNBV01000127.1_pt1 | contig 19453 bp, 12 predicted proteins | sample 1173771 | NCBI WGS metagenome assembly NNBV01 (sample SAMN07173938, study PRJNA388173) | plant metagenome | isolation source: symbiotic tissue sample KVS11 | place: Norway: Troms, Kvaloya island | reverse complement strand
AATTAAATATGTACTGGTATTCATTAAACAACTCTTTAATTCCTACGCTACATGCTCCTAGTTTAACCATGTAACAGTAAGAAGATTCTAAAAACTCATCTTGCTTTCTTAGATAGATAACTATCTTGATTTTATATTCTTTTAAGAAGTTTTTTATTTTTGCAAGTGTTTCCGGTTGATAAAAGATTTCAAAAGAAGTAAAAGCTTCTGCGGAAATTATCACATTTTTAGGATTGATAGAGTCTATTTCTCTTTTCAGTTCTTCCCAAACTGTAAATCGTGAAAGTGCATTATCCTTATTTTCAAAACCCATTAAATAATGTGCTAAAGTATTATGACAGTAACGGTTCACTATTTCCTTTGCGTTGTATTTGATACCAGACCCAGGATATAAATAACCATTTTCTAAAAGTTTATCCCTGTTATTAAATAATGCTTTTTGTAGGCAAGTTGTTCCAGTCTTGGGCATTCCAATATGTAAGTAAATTGTTATCATATCTCTCTAATTGATGGCGGTAATTTAAAAGGTATTCTTTTTGCAACAAGCGATCGCACGCTAAAACTGAAAGTAGACAAAAGGTTGAGGATTGATTGCTGTCAGCCGAAATATTGCTGAAACTAAAACCCCAAAGCAAACAGCAAAACTCCAACTAGGAATTTTACGCCACCAATCGGCAAACCAACCTTTATAAGCTGCCCAGTGGAGCATAATTAAAGGTGCAAAAATCCATGCAACTTGGAGATTTAGGTTTTGAGAGCCAAGAGAATTCAAGAATAAAAAGGATTTTTCTATTTGTATGGCACTGCTGAGATCGTTACTCCGAAAGAAGACAGCAGATGCACAAAACCAATACATTGTTAAGGGAATACCTAGCATCTTTCTCAGTGTTAGCAATCCCTTATAGGGAGCGATCCGAGATAACCATTGCTTGTGAACAACTAAAGCGAATCCATTTAATCCACCCCAAACTACAAAATGCCAAGCAGCTCCATGCCAGAGTCCTGACAGAAGCATCAAAATGAGAAGATTTTTATACCCAAACAGTTCTGTTCGTTCAGCTTTTGGTCGCTTTCTCATTAGAGGAATATAAACATAATCTCGCAACCAACTGTAGAGGGTAATGTGCCAACGTTGCCACAAATCAGTGATATTGCCGGAAAGGTAGGGAAAATTAAAGTTCAGAGGTAGTTTGTATCCAAGTAACCCTGCTGAAGCGATCGCCATATCTGAATAGCCAGAAAAGTCGCAGTATACCTGGATGACGAAAGAAATAACAGCAATCCAACAACTCAAGAAAGTATAATTTTCTGGATTCGTGAAATACTGTTCTACTAAAGGCGAAAGATTATCCGAAATGCAGGCTTTCTTGAAATACCCTACGAAAAAAAGTATTAAACATCCGCGAAAATCAACCTCGCTTAAGTTTTTTGGGGTTAGTAGTTGAGGTAAAAAGGTAGATGCACGGACAATTGGCCCTGCAACCAGTTGAGGAAAAAAAGTTACAAATAGAGAAAAATCCCAAAAATTCCGAACAGGTTTGAGTTTACCTAGATAGACATCAAGGGAGTAACTTAAAGTTTGAAAAGTATAAAAACTAATGCCTGCTGGCAGAATAATTTTGAGGGTTTGCAGGTTTATAGGTAAACCCAAAAAAGCTAATAAGTTTGCAGCAGACTCAGTGAAGAAATTATAGTACTTAAAAAACCCTAATATTCCTAGATTTGCTACTAAACTAAGTATTAACCATGCTTGGCGTTGCTGCTGATTTTGTGGCTTATTCAGCAAGGTATCCAAATTCCAAAAACTTGTATTTTTTTTCTTCTCGACTATATTATCGGTTGTTAGGATTGCCGGCTCTGATATGGCGCTCTGCAAATCATTAACCTGTGGTCTAGACAGCATTAGACCGACAAAGTAATCAATAACTGTCGATAGCAAGAGCAAAGAAAGGAAGCGCCAATCCCAAGCACTATAGAATATATAACTACAGACTAGCAGCCACATTTTTCGATGATTGTGTTTCTCCAAAGCCCAATAAATGCAGAAAACAATCAAGAAGAAAAATACAAATCGAAATTCTGTGAATACCATATTTATTTATATTTAATTAGTGATTAGGTAATAGTGACTGGGTATTCAAAGTTTACCACTGATAAGTTTTTCTCCAGAATTATTCAAATACTGGGAAAATTGTGATGCCAGTAAAAGTGTGAATTCTTCAGCGCCTTGATAATTTAGATGTGCGCTATCAATTCTACGATCTAGTTCATATAAATTAGTAAAATCATTGGGATTATTAAAAGTAAATAAAGTATCGATATCTCCTGATTTGTATGCACTGTAAATAGCGGATGGGTTGGAATCGGCTTCTAGAATTGGAGGAATAAAAAATATAGCTTCCATTTTCTTGTTATTAATTTGCTGTTGTTCAATCCGGGCAGCAATATTTTTCATCATTTTCGCTCCATATATTGTGGATGGCTCGTTAAACGCATTTTCTGAATTTAAATTTGCTAATTTTGTTTGTTCATTTTTGAGATTCTTTTGATAAGTATCCAAACCATTTGCTCTAAATATAGTCTTCCACTTCTCAGCTTTTTCTTGCCAATCTATTGCGTAATATCCCGATTCTTGTATGAGCCTATCCTCAGATACTTTTGCTAATGGATCTGAATTTGATAGATTCAAATTTAATATTGCTTCCTGCCAAAAAGTAGAAAGCTGACCAATTCCTAGCCATCGGTAAATAAAGCTTTGAAAGTTAGCGTATATATATGGAACTTTGACTTTCCAACTATCGATTGATGATTCCAGAATTAATTGGAAATTTTCTAACGTTTTACGAGGAGTATGCCAATATATCTCTTGAGCGGAAGTAGAGCCAATGTTTGTAAATAAGTCAACTGAACAGTCTAGAAATATCCACTTTAAGTTTGCTGGTTCTAACTCCAGAATTTTTTGTAAGTAAAAATCCACTTCTGATACGTTTGCACCTGCTATACCAAAGTTGAAAGATTTTATACTCTTCCCCTCTGTCGTCAGGTATTCATCAAACAATTTCGGGATCACGCCAAAATAAGTAGTACTTGGCCCCAGAAAAATAGCATCATAATCATCTTTGTGTTCAGTCAAGTATTGCCATTTAACACTGATTTCTCCAAGATTTTGGATAGTCTTGTAATAGGGTAAAATTACATTCAAGAATCCTGAAGAAAAAAGTATAGTAATTATAAAAATTAAACTATAACCAAACATAACTAGTGGTCTTAACATGATTTTTTCTTAAATATCTACAACTACATCTACTTCTGTCTTTGTTAATTGCCAGTTCATCTTCAGGTTGAGCCAGAAATTCCAAAGTGTTACACAAGCGATCGCTACCAATTTAGCTATGTATTCATTCACTTGGAATTGATAAAATAGCCAATTTACAATTAGACTATTGAAAATAAGTCCAACTAAACAAATGAGATTAAACTTGACAAAACGTTGTAACTTTTGACTGATTTTTTGTTGGAAAGACACATCACCAAACGTCCATAAATCATTCCACATAAAATTATTAATAATTGCTATTTCTGTGGAAAGCATTGCACTCATAGTTAACGCCAAACATAATGAGCTATGTAAAAAATAGAATGCCCCCAAGTCTACAAATACTCCACTCAAACCAACTACAGTAAAGCGAATAAACCGACTAAAAAGCACCGAATGAAGATAAAAGTAGATTTTATCTCTCAGAAAAATAATATTAAAATAGTCAAGATATTTCTTCATTCAGTTTCTACTCTCTTAATGTTTTTTATCGAGACTGCTAAAATCAGTAATATTCACGTTTTCTGATTTTTATCGAGTTGCCAAAATCCTTCAAGCGGGTAGACTAATTTAAGTGAGTTAGTTTTATCCTGTTGAAGCTGATGGGCTAAACTATTTTCCAGGTCGTCAACAAAGAAGATAGATTTATAGTCTTTAACCATTATTAGTAACTGGTCATTTTGTATAGTAAGTAAGCGAACTTTTGGCTCTAAATTATGACTTAAGGTGAGAATAACTCCCAAGTTATAATCATTTTTGCTACTTATCAATAAAATATTATTAGATTGATTAATACGTTGACTCATTGCTAGCAAATTCTTGCCACCTATTTGTGGCCACCAAGTTTCAGACTGAAAAAATCTGACATCAGAAACTAGCCCAGAAATGAGTAACCCTACCACAATGACTTTCCAAAAGTTTTTCTGCCAGTTCTTTGCCAATAAAAGATGGAAAGATAAAATATACACTACAGCAATTTGAATGCTGAGGTATAACGGTAACTGATAGCGAAAATGAATAGAGCGAATTCCCCCAAAAATTAGATCGTAGAAAAGCAATATTAACCCTGGAAATCCGCCTAATAAAGCAATAAATAAACTAGCGTTCGTTGAGAGATATTTTATAAAAAAAATGATTATATAAATAATTAAAAATAAGCTAGCTATTATCGTAGGAATACTATAAGATAAAGGGCTTTCCGCAGGTAAATTATTGACCCAAGCATCATCAGAAGCCAAATTAAAATCAAAAAATATTCTGCTAATCCGACTGAGCCAAATCCCAATTAGGTCGAAATGACTATCTGTTTTAAATGCGATCCATGACAAGAGATTTGTTGCTGTATGAATCTGGGTAATGATTACCATTAGCCAAGGTAAAAACATCAAGGAAGCTACTATGGAACTCAGTAAATAATTACGCAGAGTTTTGTTGAAGCGAAATTGTTGCCTAATAACCACATATATGAAATGAGCGATCGCAACCATTGCCGTTAATAAATGGGTGTAGAATCCCAAGGCTAGGGTGAGAGCATACACAGCCCAACTCAAGGAACTTTCTTGGCGAATGGCTCGCAATAAAGCAGCACTTGATACTAGAATCGTCACCATCCATAAACCGTATTCTCGTGCATCTTGGGCGAAGAAAATCTGTAAGGGAGAAACCGCCATTACAGCCATTCCCACCCACCCAACTAGTGAAGACTCAAACAACTCTAAACACAGCCAATACACACTAGGAAACACCAACAGACTAATTACTGCTGATAAACTCCTAACTGCCGCAGGGAAATCTCCAAAGACTTGCGCCCATAATCTCACCATTACATAATACAAAGGTGGATGTTGTGGGTCTGAAGTTATTAAGTAGCGAACTGTATCAGCCACAGTTCGATCTGGGTTAATGTGTTGATATTTGTCTAAAGTAATAATAGGAATTACGCCTCCATCATTGCTCCAATTTCTAAAAACCTCTTGTTTAACCTCAGCTAGCGTATGACCAGATATTGCCAGTGATGTCGCAAATTCGTCATACCAATATACTTTTTGCCCCAAATGGGTGAAGCGAAAGAAAATACCTAACCCCATCAGGCTAATTACCAAAATTTTTAACCATGTTGGAGGTTTTGACTTTGCTAGCAATTGTAATTTGTCCATTTATTATCTCTAATCCGTGGCTATCATTTGGGTTGCTTGAAATATTCATGGGCAAGAATTGGTGGATACTTAGGCACTTCATCTATATCTAAGCAAGTCTGAATGGAGTTAATTGAAGTATCGTAATTGGGGCCTGTAAAAAAGGCACATGAGTATCTTTGTTTAGCACTGTGAGATTGAGTTGGAACTACAACTCGATGTCGTGTGGCACAAAACTTATCGTTCGTCCATCGCTGCATTAAATCTGCAACCAATACAATAATTGCATCAGGAATGAAGGGCGCTAAAACCCATTCTTCAGAATTTGTATATACTTCTAATCCTTCTGAATCTTGAAATAAAAATGTGAGAGTACCTATGTCGGTATGTTCTGCCAGATAAACTTTTCCAAGTTCTGGAGGCTGATATATAGATGGGTAATGATGCCAAACTATACCGTGATTTTGCTCTGAATATAAATTTGTAAAGTAGTCTTCTGGTAATTTTAGGGAAATAGCCAAAGCTTGGAATACTTTTAGAGCGCTTTCGTGACAAGCCGTGAAAAACTCCATCATCATTTCACGAAAATTAGTCTGATGAGGCCATTTATTCGGTTCAAAAAAAGGATCTTCGATAATACCAACTTCATCTAGAGAAATTTCTTTACCAAAATGAAAGCCTTCAGTCATTAGTTCATTAGCGTTGTGATTATCTTCACTCTTTTTAAAATTATGATATCCGCGAAGATTACGATCTGGAAAGAAAGATACTTGTTCTTTTTCATTCTCCGGTAGTGCAAAAAAGCACTCGGCTTGTGAAAAGACTTGAGTAATTAGAGTCTTAGAAATACCATAATTTTTGAGGTAGAAACATCCAACCTCATGAATAGCAAGAGAAATTTGTGTAGCGACAGCTTCTTTTGCAACTGTGTCACCATTAATAAAAGGATTGAAGTCAATAATAGGAATTTGCATACAAACGATATCCTCTTTAGCTAATCTTCAGTCAGTTTCAGGTCGTAGGAGTTCCAAAATGTTCCTATAAGGGCAGAGTGTTGAATACCCTGGATACGATTTCGTACTGCCACCATTGATAAAGGGTTAACTAGATAAATAAATGGCAGATACTCCTGAGTAATTTGTTGGGTTTCTGCATAGATAGCTTTACGCTTTGCTTCATCCACCTCAGAGGCTGCTTGAATGTATAAATCACCTATTTTCTGTTCCCAATCTGCTACCTGTCGCCCCGTTATCGGCGTTTGCCCTGCTTGGGATTTTTGATTAAAAAAGTGCCAACCAGTTTCAGGCAACCAAACATTAGCCCAATCATTCGGTTCTTGACCGACAGCAACTTCAAGCACTTGACACTCCCAATCGAAAGTTTGAGTTAGTTTGTTGATAAAAATACTAGTAGCTACAGGATTGAAATCAACAGTTATGCCAAGATCACTCAAATTTTGTTTTATGAGTACTCCCATTGCCTGCAATATATTATTGTTAGCATTCGTCATGAGGCTAAAGCGGACAAGATTTCCTTGCTCGTCTAATAACTTACCTTGGTTGTTGTATTTAAAACCTGCTTTGAGCAGTAATTCTTTCGCTTTTTGAAGATTGTATTCATAGACCTTTAAACCTGTTTGGACGGGTAAATAATACTTGCTCTGTACAGCAATCGGTGAATTTTGCAGTTGACCCAATCCCTTATAGATATTGTTAAGTATTTGTTGGCGATTAATTACATAGGCAATTGCTTGTCTAAATTCCACTGTATTAAACCAACGAGACTTGATGGGATCGACCAGTGGTTGACCATTCCTACTACCTTTGTTGAGATTAAAAGTAATAGCAGTTGACCCTATAAAAAGACCGCCATTATAGATAGTAAACTTTCCTTTCCCTTCTTCATGTTTTAATAATGAAAAATAATTGGTATTAACGCTGACGTAATCCAATCCTCCAGAACGGAATTGGATTAAAGAAGTATCTTGACTAGGAATAATTTCCCCAATCACACGCTCGATATAAGGTTGCGAATTGCCTTGAGCATCTTTACGCCAGTAATAAGGATTTTTTCGGAAAATTATTCGCTGGCTGGGAGTATAAGATTCTATTGTATAAGGGCCGTTAACAATAATATTTTTTGGTGGAGTATCAATCCCCCAAGTAGACATAAATTTAGGTCTGCCTTCCTGGTCTTTTATTTTGACGCTTTCTCGGAAAATATGGGCTGGTAAAATTTCCAGTTTTGTAGCCCGGATAAATGGCGCAAATGGTTCAGGTAATCTAAATTCAACTCGCAAATCATCAAGTTTCCGAACAGTAGGAAAGGTACGATTTTTGCCAATTATGAAGAAGTCTTTAGCATAAGTAGGAATGGCTGGATTAGTATAAATTTCATTGTAGGTAAAAACCACATCTTCAGCAGTTAGTGGCTTTCCATCTGACCATTTTAGGCCTTTTCTGAGGGTGTAAATTACTTGTTTTTTATCTGGAGAAGTTTGCCAAGATTCAGCAAGACTAGGTTCAATTTCTCCTCGTCCATTTTCTTTAACTAGCCCCTCATAAGTATAGTTTAAAGTATAAGCTGATTCTACGATTAAAGCTGGATTAAAAGTTGTGGGTTCAATTGGGAAGGAGACAATAACTTGAGATATTGCTGTTGCTTGATTTTTTAAGTTAATTTGATTAGAAATAATTATTGCGATCGCAGTTATTAAAGCCAGCAAAATTACTAGCCAACGATGACGAATTAAAGTATATTTTTTATTGTTTTTTAATAACTTATAATATGACATCGTGAAACCACTCCGCAATTTATTCTTGACTAGGTTTAGCTAACAACCTATGGGCATCTTCTAATAAAGCTGGTATTTTGTCAGCATAGGGACTATGACGCAGACAATCGCCCAGATCGAATTGTCTAACTCGTTCTGCTGTCACGCCAGGAAACCAAGGATCGGCATTATTTAAGTGGTTGTAGCGCCTTGTGGCATATTCCCACATATCAAAAGCGATCGCTAAATTTCGCAACCATAAAATAACTGGAATATTAATCTCACCAGGGGTTTCTGGATATCTGGGTAAACCAGTGTGCCAAGTGCGATACCAGTCTTGTCCGAGTGTAGCGATCGCTGCTTTTTCTAAACGGTTTAAAATTGGTGGTAAAATTTCATCTGCTCGCTCTAAAAGTTTTATAACCTTCAAGTGTTCATCAAAATCTGATGGTTTAGATGCGCCCAAGCTGAGAGTATGTACTTGAGGATGGCTCAAACAAAACAGATCGTTAAATACCATCGGACTGAGAGGATGGCACAAATCTAATAACTTTTGTGGAGGCTTATAGAGCATACCACCTTTGTCTGATGGGCTAATGATAAACACCCCCATGTCATTACGTGTGGCGGCTTCAATAGCAGGCCAATTAAATTGATTAATGTAGTACCAATGGAGATTTACATAATCAAATTGATTAGTTTCAATGGTTTTAATAATTAAGTCTGTCGGCGCGTGGGTAGAAAAACCAATAAACTTTACCTTACCCTGAGATTGCAATTCCCGCGCTACATCAAGACAACCATTGGAACGAATGCTATCTTCAAATTGTTGGTCATAATTAATGCCATGCAGTGTTAATAAGTCAATGTAATCTAGCTTTAATAAACCCAAAGATTTCTCACATAAATGGCGGAAGTCTTCAGAGTCAGATGTAGGAGTAACCTTAGTCTGAACAATAATTTTTTCTCTAGGAAATTTAGGTAAAATCGCTCCTAATTGCATCTCAGAAGTTCCATACATTCGAGCAGTTTCGATGTGATTGATGCCAACTTCTAAAGAACGGCGAATAGTGGCTTCTAGATTCTGTTGATTTTCATCGGGAATTTTATCTTGAGTAAGTTCTTCAGATTCAGTATAGATGTAGCGCATTCCGCCGCAGGAAAACACTGGCATTGGCAATTCTGTTCGCCCAAATCTACGATATTGCATTATAAATGTGCTTTGATTAGAGCGATTCATTAATGACTTTTTGCCGAAATCAAGCCCCGCATTATTTTTAGATGAAACATCAAGTATGATTTTTCAAGATGCTGAAGGTGATGTTGAATTAACTCATGTATCTTGGAGTAGTTACACGGTGGCATACTTGGGTAGAGATGATGCTCTACATGGTAATTATTATTCCAGTAATAAAATCTAACGATCGGGTTAGAAATCATTGTTCGTGTATCATTCCATAGGTTGTGGTTTAAGTCAGATTCACAGCCATAGTGATCTGTAATACTGAAAATAAAACCGAAGGGAGAAGCAAAAGATATTAATGGTATCCAGTAGCCAAAGAACAAAATCCTAGGAAAAATTACGGTCAATCCTGCCATTAATACAACCCAACCCAAGAGAAGCCAATTATTTTGTAAGACAAATTGGCGTTGTTCCGGTGTTTTAAAATAGCTCAAATAAAAGCTAGTTGCTAAGGATGATTCCTCTTGCGTGTCTGTTTTTAAAGAGTCGAAATATAAATCTTTGGTAACAACCCACCAATTCTTGCATACGGCAAGAGGATAAAAATATGTCAAGGCAAGAAGATAGGTCTTAATATTAGGAAAGGTTTGCCATGCTGAGGTATCTCCGACGATGTTACCTTTGATTTTTGCTTCTCGATGATGCCCAATATGAATATACTTGTGAAACGAAAAGTTCATCAATAATACTAATGACAAGAAAGTTACCACGAATCGGTTAGTATTTTTTGACTTATACAAACTATAGTGAGAGCAATAATGTATTGCCGCAAAAAAACAGACAAATAAAAATCCTTGAACAAACCAGACTAATAACCACACTGCCCAGTTATTCAACCAAAACCCAATAGCTGATAGGATGAAATATGTACTAATGACAACGAATGTTTGAACAATCGGTCTAAATGTAGGAATTTCATGCAATATACGAAGTTCTTCGTTAGATATTTGAGTAACTTCACTAATACTAGGTCTGGCATTATCAATTATTTGATTATTTTTTGTAATTTCCATGTTGTTCATCTCTACGTTGACAATAACAATTGAAAAACCAGATATCAACCTATTAACTGTTTAATTGGTCTTGGATGGCTGCTGCTAGCTGAAATACAGTAGGTTTTTCAAACAGGTAGATCAACGGCAGTTCTACTGGGAAAGCTGACTGTAGTTTGCATATAACTTCAAGAGTTTGAGCAGAATGCCCTCCCAGTTCAAAAAAGTTGTCTTGAGTGCTAATTTGCTCTATCCCTAAAATTTCTTTCCAGATAGTTAACACAACTTCTTCGATAGAATTTTGAGGTGTAACAAAATCCCTCGATATTGGGGAGATAATAGTTTTAGCGGGCGACGTTGGAGGTTCAGATATTAAGATAAGTTCAGCCAGACGTTGGTTATAATTGGTCGTTATTTTTTCCAGCAAAGTTTGGAAATTATCAACCATCTTGGTAATAGTGGCAGCTTCAAATAAATCGGTTCTGTATACGAGTAAACCTTCAATACCTGTTGATGTTTCTTCCAGCGTTAACTCTAAATCAAACTCTGCGGTATCTTTTGTATCTCTAGCAATAAACTGCTCTTTCAAAGTGAGATTTGCAAATTGTAAATTATCCTCTGGAGTATTTTGAAAGACAAACATTACTTGATTGATTAATGTGTAACTGGGATCTCTGACTGGCTGGAGTTCTTCTATTAGCTTAATCAAGGGCATTTCTTGATGAGCGTAAACACCCAAAGCTACCTCACGCACTCGGCCCAGTAGTTCCCGAAAGCTGGGGTTTCCTCCTAAGTTGGTACAAAATGGCAGTAAATTGACAAAGAAACCAATAAGTCCCTCAGTTTCCACTCTGGTGCGATTGGCAAGGGCGCTGCTTACAATAATGTTTTCCTGTCTTGTATAAGAGAAGAGTAATGTTTGGAATGCTGCCAACAATGTCATAAATGGGGTTACGCCTTCCTGTTGACTCAGCACCTTCAGCGCATCGGTTAATTTCTTTGAGAGAACTATTGGTTGGCCTGCACTTTTAAAGGTTCGCGCTGGTGGACGGGGACGATCGCATGGTAGCTTCAATATTGGCGGATTATTGCCTAAATGCTTTTTCCAAAACTGAAGTTGAGATTCTAAGACTTGTCCTTGTAACCACTGCCTCTGCCATTGAGCAAAGTCGGTATATTTGATCGGTAACTCAGTCAGAGGTGACGGCTTACCCTCACAAAAAGCTTCGTAAACTTTTGCCAGTTCTTGAGTTAGGACACTAAAAGACCAACCATCAGCAACAATATGGTGGGTGACGGCAACGAATAAATATTCTTGTTCATCCAAACGCCAAAGTTTGCTGCGTAATAAAGGGCCTCGTGCCAAATCGAAAGGATGCTTAATTTCCTGTTCAGCCTGTTGTGCAGCTTGAGCTTCGCGCTCAGTTTCGGGGAGGTGCTGGAGATCAATTACTGAAAAGTCAAAGACAGGATCGTTAACAACAGCATAAACAACTTGGCCATTTTTAACCTGAAAAGTCGATCGCAATGTCTCGTGTCGGCGGACAATTTCTCTTAAACTCTCCTCTAATGCTTTCTCGTTAAGCGCACCTGTGATGCGATAGACCAAAGGCAGGTTATAGATGGAATTGCCTGGATAAAATTGGTCAAAAAACCACAACTCTAGCTGGGTTAAAGAAATTGGTATTGGCTCGTTTTGGGAGGGAAACCGTTTTAGAGATAACTCCTGATGATCTGGTGCTTTAGCTGTGGCGATTTTTTGGGCTAAAGGTGCGATCGCTGGAGATTCAAATAAACTCAAAAGGGGTAATTCTATCCCAAATGCTTTGCGCGTTAAAGCAATAACCTGAGTTGCTAGTAAAGAATGTCCCCCCAAATCAAAGAAGTTATCATAAATGCCAACTTGTTCTAACCCTAAAACATCTCTCCAAATCCCAGCCAAAATTTCTTCGGTGGGAGTACGCGGTTCAACAAAAGTTTGGCCTAATTCCGGTCGGTTGGTTGTCGGTTCTGGTAGAGCGCGACGGTTTACCTTACCATTGGGTGTTAAGGGGAACGATTCCATTTCTATAAAAGCCGATGGAATCATATAGTCTGGTAACTGATTGGTAAGGAAAGTCCGCAGTTGTTCGACTGTGATTGTCTCTCCCGGAATTGGAACAAAGTAAGCGACTAAATATTTTTCCCTAGCACTTTCCCCATGCACTTTAGCTACAGCTTGGTTAATTTGAGGATGTTTGCTCAGAACGGCTTCAACTTCTCCCAGTTCAACGCGAAAGCCCCGAATTTTTACTAAATCGTCTATCCGTCCCAAAAACTCGATATTCCCATCTGGTAGATATTGGGCTAAGTCCCCTGTTTTATAAAGTCTTTCGCCTCCTGCCTTCTGCCTCCTGCCTCCTGCCTCCTGAAACGGATTTGGGAGAAATTTTTGATTGGTCAAATCTGCACGGTTGAGGTAGCCACGAGCCAAACCATCACCACTCACGTAGAGTTCCCCAGGAACGCCAATTGGCACGGGTTGGAGATTACTGTCTAACAGATAAACTTGCACGTTGACAGCAGCTTTACCAATCGGTGGATAAATCGGCCATTCATCTGGCTTTTGGCTAAAAGTATAAGCTGTAACTAAGTCTGCTTCCGTGGGGCCATAAAAATTGTAGAGTGTACAATTTTCCAGACGCTTAAACAGCTTAATCATCGGCTGAGTAATTTGGAGTTGTTCGCCACAAGCGATCGCTTCCCTAATATTCTGAAATAGATGTTCTTGCTCTCCGTATATTTCCGCTAATTGCTGCCAAAGGCTAACTGGCAGAAAAACTTTACCAACGGGGTTGTTAGCAAGCAAGTGGATTAATTTATCTAAATCTTTGCGATCGCATTCAGGAATGATATACAGCGTCCCTCCGAAGCCCCACGCCACGGATATTTCGTGATAGCTGACATCAAAACTAAGGGAGGCAAACTGAAGCACACCAATACCTGTAGCCATTTTTGCCTGATGGTGTTCTACTAAATTGGTGAGCGATCGCTGGGTAACAAGAGTGCCTTTAGGAGTGCCAGTAGAGCCAGAAGTATATATGATATAGGCTAAATTATCAGCTGCTACTTCAACTTGCAGATTACTCTCAGATTCTTTGCTGATTTCGTCCCCATCTTCATCTAACACAATTAGACGATGAGCAAAGTTACCATCAAGTAATGACTTCCAACGTGTTTGACTTAAAACGACTGGTGCTTGAGAATCGTTGAGCATGAAGGCTAAACGCTCTGGTGGATAGGTAGGATCGAGGGGAACGCAAACTCCCCCAGCCTTAAGAGTTCCTAAGATAGCGATCGCAGCTGCTAGCGATCGCTCCACACAAATACCCACTGGCACATCTGCTTTCACACCGAAGCGTTGCAAGTAGTGGGCGATTTTATTGGCTTGCTGATTTAACTCCTGATATGTCAATTGTTGGTTTTCATATACCACCGCCAAAGCTTGGGGTGTTTTTTTAACTTGATCCTCAAATAATTGATGGATGCAACGATTGATGGGATGCGCTGGTGAGGTAGCATTCCACTCGACTAAAAGCAAATCTTGTTCTGCTGGAGTTAGTAGCGGTAACTCGCCTGCGGTGCGATGAGGATTGATGGTAATTCCTTCCAACAGAGTGAGGAAATGACCAGCCATGCGATCGATAATGTCTGCATCAAAACGTTGGCGATCGTAGTAAATTTTCACCGTCATTTCCTCGCCAGGAATTGCCAGCAGTGTGAGAGGATAATTGGTTTGTCCCCTGTCTTGTAGCTCCCCGATGCTCAAGTTTCCAGGGAGTTGCTGTAACGTTGCATTTACAGGATAATTTTCAAATACAACGAGGCTTTCAAACAAAAGTTGATTGCGAGGAACTTCACTTACGCCTTGAATATCTACCAGTGGGGTGTATGAATACTGCTCCCGCTCTATATATTCTTGTTGCAACAACCCCAGCCAGCTTAACAAATCAGTTGTGTCAGAAATTTTTACTCGTGCCGGCAGAGTATTAATGAACAACCCCACCATCGATTCCACACCAGATAAACTAGCAGGGCGGCCAGATACAGTAGTGCCAAAAACTACGTCAGACTCACCACTGTAGCGACTTAGTAACAGCCCCCAAGCTGCTTGTACCAAGGTGGCAAGTGTTAGATGATGTTGCTGGGCAAAAGATTTTAAAGTAGTTGTCGTCTCGGTTGATAGATGTTGCGATCGCACCTCAATATTTTGCTGTTGGTGAGAACTCTGTCCGATTGTTCGCTCAACCATCAAAGGTGTAGGTGCAGTAAAACCCTCAAGATTTTGTTGCCAGAACGCCTTCGCCCCAGCCAAATCTTGCTGTTGTAACCAATTAATGTAATCTCGAAAAGGGCGACTTGGAGCTAAATATAACTGTTGCCCATTCTGAATTGATTCATATAAAGCAAACAATTCTTTGAAGATAATCGGCCAACTCCAGCCATCAACCAGTAAGTGATGAAAGCTCCAGACAAACTCATAAGTTTCATCGGCTACCCGGATTAAAGAAAAGCGCATTAATGGAGCTTTGTCAAGTTCAAAACCTTGTTTTCTATCTGAATCTAAGAAAGAATTGAGACGTATTTCTTGCTCTTGTTTAGAAAACATCCGCCAGTCTAAATTAGACCAAGGCAAATTCACTTCTTTACGCACCACCTGAACAGATTGTTTGCGATTCTTCCAAACAAAAAGAGTTCGCAAAGCCGAATGTCGCTCTACCAGAATTTGCCAAGCTCGTTCAAATATGCCTGGATCTAAATTGCCATGAATAGTTAATTTAAACTGCTCAAAATAGATTGTCGATTCCGGCTCATAGAGAGTATGAAATAGCATACCCTCCTGCGTAGGTGAAAGAGGATAAATAGATTCAATATCTTTATTTTTACTTTGTTTTTGTGCAACTACCATTGTTTTTTAAAAATAATATTAATTACGTGATTTATCTCTCTTTCTTCTCTCTGTGTCCTCTGCGCCTCTGCGGTTCGTTTAAAAAAGTAATTGTTAAAAAGCAGAAGTTGACAATCCGCCATCAACTGGAATAGTAACACCCGTAATATAACTAGCACATTCTGACGCTAGAAAAGCAACCAAATTAGCAACCTCACTAGAAACACCGCGACGACCAAGAGGAATCATCTTATTCGTTCCTTCGATGATTGAATCAACAGTCCGTCCCTCCTCTTTGGCGAATACTTCTAAATATTCTCTATGTCTTGGAGTATCAATCAAACCAGGATTAACACAGGTAACTAAAACATTCCACTTAGCAACTTGCGTAGCAACAGTTTTAGTAAAATTGATTAATCCAGCATTTGCCACACCCGATTTAACAAGACGACTAGAAGGTTCTTTCCCTGATGTCCCAACAATATTAATAATGCGTCCCCATTGCTGATTTTTCATTGTCGGTAGCACCAAATTCGTCATGCGAATATAGCCCATTAGCTTACCTTCAAAGACAGACAACCAATCTTCATCAGATAGATTTTCTACAGCTTCATTAGAAAATGTTGCCCCCTCAGAATTATTGACTAATATATCAAGTTTTCCAAATTGGCTGAGAGCTTCTTGGACTAAATTTTTAGAATCAGTTGCATTTTGAACATCAGCACAAATCGGGATAACTTTTGCTTGAGAACCAATCAAACCTTGATAAGCTTGTTCTAATCGCTCAGAATTTCTCCCACAAATTATTAACTGACAACCTTCTGCCGCCAGCTTTTGGGCAACGCTATAACCTATGCCAGTACTTGCTCCTGTCACTAAAGCTACTTTCTGTGTTAATCCTAAATCCATAATAAATATCCTTTATGAAGTAGTTAGCGATCGCACTACATCTGTCTTTAAAAAAGCATCTTTAAAAGAGAAATTAGAGCGAGGTTTAATCAAAATTTCAATCACAGATACTGTTTCGTCAGAAGGATTATGTCCTCCATAAAGAGCGTTAGCAGGAGCATAATAAACACTACCATATTTTAAATTCTGCTGTTGTTCTTCTACTGCGATCGTCAATCGAGCGTTAAGAATTATTCCCATTGTTTCATTACCAGATTGGCGAATTGGGATTATTCCTTTTGGAGGAATTTTGGTGATGACAATCTCAAACCAAGAACCAACAACAGACTGACACTCAAAACCTGTAATTTCATCTTGAGTTGGTGAAACTTTCAGAATAGCCTCCTCAGCTTCCTCAGAATTTGTGATGCGTTTCACATCAAACGCTAATGCTGTTTCTGAAAAAGGGTTTTTAGAACCATGAAGAACATTAGAACCAGCTACATAAACTTGCCCAAAGGGTTCGAGAATTTCTTTTGTCCCGTTGAGGTTAAATTCCAAACGTCCCGCAATTTGCATTCCAATTTGACTTTCGGGATGTCGATGTAATTCAAAAGTAGCTCCTGGGGGAATAGAAGCTAATTGCACAACTGTGTCTTGACATTGGAATGCGATTAACTCTACATCAGAATTAATTTTGATGGTTTTTGGCTGAGGAAAATATTTAGACATAACTTTTTGCTAATTTAATTTTTTCTGAAAAATCGACCAACTCATACGGATGTTTCCATAGATTGAAATAAATTCTAAATCGTAGGCTTTCACGGCATTCTCATTAGTAATAGCAAAATCGGCTAAACCCTGCATTACCTGCATCGCTGAATCGCTGGTAGAAGGAGACAAATCCACTTGTATTTGTGTTTGATCTTGAGAGTCTGGCAAGAGTTTTGTTAACAGAGGTAGAGGAGCCGGATGGGTAACAATTCTAGAACCATTGAAAACTACCTCTTTATTTTTTTTCTTAGCCAATCCATAAACTGGAGTAGGAAATATAAAAATGAAGCCTAAATCAAAACTTGGCTCCATGTAAAACTCATTAATTCGGTCGTAAGCGTGAGGCACTAAAGCCATATCTACTTTGTCTTGTAGTAAAGCTTCTTTGACATCTATAAAAGTATCAAATAACTGAGTTGATACAGTAAATTGTTCTGAGAGCAGATGGTTAGTTATATGCTTGGCAGCGTAGTCACTACTAGTAGCATTAGGTCCCAAAGTACCTATGACTAAATTTTTTGAAGGAGGGATACGAGGTTGAAATTCAATCTGAAATTCCAGCATAGTTTTTCCTGAGTAATCATCATGATATTTTTTGGTAGCGAGTCATTGGCAATTTGGTTATAGATAACCTCCAGGAATTTAGTTTATTTGCAGAAAACCTTGCTAAAATAGAAACCTACTTTCTAGATGTGAACGACTTTATTTAATTAATTTCTGCTAGCAGTTCGTCCAAAGCTTCTTGGCTAAACTCAACTTCTGGGAAATCAGAAGGAGTATAACCACCTGCCTCTGGAGTTAAGCAGTGGGCAATAATAGTTTCTAAGGTTTCTATATACTCATTAGCGAGATTTTCTACAGTGGCCCAGGAATGAAAATGCTCGCTATATTGCCACTCTAATTTCAACCTCCCTTCAACAACTAATCCATTCACAGTTAACAAATGGCGGCGCTGTCCTTTGGGGCTGTGAATGGAACCGCTAGACTCTTGGGCATATTTCCATCCAAGGGTTGCTAACTGCGTTTGATCGAATTGACCTAAGTAGTTAAAGCTCACCTCAGCTTTGGGGAACACTTGTAATTGATTGCGATCGCTCTCATCCGGGCTAAGATATCGCCAGATGCCATAACCAATACCCCGGTTGGGAATACGTCGCAGTTGCTCTTTTACCGACTTGAGAACCTTTCCGGGATCGTTGCGATCCTCAAGTTTTAAGAGAACGGGGAATATACTAGTAAACCAGCCTACCGTGCGGGACAAGTCCACATCCTCAAACAAGTCCTCTCGTCCGTGACCTTCTAAGTCAATCAGTAGGGAGTAAGAACTTGTCCAACGAGTGAAAGTTTGCACCAATGCCGTCAGCAGGACATCGTTAATTTGGGTGTTGTAGGCTCCGGGGACATCGTGCAACAGGGCGCGAGTCTGTTCTACACTAAGGTATACAGATACAATCCGACTAGAAGCTACAGTGTTATCTTGAGCAATAGCAGCATAATCCAACGGTAAAGGAGCAATTGGGAACCGCATTGAGTCCAGCCAGTAATCTAGCTGTGAATGGAGTTCTTGACTGCGGGCATAATCCTGCAATCGAATTGCCCAATCCTTAAAGGACGTGGTTTTTGTAGGTAGTTGGATAGTTTTGCCAACTTCTAATTGTTTGTATGCCTCAGATAAGTCTTCTAGCAAAATCCGCCACGAGATGCCATCGACAGCCAAGTGATGGATGACGATGAGTAAACGTCCGGGAGAATTGCCTAAGTGAAACAGAACGACCCGCATCAGCGGCCCATCTGCTAAGTTCAGTGTGCTTTGTGTTTCGTCCGCTTTTGCTTCAATCGCCTTTAACCATTCTGCTGGGGGCAGATATGACAAATCTGCAATGCTCAACAATACTTCATCGCTGGCATCACTGTTGTACTGCTGCCATAGCCCCTCCTGCTGCACAAACCGCAGTCGTAAAGCATCGTGATGGGAGAGTAACTTTTGTAATGCCTGTTCTAGTAATTCCGGTTGCAAATTTGCGGGAACTTCTAGCAGGAAGGATTGGTTAAAGTGATGAGGTTCCGGCAGATTTTGCTCAAAGAACCAGTGCAGAATCGGTGTTAGAGGGACAATCCCTGTAACTAAACCTTGTTCTGATTGAACCGAGCTAATTATACCAGCAACAGGAGCTAATTCAGCAATTGTTTGGTGTTGAAATAGTTGTTTTGGAGTAAGTTTGAGTCCAGCTTGATTAGCTTTAGCAATAATTTGCATACTAATGATCGAATCCCCACCCAATTCAAAGAAGTTGTCGTGGATGCCGACTTGTTTTAGGACTAAAATATCCCGCCAAATCTTTGCCAAGACTTCTTGAGTCTGGGTGTGGGGAGAGACAAAGCCAGTGGATTCATTGGACTCGAAC
>NNBV01000310.1_pt1 | contig 19466 bp, 14 predicted proteins | sample 1173771 | NCBI WGS metagenome assembly NNBV01 (sample SAMN07173938, study PRJNA388173) | plant metagenome | isolation source: symbiotic tissue sample KVS11 | place: Norway: Troms, Kvaloya island | reverse complement strand
ATTAACCATTATTTATTAGCAATAATATAAATTAACACCCGGTCTATAGGTAGTCAAAATCACAAGAAACTTAAATAATCCCAAACTCGCCATTTCTCTTAGGGTGATGACTCTGTTTGTTCATTTTCTCGACGATCCGGATTCATCAACACCACCCGACGCTGGCTAGGATCAAATCGGTATCCTTGTTGTTGTCTAATACTTTTAGCTTGCTGGGGATCGAAGTTACGGTTAAATTCCGCCTGCAAATTATTGACGTGTCCTTCCATCAGCTTGACTTCAGTACTAATTTCTCGCAACTTTCCTTGCTGTAACCAATGATAAGGCAAAAGTTGTGCTAAGGCAGATGCTGCAACGGCTGTAATGACGAGATTAACTGCTATTTTGGCTGTGCTTTCCAGTGCCATCACCTGGTAAGAACGTTGACGAAGATGCCGCTTTGGTCGAGAAATGACCCGGCGTTTTTGTATAGGTTGTAACGGTGGTCTAGAAGGTTGAATCGCGTTCATGATGCTAAAAGATAACCTCGCTTAGTGAAGGGAAGCACTGTAAAAGCGCTCTGGCGCTAATTACTGCTTGATTTAGCTGTCATATTACTTCATTTTTTTGAAATAGCTACAAGTGTTGCACCAGTTAAAAAATAACCTGGCTTACGTAAGTGCAAGGTTTCTAGTTACTTATGGCATAAAACCACAAGGTCTGGAAATTGCACTCCGTACTGCCAGGATTATTAGCTTTTTAACTGTGTCACATCGTAGGCTTATTTGTAAAGTTCTGTGGCTAATCGCCAAGCTAGAACTCCGGGGATCAGCGCCACAACTAGAGCGATGTAGACTTGAGTATCTGAGATGGAAGATATCTGAGCGATGTACAGAGTATCTAAGATAGGCATGGCTAAAAACCTCCTAACCTGAATAGATTTTGAACAGTTCGTTTACTACTTTTCCTTGTTTTGCCAAGATTTTGGAATATCTTGTTACAAGATGCAACAAAAGCAGTTATTAGTCAGTAGTCGTTAGTGATTCAACCTGAGAAAAATTTATAAAAATATGAATTTATATTTGGGTATCGACTTCGGCACATCTGGCGCACGCGGTGCAGTGATTGACGAGGAAGCTTGTTCTATTCAAGCTGAGGTACGATATGCCTTTCAGGACTCACCAGCCACCGTTACGCCAAAAATTTGGCAGGAGGCTTTGTTTGCTCTGGTAGAACAAATACCTGAGAAATTGCGGCGAGAAATTAAAGCGATCGCAATTAATGGGACTTCCTCTACCGTCTTGCTGGTCGATGCTGTTGGCAATCCAACAGATGCGCCACTTTTGTACAACGATGTGCGGGGATCATTGATGCTAGAGCATTTGAGGAGTATAGCACCCCCCAATCATACCGTGTTGAGTGCCACCTCCAGCCTAGCCAAACTTTTGTGGATGAGGCAACAACCCTCTTTTAGTGAAGCTAGATATTTCCTGCATCAAGCAGATTGGCTAGCGTTTCTGCTGCATGGACAGTTGGGGATTAGCGATTACCATAATGCTTTAAAGCTGGGTTATGACGTGGAAGAGTTGAAATACCCAGAATGGCTAGAAAACCTGCAAATACCGATTCAGCTACCCAAAGTTTTAACTCCTGGAACTCCGATTGCCGAATTGCGTTCTGAAATTGCGGATAAGTTTGGTTTTTGCCGTGATTGTCTGGTGTGTGCAGGTACAACTGATAGTATTGCGGCTTTTCTCGCCAGTGGGGCAAAATTACCTGGTGAAGCCGTGACTTCTCTTGGTTCAACGTTGGTACTAAAGTTGTTAAGTCGTACCCGTGTAGAAGATGCCAGATATGGAATTTACAGCCATCGGTTGGGTGATTTGTGGCTGACTGGTGGTGCTTCTAATACTGGAGGTGCAGTACTAAAGCAATTTTTCACAAACGCTGAGTTAGAAAGCCTTAGTCCGGAGATTGATGCATCAAAAACCAGCGAGTTAGATTATTATCCGTTATTGAAGGCAGGCGATCGCTTTCCGATTAACGATCCCAATTTACCGCCACGTTTGTCACCACGCCCAGATAATCCAGTGGAATTTTTGCATGGGTTGTTAGAAAGCATTGCCCGCATAGAAGGGCGAGGGTATGAATTATTACAGCAAATGGGCGCAGATAAATTGAGTCGTGTTTATACTGCTGGCGGTGGCGCGGCGAATGATATTTGGACTGCGATTAGGGCGCGTTATTTGCAGGTTCCTGTAGTAGCGTCAGTGTACACAGAAGCGGCTTACGGGACGGCGCTGTTAGCAATGGGTGAATAAGATTAATTGTGTAACTATCTTTTCGTAGGTATTTCGTAAATCAGTATCTATCCTAGTGACAATCGACATATCTCGGCCGATACTGGGATTATTAGATACCGGACTATAGATTCCAGGTTAATTATCTGGGCAGCTATTCGGGGATGGGTGCTTCGCAGCAAGCGAATGTCATCTGTCCCCTTTATTAATTATTGTTGTGAGTTCTGAGGATATACGCTTGGGTTAAGGTTAAAAGTCGTTATTTTTAACGAACCGCAGAGGCGCAGAGCACGCAGAGAGAAGAAATGCTTAGTGTATTAAGGCAAACATGACAAACTTTCACTGAGTATATTAAGCGATCGCAGTGATGGTAAAAGAAAGCTATTAATGCTATTTGCCAGGTTCGTCAAGTCCGACATCAGAAATCCAGATGGTTCATTGTCAGGAAACTTCGAGGGCTTTATTTAGCAAGCGACGCAGATGCTCCTGTAGGATACTTTCAGCCCCAGGATAAGCTGGAAGAGCCTCAATTTCAGCGTTGGAATGAGATACATAGGAACCAGGGTAAATAATCGCAGCATAATTAACTACTTGCCTACCTTCTCTGTTTTGGATAGCGTCATGGTAAGTGTGCATCTTCTGAATATCAACACTTTTAGGCTTTCCTTCGTTGCTTGTGTTTTCCAGTGACTCACTCTCAAGTTTGTATTTGGGATCAAATAAATAGACTTGTTGAGAGCCATTAGCTAGTTTGATCTCTACTGCTACATCAGGGCGCAATGTAACGCTGGCGCTTTGCAGTTCTCCATCTTTGCCATAGCTTCGTTCAGGAATTAACTTAATTTTTGTTTTGTGTTGCGGGTGAATTAAAACTAATGCTGGTTGTCCATTGGGTAAAATTCTGACGTAGACTCCCGTTTTATCTCTAGCAACTAAACACTGGGTTTCAACTTTGTATCCTTTGTCTATAGCTACTTCCAGTAGCGTTGCAATTATCCACAAAGTTCCCCAAATTTGGTAAAGTTTGTAGAGATTCTCCAAAGGTGCATCAAGGTCTGAATCATCCAAACGCACAGCAGGACTTCTGATAAATTCCAGATAGCCTTCCAAAGCAGCATGGTAAAGTGGACGGTTTAACAAAACCATCGTAATTTGATTGGGTAAATATTTAGGCTGACTCACCTCGTCCAGAAAAGCTGCTTGTTGACGAGCCTTTTTTAATTGGTAAAACAGAGACTTAATCTCTTCCAAAGGCTTACCTTTAGGGTCAGCTTCAAAAGCTTGCCGAATTCGTCTAAGTCTCTGATTGACAAGCTCAAAAAATAACCTAACCAACTGGTTCTCATAAACATCAACAGTATGCTCAACTCGGACATCCGGTACGCGAATTGGTCTTCCACTCACATCCAAGTTATGCCCTCGAAAAAAAGCTTGAACTAGCCCACCAATAGGAGGTCTGCGGACTTGATCTTGCCGAACCCAAATTTCATTAGTTTTGAGGATTTGATGAGGATTGCGAGCAAGTTGACTCAAAATCTCACTCAGTCCTGGTCTTTTGCCTGTGCCATTAATAGCCCGACGTAAGCGAAGTAGTTCCTGAGCTAAAGTAGTTTCGCCTAGTTGTGGTAATTTCAGACCAGCTAAAGCCCCGGTACGCTGTAAGCCTATCGCTACTGAGGTTGGCAGACGAGAATCGAGATCCTCTAGCATCTGAGCAAAAGCTTCACGACTAATTTTCTGAGGCCAAACCGCAATTGTCTGTTCCTCAATCTCATTTTGATACTCAAGCCGCAGTCGGTAGTAGCCAGGGTTTGAGCGAGGCCACTCAGCTAGTACTCGAAACTTTCCACTCAAATCCATTACCAAGAGTGGGAGTTTTTTATCTTGAAGCCAAAGCCGTGTTTGTTGTAATTTTTCTTGAGGTACATGAACTTCCAACCAAGCAGGTTGCCACTCACTTGGAGCATCTATAATCTCACCTTCGCGGCTAAGAAAACTCAGTTTAGAAGTAGGAGGTAAATCCATGTTGTTCAAATGTTTTTAGCATTTTGCTAGCTTTAGCGTGGCTTAGATTAAATTTATTTTCAGCAATATCGACAAATGCCTTAAGGGCTTCTCCCACCCTATCATCAGCACCTTTTAATTTGGGCAGAATCTTCTGTAATAACTGTTCGTCTAAAGCTTCTTCCCAAGATATATCCAAAAGTTTCGCTTCATTCACATAGTTATTTATTTCATCTAAAACACGAAAAGCAAATGGGGTTACTAGATGCAGATTATCCCAAACTTCCATTAAAATTTCACGATAGTCAACTTCACCCAAATGCTCAAATAAATCATCACGGCAAACCTCAAGTTCTATCATTTGCGCTCTATCATAAACTTTGTCAGCAAAATTATGAGTAGTTTCATCTACATTGACTGTGCCGATAAAGTAAAGGTTAGGTGGTAACAAAACTTGTTTCTCGGATGCAAGTTCAATTTGGGCTAGTCCTTCACGCATCCTAACTTCCATCACTGAGAGAAACTTGGCAAAGTAATACTCTACCCGTGCTAAGTTCATCTCATCCAAGATTAAATGGTAAGGTCTAGGGGTGCGTTTTTCTGTTTGAGCTTTCTCATACTCTTGGGCTGCTTTTTCTAAAAAATGACTAAATGCAGTGTAATGGTATTCTTTGTCCATTGGATTGAAGTAGCCAAGCAAATCTTCGTTAGTAGTCCAATTAGGAGCCACAGGAACTAAAAGGTATTCAGCCGCTACTACCTCAGCGTAAGCTTTGGTAAGCCAAGTCTTGCCAGTCCCGCTAGTTCCTGAAAGAATTACAAATTTTCTCGTTTTAAGAGCTAAGTGGTAGCGTCGCAAGATACTTTCAGAAATACGCAGACCTTTAGAACGGATATTTTGATTAATCTCTGTAAATAGAGGTTCAGAATAGTCTGGATAAATAGTTTTAAGGATACGCTGTGCTTCTTCGTAATTATCCACGTCTTTTTCCTTATCAAATAATTCTGTAGCTCTGCATAAATCCTCAAGAGCTTTTTGCTGATTATTAATTTTTAAATAGGTAAGTCCTCGATGGTAATAGGCTAAAGCGAAGTTAGAATTAATATGTAAAGATTGATTATAATCATCAATGGCTTTATCATAATTTTCAATTTTATAGTAAATCTGACCTCGTTCATCGTAAATTTCATAACTTTTAGGTTGAATAAGTAGTAAATAATTATAGTCAGATATAGCATCATCAGTATATCCTAATTCTGTTTTTAATTTTCCTCGATATCGATAAGCATCAGCTAAATTGGGAGAGTGTTCTAAAGCCAATTCAAATAGTTTAATAGCATCTTGATGGTTTTCTTCTTGATATTTTTTTACTCCTTGTTGGCAGCAATATTTAGCAATTATATTTATATTAGTTTGATCTAAATATTTTTCAATCGCTGTAATTGGTTCATCACACGTTGCCACTAAAAATAAAAGGAAAATTCCTTCAAATAGCTGTTTTATTTCATTAGTTAGTTGTTGATAGTCAAAAGTTAATATTTGAGCAGATGTAATATATCTAGTGACTTGAATACACTTAGTAGCGGTCTTTTGCCGAGCTACAATTTTTAACCAGTCAGCTAAACGATTAATTTTACTAATCTGCTGACTAGACTCAGAAAAAAAAGAGACATTATCAGTTATTCGAGTATTCTGGAGAAGAATTTCTTTGAGTGTTGTATTATTTTGCATATTTTTAATAAACTTTTGTCTATTTAAACTTCTCTCAGAGATATATAACCCAACCCATAAACCATGTTGAATAATTCGTATAAAAAAATGAGCATTATCCCATTTAACTTTCATTGTTTTTGAAAATAAATTATATTCAAAAAATGGCTCACTTAAATCATTATCTAACTTAGTATTTGTATCAATATATTTTATTATTTCACCTGATAATTGAGCAATAAGAAGCTGGTATAGCTGCTCAAATGGTTGTTCAATATATTTTTTGAAATCTGCTTCGTTTCTTAAATAAAAAACTTTTTTTGTTGAATGTTTTTTTAATTGTGTAAGAAGGTCAAAACTTTTTAATGAAAATGGGCATTCTGGATTTACAAAAACTTCTGTCATTTGGACTGATAACGATAACTAAAATTATTATTTTGACATATTACACCTAATACAACCACTTCACCGCTTTAAAAATGCGATCGCACTCTTAACCTCTCTGTTTCCTCTGCGGTTCGTTTCTTTGTTAAAATGCGATCGCTTTCTCATTCCGCTTCCCTCGCTAACTTTTGTAATGCTATTAAACCAGCCCTATAAGCAGGTTCATACCTCACAAAAATTCCTTTTACATTAGGAAATTTCTAAACAACTGGGCATATTAAGCGATCGCAGTCATGGCAGAAAAACGCTAAATTGTGGCTTGAAAGTAACCGGATGCTGCGGCGCTACAGTGTAGAAGCTAATGACAGCAAGCGTAACACGGAGACAAAAAAGTGCAAATCACTAAGCGCAATGTTGAATTAAGAGTAGATGGCAGCTTAATGCGTGTTTATGTTGCAGCTCCCAAAGCCGCCGGAAAATACCCTGGTATTGTTTTCTACAGTGATATTTATCAATTAGGCGATCCAATGATTCGTCTAGCTAACTACTTAGCAGGATACGGCTATGTAGTAGCAGCCCCAGAAATTTTTCACCGAATAGAGCCAGTTGGTTTAGTAATTGAGCCAGACGATCTGGGAAGGATGCGGGGTAATGACGATGCGCGTCGAACCTCCGTAGCTGATTATGATGCCGATTGCCTTGCTGTGATTGAATTTCTGAAAACAGAGAGTACGGTTTCTCCAAATCAGATAGGCACTCTCGGCTTTTGTATTGGTGGACATTTAGCTTTCCGCGCCGCATTTCAAAGCGAAATTCGGGCTGCCGTTTGCTGTTACCCTACTGGTATTCCCAGTGGTAAACTGGGTAAAGAGGTAGCCGATACAATCCAGAGGGTAAGTGAAATCAAAGGCGAGATGCTAATGGTGTTTGGTACTCTTGACCCTCATATACCAGATAGCGATCGCCAAACCATAATAAAAGCAATTGAGAATGCTAACATACCTCACCAAGTTTTCTTGTATGAAGCAGAACATACATTCATGCGCGACGACGGTTATCGTTATGATTCTAGTGCTACCACCGCAGCTTGGTCTGAAATAATAACTTTCTTAGGGCGCATATTTGCAAACTGAAAACTCCTATCATTGCTTTCTTCGCGTCAATTTTGAGTTGTCTGCAACGCTAATAACCCAGCACCATAAGCAGGCTCGTACCTCGGAAAAATCACGTTTAGATTAGGAAACTTCTTAAGAAGAGACACTGCAAATTTTTCATGGATCTTGCATTTACCGCGCCACACACTTCCTGTTGTCACTACTTCTAAAACTGAGTCAGCACTAAAAATTGCATCAATTACTGTAGATGTAGCTTTTACTAACTCTTTTACAGCATCGTCAATTATGAGATTCGCTACTATATCACCTGACGCTGCTGCAAAATCTACAACTGGTGCTAAAGCAGCTATCTGTTTAACTCCCCATTCTCGGCGATATATTACTTCTATTAAATCTTCTATACTTTCCAAATCAAGATGCTGTTTGAAACCCTCTAACAAACTCGTTGATATTTCCCGTCCATCATAAGATTTTAATGCTGCGTTCATGGCTGCGATCGCAATTTTATAGGCGCTACCTTCATCTCCTAAAATATACCCCCAGCCGCCGACTCGCTTAGTATGTCCCTGATGATTTCGCCCAAAAATTATCGAACCAGTACCGACTGCAACCACAATTCCTACAGGTTGACCAATTCCACCAACTAAAGCAATTAAAGCATCGTTACAAATTACAATATTGTCTGGCTGTAATGCCCAAGTAATAGGCAATTTTTTATTCTCTAACTCTTTAACTAAACCTTTCACTACTTTGATATCTGTTGCACGACCTACACCCGCTAAACCCAAACATATCGCGTCAATATTCACATAATTGGTAATTATTGCTGCTTCAACTGCATTGTGAATTGCAGATTGAATAGATTCTAAAGTTGCTTCTGTTCCTATACTCTGATAATTAGAAGGCCCAGCTTCACCACGACCTAGAACTTGACGCAAATCATCCATCAAGACACAAATAGTCTTGCTACCGCCGCCATCTATTCCCAAAACATAACTCATGACCCGTAATAATATTAATTATTCTGACGTTTCGGTTCTTCTTTTAAAGGTATAAAAAAGATAGCAATCATTCCAGGAATAGTAAGAAAGCAGACCAAGACAAAAAATAATGGATAGCCAAGTGCTTTTTGCAGATAACCGCTAATTAAACCTGGTAACATCATTCCTAAAGCCATGATGCCAGTGGAAATAGCAAAATGAGAAGTTTTATATTCGCCTTGGCAAATATACATTAAATAAACACTAAAAGCTGTAAATCCAAAACCATACCCAAACTGCTCTAAGGAAACCAACGGATACACTAATGTTAGCGAAGGTTTCGTGTATGCCATATACACATAAAATATATCAGGCAAGTTCAAAGCTAAAGCCATAGGAAATAAACATTTTTTTAATCCATATCTAGAAATTAGCAAGCCTCCTAAAATTCCTCCGCAAATTAGGGAAATCACCCCAAATGTTCCGTAGGCTAATCCGACATCTGATGTTGATAGCCCTAAACCGCCTACTTCTGGTTTGTCTAATAAAAATAAAGAGGCTATCTTCACAAGCATTGCTTCGCCAAATCTGTAGAGTAAGATAAATGCTAAAATATTTATAATTTTATCTTGAGCAAAATATGAGCTAATAATTGGCCAAAAAGGTATATTTTCACTAACTTGTATTTGTTGTTGTTTATCTAATTCAGGTAAGGGTAAAATTAGGCGATGAAAAATAAACAGGATTGCTAAAATTAAAGCTGAGAAGCCAATAGATATAGTCCAGCTTAAAGGAATGTTGTTGAGAGACACTTCAAGCTGACCTGCTAATACTACTAATATTCCAGAGCCAAAGATGACAGCCATTCTATAAAATAGTGAGCGAATGCCGACAAAAAAGGCTTGTTGCTCTGGAGATAAAGCCAGCAGATAGAAGCCGTCTGTGGCAATGTCATAAGTTGCAGAAATAAATCCTCCTATTGTTAATGTTGCGAGGGAGATGAAAAAGAAATTTGGCAATTGTAAGGAGAAGGCTATTAAACCCAAGCAGCAGAAGATGGCAAATTGGCTATAAAGTATCCATTTGCGTTTGGTAGAGTAAATATCGACAATTGGGCCCCAAAACATTTTGATGACCCAAGGTAGATAGAGAAAACTTGTCCAAAGGGCAATTTGGGCGTTATCTATTCCGAGTTTTTTGTAAAAGATTACGGAAACTGTGTTGATGATAATGTAAGGGATGCCGGAGGTGAAATAGAGGGTGGGGATGAATGTCCAAGGGGAGGATGTTTGGTGTTTCATAGGTTAGGGGAACGAACCGCCAAGTCGCCAAGTGCGCCAAGGGAAGATTAAGAGAGGATGATGCGTTTGATGCCGTCTTTGAGAAGGGGGACGTTAAAGTTGATGAGAAGGGCTAAGGGGTAATTAGTCATTTTAAGGTATGAGAGGACTTGAGCTTCGTGGATTGGGGCTAAATTTTGAACAGCTTTTAATTCGACAATTAGACAATTGGCAACCAGAAAATCTAATCTCCCCTTGCCTACTTCATGTCCTTTGTAATTTACTGTTACCGACTTCTCAACCACATGAGGTATCCCACACCTGAAAAATTCTATAATTAGCGCCTCCTTATACACCTCCTCTAAAAACCCTGGTCCCAACACCCTATGCACCTCAATCGCCGCCCCAATCACAGCGTAAACTAATCTATCCACCTCCTCACTTGGCTCCCTTCTCTTGGCGTCCTTGGCGTCTTGGCGGTTCGTTTCCATAATCCCCCTCCAACCCTGTGGCAAAATTTATTAGAGTCCTTCCTTAGTTTTCCCGCATGACCGCAACCATTCCCAATCTCCCCAGTCTCTACGACCCCTTTTCCACCGAAGCCAAGTGGCAAAAATTCTGGGAAGACAACCAAGTTTACAAAGCTGACCCCAACAAAGGTGGCGAACCCTACTGCATCGTCATTCCCCCCCCAAATGTCACCGGCAGCTTACACATGGGTCATGCCTTTGAAAGTGCCTTAATTGATACCCTCGTCCGCTACCACCGGATGCAGGGACGCAATACCCTATGGCTACCCGGAACTGACCACGCCAGCATCGCTGTCCATAGTATGCTAGAAAAGCAACTCAAAAAAGAGGGTAAAACTCGCTACGAGTTGGGGCGCGAAAAATTCCTAGAACGCGCTTGGCAATGGAAGGCGGAGTCTGAGGGAACAATTCTGAATCAGCTACGACGCTTAGGTGTCTCGGTGGACTGGTCACGGGAAAGGTTTACCCTGGATGAGGGTTTATCTAAGGCTGTTGTCGAGGCGTTTACTCGCCTCTACGAGGAAGGCTTAATTTATCGTGGTGAATATTTAGTTAACTGGTGTCCCGCTTCCCAGTCGGCGGTGTCTGATGTGGAAGTGGAAAATCAAGAGGTGAATGGAAATCTCTGGCACTTCCGCTATCCCCTCACTGATGGTTCCGGTTTTGTAGAGGTGGCGACAACTCGACCAGAAACGATGCTGGGTGATACGGCGGTAGCAGTTAATCCCAATGACGATCGCTACAAACATCTCATCGGCAAAACTCTAACTCTGCCAATTCTACAACGAGAAATTCCCATTATTGGCGATGAGTTTGTTGACCCGACTTTCGGCACAGGTTGCGTAAAAGTAACTCCCGCCCATGACCCGAACGATTTTGAAATGGGTAAGCGTCACAATCTGCCGTTAATCAACATTATGAACAAAGACGGCACTCTCAACGCCAACGCTGGGGAGTTTCAAGGACAAGACCGCTTTGTTGCTAGAAAAAATGTGGTTTCTCGCCTAGAAGCAGATGGCTTTTTGGTGAAGATAGAAGATTATAAACATACCGTTCCCTACAGCGATCGCGGTAAAGTACCTATTGAACCTCTCCTCTCGACTCAATGGTTCGTCAAAATTCGCCCCTTAGCTGACAACACTCTCGAATTCCTCGACCAGCAAACTTCCCCAGGATTTGTCCCCCAACGCTGGACAAAGGTCTATCGTGATTGGCTAGTAAAACTCAAAGATTGGTGTATCTCTCGCCAATTATGGTGGGGACACCAAATTCCGGCTTGGTACGCTATCAGTGAAACCGATGGGCAAATTACCGATAATACGCCGTTTGTAGTGGCGAAATCGGAAACTGAAGCTTGGGAAAAAGCTAAATCACAATTTGGTGAAAATGTCAAGTTAGAACAAGACCCAGATGTATTAGATACTTGGTTTTCTTCTGGACTCTGGCCGTTTTCAACTTTAGGCTGGCCGGAACAAACTCAAGATTTAGCAACTTACTACCCGACTACCACTTTGGTGACAGGCTTTGACATCATCTTTTTCTGGGTAGCCAGAATGACAATGATGGCTGGGCATTTTACGCAGCAAATGCCTTTTCAAACAGTTTACATCCACGGCTTGGTGCTGGATGAAAAAGGTCAGAAGATGTCTAAGACCAAAGGTAATGGTATTGATCCATTATTATTAATTGACAAATATGGTACAGATGCTCTGCGGTATACCCTAATTAGAGAAGTGGCTGGCGCTGGTCAAGATATCCGGCTGGAGTACGATCGCAAAAAGGATGAATCAGCATCGGTGGAGGCATCCCGCAACTTTGCAAATAAGTTGTGGAATGCTGCCCGGTTTGTGATGATGAATTTGGATGGACAAACGCCGCAACAACTGGGGAATCCAGTAGCTATCGAATTGAGCGATCGCTGGATCATCTCGCGGTATCATCAAGTTATCAAACAAACCACCAATTACATCGATAATTACGGTTTAGGGGAAGCAGCAAAAGGATTGTACGAATTCATTTGGGGTGATTTCTGCGATCAGTATATTGAACTGGTGAAATCCAGATTGCAGGCAGATGCCGATCCAGTATCGCGGCGGGTAGCACAGCAAACCCTCGGTTACATACTGGAAGGGATTTTGAAACTGCTTCATCCCTTCATGCCTCATATTACCGAAGAAATTTGGCAAACTCTCACCCAACAATCAGCAGATTCGCCGCAAACTTTACCATTGCAACTCTATCCCCAGATAGATGTAAACTTGATTGATTTAACTTTAGAAGAACAGTTTGAATTGCTAATTGGTACTATCCGCACAATTCGGAATTTGCGTGCTGAAGCGGATATTAAACCAGGGGTAAAAGTGACAGCGAATTTGCAAACTGAAAGCGAGAAGGAGCGGCAAATTCTCACTGCTGGACAAGATTACATTAAAGATTTGGCGAAGGTTGAGACTTTAACCATTACTGACAAGGAAGAAAGCCAAACTGTTGTTGTTAAAAAACCTCAGAGGGGTTTGAAGACAATTGGCTTAATTATTGTGGCCATTGTCTTTGGTAGACTAGGTTTAGCTGTGGGAAATGCCATTGATGACACTCCCATTGTCGGAACTTTCTTTGAAATAGTTGGTTTTGGTTACACAGCTTGGTTTGTCAGCCAAAATTTACTAACTGCTCAAGCGAGACTTAGATTATGGGGACGCTTTTTCCCGCAGAGAGAATTAGAACAACCACAAGAACCAGAAAATGCGATCGCTGGTGTAGTTGGTACAATCCAAGTGCTAATTCCCCTTGCTGGTGTGGTAGATGTCGCAGCAGTTAGTGCCAAACTACAAAAACGCCTGAACAAAGTAGAAGCAGAAATTAACGGGCTACGTGCTAGATTAAGCAATCCTAAGTTTGTTGAACAAGCACCTGCTGATGTAGTGCAAGCAGCGCGAGAAGCTTTAGCCGAGGCAGAAAAACAAGCGGAAATTTTGCGCGATCGCCTCAAGGGGTTGTCTTAGCGATCGCCTGCATAGCTTAGGATAACTGTAATGGGTAATATGAGTGTCAATAATTCTTAATTACCCATTACCAATTAACAAAATATCAATTCTGGCATTTATTTATTTTTTATTTATTTTTTTTGAATTTTGAATTTTGAATTTTGAATTGGAGCAAAGCGACCCTCATGCTATATCTAGCCCAGGTGCGTAAAAACGATTTTTTAGACCAGCACCAGTTACGCTTGTTGGCGCGTCAAGAAGCTGATAACTTGTGGGCGATAATTCCCGAAGAGGCTTTTATTCTGCTGGGAAAAGGAAAGATCATGAGTGAAAACTTGCTTGTTTTAGTAGAACTTTCCCCTACAGGTGAGATTGAAAGACTAGAAGATGCCACCAACTGGGTACTGCATCTGGTACAAAGCTATCTCACTATCGGCATTACCCCAGAATTTTTGCAGCACGAAGCCGAAAGAGCAGAACATTGGCGACAATCCTTGACATTGCAAAACCAAGATTTAGCACGACGTTCTTTAGAATTGGAAGCTCGTCGTGAACAAATTCAAGCCTTAGAAGAAAGCCTCAAACGTGAGAAAAATGGTTATTCCCAAGAGGAAAGTTAAAAGGTTGTAATTGTATTGGCTACAAAGCAATACCACACTTTCATGTGTATATTTGCACAAGTAGTCATATCATGTCCGACTGATTAGTTGTCATTGCGAACGAAGTGAAGCAATCGCAAGGATTCGGAGATTGCTTCACTTCGTTCGCAATGACTTTAAATATTTTTGTCCAACTACATCTTTGACTTTTCACGGGATCTGGAAAACCTCTCTCTAAATCTCTCTCCTAAAAAGAGAGAGGCTTTGAAATTTCCCTCTTCCCGCATCAGGAAGGGGGTTAGGTGTTTCGTGGCTTTTCCACATAACGTGAAAATTCAACTACATATAACCCAGCAACAGTTTATCTATCTGTTGCTGGGTTATCTGTCTTTTCTGGCTATGGTTAAAACTTTATTTAACTCATACTTTTTACTAGGATGCTAATAATTGCCGAATTAAGCTGGCTACAGCTTTTTGCGTGAAGCGGTTGGCAATTTGTTGACCCAAACGCTGCACATCTGAATTTACCAATAACTGGGCAATTTGAGGTGCAAGTTGCACTGGGTCAAAGCCTCTTGTTTCTCGGAGTATACCTAATATATGTTTGATATGCTCTAAGGTTTGTTGTTGCTCAACTGTCGCCGCCGGAGTTTTATTGACTGCTGTCAATCCTACCCGTTCTCGCAACAAGGAGGTAAAATTATGCAAAACATTTTTACCTAAAGCATCGAGTCCGTTAACAGATTCATCTACTAGCTTGTCCCGAATAAATGCACCGCGTTCAGATGACAGAAATTCTATACCCTGATTCAGCACTAAATTAAAGTCGTAGTCTTGACTATTACGCGCATTTTTTAACAAGTTTTCTAAGCGGTTCCAGCGAAATCTGCCATCTTTAAATAGCAAATCTTGCAATGATGCTCTTAATTGCGGTGCTGGGTCTGTTAACAAGCGTTTGGAAACGTAGGGATAAGCTTCGCTGAGAACTTTAAAATTGGGATCTATAAATATTGCAATCCCTTCAAGGGTTACGAGAGAGCGAATAATTAAGGCGTAGTAGGGCGGTACGCGGAAAGGATACTCATACATCAAAGCCGACAATTCATCGGTGATGCTTTTAATATTAAGTTCGGCAACGCTGGCTCCTTGGGCATCAGCAAAGACTCTGGCAAAAGCTGGGATAATTGGTGTTAAATCGGTTTCTGGTGATAGGAAATCTAATTTAACGTAGTCTTTGGCTAATCCTTCAAAGTCGCGGTTGACGACGTGGACGATCGCTTCAATCAAACCATAACGCTGTGGTGGCTTAATCTCGCTCATCATCCCAAAGTCGAGATAAGCTAATTTACCATCTGGTGTTGCTAACAAATTACCAGGGTGGGGATCGGCGTGAAAAAATCCGTGTTCTAGCAACTGGCGCAAGGAACACTGGACACCCACTTCAATTAGATAACGAGCATCTATCCCTTGGGCGCTAATTTCTTCTGTTTGGGTTAATTTTGTGCCGTTAATCCACTCCATCGTCAAGACACGACGATTAGTATATTCCCAGTAAATTTTCGGTACGTATATGTCTTTTATATGACCATATAACTCGAAGAATCGTTCAGCATTTTCGCCCTCGTGAATGTAGTCCATCTCTTCAAAGATGCGATCGCCTAATTCATCGAGAATCCCAACTAAGTCACTTCTTACCCGTTTGACCTTTTTCTGCACCCAAGCGGCGAGGTTACGCAAGATATATAAGTCAATGGTGATCCCCTCTCTTAAGTCGGGGCGTTGGACTTTAACAGCTACTTCTTCACCAGTTTTTAGCTTACCTTTATAGACTTGCCCCAAGGAAGCCGCAGCAATTGGCTGGGCCGAGAGTTCAGCGTAAACATCTTCTGGAGGTGCGCCTAATTCTTCTTTGATAAACTGGTAAGCAATTTCGTTGGGAAAAGGCGGTAATTGGTCTTGTAGTTTAGTTAATTCTTCTAGATATACGGGAGGAACCAGATCCGGTCTGGTAGATAAAGCTTGTCCAATTTTGATGTAAGCAGGCCCTAATTGGGTCAGCAATACTCGAAGTTGAGTGGCTCGACGGCGATCATTTTTGACGACAATTCCCCGTTTACTATCCGACCACAACCCAAAAGCAAAGGATAGAGCCGGCCCCAACACGGCGAAAATCCGCCGGACAACTTGTAGTTTTCTGTTTTGGTAATGCGCCGCTATCACTACGGGATCGTAAAGCGTCTCAGGTTGGTCTGTTGTCCTCACCTTTTGGGCTGCTAAGAGTCTTGGTGAGCGCACAACTAAGCTTGGTGTACCATCTTCTGGCACTACATCAATAACGTCCAGTTCGCCCCGGCGATTTGTGCCGTTGCGACTGTCCTCCTGAATCGGTCGGGAACTAGGGGGAAGTGTCTTAACAATCATGAAAAAGGCCACCAGTCAGAACGATCACATTAAGTATTGTAACAATATGTTGAAGGATTGGGCATAGACCATTAGGCATTAGAATTAAAATAATTCTTTTCCACTACCCAGTCGCTAGTACCCAGTGGTTTGTTACACTTAAACGGGCATACTAGTTCAATAGTAGTAGGTATTGCTAGTTGCTGAAAGATCATACTTATTGTCTTGTAAGTTAGAAGTATCCGGCATCTGCCCTCATGGAGAATTTGGCTTGATGTTGCTTTGCCTGAGAATTGAAAACTTTGCCCTAATTGACCAACTGGAATTGGAATTTGGCGCGGGACTAAATGTGCTGACAGGTGAAACCGGCGCTGGAAAATCGATTATTTTGGATGCCATTGATGCCGCTTTGGGCGGTAAAGTCTCTAGTCGAGTCATTCGCACAGGGACAAGTCGGGCGATGGTAGAAGCGACTTTCACCTCAAATGCCCCCCTAGCGGCTTGGTTGACCGAACAAGAAATAGATTTAATTGATGAAAATTCCGTAGTCATTAGCCGAGAAATCACAGCCACTGCTACCAATATCCGCAGTCGATCGCGGGTGAATGGCGTGTTAGTAAATCGGCAGATCATGGGAGGAATGCGCGATCGCTTGGTGGAAATCACCGCCCAAGGTCAAACTGTACAAGTCGGACAATCTGCCCAAGTAAGGGACTGGTTAGATTTATATGGCGGCGACTCTCTAATGCAGCAGCGCCATAAGGTCGCCACCAGCTTTAGTACTTATCAACAGGCGCATTTAGCACTAGAAAAACGCCGGACATCAGAACGGGAACGATTGCAACAACTCGACTTGCTCACCTATCAAGTGCAAGAATTGGGAGGAGCTAACCTCACTGAACCTAATGAATTGGAACAGTTGGGACAAGAACGGGAACGCCTAAATCATGTCGTCGATTTGCAACAAATGAGTTACAAGGTCTATCAGGCTTTGTATCAAAACGATAATGAAACTCCCGCCGCAGGTGATTTATTGGGAGACAGTGAGGCGATATTAAATGACATGGTGGAATACGATACCCAACTGCAACACCTGTTGGAATTGGTGCGGGACGCGCAAGCTGCGGTGATGGAAGTGGGAAGGCAGATTAATGCTTATGGGGATGGTTTGGAAGCCGATCCGCAGCGATTGGAAGAGGTGGAAGAACGAATTCAGGAATTAAAGCAAATATGCCGCAAGTATGGGCCGACACTTACAGAAGCGATCGCTTATTACCAACGTATCCAAGGGGAATTAGCCCAACTCAACGACAGCGAACAATCTATTGAAAACTTGGAACAGCAAGAAAAGGTGTGTTTTGAAAAACTCACCCAAGCAACTAATCAGTTAACTCAACTGCGAAGTAAGGCAGCTGCTAATTTAGAATCACGTTTGATAGCTGAACTCAAGCCCCTAGCGATGGAAAAGGTGAAATTTCTGGTTGAAATATTACCAGCCTTCCCAACTGCGATGGGAGCAGATAAAATTACTTTTACATTTAGTTCCAACCCTGGAGAACCACTGCAACCTTTAACAGAAGTTGCCTCTGGTGGGGAAATGAGCCGCTTTTTACTGGCGCTGAAAGCTTGTTTTTCTCAGGTTGATGTAGCTGGGACAATGGTTTTTGATGAAATTGATGTCGGGGTTTCAGGAAGAGTCGCCCAAGCGATCGCTGAAAAATTACACCAGCTAAGTCAACGCAACCAAGTATTGTGTGTTACCCACCAGCCTTTAGTTGCAGCAATGGCTGATCGTCATTTCCGTGTAGATAAGCAAACTATCAATCAAGGCAAGGGTAAAAAAGCCAACAATGACAACCCCGAACAGCGTACCGTTGTCAGAGTTACTACCTTAGATAATTTAACCACTCGCCGGGAAGAACTAGCGCAGTTAGCTGGTGGTAAATCTGCAAGTGACGCGATCGCTTTTGCAGAATCTCTATTATTACAAGCTGCTAACCACCGTCGCGGAGAGCATACTTGAACAAATAACTACGAATTACGAATTACAAGTCTAGGCTGCCAATTCTGAAAGGCGTAAACCAGCGATATTTTCACAGGAAAAAGTCTCTTTACCCATCCATCGGCGGCAAATTAGCTCTATAATCTGGCCTGCCCAGTTGCGGAAAAACCATTGGCACAAGGAACCATCTTCTTGAGGAGTCATAGACAAAGGAACAAAGCCTTTCTTTTGCCACACCTCTGCTGCTGCATAGATATCATCAACAAGAATGGCAACGTGGTGGACAGTATTAAAACCTTGCTCCTGGAATAAGCTAGCAATCTGTTCATCCGGGGCGTTAGGTGCAAGCAGTACCAAAATCATGCCTGACGGCATTAAGGCTGAGAGAAAGTACATACTAGCATCTTCGGGCAATAAGCTTTGCTCTGGACAAAAATCATCAGGCCATTTTCCTGGCCCTTCCGTGATTTTGGCATCATGGCTGATCAGAGTCGTCGCGTAATCTGTGAGAGTTTCTGAATTAGGAAACAATAGTACATAGTGATCTACGACAACTGGTTCACCAAATATATCTATGCAAAAGGATGAGTTTAAGAATTCTGGGGTCTTGCATTCTTCTTTATACAAGAGCAATCCGTCAGTTTCCACGAAAGGAGACTCCTTACTCATCGAAGTCTCAGCTAAGTTAAAACCTTTTGCAGCATCTGCTGGAAGGTTATTGCTCATAATGCTCACCTATAAAAATGATCTACTATTCAATTAAGGCTCAGAAACAGGTCTTATATCTACCATAATAACCAATACCAATTAGCTTACGAGAGACTACGCAAATGCGGAGCGTCTCATTGGCGTAGTCTCTCGTAGAGAAGAAAAGAATTCGTAGGGTGTGTGTAACTACTAAAAAATTAAGTGCATCTTCATCACCCAATGCTTACTTTTGAAACATCCTCTAACGCCTGTCGAAGATAAGAACAGGTTTATCACTCTCCTCCTCCAGGTACTTTTTGAGGTATGAGAACAATGAGTTTCTTCAAATTTTCAAAGACAATATCGCCGTCTTTTTACTTATGATGCCCATTTGTCAAGTCAGATTTATACAAATTTAAATGAGTTTACCCTGCAAATTACAGTAGAAAAAGTATCTAAAGATTTGACACAGGTATCTAAAGATTTTTCATTGTAAAAATCAGTTAATTTT
>NNBV01000015.1_pt1 | contig 19553 bp, 14 predicted proteins | sample 1173771 | NCBI WGS metagenome assembly NNBV01 (sample SAMN07173938, study PRJNA388173) | plant metagenome | isolation source: symbiotic tissue sample KVS11 | place: Norway: Troms, Kvaloya island | reverse complement strand
CTTAATTTATTGGGTTGAGGAACGAAACCCAACATTAATCGGGGTGTTGGGTCTCATGCTTCGCTGTAAGACGCTGACGCGAACGACCCAACCGACAAAATCTAATACAACAATTTTAGCCTTGCCACGCCACTAGTACAGGTCGGCGGAAATAAACCACCCATTCCAAATGAATAAAACACTTACACTGTATTCATTTTTAATTTTTTTAGCGCAGCGTTAGCGAGTCTGCGATAGCGACGCAGGAGCGTCGCGTCATTTTTAATTTTTAATTCCGCCTTGCGGTACTAGGGTGTTGTCTGCGGTGGATTAGGTGGATTAAGTGGATTAATAGGATTAGGGACTGGGATAGTTGGCACAATTAAAGGCTGTGGTTTTTCGCCTTGCAGTTGAATTTGGGCTTGATTACGGGCGTCTATTGCTTGCTGGTAATTAGGCTTGTATTTTATTGCTTGATCGTAAGATGCGATCGCATTCTGATACCGCTTCAAGTTTAAAAGCGCATTACCTCTGCTATACCAGCTTTCGGAATGGTCTGGTTTATAACGAACGGCCTTATTATAAGATGCGATCGCATCTTCGTATTTCTGCAAAATGTATTGTGAATTTCCTAAGTTGTACCAGACTTGATAGTCACTTGGCTTAATTGTTGCTGCTTTATTATAAGATTTTATTGCGTCTTCATAGCGTTGGCTTTGATGCAGCGACCAGCCCAAGTTATACCATGCTTGATAATTTCTGGGATTGGATTTAATTACTTGATTGAAAGATTGAATTGCTTCTGGATAACGTCGTAAATTGAGCAGGACATTACCTCTTGATAACCAAGCTTGATAATAATTTTGCTTGTATTGCACGGCCTGATCATAAGCGGTGAATGCATCTTGGTAGCGTTGCAAATTGACTAGTGCATTTCCCTGATTATACCAAGCTTGCTCGTAATCTGGTTTTAAGTCAACGACTTTTTGGTAGGCTGCGATCGCTTCTTCATATCGGTTAGAATTCTGCAAAGCTAATCCTTTTTTGTACCAAGCTTCGTAATTATCTGGTTTCAGTTCAATGGCTTTTTCATAAGATTTTATTGCTTGGTCATATTGGTTTAAATTACTAAAAGCTTCACCCTTAGCATTCCAGACTTCTGAGTTGTCATTATTTAATTGTAAGGCTTTGTCAAAAGAGGCGATCGCTTCTTGATATCGCTGTAAATTTCCCAATACAGAGCCACGTCCAATCCAAGCATCTAAATAATCCGGCTGATTTTGAATTGCTTTGTCATAGGCCACTAAAGCTTCTTTGTATTTTTTTAATTTATTCAGCGTTTTGCCTTGACCATTCCAGGCTTTAGCATAACTTGGTCGAATATTAACTGCTTTTTCATATACTGCTAGCGCATCTTGATAGCGTTGCAAATCAAAAAGTGTATTTCCTTGTTTAGATAATTCTATGGCATTATTTGAATTAATGTGATTCCAAATTAATATTGATGCTACTCCGCTAATACCAACGAAAAATATCACTAGGAAAATTTTACCCAATATACCTTTTTTCGGTTGAGGTTTGTTTATATTATTTTGCAAAGAAATAGGAGTTAACGCGATTGTTTCAGCCGGTGGTTGTGTTAACTCTTTCAGCGCTTGTAATGCTACCGTTGCCGAAGGATAGCGTTGCCGAAAGTCGTAGCAGAGCATTTTATCTAAGAATTTAGCGAATTCTGGTGTTACCGTGGCTTGATTGTGCCAGATAATCTCATTAGTCTCAGCATCTTTTACTATTTCCTCTGGTAATAATCCTGTGAGAGCTTGAATGGCAATTATTCCCACAGCATAGATATCACTGCTTAATTTTGGCGTACCATGAGCTTGTTCACCAGGAATATATCCAGGCGTACCTATAGCTACTGTTGCGATGGTTTGACCTTGGGGAGCAATAACTTGAGTAGCAATTTGTTTAACTGCACCGAAATCAATTAAAATCAGTTTGCCATCTGGTTGGCGTCTGAGAATATTTCGGGGATTGACATCACGGTGAATTACATTCTGTTGATGGACAAATTCTAAGATTGCCAAAAGTTCTTGTAAAAGTGAAATTACTTGCTCTTGACTCAGGGTTTTACCTGGTATTAATTCTTGACTCAGGTCATGACCTTCGATCAATTCCTGTACGAGATAGAATTCGGCATTTTCCTCAAAATAAGCTAAAAGTTGAGGAATGCGATCGTGAGTTCCTAATTTATACAGAACTTGCGCTTCTGTATCAAATAAACGCCTAGCTGTCTCCAAACTTACAGGATCACTTGCCTGTGGTTTGAGTTTCTTAACGACACATGGAGGTGAACCGGGTAATTGGGTATCACAAGCCACAAAAGTTTCACCAAAACCCCCACCTCCCAAGTTACGAATAATTTGGTATCTTCCTACAAGTGTGTTTCCCAGCATCTCGTTGGCCTAGTTAATACGATGCGATCTGATTTCAATCTTGCCACAGTTAAGGGAGAGTGAGGGAGTGGGGACTAGAGACTAGCGACTGGCGACTGGGAAAGAGTTTTCCCAATGACGAATGACAAATGACCAATGACAAATGACTAATGACAAATCTATATGATTCCTATCAGTGATAATATTCGTTGTCGGAATAAGCCGATTATTAATTATTGGTTGATTGGCATTAACCTGGCTATATTTTTATGGGAACTTCAGCTAGAGCTTAGTGGTACATTAGGCTATTTTATTAATAGTTGGGGTGTGATTCCAGCGCAGATTAGTGGAGCAATTACAAATGCACTCTTCTTCAACAATTCTGCTGCTTGGATAATTGTAATTTTGCGAGTGTTTTCATTAGTTTTCGCTATATTTTTACACGGCAGTTTTAGTCAAATTTTGGGAAATCTGCTATTCTTATGGGTTTTTGGGAAGACTGTAGAAAATATTCTAGGACATAGACGCTATCTCGGATTTTATCTAGCTGCTGGAGCGATCGCAGGGATATTGCAAATTTTGGCGGAGCCGAGTTTGACAGTACCATTGATTGGGGCAAATGGTGCGATCTCAGCTATTTTGGGAGCATACATTATGAGGTTTCCTAAAGCTAAAATTTACACGATTCTGCCTCTAATAATCTTGTATATCCCTATCGAATTACCAGCCTTTTTATATATATTTTGGTGGTTTGTGCAACAGTTATTTTATGGTATAGGCAGTTTAAATATTCCTCCTGTTGGCGTAAATCAATCGGGTGTTGTCTTTTGGGGACAGGTTGTGGGATTATTGATTGGTGCAGCTTTGATGCGATTTAAAAAATGAATAAGAATTCAGGAGCAGAGCCGCAGACGCTCCGCCTCCGGTCAGAATTCATAAATCAGAATGGAATCAGCAATTTTTATAGGGCAGGCACTATTTAATCACGACAAAATCCTCAATTAAAATGTTTGTGTCCGTGTCCAACGCTACATAAATTGGAACTGAATTTTAAAATTTTTAATTCTAAGTTTGAATTGTTTATGTGCCTTTTGATAGATTGCATTTTTTAGCTGAAAAACTCATAGTTATCAAACTAGGGGATGCCTACTCTTCAAGTCGGTGTTATTAAGTATAAGCGGTGTATAAGATGCCAAATGTTGATAAAATTAACTTTCAAGTCACTGATGAATTAGTAATTCTACGGCAGCGTTTAGCTGAGTTAGAGCAATCAGAAATATCTTATCAACAAAGGCAAGCAGCGCTTGAAGAAGAATTAACACAACTTAAAAAAAAGCTGCCAGGAGAAGTAGAAAGTTTACATCTTCCAGTTACCAATTGGCATATTCAAAAAGATATATCTACAGCTATCAATCTACCAACAGATGTAGAATTAATTTTAGAGCAACTCCAACAAGAAATTGCAGAGCGACAACAAGTAGAAGTAGTGCTTAGAGAGAGCCAAGAACGGCTGAGATTAGCTCTAGATGTTTCCCAGATGGGGTTGTGGGATTGGAATATTGTTACCAATCAAGTCACCTGGTCTGAAAATTATGAAGTGCTTTTTGGTGTACTTCCTAGTAGTTTTGATGGCCCTTATGAGACATTTCAGAAGTGCGTTTATCCTGAAGATAAGCAATCTGTAATGCAAGCGATCGCTCGCGCTTTGGCAGAAAAAACTGACTACAACGATGAATTTCGGATAGTTCGCTCAGACCAAAGTGTACATTGGATTTCTGCTAAGGGAAAATTTATCTATGACGATCGGGGACAAGCCGTGCAAATGATTGGCATTTGTATGGAAACTACTGTGTGTAAACAGGCAGTAGAAAGTACGCGCGAACTCACTACCCAAGTCCAAGAACAGGCAAATATTTTAAATGCCATCCTCACTGCCTCAGTCGATCACATTTACATCTTTAATCGCCAAGGTTGCTATCAGTATGTAAGTCGTGATGGAGCGACTGTACTAGGTTTCAAACCCCAAGATATTGTCGGAAAAACTTTGCCAGAACTGGATTTACCCGCAGACTTGATAACGCAGGTAGATAATCAACGACAAGCTGTGATGAAAACTGGTCAGCCGATTAAGGATGAGTGTAAATATCTGACTGCTGATGGGGTACATTATTATGAATATATCCTTACCCCATTACGCAATGTTGACCAAACTGTTGAAGGCGTAATTACTGTTTCTCGCGATATTACCGAACACAAACGAGCAGAAAAGTCATTACGTGAAAGTGAAGCCAGATTCCGGCGTTTGTTTGAATCTAATCTGATCGGAGTCGCTTTTTGGACTATTGATGGCTTCATCATTGATGCCAATGATGCCTTTCTTCAACTAGCTGGCTACACTCGTGATGAGTTTGCCATTCTAGGTAGAATTAATTGGAGAGAACTTACTCCTGTCGAGTATCAAGATTTAGACGATCGCGCCATTTTAGAGGTGCAAACCACCGGAGTTTCCAAAATTTTTGAGAAAGAATACATCCATCGCAACGGTAAACGAGTCCCAATTGTTTTGGGGATAGCCTTGCTGAATGACTCCCAAGAACATGGTGTTGCCTTTGTACTGGATATTACCGATCGCAAATTAGCTGAAAAAGAATGCGATCGCCTCCTCCAATGCGAAAGGACAGCACGCCAAGAAGCAGAGATCGCCAACAAAATTAAAGATGAGTTTCTAGCAGTTCTCTCCCATGAACTGCGAACCCCACTAAACCCCATCTTGGGATGGTCAAAAATGCTGCGGACTCGCAAGTTTGATGAAAAAACAACTAACCGCGCTTTGGAAACCATTGAACGCAACGCCAAGTTACAAACCCAGCTAATTGAAGATTTGTTGGATGTGTCTCGCATCCTTCAAGGAAAATTAAACTTGAGTATCTGTCCAGTAAGCTTAGTAATGGTAGTTGAAGCAGCACTAGAAACGGTACGACTAGCAGCAGAAGCAAAATCAGTTCAAATTCAGACCATATTTGATGCCAGTTTGGGACAAGTTATGGGTGACTCAAATCGGCTCCAGCAAGTTGTATGGAACCTGCTTTCTAATGCGGTAAAATTTACACCAACTGGAGGACGAGTAGGAATTCGACTCATGGAAGCTGGTAATCAGGTTCAAATTCAGGTCAGCGATACAGGTAAGGGAATTAGCCCAGACTTTTTGCCTTATGTGTTCGATTACTTTCGGCAAGCTGATGGCACAACTACACGGACATTTGGTGGATTAGGTTTAGGACTAGCCATCGTCCGTAAAGTTGTAGAAATGCATGGGGGAAAAGTTCAAGCCGAAAGTCCTGGAGAAGGATCGGGTGCAACCTTCACTGTTGAGCTACCGCTTTTGGTTAGAAGTGAACAGGTTCGGCGTGAGGAAAATGAATCTTCAGATTGTGAGCCGGAATCCTCGCTCCTTTTGGGTACTCAAATTTTAGTGGTAGACGATGAGCCAGATATCCGTGACTTAGTTACCTTTATTTTACAAGACTACGGTGTAGAAGTAACTGCCGTAGCATCAGCACAGGAAGCATTACAAGCATTGTCTGACTGGATACCAGATGTTTTAATTAGTGATATTGGAATGCCAAAGACAGACGGTTATATGCTGATGCGTGAAGTGCGATCGCGATCGCCCCAACAAGGAGGAAGTGTCCCAGCGATCGCTCTGACAGCTTATGCAGGGGAAATGAATCAGCAGCAAGCACTAGCAGCAGGATTTCAAATGCATATTTCTAAACCAGTAGATCCAGATGTATTGGTGAAGGCGATCGTCAATTTGATTGAGCGTTAAATTTATTTAAATTTACGGTGTGTTGTAGCCAAGCGCCGCACCGTCAAAAATTTAAGGTGGGTTAGTCTAGTACTATTTCTAAAATACAAGGTTGGGTTTCGTTCCTCAACCCAACCTACAATTTTTTTTGCAACATTTTAGTCTTGCCACGCCACTACAAACTGCTTTAAAGCAAGAGACGCGATGAATCGCCGTCTCTACAATAATCAGTCTTTCGTCTTGACGGCGATTTGATGATTTATCGTATCTTTGTGATCTAGAATTTTCATCAAAAAACCTTACCCGAACCGTATTGAGAGTCACCAAAGAACCCTAATGTAAAGAATAGTTACTAGATAACCTTACTATGGACTCGATAGTGATACCTTCTTGAGCTTGATATAGAAATTAGATTTGATTTTTGAAAAAACGATCTACTTGAAAACTAGCTTATGTATAAAAAAATTGCTATTCCTGTTTTAAGTCTCATGTTTGCAACCCTCATACCGAATGTGGTAGGTGCTGAGACTGTGATGCAAAAAGTAAAAAGAACAGGGGTATTAACAGCTGGGACTAGTAGAGATGCGCTACCTTTTGCCTATGTGGATAGTCAAGGAAAGTTAAATGGCTATTCTGTAGATATGCTGACTCTAATTAAAGAGCAATTAGAAAAAGACCTAGATAAAAAAATTAAACTGCAATTAGTTGGTCTTAGCCCCTCTGAGCGGATTCCTAAAATAGTTAATCAAGAAGTTGATATTGTATGTGATGCGAGTAGTTTTACATGGAAGCGAGATAAAAAAGTAGACTTTTCTGTTAGCTACGGTGTGACTGGAACTCAATTATTAGTTAAAAAAGGAAGTAATCTAGGTTCTCCTGAATCCTTTGTTGGTAAGCGAATTGGTGTGCTGGCGGGAACCACAAATGAGCAGGCGATCGCTCGTGCACAACCCCAAGCTAAACTGGTATATTTTAAAACTAGGGCAGAGGGATACACAGCTTTGCAACAAGATACTATTGATGCCTTTTCATCCGATAGCATTCTTTTAGAGGGATGGCTGCAACAGCAAAAGAATCGAGATGCTTTTGCGATCGTACCCGATCGCCCCTATTCACAAGAAGGTATCGCTTGCATGGTGCCTGAAAATAACTCGAAATTTTTGGATACAGTCAACTATTCTCTGGTTAAGTTCATGCAAGGATTCGTCAATGGAAATCAGCGATATGTCGCTATTTTTGACCGTTGGTTTGGATATCAAGGCGCTGTAGCACTCAATCGGGATTTACGTGATTTGGTAGTGGAAACTATGGAATTGGTCATAGAATTTCGTGAGGAAGTTCCCAAAAGTGACCTATGAAATAATAGATTTTTCCCACAAAATCATCTAGCTAACTATTAGTACTAATAGCGCAATACGCTTGGGTTAAGGACTACTGGCAAAAATTTTGGGTTTTTGAGACGCGATAAATCGCCGTCTCTACAAGTGTTTTGATCTTATCTGAACTGTATTGACTAATAGCGGGGAGAGGTCAAAAATATCATTAAAAAGATATTGTTATAATGGAAACATGCTTAACAACAGTAACAACTCCCAAGCTAACCAAGGTAATGTTCTCTACAGACATGGCGACGTTCTGATCGGACGTATTGCTAACTTACCTCTTGGTGCTCAGAGGCGTGTAGGTGCTACTCTTGCTCATGGTGAAATCACAGGACATAGCCATCGCATTCAGGAATCTAATGCTGTTCAGTTGTGGGTAAATGGTAGTGACCTTTTTCTTGAGGTTAAAGAACCAAGTGCCACTTTAGTTCATGAAGAACATCGGGCGATTGAATTACCCCAAGGGCTTTACCGCGTCTGGAGACAACGTGAATATCGCCCTGATACTTACGTAGAGGTGATGGATTAATGCTCAAGGTGATGTCGAAGGGACGTGTACCGAATAAACAAGTTTTGCAGCGTCCAAAGGAAAGTCAAGAACCTGTATTAGCTGAACACGCTCGAAAACTCATCCTTGAGCATCGCGCTTGGGATGGGATGCGCGTTTTGGGTCATCTGGATTTAAGCGGTGCGTTGGATCTTTATAATTTACCTGAAAATTTAACTTGTGAAAGTATTGATATCAGCGATTGTATAAACCTGACTACCCTTCCCCAAGGACTGCACGTAACTTATTGGATCGAGTTGGCCGGAAGTGGAATTACTAGTCTATCTGCGGGGCATGGTTTTGTCTTGCGCTGGCGAGGCGTACAGGTGAACGATAAAATTGCCTTTGAATCTCAGTCGATCACTGGGCAAGATATCCTCAATATAGAGAATGTTGAGTTGCGCCGCGTGCTGATTGAACGTCTGGGATACGAGACATTTTTGCAGCAAGTGGGAGGATTAATCCGCGATCGCGATCGTGATGCTGGTGGAGAACGTCAACTTGTCTACATTCCTTTTGAAGACGACGAGCCACTTATGGTGTTGAAAGTGACTTGTCCATCCACAGGACATATTCATATCCTGCGCGTTCCACCTTATATGCAGAGTTGCCATCAAGCCGCCGCCTGGATTGCAGGCTTTAATAATCCAGATGATTATCACCCTGCGATCGAGGCGTAAAAACAAGAGACGCGATGAATGGCCGTTAAGGCAAGACGCGATGAATCGCCGTCTCTATAAAAAACTGATTATTGTAGAGACGGCGATTTATCGCGTCTTTGTGATGTATTTGCCACTTCAGTTGAGTAGTAGTAACTATAGCGTTCAGTCTGGGTAATAACTCCATTTACTACCTGTCCCAGAACATTTTGACCCGATTTTTCTAAAAGCTCCTTGGCAATACTGGCACTAACAGAATCAGCCACCCCTGGACGAACAACAAATAAAACACCATCAGCCATTTGACCTAAAGTAGCAGCATCAGCAGCAACGTTTAATGATGGAGCATCAATAATTATGAAATCATAGTATACAGACAAAGTTTTAATTAACGCAGCCATTTTTTTCGAGTCGAGAAGAGAACCTGGATTAGGAGGTGTAACTCCAGAAGTTAAGACATATAAATTATCCATTACTGGTTTAATAGCTGTCCTAATTTCACCTTGTCCAACAATCAAATTGCTTAGACCTTGATTATTAATCAGTTCCCAGATTTTGTGTTGAACAGGACGACGCATATCTGCATCTATCAATAAAACTTTCCGCTCCATTTGAGCCATTGTTACAGCTAAATTAGCCGCTACTGTTGATTTACCTTCTCTGGGTACAGAACTCGTAACAACTATAACTTTTAGTTCCTTATCAGCACTCGTAAACTTTAGATTTGCCCGCAACATTCGGTAGGCTTCATTAATGTGTGATCGCGGCATATCTCGAACTACAAGTCTTTTGCTATATAATTCTAAGTCTTCATGACTACGAAGAGATTTTTGGGACTTATTGAAGTCAGGAATAATCCCTAATAAAGTAAATTTCAATAACTCTTTTGCCTGGTCAACATTCTTAATTGATTTATCTATTTTTTCCAAAACATACACAGTCGCTAAAGCTGTCAAACTAGCCAATAAACCTGTACTTAAATACAAAAACATCGGAGATGAAATAGACTCTTCCGGTACTTCAGCTTCGGATATCATGCTAGCATTACCTAAGTTTTGATTTTCTGCAATTCGGCTTTCTTGCAACTTTTGTAGTAACAGTGAATAGGTCGATTGTGCTGCTTGTACTTTCCGTTCTAACTGACGCTGTTGTTGTTCCAATCTTGGTAAATTATTCAAGCGTTGTTTATAAGCAGTTTGTAAACTAGATAAAGTAGTTATTTGGCTTGATAAACCCAGCCGATTTGACTCTAATTCCACAAGTCTTGCAGAAAGTTGCTGTTGTAATTCTCCTAATTGAAAGTTATTATTTAGTTGTGATGTAGTTGTTCCAACAACGTTTTTTACCCGTTGTTTTAGTAGCTCATTTAAAGACTGTAATTTGTATTGCAAATCGATAATTTGCGGATGGTTGTCCTGTAAAACAGTCCGCCTAGCTGTTAGTTGTGATTCTAGCTCTTGAATTTCTTTAAGAATATCTTGTACCCCTGAAGTTTGGCTAAGGGATGTCATCATTACGGCTTGCTGGGAGTTCATACCCAATTGTTTACGGATTTCTTGAGTTTGTGCTTCCGTATCAGCAAATCTAGATTGAGCTTCATTAATTTGCTGTTGTAATGTTGTAATAACTTCCAGTGCTTTAGTTGCTTCTTCTTGCAGAGAAACAATTTTATACTTTTCTTTAAACTGTGCTAGTTCTGCTTCTGCTTGTCGCACAACTAATTCTGCATTTGGTAGTTGTTTCTCTATAAACTTGCGAGCGGTGGCTGCTTGAGTTCTATGAGAAGATATATTATATTCTAAATAGACATTTATCAGAGTATTAACAACCTGTGCAGCTAATTCTGGATTTTTATCTTTATAGGAAATACTTAGAACATCCGCTCCTTTAACTTCCTTTACTGTGAGCGCTTGTAGAAAGTTTTTGGTTGTTAAATGTACCTGTTTATTATCTTTTAGGTTAAGTCTATTTATAGTATTTTTCACAACTGGGACAGAACGGATAACTTCTGCCTCTGTATTGAGAGGATTACTTTTATCATCGACTAATGGCTCTAATTTCCCCATTTCTGTTCCTAATCCTGTTAGGGAAGAAGTAGTATTGATTCTTTGAAATTTGAGTTTTCCTTCTGCTAGGTAATAAGGTTTCTTGAAAAATGTAGCTACCTGTAAAATTATGAATACACAAATAAAAACACCTAAGCCAGAAATCCAACGGCGTTTGAGAACTTGTGAATATTTATCAAATGTTCCAGAAGACTCTTGTATTGCCATAAAATAATTATAAGTTTTTGATTATTTTTAAAATCATCAAATATCGAATGACTGAATAATGCTTGTGTAAAATTTAAATTAAGTTGTCAGGTAAATTTTTTCAGGAATCATGAATACAGAATTGTGATTTTTTTGAGCTTGATGATGAATTGCTTTGATTTCAGTAATTACTATTTCTAAATCTTCATCTGTGAGATTAGAGCCAGAAGGTAAACAAAGACCGTAGGCAAATAAATGCTCTGCTACTGCACCACCAAAACATTCACACTTAGCAAAAATAGGCTGGAGGTGTAGAGGTTTCCAGACGGGGCGAGATTCAATTTGTTGTTCAATAAGTGCTAGGCGGATTTGTTCTCGATTTGCACCAAAAGCTTCAGGATCTATTGTTAAGCAGGTTAGCCAGCGAGTAGCGTGTCCATAATTAGCTTCAGGCATAAATTCTATACCTGGTAAGTTTTTCAAAGCCTGATAGTAAATTTCAAAGTTGCGCCGTCTAGCTGCAACTCGCTCACATAAAACGCGCAACTGACCGCGACCAATTCCAGCTAAAATATTGCTGAGACGATAGTTATAACCAATTTCTGAATGTTGGTAATGAGGCGCGCGATCGCGTGCTTGGGTTGCTAAAAAATTAGCTCTTCTAACTAACTCTAAATCATCAGAGACTAACATTCCACCACCAGAGGTAGTAATAATTTTATTGCCATTGAATGAGTAAATGCCGATATGTCCAAAAGTTCCTAAAAAACGCCCTTTATAAGTAGCTCCTAAAGCTTCCGCCGCATCTTCAATTAAGGGAACATTATACTGATTACAAGCTTTTAAAATTGGGTCAATATCTGCACTCTGACCATATAGATGTACAACGATAACAGCCTTAGGTAATTTTCCTTTTTGGGCGCGTTCATTTAGTGCTTCTGCTAACAATTGAGGATTCATGTTCCAAGAAGTGCGATCGCTATCAATAAAAACTGGTTTTGCTCCTAAATAAGTAATTGGATTAGCACTAGCAATAAACGTTAAAGTAGAGCAAAAAACTTCATCCTCAGGTTCAACACCAACTAATCGCAAAGCTAAATGCAGAGCGGCTGTACCAGAACTAACAGCCACAGCATGACTAGCGCCAGTTAATTGGCAAAATTCCTGCTCAAAAGCATCAACATGAGGGCCAACGGGAGCAATCCAGTTTGTATCAAAAGCTTCTTTGACAAATTCTAACTCGCGATCGCTTATGTGAGGAGTTGAAAGCAGAATTGGTTTATTCATCCGCATTGTCTAAATTCCTTTGCTATCTTTCTGTTAAGGTATTTACCAGTTTCCAGATTATAATTTTGCGTAAATCTTAGTATTTTTTGCTTAATTAAGAGAACGATAAGCAGGGAAAAAATTTGACTCAAGTAACGTTTCTGGCTCAATTTTTAAAGATTTTGCTCTTAATTGAACTAAATAAAAATATTTTTCTTGATCTGTAATTAGGCGCAGTGTCAAAAAAGGATATCTTTGTTTAGAAAAACCTGCTTTGAAATTGTAGAGACTATCTTTCGCGGCGCCAACACCACCACCCAAATGCAAAAATTTATTTCCACGTTCTTTGGCCCAAAATCGAACGTAATCAAACATTAACTTGCTAGGAGCTTGTTTTAAAAACTCATTTTTTGTTCCTCCAAGGTGATATTGAACTATTTCACAACATTCAGTAAATATTCCAGCACAGGCGATTTGATTGTCTAATTCTAGAATACACAAGTGGATATTTTCATTCAGKGTTGCTAAAGAAGCGAAATATTTATAATCAAAATAAAAATATTTCTTAGCTTCTACACGCTCCATTGTTTCAATATATATGTCAAGGAACTTATCTATATAATCCTCAAACTTAACCATCTTTGGAGTAAATCCATTCCGTTTACATCGATTAATATAAGTGCGGTGTTCCGGTCGCGTTTGCTGCCATATTTCTGTTGTTGAAAGACTTAAGTCGATAGATATAGTTTCTCCTGATACTTGGCAAAATTCAGAGACTAAAACTTCATTGGAATTTTGATTTAGTATTGGGTGCAGGCGTAAGAATGCTGAACACACGTTTTTAGATAAGAATACAAATTTTAGCTTTTCAAGTGCCAAATTTAAAAAATCAGATGTGTTAACCGCCGCCTCACTTAACAGAAATCCAGGATAACCATAAGGCGAGACAACATCAAATACTTCTGGAATCGTGAACTCGCCGTCAAATAAATCATCGCAGTGGCGAAGCAGATAAGGTAAAAAAAATATTTTTTCACCATCAACTATCAAGATAGCCTCTGGTATCGATTGGGTTCTTTGCGACTCTAGATATATATATTCAGGCAAATGATAAACATCATAACTGAGCTTTTCTAGCGTTTGTAACCACAAAGGGTTAGCTAAATCAATTACTTGAATATCCATCTTTAATATTAATATTAATTACGAATTACGTAGCTTGCTTCTCGCCTTTGGCGAGTATTACGAATTACGAATTATTCAATCATGCCCAACTAAGCGATAATATTTGTGTGGATATCGCCATTGGATGAATTGCTCAATGATTGGATTTATCTGCACCTTTGCAGGGATATGCTTTACCTGAAAACCCATTCCCTCTTTGAAAATACAGAGTTTTTCATCTTCACGAGAGTGTAGACCGTTGACAAGTTCACGAATTAACTTAGATCGGCGGCAAACCTGTGCAAATTCAAATAGCAATCCCGTACCAATGTAGGTAGATAATGCCTCAGTGGCGATGATTACTTCATCGATATAAGCAATACCGTTGACGGCGTAACCTGTAACATAACCGCAAAGCTGTGTACCGTTAAGACCAGCAAGAATCAACCGCCGTTCAGGGATAACATAATTAGCCAATGCCATCAAATAGTCTTTTTTTGAAGGTATTTGACGATAAGCTGTTCGCCTTAATGCCGACAAAAATACTTCATATCCCTGTTCCTGTAACAGCGTGAGTTCATTTAACTGCACAATATTGACTCGCTTGTAACATCTTCGGAGATGATTTCGACGATTTGCTGTTACACTTTGGAGATCATAGTTTTCCAGATTGGGTAAACAGTGAATCGGCATTGAGGCGTTGGCAATACTTGCATCAACCTCAGATAATGTTGTTTGAAATCCCCAAGATAATCGGGTTGGAGAAGTTGCTTCTTCAGCACTCAATCGTGCTAACCAATGAAGCGGTTGATAGAAACCTCGAATTGTCTCTTTCCAGTAGCGATCGCAATGCCAAATAACGTGTGTTCCTCGTTTGCGATACCAATCGGCACATTCCTCTTCTGTCATTGAAGTTAACACCGATGCGGATACATTTGTTATCTGTTTAAAAGTCATGTTTCTCTACTTCTTGTACTTCTATAGCAGTCATAAATCATTTGTAAAAATTATATATCTCTTTCTTTTTTCTTCCCTTTGCGTCCTTGGCGTTCTTGGCGGTTCGTTTCTTTATCTATATTTTTCACGACTCATTTAGGATTGCTATATTTTCTTTTTTAACTTAACCTTTGAATTCTTCCGATGTAACATGACCTTCCTGGGTGATACTTTTTCGTTTAATTACTTGCCATATAGTCATAAACAAAATTTTTAGATCAAGCCATAAACTCCAGTGATCGATATACCAAACATCCAACTCAAATTTTTTATTCCAAAATTGATCTAATGTGCGGCGACCATTAACTTGCGCCCAGCCAGTAATACCTGGCTTCACTTCATGACGACGTGCTTGTTTAGAAGTATAGCGGTCAAGATACTTTACTAATAATGGGCGAGGGCCAACAAAACTCATGTCTCCTTTCAAGACATTCCAAAGTTGAGGTAATTCATCAAGACTGGTTTGACGCAGGAATTTACCAAAGGCTGTGAGGCGTTTTTCATCAGGAAGAAGATTGCCTTCGGTATCGCGTTCATTGGTCATAGTACGGAATTTATAAAAGTTAAAAATCCGAGTATTTTGACCGGGGCGGGGTTGGGTAAAAATAACTGGTTTACCCATACGAAAATAAATAGCGATCGCTACAGCCACAAGTAAAGGAAAAAGAAAAATTAAAGCGATCGCTGCTACAAATCTATCTAATATAGATTTGACTAATCGGCTATAAATTTTTAAATAAAAATCCTGAAAATTATTAACACTCATAAATCCACTTTCTTCCTCTTCTCTGCATGAGATTTTTTCACAATCTCTATTTATGAGATATTGAACAAATTCCTAATTCTTCATAGTACTTATTAAGTCGAGCAAAAACTAATTCCTCATCATATTTAGCTTCGACCCGTTCACGGCTAGCTTGACCATAGGCTTGTCGCAACTCATAGTTAGATAATAGTATTCCTAAAGCCTCAGCTAACTTTTCACTATTTTGAGGTGGCACAATTAAACCATTCTTTCCATTTATTACTGCTTCTCGACAGCCGCGAATATCTGTAGTAACAACTGGTAAACCCATTGACATTGCTTCTAGGATAGATCGGGGTAGTCCTTCATGAGTGAATGTAGGTAGTACAAAGATATCTAACAGCCCTAAAATCTCTGGTATATCTTGACGTTCTCCTGTTAAAGTAATATGTTCCTCAATTCCCAAAGAGTGAATTTTTGTTATCAATTCTGTATGGAAAGGTTCAGGATCGCTACTGAGTTGAGAGCCAATTATAATAACTTGTAAATTCGGAAAATGAGGGAGTAGTTTGGCTGTGGCTTCAATCAAATATCCACTCCCTTTTTTACGGGTTATACGTCCAATTGTGCCGATAATTAAGTCTCTATTGGCAGGAATATTTAAGGATTTACGTAACAATATCTGATAGCTGGAATTCAGGTAATCGTGCTTAAAACGATCAATGTCTACACCATTACCCAAATAACATACTTTTCCCGGCGGACAAAGACCTAATTTTTTAGCTGTGGCAATATCTTCATAATTTTGGGTAAGAATAAGATCAGTTATGAAAGCAGCAATTTTCTCAACAATAAAATAAAAACGATATTGTCTGGGTGAAGACTGATCGTGAAATGGAAAACCGTGAGCAGTGTAAACAATTCGTTTAACACCAGCCAATTTTGCTGCAATGCGGCCCAATATAGCAGCAATTGGAGTATGTACGTGAACGAGGTCGTACTGATTCTTTTTAATTAATCGTGTCAGTTGATAAATACTTCTCAAATTCCAGATAGGAGATATTTCGCGGTTAATCTTAATCGGATGAACTATATATCTTTGTTGTTGTAATCTTTCAACTTCCAAACCTGGAGAGCAAGCTATTTCAACCGATAGTCCATGAGACAATAAGTAATCAATCTGAGGTCTTAAAAGCGTCTCAACAGTACCTCCAATTGCACAAATATGCAGTATTTTCATTATTCTCTACTCCCTACTCTCACCCAGTGATTTTGGGTTAATCGAGTCCTAGCGTTCTGATAATAAGAACAATACCAAGCTACAAAACGTTCAATTCCTACCTCAATAGGTGTGCTAGGTCTAAAACCTACATCCTTGACTAGATCATCAACATCCGCATAAGTAACGGGGACATCACCAGGTTGCAGAGGTAGAAAATTCTTTTGTGCTTTCATTCCCAAACAGTCTTCCAGCACTTCTATAAAGCGCATTAATTCAACTGGTTGATTGTTACCTATGTTGTAAGTCTTATAAGCAACCTTACTCGTTCCTGGGTCGGGTGCATTTCCTGACCAGGCGAGATTTGGCTCAGGAATTTTATCCATCACGCGGACAATACCCTCTACAATGTCGTCAATATATGTAAAATCTCGGCACATTTTACCGTAATTAAACACATCAATTGGCTGATTTTGTAAAATCGCCTTAGTGAACAAAAACAGCGCCATATCTGGACGACCCCACGGCCCATAGACAGTAAAGAAACGAAGTCCAGTTGCTGGTAAATTATATAAATAACTATAACTATGAGCCATTAACTCATTAGCTTTTTTAGTAGCAGCATATAAACTAACTGGGTGATCGACATTGTCGTGAATAGAAAAAGGTGTTTTAGTATTAGCACCATAAACAGAGCTAGAAGAAGCAAATACTAAGTGTTGAACACCTGAATGGCGACAACCTTCGAGAATGTTAATAAAGCCCACTAAGTTACTATTTATATACGCATGAGGGTTCTTGATGGAGTATCGGACACCAGCCTGGGCTGCTAAGTTAACTACCACATCAAAGCGTTGCTCAGTAAACAGTTCCGCTATAACTACTGAGTCTGCTAAATCCAGTCTATAAAAACTAAAATTTGGGCTTTTTTCTAGTTGAGCTAAACGGTCTTTTTTAAGCAAGACATCGTAGTAATCATTTAGGTTATCTAGACCAACAACTTCATCACCTCTGCTTAATAGGCGTTGGCTGAGGTGAAAACCAATAAAACCAGCAGCACCAGTGACTAAAACCTTGACCATGATTTTTTCCCTAAGTAGCTAGGCGTAAATAAATTGAAGTTTGTAGTAAGGACTTTAGTCCTAATAATCCTTGTTTTGAGCGATGAATCGCTCACTACGAACTAGGATTTTATTTTATGTTTAATTATGTTTACCTACTTATAAACTCCAGTAATGAATATGGGGTGGTAGTGTAGCTTGATTCAAAATAGATTTGATATCCATTAGCACTGCACCAGGACGTAAACAGTTGAAAAGTTGTTCGCAAGGCATATCTAAGTAAGCCTGATGGCTGACTGCAAATATTACCCCATCTAAATCAGACAGATGATGCCAATCAACTAAATCAATCCCATATTCTTGGTATGCTTCATCAGGATCTACCAGAGGATCGTGTAAGAGTGGTTCAATACCGAATTGCTGCAATTCTGCCACCATATCTGGTATACGACTATTGCGGATGTCGGGTACATTTTCTTTAAAGGTGAGACCGAGAATTCCTACCCGCACTTCTTTAATCGAGAGGTTAGCTTCAACTAAGAGTTTGACAAAACGCTGACCGAGGTAAGTACCCATACTGTCGTTAATCCGACGACCGGCTAGGATGACTTCGGGATGGTATCCTAATTCTTCTGCCTTGGTAGTTAGATAGTAAGGGTCAACTCCAATGCAGTGACCACCAACAAGTCCTGGTGTGAATGGCAAAAAATTCCATTTGGTGTTTGCAGCTGCTAAAACATCGTGGGTGCGGATACCGATGCGATCGCATATTAGCGCCAGTTCGTTCATCAAAGCAATATTCAAGTCTCGCTGAGTATTCTCAATGACTTTGGCAGCCTCAGCTACTTTAATTGAGGAGGTGCGATATACACCGGCATCAATAATGGTTGTATAGACACTTGCAACTCGTTCTAGAGTTTCGGCATCTTCTCCAGCTACCACTTTGACAATCTTTTCCAGTGTATGAGCCTTGTCACCCGGATTAATCCGTTCTGGAGAATAGCCCAGCTTGAAATCAACACCCATCTGCAAGCCTGATACCTTGGCCAAAGTTGCCCCGCAGATATCTTCTGTAACCCCAGGATAGACTGTAGATTCGTACACTACGATCGCACCAGGTTGAAGCACTTTTGCAACGAGTTCAGAGGCTTTAATCAGCAAAGTGAGGTCAGGATTATGGTTGCGGTCAACTGGGGTTGGTACGGCAATCACAAAAAAGTTTGTATCTACCAAGTCATAAAGTTCTGAAGTGATGATTAGACTAGAATTTATTAACTCATCGGCAGAAATTTGACCCGTGCGATCGCAGCCTTGTTTTAAACTTTTAACCTTCTCTAAATTGATATCAAATCCAATAGTGTATGGAAATTTTTTGGCAAACGCTAGGGCAACAGGTAGACCAACGTAGCCAAGACCAATAACAGCAATGCGGTTGCTCATGTCTTAACAGGAGTATATTTTAAATATACGAACTTTGATAATTGTCATTTTAATAAATGACAATTCTTTGATAGTTCAGATAAGTCTCGCTTTTTAACTTTGAAATTTGAGGACAGTTAATATAGCAATCCTCTTCTTCTGCTCAATTTTGCAGCACTTGTTTATTTGAGTAATGCCAAATTGGCGCAGCTTCTACAAATAAAAAGACATAACCGCATCAATACTGCTCGGATTTTACATTTTTAACTCGGCATTGGATTTGGGGAAAAGGTTAAAGGGTAAAGGTTAAAGGTTTTTTCTTTCCCCTTTCCCCTTCCCCTTTTCCCCTGAACCGACAAGTATTGATAACCGCATTTATTTAATTGTCTGCCTGTAGTTATTCTTACTTTGATGCTAGTATAGTAACTACGGCGTAAATAAAACACTTACGCTGTATTCATTTTTAATTTTTAATTTTTAATTTTTAATTCCGCCTTGCGGTACTAGTCTTGGTAAGCGAAACCAAAATCTAGAACCACCTTCGGTACGAGGTAAATAACCAATTTTACCTCCCCAGCGTTCGAGTGTGATTCTACAAAAATAAAGACCCAAACCTGCTCT
>NNBV01002858.1_pt1 | contig 19554 bp, 13 predicted proteins | sample 1173771 | NCBI WGS metagenome assembly NNBV01 (sample SAMN07173938, study PRJNA388173) | plant metagenome | isolation source: symbiotic tissue sample KVS11 | place: Norway: Troms, Kvaloya island | reverse complement strand
GACAAACCTGATCGCGAAAAGAGAGTGGTGTGCTTTTCTGAATTACGCAAAGGGGATATCGGTCTAGTGGTCGCTACACAAATTGCACGTTATGTAGCCCCTGATAATAAACTACCCGGATGGAATTCGCCTGAACAGGCATGGGCACAAACACAAGGACAAATGGCGTGGTATAAGGCCATGGAAGAAGCCGGGGAACTCACTCCCATCACTAATCTCGATCAGTTAGAAAAGCATCTTACCTACTGGAACACATCCAAAGAGGAGAATAAGAAGATCGGTTACATACTTAGCCTGGAAGGGGCTGATTCCATTATCACCGTTGCTCACCTGGAGCGTGCTTATAACTACGGTCTTCGTGCAGTTGGTCCCGGACATTACGGGCCGGGTCGCTATGCACAGGGCACCAATGCAACGGGCGGAATAGGTGCACCTGGCAAAGCACTGCTTAAAGAAATGGAGCGGCTCAACATCATTCTCGATGCTACTCATTTATGTGACGATAGTTTTTGGGAAGCGATGGATCATTTTCATGGAAACGTATGGGCAAGTCATAACAACTGCCGTGTGCTGGTCGATCACAATCGCCAGTTCAGTGATGAGATGCTGAAAGAACTGATCAGTCGCGGTGCAGTAATTGGTGGTGTGATGGATGCCTGGATGCTGACACCCAACTGGGAACGTGGCGTCTCCACTCCACAAGGTATGGGCATCAACTTAGAGAAATTAATTGATCACATGGATCATATCTGCCAGGTAGCAGGCAATGCGAATCACATTGGTATTGGCTCTGACTTAGACGGAGCTTTTGGTAAAGAACAAAGTCCTTATGATATCGAAACCATTGCAGACCTGCAACTCATTCCGGCACTACTTTCGAAAAGAGGCTACTCATCGCAAGACATTGAAAAGGTAATGCATGGCAACTGGCTACGCTTTTTACGCAATGCCTGGTCATGAGTTGAATAAATTATCTTATACTAGTATAACCTGAGTACTCTCAACCATTAACTGGTAACTGATCACTTCCCCTCAACCGTTCTTCTATCGCCTGTTCAAACAACTGTATATCCTGCTCCTCGGCAGTGGCACGGGCAATCCAGATATTTTGCTCTATGTTTTTGAATCGGACGTAGATCCATTTATCATTTTTCACTACCCCAATCATATTGGTCCATTCCATCTCAATAGTAAGCTGCCCCGATTCAAAGTACTGTATGCGTTCCTGATCGTAGGTATATGTTATGCTTTCAAGGGTACGGTATCTTTGTAATAACTGATCCACTTCCGTCATCTCATCGTAAATCTTGCTATCGCTTTTTTGTTTGATCACCCACGTCCATGCGGTAAAAAGGATAGCAATCAGGGAAAAGAACAGTGCGTAGTAAATCCAATCGCCATGAAAGTAGGTGAGTAGAAAGAAGAACAAAGCAACACCACCAAGTATCAGGCTGCCACTTCTGCGCTCTTTCAGCTGCTGCTCTACCTTGTGTTCCTCGTGATCAAACGTTTCGTAATACAGATCACGAATCTCGTTTTCTTTGAAGGTGATTTTTAGTTCCATAACTGTTTGTCGTTATGAATAAAAAATTGTCCTGATAAAACAGTGTTATTATTTCATCAGGACAACCATTCATTTATTTCGGTTTCTTTTCTATTTCAATCTTCTCTACTTTCTCATAGCCGAACAGTTCATCCAGCGTAAGCTGCTTCACTGTTCCGTACTTCTGTAGTTCTTTGAAGTTGATCTTCTCCTTGTTACCGATAAGCACCACGTTGTATTTATTGTCTTTCAACTGCTGCTCCTGGAACCGGGCGATACTATCCAGCGTGTATTTCTGCACTTTCTCATACACGTCTTTGCGCACATCATGATCCAATCCTTTTTTACGCGCATTCTCATAGTTGAACAAAATACCGGTCTTGGTGATACGCTGGCTTTCTATTTGGTTAAGAATGGCATTCTGAGCTACTTCAAAACCATTTTCCGATTTAGGAAACTTCTGCAGCAGATCAAGCATGGCTTTCATTGCCTCCGGTTGCTTATCGGCTTGTGTACCAATGTAGGCATAGAACATGTCGTTTTCCTTTGGCTTCTCGGCAGTACCATAGTAAGCAAAAGCGGAGTAAGCAAGCCCTTGTGCTTCACGCAACTCCTGGAATACCGGTGAACTCATGCTACCGCCAAAATATTCATTGAACATCCGCGCCATGGGTATCTGTTCCGCGCTGAACTCCTGCCCTTTTGAAAGGAACATGATCTCAGCCTGTACCATATCATAATCTGCCCAATACACATTGGCATTCTTCACCTCCTGCATTTTAAACTCTACAGCCGCAGGTACCGGCTTCAACTGCTCAGGCAATACGTGATATTGGTTTAATGATGCAATCAGCTCCGTCTCTTTCCTGGGACCGTAGTACAACACGCGATGCTGTGTCTTGGTAAAGTTTTTGATGATCTCAATCAACTCTTCGGATTTGATGTTATTCAATTCCTTATTGCTCACCACATTGGTGAATGGCGACTTCGCTCCATACAATCCATAATTCATCAGACCTTCAAACATGATGGCACCTTTGTCTTTCTTGATATCATCCCGCTTCTTGAAGATACCATCAATCATGTTCTTTGTTGCCTTATCATCTGCCTTGGCATTCGCCAATAGTTTTTCAAACAGAGCAACCGATTTGTCCATGTTCTCATTCAGTCCTTCCAGGTACACATAGGTACGATCTTCCGAAGCAAACACATTAAACGCACAACCCAGTTTATAAAACTCCTTCTGCACATCTTCAGCCGATAGTTCATCGGTACCCACATACTGAAGATACTCTACTGCCACGTTCATCTTCGGGTTATTGTTCGTACCCAAGTCCGACAAGTAATACAGAGTGAACAAGTCATTCTCCTTATTAGGTGTATAAAGCACCTCCACTTCTTTATTCATCTTCAGCGTGGTAATGTCCTTGCTGTAATCGAGGAATACCGGCTTCAGCTTATCTACTTTATTGGCAGCCAGTTTTTCGTGGAAAGGAGATTTATTCTCTTTGTTCAGCGGCACTTTGGTAATGGAAGGCTTGGTCACCTTCTTTGCATTGGCATCTTTACCGTTACGCTTGTACACCACTACATAGTTATCCTTGTAATGCTCGTTGGCAAATTTCACGATATCTTCCTTCTTATATTTCTTCAGTTGATCTATTTCTGAAATATACGTTGACCATGGAATACTGTTGGTGAACGCCATCACCAGGTCATCGGATCGTGACCAGTTCTGTTCTGATTTCTTAATGTTCGATTTCTTCAGGTCATTGATAGTAGCTTCAATGAGCCAGTCTTCAAATTCTCCCTTCTTCAGTAATTCAATCTGTTCCAGCAGTAAGTTCTTCACTTCATCCAGCGATTGACCTTCACGTGGCCGGCCTGTAAATGTGTGTATCGAATAATCATTCAGGTAATCCACATAACTGCTGGGTTCAATTACTTTCTGTGCCTGCTTCAAATTCAAATCAATAAGACCTGCCTTGGAGTTAGCCAGAATCATATCTGTAAGACGAAGCAGTTTTGCATCTTCACTGCTCTTTCCATCAAAACGAAATCCCATTTGTATCCATTCGGCATCGGGCCCATATACTTCTTTGGTAACCGAAGCTGTAAGAGGTGCCTCCTCTACTTTGGTCCATACAGGCAATTGTTCATTGGTTTGCCAGTCACCAAAATTTTTATCTACCAGCGCAATGGTCTTATCATAATCCAGATCACCGCTAAGGCAAATCGCCACATTGTTGGGACGGTAGTAGGTGGTGAAGTAATTCTTGATTTCAGTAATGGAAGGATTCTTCAAATGATCGATTGTTCCAATCACCGTTTGTGTACCGTAAGGATGCTTGCTGAAAATGGTTTGATACAAAGTTTCGTACGTCTTCCAGTAATCGTTATCCAGACTTCGGTTTTTCTCTTCATACACCGCTTCCAGCTCAGTATGAAAAAGACGTGGCACAATCTTCTTGAAACGATTACCTTCTATCTGCAGCCAGTTCTCAATCTGGTTAGCAGGTATATCATTGATGTACACCGTGCGGTCTTCGGTAGTGTAGGCATTGGTTCCCTGTGCACCGATCTCTCCAACCATTTTATCATACTCGTTAGCAATAGCATACTTAGCTGCTTCGTTAGATACGTTATCAATGAGTTTGTAATAGTCTGCACGTTGCACAGAGTCAGTGAGTGTGCCATAGTGTGTGAACATATGCTCAATGCTATCGAGCAGTACACTTTCCTTTGTCCAATCCAATGTTCCGAAATCACCGGTACCCTTAAACATAATGTGCTCCAGGTAATGGGCCAGGCCTGTATTAGTGGCAGGATCATTCTTACCGCCTGCTTTTACGGCTATTTGTGTTTGAATGCGGGGCGCTGCCTCATACTGGCTCATGTACACCTTCAGTCCATTTTTCAATGTATAGATGCGCACCTTGAGCGGGTCATTCTCAACATACTCGTAAGAGTAGCCATTGCTTTCACCCTTTTTCAATTCGTATTGATCTGGTTTAGTACAGGAGGCAAGTGCCAGTATCAAGAGAAGTAGTGCAGGGATTTTTTTCATTGGGTTATCATGTTTTTGTGGATTTCTAAAGATAGAAAAGGAAAACAATATCCTCCCCCATATGCGGGTAATATTGAACTCAATTTGATACTGTTTATACATTAATTTTTACAATATATTACATGCGAAAACCTCAATCCTGTCGTTTTCGTATCTYTAAGAAATAACATTTGCCATGAAGAAAAGAATTGCTGTGCTGTTGATTGTTGTAGCCGGAGTGGCCGGGCTTTCCTTCACGCCTCCCGCTGAGCGTTATTTCGAAATCGCCAAGAACCTGGACATCTTCGCCTCCCTGTTTAAAGAGGTCAATGCATTATATGTGGATGAAGTAAATCCCAACCAACTGGTGCGGACGGGTATTGATGCCATGCTGAATTCGCTGGATCCGTACACCAACTACATCCCCGAAGATGAAGTGGAAGACTACCGCACCATGAACACCGGACAGTACGGAGGAATTGGCGCACTTACCCGTGAGATCGGCAACCGCACGGTTGTGACGATGCTCTATGAAGGCTATCCCGCATATAAGAATGGCCTTAAAATAGGTGACGAAGTATTGAAGCTGAATGACATCGAACTGGCCAAGGTATCGCGCCAGGAAGCAGAACAACTCATGCGCGGGCAGGTGGGTACTCCCGTAAAACTGACGGTGAAACGTACCGGTACTGCAGAGCCTATCAGCATCGAGTTCAAAAGAGAAAAGATAAAGATGAACAACGTGCCTTACTTTGGTATGGTGAGTGGCGATGTCGGCTATGTACAGCTATCCGACTTCACACCGGAGGCAGGCAAAGAAGTAAAGAATGGGATCATCGCACTGAAAGAAAAAGGAGCCAAAAGTATTATTGTTGACTTGCGTGGCAACCCCGGTGGGCTTTTGTTTGAAGCGGTTAACGTCTGCAACATCTTTATTCCGAAAGGAAAAAAAGTAGTCGACACCAAAGGCAAAGTGGAAGACAGCAACATTACTTATGAAACACTGAATGTGCCTACCGACCTGGAAATGCCCGTGGCAGTATTGATTAACCGAGGCAGTGCTTCTGCATCAGAGATTGTAGCCGGTACATTGCAGGATTATGATCGTGCTGTGGTCATTGGTGAGAAATCATTTGGAAAAGGACTGGTGCAATTGAGTCGCCCGCTCTCCTACAATTCGCAGGTAAAGATTACTACTGCCAAATATTATACCCCCACCGGAAGATGCATACAGGTATTGGATTACAGTCATCGCAGAGAAGACGGAAGTGTGATCTCTGTGCCCGACTCTGTAAAGCGACCATTCAAAACTACCAAAGGCCGCACCGTATATGATGGCGGTGGAATTGACCCGGATATTAAAGTAGAGAACGCAGATGCATCCGCCATCACACAAGTCCTTTACCTGAATGGGTTCATCTTTGATTTCGCTACGCAGTATGCATTCAAACACCCGACTATCGCCAGCGCGAAAGAGTTCAGTCTTACCGATGCTGAATACCAGGAATTCGTGACCTGGATGCAGGGCAAAAATTACAATTACCGCTCACTCGCCGAAGTGCAACTGAGTGCGCTTACAGAAGAAGCAAAGAGAGAGCGTTACTATAATGAACTAAAACCTCAGCTCGACCAACTGAACACACGCCTTACTGAAAAGCGCAAGCATGACCTGGTTACCTTCAAAGATCAAATCAAAATGGTGCTGGAAGAAGACATCGCTTCGCGTTATTACCTGGAGCGCGGGTCGGTAGAGACGGGCTTTAAGTATGATAATGATGTGAAGAAAGCCATTGAAGTGTTGAACAACAGGCCTCAGTACAACAAGATTCTAAACATCCAGTAACATCAATGAAAAAGAAGCGGTGGTTGAGATGGCGGATAGCAATCATCCCTTGTTTTATTTTCTTCAGTTTTATTATTCTGCTTAACTCGTGCGGGCGTTTCAACTTCAGAAGCAGCAAACAAGAGATCAATCAGTTTTTTGTTGATAAAAAGCAGAAGGGAACTTTCTATTCTTACTATCAGGGCAAGCGCTTCATGAATTACATTGAAGTAGGCGATAACCAACTTCCGCTTGTTCTTTTTGTGCACGGCTCTCCCGGAGCGCTTGATGCATTCCTCGATTTTATGGATGACACCACCCTATTGAAGGTAGCTCAGCTGGCAGCTGTTGATCGCCCTGGCTTTGGTGAATCTAATTTTGGTAATGCTGAGCCTTCGCTGAAAAAGCAAGCTGCATTGATTAAGCCTATCCTCGAAAAACATAAAAGCCAACGACCAATAATCCTGGTTGGTCATTCATTAGGTGGCCCCGTCATAGCACGTATGGCGATGGATTATCCCGAACTCATTGATGGATTAATTTTCGTAGCTGGTTCAATTGATCCCGACCTGGAGCCGCACGAGTGGTTTCGTGCTCCTTTGGCTACCCCCTTCCTAAGCTGGCTGATGCCGCGTGCATTACGTGCTTCCAATGATGAAATCTATCAGCTAAAACCAGAGTTACAGGAAATGCTTCCTTTATGGTCTACCATCAAATGTCCTACTATTTTTATTCAGGGGCAGAAAGATGAGTTAGTCGATCCGGGCAATGCACCCTTTGCAAAAAGAATGATGACAGGAACGAACGTTGAGATTGTATCCATCGAAGATATGAACCATTTTGTTCCATGGTCGCACCCTTATTTAATCAAGGATGCCATATTGAAGCTTATCCACAAAAAGGATTCAACCGTTATGGAGAGATGATTTTCTCAGAATCGGAATTCAGATTGAAGCAACTCCGATTTTATAATTCCTTCTGTTTGTGCTTGCGTAATAAAAGTGCCCTCACTAAGCTTATAACCATCCACCATTCTTGTGGCGCTACGATCCAATACTCTTTCACTCCGTACTGCTCGTAAATAGCTTTCTTTTTTTCCTGGTCGTATTTAGCTGTTGATGAAGAAAGAACCTCGATCACCATATCAGGAGCTCCATACAGTCCTTTTCTTTTGATCAGATCAGGGTTAAAAATGTAAAAGGCGACTCCGAACTAACAGAGCCGCCTTTACAGGTTTAGGTTTAGGAAAAATCTATCTCAGGAACAAAAGTTCTCTGTATTTCACCAATGGCCAATCTTCATTGTCCACCAGCAATTCAAGTTTATCTACTGAATCACGGATCACGTCAAAGTATTTCTCTTTGATATCATCGCAATAGCCCACTGCTTTCTTGTGTGTATCGCTCAGCTTGTTAAGACGTTTGCGTTCTTCAATCATCGCACGAACGTTCTTCTTGATCAGGTCAATATGCGCCGAGATCTCTTTGATTGTTTGAATGACTGATTTGTTATCTACACCAAGGCCCTTAAGACCATTAGCATTAGCAATCAGTTTAGTCTGATAGTTAATCGCTGTTGGTATGATGTGATTCATTGCTAAGTCACCCATTACACGAGCTTCAATCTGCACACGCTTGATGTAGGACTCCAAACGGATTTCGTTACGGGCTTCTACTTCTTTGTGGTTCATGACGCCATGCTTCTCAAACAGGTCAAGTGATTTTTTAGTCAAATAAGCATCCAACGCGCGCGGAGTAGTTTTTACGTTACCCAGTTTACGTTTAGCGGCTTCCTTTACCCACTCTTCAGAATAACCATCTCCTTCGAAACGAATGTTCTTGGATTCCTTAATATAAGCACGAAGAATGTTCACGATAGCCAAACGCTTCTCGGTTCCTTTCTCCACTTCCTTCTCAACAGCTGCATTGAATTGCTCCAATTGCTCAGCTACGATAAGGTTAAGCGCAGTCATTGGTGTAGCGCAGTTATCGCTACCTCCTACTGCACGGAATTCAAATTTATTTCCTGTGAAAGCAAAAGGTGAAGTACGGTTACGATCCGTTGCATCCAAAATGATTTCAGGAATCTGATCGATACCCAATTTCATATACATGTTATCGCCTTTCTCAATCTTCACATTACCTTTCTTCTCTAACTCATCCAATACGGCACTCATTTGTGATCCTAAGAACACAGACATGATAGCAGGAGGAGCTTCGTTAGCACCCAGACGGAAATCATTGGCAGGCGTAGCGATACTTGCACGAAGCAAGTCAGCATATTCGTGTACTGCCTTTACCGTAGTAACGAAGAAAGTAAGGAACATTAAATTATCGCGGGCACTGCTGGTTGGTTGATACAGGTTAACACCTGTATCCGTAATCAATGACCAGTTATTGTGCTTACCACTTCCGTTCAAACCAGCAAATGGTTTTTCGTGGAAAAGGATTTTAAGATCATGTCTTTCACCCACACGATTCATCAGATCCATCAACAGCTGGTTGTGATCGTTGGCTACGTTTACTTCTTCAAACAAAGGAGCTACTTCAAACTGGCTTGGAGCCACTTCGTTGTGACGTGTGCGGACAGGGATACCTAACTTCCATGCTTCGATTTCAAAGTCCTTCATGAAATCATAAACACGTGAAGGGATCGCTCCGAAATAGTGATCTTCCAATTGCTGACCACGTGCAGGCGCATGTCCATACACGGAACGGCCTGCCATTACTAAGTCAGGGCGTGCATTGAACAATGCTTTATCGATTACAAAATATTCCTGTTCTGAACCTAATGATGCCGTTACATGCTGAATGTCTTTATCAAAAAGCTGACATACTTTAGTAGCAGCCAGATCAACGGCCTTCAATGCTTTTAGCAAAGGTGATTTGGTATCCAGTGTTTCACCCGTATAGGAAACGAAGATGGTAGGAATCGTTAATGTCTTGCCATAAAGAAACATGGGCGAGGTAGGATCCCAGGCTGTGTAACCACGTGCTTCAAACGTACTGCGGATACCGCCATTGGGAAAGGAAGATGCATCCGGCTCCTGTTGAACCAGCTCACTTCCTTTAAATCTTTCGATACCGGCTAATGCATCAAAGAAAGCATCGTGCTTCTCAGCCGTACCACCTGTCATGGGTTGAAACCAGTGTGTAAAATGAGTAGCGCCTTTGGCCATGGCCCAGCTTTTCGCTGCAGAAGCGACTGCATCGGCTGTCACTTCATCAATCTTTTCGTGGTTCTTGATGGATTGATTTACTTTTTTAAATACTGCAGGTGCCAGCGTAGCCCGCATTTGTTCTGTTCCAAATACATATTCTCCGAAAAATTGTGATGCATTCTGGGTAGGTGCTTCAACAAAGACAGGAGAACGTTCATTCAATTTCTTCAGTGCTTCAAATCTTAGATGGGCCATAGTGGTTGTTGTTTGAATCAAGTTTGATCCAAAAATATATTTTTTTGGTTACTGTAGTTCTTTTTGTGACCTATTTTTTAAAAAAATATGTCTATTGTGTTATTACCACATTTGTGATGAAGCGTGTTTACTAAAAACATATTCCATTTATGCATCTTAACAATCGTTAGCATAACAAGCGACTTCTCCTCATAATGAACCTATTTCAGAAAAACCCGTTTAAATAGACTCATCCGCTTTCCAAGCTTAAAAGGAAACAAAAACAATAAAACCGGGTGACACTCGTCTCTTGATCAGACATCTGATATTTTTTTCAGGAGGCCGGCTAGGGGTTTAGCAATTGCGAACTGTCATAGGCATATAAGATTAAAACCAGAATTCCCATGATTAATTATGTAATCAGAAACACCAGAAAATGGATTCCTCAATTCAAGTCCAACACATCGTATCGAAAGATGTTTAATCAGGCTATTGATAACCTGGAGTTGAATAAACTGGAAGAACGCACCGTTATCCTCTCTGTCATTCATGATGACAAAAGAAGAAAAGCCGGCTTTTGACCAGCTTCTTATTTTTAAGCTAGCTCTGATTCGTTAGTTCGATTTCTTCACCGAACCTCCACTGCTTGCATTGGAGTTTGTCTTGCTCGGGCTTCCCCTGTAACGTACACTTCCTCCACTGCTGGCTTGCGCATGCAGGTCTTTGCTTACAGAGACTTTGGCACTCCCTGCACTTGATGCCGACACATCTACATTCTCACAATCGAGGTTATAAGCATCTACGGAACCTGCACTGCTGGCTTCTACAGTGAGTGACTTCACTTTTCCTTCCAGCGTTGCATCGCCTGCACTGGCTACATCTAAAGAAACTGATTCTGCTTCTATACTGATCTCAACAGATGCTGCACTGGATGCATTTATCTCCATCGAACCTGTTTTGATCGTGCCCTCCGAAAACACATTGGATGCAGACGAAGAAGATATCCGATCCAGATTCACATAAGTAACATACACTTTCACATTCCTGTTTTTGTAGTTGCCTTCCTTCATATGAACTTTCAGTGAACTGCCCGACACTTCTGTCAATACATTAGCCAGGCTTGTACCGGTCACCACCACCTTCACACTTTCCTTCTCTCCCTTCTTCAGGTACACATCAATCGCCTCACTCACTTTCACACCCCGAAAGGTTCCCACTGCCCTCACTTCCGACTCTTGCGCTGTAGCAGCTATTAAAGAGAAGCAGAACAAAATAATCAGAAACTGGTTTTTCATAGTTAACGAATTTGTAAGAAAGACAGGGGTGAGATAAAACCGTTGCTTGCGCTGTTCCGCCATAAGGTGATTTTTTTTGATGGATGTARGAATTAATCGTTTTTTGATTAAATTTAGCTACTATATCGTCTAATTTCGCGTAAAAATAAAATCTGATTATGATTAAAGAACAACTAAATGTTTTGATCAACCTGGCAGCCAGCGATACAAAAGTAGCAGAGAAGGAATCGAAAGTGATCCACCTGATCGGCAAGGCGAATGGTCTTACCAAAGAGGAAGTGGACAACATGATGAAGAGTCCTAAGAAAATCGGAGATCTTTCTTCATTGACGGAAGATCAGAAATTTGAAAATCTTTATCACCTTATTCAATTGATGAAGAGCGATGGTCATGTATTCAAAAGTGAAATCAACTTCTGTGAAGAAATTGCAGAGAAGCTCGGATATAAGAAAGGTGTAGTAGCAGAAATGTCTTCCCGCATCTATAGCGACCCTACTATTACTACTGATCGCAACCTGTTGGTTGAAAAAGCGCGCAAGTTTTTAAAATAATCTGCACATATCGGATTAAAAAAGGGAGCTTCTTTACAGAGGCTCCCTTTTTTTATGAACTAAGGATTGGAAGTTTCACGAAGATCAGAACAAATCAATCGTGTCGCCAACACCAAACGCTTTGTCATCACCTGGCTCATCCGATCCTTTGTTCTTTTTGTCATTATCTACTTCTTCTTCGCTTTCTTTTTTAGTGCTTTCGCTTTTGGCGCTTTCACCGAAGAGGCTGCCTTGCTCTGCTTCCCTTTGCTTTTGGGCGCGGGCTTTTTGGAGTTGCTCACTTTCTTGCTGGCTTTGACTGCTTTGCTTTTTGGGCTCTTCGAAGAGGCTGGCTTGTCTTTCTTCTTTAGAGCTACCTGAGGCTTGCTCAATTTCCCCGCTGCTTTGGATTTGAGGGGCGCTGAGCTCATCTTTTTTTTTTCCCCGCCAGAAGACGAGGTCGTTTTTGATGGAGCACTGTCCTCCTCATCATCGGCTGATGGGGATTCTTCTGCTTCCTCATAAGGTTTCACTTTAGTCACCTTATAATCTGACAGACGATTACCTACTGCCTTCCACCCTTTCACATCTACAATCTCCTCCAGGTTGATGGCTTCTGTTTTCTTATCCAGGCCTTTTCCTTTTACTACTTCTATCTCCAGTTCCGGAGTTTCTGAAGTAGTCACATATTCCAGACGTGAACCGATGCCTTCGGATATAAATCCAAATTCTTTATCAGTAGTGTTGGTCTCAATAAGGAAACGCTTTACAAAATATTGTTTGCTTGGCCCATCCCAATAAATAGCAGAGATCACTTTTTTCGGATTGAATTTCTCCAGTAGAATCGTCTTCTCGGGTTCGTAGCGATTCGTCAGTTCATAGCTGGTGATTTTGTAATTTCCACTGGCCGTGATCGCGATGATCTGATCTTCACCATCAAACTTGTTCACATACTTACCACGCTCATCTTTATTCAATCGGCCCGATGCCTGATCAAACCAAAGCTTGAGTCCGCTCAACGTTGTACCTCTCGATTCTTTAAAATCCACTTTGCGCACCGGGTACTTGGTCATGATGTTACCCTTCACGGCACGGCCTTTAATTTCAAGTTCAGAGAAATCGAAATCAAACACTTTCTTACGGGCAGTGCTGCTTTGGCTTAGTTTCACTTCTACAATCTCCGCTTCACCATTTGGGTTCGCACTGAGGTATTGCAGCTTGCTATTCGGATTACCTGAGGTGAGATCATATTCTTTATCCCGTGTTACCGCTGGCATGGCAAAGCGTTTTGCGAAAGCGGTTCCTGATTTACCATCACTGTACACCAGGTTATATACCATGCGCTCATCCCCTTTTCTCCAGATGCCGATATGGATAATGTCTTTACCCATAAATTTCTTTTCAGCAATACGGCTGATCAATGCCTTGCCGTCTTTACGGATAACAATCACATCATCCAGCTCCGAACAATCGGTGATGAATTCATCTTTCTTCAAGCTCCATCCAACAAAACCATCTTCACGGTTTACATACAACTTCTGGTTGTTGGCGATTACTTCTGTTGCTGTTACCGATTGGAAGCTCTTGATTTCTGTCTTACGCTCGCGGCCCTTACCATATTTGGCGAGCAGGTTTTGAAAATACGAGATCGCATAATCCACCAGGTTTTTCAAATGGTGGATGGTCTCCTTCAGTTCCTTTTCAAGATCTTTTAACTGCTCATCGGCTTTGAATGAATCGTATTTGGAAATACGCTTGATACGAATCTCCATCAAGCGCAGAATGTCATCGCGGGTGATTTCGCGATAGAACTGCTTCTTATAAGGCTTTAATCCTTTATCAATGGTTTCGATTACCGCTTCAAACGTTTCTACTTCTTCAATGCTTCGGTAGATACGTTTCTCAATGAAGATCTTTTCCAATGAAGAGAAGAGAATTTTCTCCATCAGCTCTGCCTTACGGATCTCCAGCTCTTGTTTCAATAACTGAACAGTCTGATCCGTGTTGATCTTCAATATCTCGTTCACTTTCATGAACGTAGGCTTATCGTCAATGATCACACAGGCATTAGGCGATATTGAGATCTCGCAATCCGTAAATGCATACAACGCGTCCATCGCAATCTCCGGAGATAACCCTGGCTGCAAATGAATTTGTATCTCTACGTCTTTGGCTGTATTGTCAACTACCTGCTTTACTTTGATCTTCCCTTTCTCACTTGCCTTCACGATGGATTCCATCAATGAAGTAGTCGTGGTGCTGAAGGGAATCTCTTTGATTGCCAGCGTTTTTTTATCAATGACTTCAATACGCGCGCGCACTTTAATCTTGCCTCCGCGAATACCCTGATCGTATTCTGTAAAGTCAGCAATGCCACCGGTAAGAAAATCAGGAAATATCTTGGGATTCTTTCCTTTCAACACATCGATACATGCTTTGATGAGTTCGATAAAGTTGTGAGGAAGTATTTTTGTGGAAAGACCTACCGCAATACCTTCCACGCCTTGCGTGAGCAGCAATGGAAATTTTACCGGAAGTGTAACCGGTTCTTTCTTTCGTCCATCGTAGGAAAGCTGCCAGTCAGTAGTCTGCGCATTGTATACCACATCCAAAGCAAACTTGGAAAGGCGTGCTTCAATATAACGTGGTGCTGCAGCGCCATCTCCCGTACGCACATCTCCCCAGTTACCTTGTGTATCGATCAGCAAATCTTTCTGCCCGATATTTACGATAGCATCACCAATAGATGCATCACCATGCGGGTGATATTGCATGGTATTACCAATTACATTGGCCACTTTATTAAAGCGACCATCATCCATGTCTTTCAACGAATGCATGATCCTTCGCTGCACCGGCTTGAAGCCATCTTCAATGCGTGGTACGGCACGCTCCAGGATTACATAGGAGGCATAATCCAGGAACCAGGTTTGATATAATCCATCTATAGCTACGGAATGAATATTATCACCTCCTTCAGCATTACCGGAAGGAATGATCGGAGCACTATCGTCTTTATTTTTCTTACTCATTGACTTTTTCGTCTTTGACTTTTTAACACTACTTTAAAATAAGAAGGCTTATTCTTCTGTTACCTCTGCTTCTTCAGGATCAGCTTGTTTCGATTCAATCTTATCCATTTCGATGCGCAGGTTATCAATGATGAAATCCTGGCGGGTAGGTGTGTTCTTACCCATATAAAATTCAAGGATCTTCACCAGGTGACTGTCTTTATGAAGCAGTACCGGTTGCAGACGAATGTCATCACCAATAAAGTTTCCGAATTCGTCAGGAGAAATTTCACCTAATCCTTTGAAGCGGGTGATCTCTGGTTTACTTCCGAGTTTATCTACCGCATTTCTCTTTTCTTCTTCGCTATAGCAATAAATGGTTTCTTTTTTATTGCGAACGCGGAACAGCGGAGTCTCCAGTATGTAAACGTGACCGGCTTTTACCAGATCGGGGAAGAACTGCAGGAAGAACGTCATCAGCAACAAGCGAATGTGCATACCGTCCACATCGGCATCGGTAGCGATAATCACTTTGTTGTAACGCAGGCCATCCAGTCCATCTTCGATATTCAACGCATGTTGCAGAAGATTAAACTCTTCGTTTTCATACACTACTTTCTTGGTAAGACCAAAGCAGTTGAGCGGCTTACCGCGCAAGCTGAATACCGCCTGGCGTTCTACATCTCTTGACTTGGTAATAGATCCAGAAGCAGAGTCTCCCTCTGTAATAAATACCACTGATTCTTTTCCCTTCTCCCCTTTCTCATCATCAAAATGGAAACGACAGTCACGCAACTTACGATTGTGGAGGTTCGCTTTCTTGGCACGTTCATTCGCCAGTTTTTTAATACCAGCAATGTCTTTACGCTCACGTTCTGATTGGAGAATGCGTTTCTCCATGGCATCTTTTACCTGCGGATGCTGATGAAGAAATATTTCAAGTTCTTTGGCAACATAATCTCCCACCGTATTCTTCACCGAAGGACCATCCGGAGCCATGGTGATGGAACCGAGTTTTGTTTTGGTCTGCGATTCGAATACAGGCTCCTGAACCCTTACAGCAACGGCTGCAATGATACTTGCCCGTATATCAGACGCATCGTAATCTTTTTTAAATGCTTCACGCACACCTCGCACTATCCCTTCGCGGAAAGCCGCTAAGTGAGTTCCTCCTTGTGTGGTATTCTGACCATTCACGAAAGAATAATACTCTTCACCGTATTGATTACCGTGAGTCAATGACACTTCAATGTCTTCACTCTTGAAGTGAATGATCGGGTAACGTATTTCTTCCGGATCGGATTTTTGCCGTAACAGATCTAACAACCCTTCTTTCGAATAGAACTTGTTGCCGTTATAATTGATCGTGAGGCCGGCATTAAGAAATGCATAGTTCCACATCAGATCATCCAGGTATTCGGGAATGAAGTGATAGTTTTTGAACATGGTATTATCCGGTTCAAACTCTACATAAGTTCCATTCTTCTCTTCCGATTTGCCCTGCTTGGGATCGTTAGTGAGAACACCTTTCTTGAACTCGGCAATCTTGCTCATGCCTTCGCGGAAGGCCTGCACTTTGAAATGATTAGAGAGCGCATTCACCGCTTTGGTACCCACACCATTCAACCCTACCGATTTCTGGAAAGCGCCAGAATCGTATTTTGCACCCGTGTTGATTTTGGAAACCACGTCTACCACTTTTCCAAGTGGAATACCGCGGCCATAATCGCGCACGGTCACTTTCGATTCAGTGATTTTTACATCGATCACTTTTCCGTAGCCCATCATGTGTTCATCGATACAGTTATCGATGACTTCCTTTACCAGCACATATATACCATCGTCTTTGGCAGAACCGTCTCCCAGTTTTCCGATATACATACCAGGGCGCAAGCGAATGTGCTCACGCCAGTCGAGCGATCGGATGCTCGACTCATTATACTCAGTTGTCTCTTTCGCCATGTTTATTCTAAACCTTCTGTTTTTTCGGATCGCAAAGATTAAAAAATTCCGTTGCCGGAAAACATCCGTTCAAAAAATCTGAATGCTGTTCTAATAAAAGTAATTTTTGCCGCCATGTCAAGCGGCAGTGAGCAGACAACGCCTGCTCAAGAGATGATTCAACGATATCTAAAACACTGATAGTCAGTAGTTACAAATTCACAATCAAACAGTCTCTTTATTCAAAAATTTTCTGAAAATGGAGTAAACGGGCCACCCTATTGTCCATAGTACGATCAATGCCACGCTTCCATAAATAATAAATCCCAGCCTTGAATAGTCGAATTTTTCGTTGCTATTGTACAGGTTGACAAAGTTTAAGGCAATAATAAAGAAGAGATTCATCACGATAATCAGCCCAAAAAACCAGGACAAGAACTCATCATGACCCTTTTTATACAATTTCATAAATATAAAGACAGCAACATTGATCAGCGCTAAAATCACCAGCACAGCATAAAAGAAGGTTTCGCGTGTAATAATGACCTCCGCTTCTCCACCCTGGATCACCAAAGTTTCCTGTAAAGAAGCGTAAACGAACATAAAAACGGTGAGTACTGCCAAAAGAGAAAGAAACCAACCCGCCTTGAACATCTTTAAAACCATGTTTTTCCAGTTTTGAAGCTGCAAAAATGGCAAATATATCTTCGCAAAAAATGACGGGAATGAATTTAGTTGCTGTCCCAATCGCTTCTCTAACCAAATTAAGCTTCGATTTTTTAGTCTTGGATTTCAGAATTCAGAACTTAAGTGCTGATTGCAATCGAATGAACATTAAAAAAATGTGACCATATTTGCGTTCATTCCAGCGCTCAGTGCATGAATCTGAATCCAATCGTATTATCGATTCCCATTTTTTTCTTACTGATCGGTATCGAGCTCACCGTAGAGCGTTTCTCTCACCGGCAATTGTACCGTTTTCCGGATGCCATCGCCAATTTAAGCTGTGGTATTACCTCTCAGCTATCGGGTCTGTTTCTCCGTATTTTAGGAATTGGGGTATATGAGCTACTCTACGCCAACTTTGCCCTGTTTCAGTTAGAGCGCAACTGGCTGTATTGGGTGGTACTCTTTCTATTAGTTGACCTTGCCTATTACTGGGCACATCGCATGAGTCATGAAATCAATCTTTTCTGGGGCGGCCATGTGGTGCATCATCAAAGTGAGGACTATAACTTATCAGTAGCATTACGCCAAAGTTCTTTCCAGGTCGTGTGGACTTTTGCCTTTAACCTGCCACTGGCATTTATCGGCTTTGATACGCTTGACTTTGCGTTGATCTCTGCTTTGAATACACTTTATCAATTCTGGATTCATACCGAGACTATTAATAAAATGGGATGGATGGAATACATTTTCAACACCCCTTCTCATCATCGTGTGCATCATGGCCGGAACCCTAAATACATTGATAAGAACCATGCGGGTACACTGATCATCTGGGACCGTATGTTTGGCACTTTTCAAAAAGAAGAAGAGAAACCCATTTACGGAATCACCAAACCCATCAACAGCTGGAATGCGATCTGGGCCAACTTCAGCCATTATGATACGATGGCCAGTGAATTGAAGAGGATTACTTCATGGAAGGATAAAATCAAATACCTTTTTAAAAAGCCGGGATGGCTGCCCGAATACCTGGGAGGGTATCGCTCTGCTCCCGACATTGAATCGGATTATCGCAAGTATGAAACCCCTGTTCCGCTACAGGTTAATTATTATGTACTCTTTCAATACCTGTTGTGCCTTGGGGCCACTTCTTTCTTTTTGTTTCAGCAAAAAAATTTCAGCCTTACGGAAAAAATCATTCTGGCTGCTGCCATCTCCTGGTGGGTAATGAATTGTGGCGTTTTATTCGAACAAAAAAAGTGGATCTGGGTGACCGAATGGATACGGATATTTTTATTTGGAGTAGCAGTCATTACAATTACTGCGGTTTCAGGTGGTAATATTGTGTTTTATTTGTTGTCCATCGCTTATATGGTGGTGTCCGGTTTCCTGTTTTATCAAATCAATAAAAATGCAAAAGCAAGTTTTATATAGTATCCTGTTTATTCTTTTTATTACCGCATGTAGTAAACCGCTCCCCTCTCTCGATGGCATTGATTTGAAAACATGGAAAGAAGACAAGAACGGTTGCCTCAATAACCGGAGCCAGTTCATTGCACAGCTGGAAAAGCAAAAAGAGAAATTAAAGTCACTTGACCAGACAGAGATCATTCAACTGCTGGGCCGGCCTGATCGCAACGAATTGTATAAGAGAAATCAGAAGTTCTTTTATTACTTCTTGGAACCGGGAGTTCTTTGTGGTATTGATAAAGAACCCAGACGACTTTCCATACGCTTTAATGCAGTGGAACTGGCAAAAGAGGTGGTGATTGAGTAAATGTCAGTTGACAAAAGTACAATTGACAAAAAGTGATTTAAACGATGCAGTTTTATCTGTTGTTTTTTGTCAACTGATAGTTTATATGGCAACTGTAATCGAAGACTTAATTTAAATCCGAAGGCAGTGCTGCTCTTTGCTGAATAGAAAAGTGTTGCGATTTAGCCCGTTGAATTTTACTTCGAAGTAAGTCAACCAGCGCATCCTTCTTTCTAAAATTAAGAGGGTATATCAATGAAGTTTTGAAGTAGAACATCTTTCCCCACTTCTCGTCATGCAACATATTCACTTTATAAGTACCTCCAAGAGTGTTAATCTCAATGGAAGCTATATTTTCCAAAGGTATAATTATTTCTTGCTCCTTTTCATTAACATAAAGATGTGTATCATCAAAATAGACCTGTTTTAATAAATAAGTCATCTTGATTAAAAGATAGAAGGCATAGGAAAACAGGAGGACATAATAAATTTTATAAAAGAATGTCCTGTCTGAAGTAATGAAGTAGCCAATCAGACTTACATAAGG
>NNBV01003357.1_pt1 | contig 19604 bp, 15 predicted proteins | sample 1173771 | NCBI WGS metagenome assembly NNBV01 (sample SAMN07173938, study PRJNA388173) | plant metagenome | isolation source: symbiotic tissue sample KVS11 | place: Norway: Troms, Kvaloya island | reverse complement strand
CCTTACGGCCTACGGCAGCGCGGAAAGCCAAGCGGCCGATACGCCCAAATCCATTAATACCAATCTTTGTCATTTTTTTATAAGATTAATTTATTGAGATGCCAAAAGTAAACTTAGTCACCGCTAAAACCAATGATTTATTTACACGATAAAAGAAAATTTTTAGTGTCACGTTTGCAAAGATAAATCAGAGAGCTATATTTGCACCCTCGAAACAAGAACGGTCTGTTCGTCTAGGGGTTAGGACACCAGATTTTCATTCTGGTAACACGGGTTCGATTCCCGTACAGACTACTACAAAAGCATGTTAGGATTTTTCTTAACATGCTTTCTTGTTTTATAGGCCTTTGGTTTTTTCTGCTATTTCATCACAGCTCTTACCAGAAACCAGTATTTCTGATTGTTCAACCTGGTTCTTTCATTTCTCGCACTTGAGCTATCACGTTCGCAATAACAAGTTGATGTGGTCTATTCTTATCATCCATCCTTTCGTTTTTTTTTCTATTTGTAATTGAGGTTCAGGTGTGATGTCGTTTATTTATAACATCACACCTCTCTTTTTGATTCGGATAGTTAGATTTATAAATCAATTAAGATGTGAATTTTTTTAAGCTCGTTTGAAATAGGTTGTCGGTTGGTTTCGTGAATAAAAAAATCAATTTTGTAGTAAGACAAATCAGATATGAAAGCGATACAATACACGGCATTTGGTAATTCATCCGTTTTGCAATTGAATGAAGTTAGTAAGCCCACCATCCGGGAAGATGAGGTTTTAATAAAAGTGGCAGCCATCACGGTTAACCCATTTGACATTAAGGTCCGCTCAGGTGCTATGCAAAAGGTAATGCCTGTTGCGTTACCCTATACGTCTGGCTCTGATGTATCTGGAGTGATTGAAGCGGTTGGCAATAAAGTAACGAGACTGAAAACAGGAGATGTTGTTTTTGGTACTACTTTCGGAGGCGCCTATGCACAATACATCGCTATTAAAGAAGGACAGGTGACCGTTAAGCCGGTTAATGTTTCTATTCAGGAAGCAGCAGCGCTTGCGGTGCCTATCGTCACTTCCTGTACATTTTTGGAAGCAGCAGAATTAAAAACAGGACAGCGTGTGCTGATACTTGGTGCCTCGGGTAGCGTGGGTAGCGTGCTGTTGCAGATGGCAAAAGCATTGGGTGCTTATGTAATAGGAACGGCGTCAGGAGCAGGCATTGAAAAGTTGAAATTGGAAGGTGCCGATGAAGTAATCAATTATAAGACGGAAGCGTTTTTTCAATTGGTAAAGAATATAGATGTCGTTGCTGACCTGGTGGGTGGAGAAATGCAAACTCACTCTTTCCAGACATTAAGAAAAGGAGGTAAACTAATCAGTACGGTAATGCCGCCGTCTGATCAACTAGCAAAGCAGTTTGAAGTGAATGTTCAGTTTATCAATTCAAGTCCATCCTTTCAAAAACTGGAGTTCGGTAAAAAACTGGTCGAAGAGAATAAAGTAAAACCCTCCGTTTCTAAAATCATGAACTGGGAGCAGGCCGCAGCTGCTCAGGACTTACTCTCTGCCGGTGGCATAAACGGAAAAATTGTATTGGAAGTGAAATAATACAGCCCTAGATCTTTATAAATCAAGAGTTACGACCATATGAAATTGAATACAATGTGTGGATTAGTTTTCTCACACTTGATTTTTCATCAGGGTTTAAGAGAGTAAAAAAGTGAATATGTCTGCCGGATGGAAAGTTGAGGGACAGGCATAAATATTTAACGCGCGGTAATATGAATATCAAAAGAATTTTTGGTTCCGTACTTACCTGTCTTGGAATTGCGGGCCTTGTTTACGCTGCAGTAATGTTCGTTAATACTTCTGGTGCGAGCCGCGATATTCGTGGGCTCATCATCTATGGTATACTCGGAATAATATTTTTTGCATCAGGAGTGAGTCTCATTCGTACAGTCAAAGACGAAGCCTGAGTTTACAAGTATTGCTGTTCCTGAGGATTAACGTCAATTCATTATTTTAAGCATTGCTTAACTATGAATTGATGAATACCTGTTAAGAAGACTTTTTAATTCTTGGGAGCTTTCTTCTTACCCTGTGGTTTGGCAAAGAATTTATTGCCTACCATCTTACCGGAGCTCCTGGTCTTATGTTTTTTCTTTATCTGTATGATACGGGCAATACCTACGGTTGCAGACAGATACGCTTCTCTTCGCTGTCCATATATATCAGGTGCATCTGTAGTTTGTTTGAGTTGTTCGATGTAGCTGCTCTTACGCGGATCGAAAATTCCAAAGTTAGCACGACCGTCAAAGTTGATACTCCAGTCATCATTCAAATCAAAATCAGAGCGAAGCCCCACGGCAGCGAAAAGCTGAAAAGGTTTGAACATATCGGTATCAACGTAAACCTGTTTATTCACGTCAGGTACAAATACACCATCATATACCTGTGTATACCCAGGGTCGGTAGGGATATGAACACTAGCTGGGTATTTTAATTTGGATGCACTATGTGTAAACGTTTCCTGGCCTTTAATCAAGTATTGAAAATTCAATGCTGCTACCATGCTTAGCCGGAAGAAGGCCATGTCATTGATATGCAATTTAAGTGCAACAGGAACGCTGATGTAACTCATGTTTACACTGCGCGTGCCTACATCACCTCCGGAGGTATTTTTGATTATAAATTTTTGCCCGATTTGTACGAACTGGGGTGTAATGACAAAACCGTGCCCGACACGATCATACCCATAATTGAAGCCAATGGGAGTCGCTCTCAATGTAAATCTTCCGTAAAAGCGCGGGTCTTTCTTCAATCCCTGATCGATGGTGAAGGGGATATTCAGACCTCCGAAAATCCCAAACGACTCAACGTCCTGAGAAAAAGCCAGTTGGGTGATAAGTAAAAGCAGGATGATAAACCGAACCTTCATCCGTTTCAAATCAGCAGTTTGTTAAAAGTCTTCAAGTCCACATTAAAAAATGCTTTACCATTTTGGCTGAATTACAAAACTAACAGAAAAACTGAGAAAATCTCCGTCATAGGCCAAGTGTTCGCAACTCCCGGCAGGGGATATTTTTATTAATTTTGTTCTTTTTTTAACAGCGCCATAACGTTACATCCTTTGGCAGGATGAAGTAATCACAAGCGAAATGAATAATTCAGTTGGCAGGTACCTGCAGGGGCTAAGATGGAGAGGAAATACATATGTAGTGGTTGCGTTGCAATTTCTGCTCATGATGGCTTTGTTTACGCTTTGCCGCGTTGGATTTTACCTGTACAACATCAGTTTCTTTCCCGATATGACTTTGGCACGCTTTGCGCGGATCGCCTGGGGTGGACTTCGCTTTGATCTGGCCGGCCTGTTGTACATCAACTGTCTTTTTATTTTCCTGTCTATTTTACCTTTTACATTCCGTTTCAATAAGAGCTATCAATCGGTATTAAAATATATTTTCCTCATCACCAACGGGCTTGCGCTGGCGACCAACGTTGCTGACTTTGTTTATTACCGTTTCACTTTACGCAGAACGACAATCAGTGTACTGAAGCAGTTTGAAAATGAAAAGAACGGAGTGGGTTTGATCTTTAATTTCCTGATCGATTACTGGTACGCCGTGCTTTTCTGGATCGTATTAATGGTCGTGCTGGTTAAAGCTTTCAATTTGATTAAAGCCGAAGGCCCGCAACTCAAAAATAAAATTGTTTTTTACATCTCAGGTATATTAATTCTTCCTGTTCTTATCTATCTGTTTATAGGAGGAGTGAGGGGCGGCTTTGCCCACAGTACACGCCCGATCACGATCAGCAATGCAGCGGAATATGCGGCAACACCGAAAGACATTAACCTGGTTTTAAATACTCCTTTTGCCTTCATGCGAACAGCAAGGGCAAATGTAATCGAGAAGGTAAACTACTTTCCTTCCGATGAAGAGTTGAGTAAAGTGTATACGCCACTGCATGTTTCAAAAGACTCCATTCCATTCAAACCCAATAATGTAGTTGTTATTATTCTCGAAAGCTTTTCGAAAGAATTTCTTGGCTTCTATAACAGGGATCTGGACAATGGAACGTATAAAGGGTATTCTCCTTTTCTCGATTCATTGCTTGGGCACAGTCGTTCGTATCAGTATTCTTTTGCCAATGGGAGGAAGTCAATCGATGCGATGCCTTCGGTCATTTGCAGTATTCCATCTATTGAAGTGCCCTATGTGCTTTCGCATTATTCCGGAAACAAAGTAAACAGTATGGCCAGCCTGTTAAAGAAGAAAGGCTATTATACTGCGTTCTTTCATGGTGCCCCTAATGGCTCAATGGGTTTTCAGGCCTTCGCCAACTTGTGTGGGTTCGATGACTATTATGGAAAGGATGAATATAATAACAATGACGACTACGATGGTATCTGGGGAATCTGGGATGAAAAATTCCTGCAGTTTCATGCGCAGAAATTAAATACGTTCAAAGAACCCTTCTACACTACGTTGTTCAGCGTATCCTCACACCATCCTTATAATTTACCTAAAGAATACGAAGCTAAATTCAAAGGTGGTTCGATGGAAGTGTATCGCACCATTCAATACACCGATTATGCATTGAAGGAATTTTTCGAGACGGCAAAGAAGATGCCCTGGTTTAAGAATACTTTATTTGTCTTTACTGCCGATCATGCTTCGGCACAGATCAATTATCCGGAGTACAATACCGCATGGGGTTATTTTTCTATTCCTGTTTTCTTTTATCAGCCTGGTGAGAACTGGAAAGATCATTCACCGGACATTATTCAACAGATCGATATCATGCCTACGATATTGAGCTACCTGCATTACGATGAACCGTATATTGCGTATGGCAGAAATGTGTTTGATCCTTCCACCAACGCCTTTGCATTTAATTACCTGGATAACACCTACCAGACGTTTATGGGAGATTATCTTTTACAGTTTGATGGTAAGAAGCCAATTGGACTATATGATTTCCGTTCGGATAAACTGCTTCAGAAAAATTTAGTAAACGAAAAGCCAGACGTTGTTCTCCCTATGGAGAATCAATTGAAAGCGTTCATTCAGCAATACAATAACCGTATGGTTGATGATAATCTTACTACAGAAGGCCCATTGTCGCCTGCTGCACGCAAACCGTAAGCAGATAAAAAACAGGGTGCTCTTTACGTAGAGTAGTGTAGTAAAGGTTGCGCTATAACGCTAATTACTTTTTTATTTTTTAGAGTAGGGGTGAGCTATTACCTGATTGTCTTTGCATCAGAACAAATACTCACTCAATGAAAGCTCAGAAATTCCTTTTGATTGCCGCGATCTTTCTTTTTATCGCTATGCTGCTCACGTCTTGTTTTAACAATGAAGAAGATCCCGGCCCGCTGCAAGCCGATGAACGAGATTTTTCCATACTCGGTTTTGAACGACTTGAAATGGGTGAGGGTCTTCATGTGACCGTACTACAAGGTGCTGCTTACTCCGTTCATGTTCGTGGTGACAGAAGAAACATCAATGACCTGGATGTGCGCAAAACAGGAGCTACATTAAAGGTAACTTTTCATGATTTTGGTAATCGCGATCACACAACCTATGTAACGATCACCATGCCTGAACTCATCGGTGTCAATTTCTCCGGAGCTTCTAACTCCACAATCAGAGGCTTCAAAGAGGCAAGCAGTTTTGATCTTACCTTATCAGGAGCATCGGTATCGCAACTGGACATGGAAGCAGTGCGAACTGATTTTAATTTGTCAGGTGCATCGCGGCTTACGGTATCTGGTAGGGCAGATAAGATGGTCGCAAAAGTTTCCGGTGCTTCGGAGATTCATACTTATAATCTGAATACGATGAATGCAGATGTGGACGCATCGGGAGCAAGTAAAATAAAAGTATTTGCGTCAGCTACATTGAATGCGGTGGCGAATGGCGCGAGCGAGATTTATTATCGCGGAAACGCTACCGTAAATGCATCGGCCAGCGGAGCCAGTAAAATAAAAGCAGATTAGCAGGGATTCTTTAGTTGGTAGTATTGAATGTTTACTATCCAATGAGTCCAAGTTATAAAGTACCCTTGTTAAATATAAGGTTGTGCCATGCCAGATTGAACTAGCAGGCCGCGGATTTCACCTCTGTTTTTATTACGATCGCTGGCGATCATAATAAAAACAGAGGTTTCCCAAATCACAGCCATTAAAAACGCTGGGCGTTTTTAATGGCTGTGATTTTCTTTTTGCGCGACTACGCCCTTTCTATGAAATGCTATCTGTACAGCGCGCAAGGAAGGATAAACTTTATAAAGCAGCTGGGGTATCACTTCCCTCTATTGACAATGACAGTTATGGCAACATACTCAATCAGCACGAACATCTGCAAACTAAATAGTGTGTGAATTGATGTTTTGTCAATTGCTCATTTGTCAACGGCTAATTGACTATCTACCTCAGTACCAAAAGACTAAACCCTAAGCCAGGTTATGATACACTACCTGTACGTCTTCGTCTTCTTCCAGGGCGGTTACGCATTCCATCACTTCATCCTGTTCTGCTTCGCTTAGTTCTTTGGTAGTGGTAGCGATGAATTGCAGTTCAGAGCTTTTTGGTTCGAGGTTCTTCGACTCCAGGAATTTTTGCATGTGACCAAATTCAGTGAACTTGGTATAGATGATAATCTCTTCTTCGTCTTTTTGAATTTCTTCTGCACCGCCATCAATCAGATCCAGTTCCAACTCATCCAGATTAAGCTTGGCCGGATCAAATTTGAAAACACCTTTACGCTCAAACATAAAACCTACCGAGCCTGAGTTGCCCATGCTGCCACCGTTCTTTGAAAAACGAAGACGTATGTTGGCTACAGTGCGTGTAGGATTGTCGGTCGCACATTCTACCAATATCGGAATGCCATGAGGTGCATATCCTTCATAGATGACTTCCTGGAAATCTTTTTCTTCTTTTGATGAAGCGCGCTTGATTGCATTATCCACCCTGTCCTTAGGCATGTTGATACCTTTGGCATTTTGTATCGCCATACGAAGGCGTGGATTATTATCGGGATTAGGGCCGCCCAGCTTTACAGCTATCGCGATGTCTTTACCAATGCGGGTGAATCCCTTCGCCATACGGTCGAAGCGGGCGAACATCTTATGCTTTCTCTTTTCAAATACGCGTCCCATAGCAATTTCAAATTTGGGTCGTAAAAATAGGAAAAGTGTTGAAAGTATGGCAAGCCTGTTTATGACCGATTCCGGACGAGGACGTTCGGTTCCATAACGTTTCAAAGAATGTGAATTATATAATGTGCAGTTTGTCAGTGATTTAGTAATGGCACTCCGCTTGCAAATGTGTACATTATGATATGAAGTAATTCAAAGATCTTAACCCCAAAAACCAAACCTATGTTTTTAAATCATCTAAAGGTAGCCGTTCGGAATATTCTGAAGCAGAAGGGATACAATAGTTTAAATGTGATAGGTCTTTCCATTGGCATTGCTGCCGGATTAGTCATTGCCCTTCACATTCGCGAAGAACTCAGTTACGAGAAGACCTTCGCTGGTTATGAAAATATTTATCGTGTTCATCGTGAAGGCTGGGCGAAGAGCAGTCCGGTATTAGCAGGTGAGATCAAAGAATTTATGCCGGAGATCGAAGCCATTGGTCGTTTCGCTTCACATGGCACCCGCGTGGTAGATACAGACAATAATAATCCGGGCGAGGTAACGGGGTACTATGCCGACTCCACTATTCTTAAAATATTTGGGTTTAAAGTAACAGAAGGTGATCCGCATCCACTCGCTGCTGCCAGTACAGCCGTGATCACACGCAGTATGGCCAATCGTTATTTCAAAGATCAGAACCCGGTTGGAAAGACATTAAAGTTTGATAACCGTACACAATTTCCCATTGCAGCAGTCATTGAAGACTTACCTCTCAACTCGCACCTGAAGTTCGATTATCTTATATCGATGTCCACTTTTTATAAAGAAGTGGAGCCCGAATGGATAACCAGTCGTGGTTGGATGGTGATGTACACCTATGCTAAACTAAAGCAAGGTGTATATCCGCATGTGATGGAGCGCATGCCTGAATTCATTCGCAAGTATTATAAGGGACATCCTGAAATAGATAAGATGATAGAATCAAAAGCATGGCAGCTCATGGCTTTGAAAGATGTTCACCTTCATTCCAACCTGGAGAATGAAATGCAGCCCAATAGCAGTATAGTGTATGTCTATGTTTTTATAGCGGTCGAGCTGTTAATTCTCATTATCGCAAGCGCTAACTTCATGAGTCTTTTCACTACGCAGGCAATCAGGCGCGCGAAGGAAGTAGGCATGCGCAAGATCATGGGTGCGAAGCCCCGGCAATTGATGTCGCAATTTCTTATTGAAGTAGTATTGTTGACGGTAGCTTCAGTTTTTATAGCGGTGATCCTTTATCAGATCGCATTGCCGTTCTATAATAACCTTTCAGGCAAGACGCTGGGCTTATGGCAGATTTTTGAAAGCGATAATCTTCTTATTCTCAGTGCCATTCTGCTTGGTGTGATTTTTATATCCGGACTATATCCGGCTTTCTTCATTGCCAGTTTTAAGGCAGGTTCATTCATGAAGGACAGTCGTATTCCAGGATCAGCTTCGCATAAGGTGCGCAGTGGCTTGGTGGTTTTTCAATTTGTTGTATCGGTTTCACTCATTGCGGCAGCCATCTTCGTGCAGCAGCAAATGAATTTGATAAAGAACAAAGACCTGGGTTTTGATAAAGATCAGGTGGTGAATATAAAATTATACGGCTATCTCTGGTATCGCGCATTCAGTGAGACCGAAGTTTTTAAAAATGAATTTCTGAAGAATCCGGATATACTTGCTGTTAGTCGCATAGGCAATATGATTGGCGACCGTTTGAGCATAGAAAATGTAGTGCCTCAGGGTAAAGATGGAGAGAAAGACAACATTCCCGGTACCCGTGTGCTGCGCATAGATGAAGATTACATTGATGTGATGGGCATCGAATTAGTGAACGGAAGAAATTTCTCCCTCGCATTTAATGATTCCACTTCTTTCATCGTCAATGAAAGTGCGGCAAAGGTATTTGGAATAAGCTCATCGGGCGATGTCATAATCGAAAACCAATCGCAGAGTAGAAAGGGCAAGGTAGTGGGTGTGGTGAAAGATTTTCATTTTGCTTCCCTTCATGATCAGATCGAACCATTGGTGATGGAATTTGAACCGCGGGCTGGTAATTTCCTTTCGGTGAAGATAAGAGCAGGTAAAACGAAAGCAGCACTGGCCTACATTAAGACAACCATTGATAAGCTCGCACCTAACAGTTTGTTCGCTTACGATTTTTTAGATGATCGTTTGAATGCGCTTTACAAGTCGGAAGACAACATGGGTAAGGTGTTTCAGTTCTTCTCAGTATTAGCCATTGTGATTGCCTGCCTGGGACTGCTTGGTCTTTCTGCTTACACCATAGAGAGCCGTACCAAAGAAATCGGTATCCGCAAAGTAATGGGCGCCACCGTATCCGGTATTGTTACGCTCGTCTCTTCCGGGTTTTTCAAACTCATTGCAGCTGGATTTTTAATCGCGGTGCCACTCACCTGGTATGGCATGAATAAATGGCTGGCCAACTTTGCCTACAAGATTGAATTGCAATGGTGGGTATTTGCCGCAACCGGCGTGGTAGTAATCATCATTGCCGGTGTTGCCGTTGGTTTTCATACGGTGAAGGCAGCAATCGCTAACCCGGTAAAATCATTGCGCTACGAGTAATAGCATAACCGTTCAAATAAAGATAATACCTGCTCATGCTTTTCAATTATTTCAAAATCGCTTTTCGCACGTTACTCAAGTTCAAAGGGTATGCCGCCATCAATCTGTTAGGACTTGCATTGGGGCTTGCTACAGGTATATTGATCATGATCTATGTGCTGGACGAAACATCGTTTGACCGGTTTCATGAAAAGAGAGATCGCCTTTATCGTGTAAATACCGTGTTTGCTTCTTCTAAGGATGAGAAAGGAAATGCGAATGAAACCAATGGCTGGCCTGTAGGTAAAGTGTTGGAGAAAGATTTTCCTGAAATAGAAGCGGTGCTTTACACGCGCAGTGCTTCGTTCCTTTCCATCAATGATGACGATAAAAGAGTGCAGCAGAAAATGCATTTTGTGTCACCGGAGTTTTTCAGCATGTTCTCTTTTCCGTTACTAAAAGGCAATGCACAAAAAGCACTGAACGATCCTTATTCGGTGGTGATCTCGCAGGACATGGAGAAGAAATTCTTTGCCGGTGGTGATGCACTCAATAAGACATTGATCATGAGTGATTCATTAAACTTTGTAGTAACAGGTGTGATGGCTAACATCCCTTCCAACTCACACATTCAATCCGATATGTTTATCTCCTTTTCAACGTATCAGCAGCTGGAGCCTGGTTTTAGTTTTGATGAAGGGTGGGGCAACATCAATATGCGCAATTATGTATTGCTCAAAGCAGGAACCTGTTATGCTGCCTTCGCTGCCAAAGCAAAAAATATTTATATGGACAGGGCAGGAGAGATGATGAAGAACTGGGGTGCATCTGCGTATGTTACTTTCGAACCATTAAATGATATTTATCTGACTTCGAAGAGTGGCAATGGCATGGGACCTTTGGGAAGCATCGACCGCCTGTATTTGTTATCCGGTATTGCGGCCTTCGTTATTCTGCTGGGTTGTATCAACTTTATTAATCTTGCCACTGCACGCTCGGTATATCGTGCCAAAGAAGTAGGCCTGCGTAAAGTAGTGGGTTCTACGCGACGGGGATTGATCGCACAGTTTTTGAGTGAATCGTTTTTGCTTACCGTACTGGCTTTATTTATTGCGTTGATATTGATTGGTGGTTTGTTGCCGGTAGTAAATCAATTGCTTGGAAAGCAGTACCAGATTAATTCGCTCGCGAATGTTTCTATTTTATCAGGTACTTTGTTGCTGGTGGTAATGGTGTCTTTGCTTGCCGGCTACTATCCGGCATTGATTATGTCGGCATTGCGACCAGTGCAGGTGCTGAAAGGTAAAATGCAAACCAGCACACGCGGTATTCAGCTGAGGAGAACACTGGTTGTATTCCAGTTTGTGATCTCAGTGGGGTTAGTGATGGGCACATTGGTGGTGATGGATCAGCTGAACTACATGCAAAAGCAGGAACTTGGTTTTAATAAAGAAGAGATTGTTGTGATCAACGCTGCACGCGCCCGTTCAGCAAATCCATTAGGTTTTGAAACGTTCAAAAATCAATTGAAGGAACTGGCAATGGTAGATGAAGTAACACATACCAACGCGCTTCCTGGTCATGGGGGATGGATGGGACAAGTGGCTTATCCGGAAGGTAAATCGGGTGACGCTGCGGTAAGTGTGGAGTACATGGCGATTGATGATCATTACATTGCTACTCTTGGTTTGGAACTTGTTGCCGGCCGTGGTTTTGATAAAGCACACGAAGCAGAATTGAAAGAAGGTCTTGTCTTAAATGAAACCGCAGTGGCACGCTTTGGCTGGTCATCACCACAGGAAGCAATTGGCAAAAGAATTACTTCACCCTCCGGTTCGCCCGAAGGAGAAGTGATTGGTGTAGTAAAAGATTATCACCAGTTTGGATTGCAACAAAAGATCGGACCCATGGCAATGGACTATGCTCCCGAAAATAGTTATCTCTATGCCGTTCGTTACAAAGCATCTCATACACAACAGCTGATCGGTGAGCTTGATCAACTGTGGAAGAAAGCTTTCCCCGGTTACGACTTCAGCTATTTCTTCCTCGATCAGGATTTCGAGAAACAATATCAATCAGAGCAACGGCTGGCCAGTGTTTTCGGAGGCTTCGCGGTGATCACTATACTGATTGCCATCATCGGATTGGTAGGCCTGGTTTCTTTTATGGTAGTAGCTAAAACAAAAGAGATCGGAGTGCGCAAAGTATTGGGTGCCGATGTATGGAGTATTACGCGACTGTTATCCAAAGAGTTTGTGGTGCTGGTGATTATTGCCAATGTGCTTGCCTTCCCGCTGGCCTGGTATTTTTCCAATCAGTGGCTGCAACGTTTTGCTTACCGTGGCGATCTCAACTTTATGCTTTTCGCCTGGACCATGCTGATTGCCTTAACGATTACTTTGCTTGCAGTAGGTTATCAGACTATTCGTGCTGCCACTGCTGATCCCGTAAATTCATTACGATACGAATAGACGTTACTTCATCATTTCTCTATCAGGTTTCTGTGAGTTATATCGATGATAAAACATGCTGGTGGTGATCTCTTACCTACAGTCATGAATTATACCTATTCGTTCAAATGCGATTTATCAATAGTCCGCGGGAATCTTAATGCCACGCCAGATTAAATGAGCAGGCCGCGGGTTTCCTCTTCTGTTTTTATCATGATCGCCAGCGATCATGATAAAAACAGAAGCTCTTAAAATCAAGTCCATCAAAAACGCCCAGCGTTTTTGATGGACTTGATTTTCTTCATGCGCGACTGCGCTCTTTCTATGAAATGCTATCTGTACAGCGCGCAAGGAAGGATGAACTTTACAAAGTAGCTGTGCCATCACTTCTGTTTGTTGATAACGGCATTTATGGGATTATTGCTATCCGTTCAAATACAATTTATCGATTATCCGCGGGAGTTAACGCCACGCCAGATTAAATGAGCAGGCCGCGGATTTCCAACTTTGATTTTATCATAATCGCTGGCGATCATGATAAAATCAAAGGCTCTTTCTTTATGCGCGACTGCGCTCATTCTATGAAATGCTATCAGTACAGCGCGCAAAGGAGGAAGAACTTTATTAAAGCAGCCGGGGGGCATCACCTCTTTCTATTGCTAATAAAAATAATGAGATTAATACTTATTCCGCAAAAGCGCAGTCGCCACATTTAATTTGCGTTTTTCTTAAATTCAAGGCATCTTTTGGGTTGCTAACCAGGTGGCTGTCTGTGAAATTGCGTTTTTTTCTCTATTTGACCCTATCAATAGCTCTTCCGGGCTATACGCAGCTACGCACAATCGATTACTACGATAAAATGGAGTCCGCCAGAAATGCGGATGAGTTCAATGCCGTCATTCACCGCCTTGAAAAATTATCGCGTGCCGACAGTATTGAATTAACAGACCATGATTTTAAAAAGGTCATCGAGATAGCTGAAAAAAAGCCGTACACGAATACCATCCTTCCTGATGTGTACCGCTGGGTAGGCTTGCGCTATGCGAATGGAAGGATGGATGAAGCCATCATCTACTTCCTGGAAAGCACCACGTTATATGAGAAGCAAAAGAAGCGACTGGCAGAAGCACTCAGCTGTTTTGAGATCGGTTTGATTCACCACAAAGCGAAAAATTTTGACCAGGCAAAAGAGTTTTATAACAAGGCACTTCATCTCGCCAAGGATTCATTGGATCATCGTGCTGTCATCAACTGCTATAATGGAATTGGGTTGATCAACAGGGAAAATGGGAACTATCCGGAAGCGATAACTGAATTCAGAAAAGCGCGGCAGGTAGCGATCAATAGTAAAGACGTTTCATGGATAGGTATACTGGAAGGAAATATTGGCAGCGTGCATTTGCTCACGGGCGCATACGACAGCAGTTTGTATTACTACAAGAAGAACCTGATGTACATCCGCAAGACGCGTGAGGTGGAAAATGAAATAGAGACGTATGTGAACATTGGCAAAGTCTATATCAGGAAGAAGGAGTATAAAAAAGCCCTGACCTATCTCGACAGTAGTCTCTATATCATCGATAAAAAGAAAATCAAGTTCACTCCGTTGTTCAATCCGCTGGATGATATCAACGAGTCGTTTGCCTGGGTCTATGCGGGTATGGGTGATTATCAGAAAGCATTTACCTACTACAACGAGTTTCATCACCTGCAGGAACAAGAGCAGCAACTGTTAAAAGGACAGAGCTTGTCTCAGCTTCAGTCTACCTACAACTTTAAGCAAAAGCAGAGCGAGCTGGATTTGCTTCAGCAGATCAATGAAGCCAACACGACAATCATTTCGCAACAGCGCTATGGTCAGGTGGCGTTGCTGGGAGTGATCCTGCTATTGGGAGGCATCTCTTTCCTGGTTTACAGAACCAGTCAGCAGCGCAAGAAGCTCAATGAAGAACTGGGTGTAGCCAACCTTGAACTGGAGCGGATGAATCATACCAAAGACAAACTGTTTTCTGTAGTCAGTCATGATTTGCGCGGACCGCTGTTGAACCTGCACGCCATTCTGCAGATGCGCAGTGCCGGTCATATTAAGCAGGAAGAGTTTGATGTGTTTTCAGAGAAGATCAATCAGCAGTTGGTGGCCTCTAATCACACACTCGATAATCTTTTGCAATGGGCACGTGCACAGCTCAGCGATGTGAAAGTGAGAAGAGAGATGATTCTGATCAGTAAGAAAATTGATAAAGTGCTGCTGGAATTCGCAGAGGAAGCAAGACGAAAAAATATCACTTTTAATAACTCGGTATCGATAGGTGTGACGGCGTTGGTAGATCGCCATCAGCTACAGATTATTTTACGAAACCTGATTGGCAACGCGCTGAAGTTTAGCCTGGATAATGGAACCATCACCATCTCTGGTGTGCGCTCCGATTCGTTTTTAGAGATCACCGTGGAAGACAACGGCGTGGGCATGAGCGATGAAGACAAATCAAAACTATTCCAGCCGGGCCAGCAGTTTTCGCGTGAAGGCACGCACCAGGAGAAAGGCACCGGCATCGGGCTGGTGATCACCCGTGAGATGATACTGGCCAATGGCGGCAATATCCGCGTGGAAAGCGAAAAAGGAAAAGGCAGTAAATTCATTTTCACCCTTCCTGTAAAGTAGTTCACAACACGATTCCATCACTTCACACTATTTAATACCTGGTTCCTGTAACCATTCGCTGTAAGCGGAGTACTGTTAGTTTACAAACCTGCTGAACGTATGTTTAAAAACTACATCACCTCTGTGTGGCGCTATGTGTCGCGCAACAAAGCCTTTACCATCATCAACGTATCGGGTCTCGCTATTGGAATGATGGCGTGTATGCTCATCGCCCAATATGTGTTGCACGAATTCAGTTACGATAAATTTCACGCCCATGGCGATCAGATTTTCCGCCTTCAGCTCGATCGCTATAACAAAGGCGAGATTACCACGCGCTGGGCTTCCGGTGCAGCCGGTATTGGCCCTGATATAAAAGCGAATTTCCCTGAAGTGAAGCGCTATGTACGCATGACTACACGCACTTCGGTGTTTTCTTATGGCGATGTGTTCTTTAAAGAAGATGCCACGTGTTTTGCTACCGAAGATTTCTTTCGTGTGTTTTCTTTCCGCCTCATCAAAGGGGTGGATTCGCTGGTGCTGAAAGACCCTTTCAAAATTGTGATCTCCGAAACCTTTGCTAAGAAATATTTTGGTAGCGAAGACCCCATCGGGAAAGTATTGAAGAACAATGGTAAGACAGAGTATGAAGTCACGGGAGTGTATGAAGACTTGCCTGCCACCTCGCACATGAAAGCAGATGTGATCATGTCGTTTGCGAGCCTGCATAAACTATGGAATGATCCGATCACTTCCTGGAACTGGGACGGCTTTTATACCTACATTTTGCTGGATGAGAAAGCCGATGCTGCCGCGCTGGAAGCCAAGCTGCCTGCCTTTGTGCAAAAGAAAATGGGCGAGGAGATGAAAGCCGATAATGCCGACATGGTCTTTCACCTGCAGCCCATCAGTGCCATTCATCTCGACTCTGATTTCATCGGGGAGTTTAAACCGAATGGTGATCGCCAGTCTACCTATTTCCTGTTGATTGTAGCCATCCTCATTCTCGCTATTGCATGGATCAATTACATCAACTTATCTACCGCCAAATCGATAGAGCGTGCACGCGAAGTAGGTGTGCGCAAGGTGATGGGTGGATTCAGGGCACAATTGGTGCAGCAGTTTTTGTTTGAGTCGCTGCTGTTGAATTGTATTGCCGTAGCCATAGCAGTGGCGTTGGTTGTTGTGCTTACGCCTTCCTTTGGTGCGCTTACTAATCGTGAACTGGGTTACCTGCTGTTCAAACAAAAAATGTTTTGGGTGTGGATGGGTGCGTTGATCTTTGGTGGTGCTTTGTTATCCGGACTGTATCCTGCCTTTGTTTTATCGGGCTACAAGCCGGTGGAAGTATTGAAGGGAAGATTTAAAAACTCCAGTCGTGGTATCTATTTCCGTAAGGGAATGGTGGTGGTACAGTTTGCTGCTTCGGTCACATTGATTGTGGGTACGTTTATCGTGTACCGGCAGATACAGTTTATGCGAAATCAAAAGTTAGGTGTGAATATCGAGCAGACCCTGGTATTGAATGCACCCAATGTGGTAGACTCTACCTACCAGCAAAAGTACCAGACCTTCAAGCAACTGGTGAAACAACATTCGGAGGTGGAAGCAGTAACCGCTTCTACAGCTGTGCCGGGTCGTCCTTCGGGGTGGAATGCCGGTGGTATACGAAGACTGAGTCAGCGTGAAGACGAAGCCAATCAATACCGCGTGATCATGACCGATGGTGATTTTATAAAATCATTCGGCATCGATGTGCTGGCCGGAAGAAGTTTCTCTGATGAGGTAGTGCATGAATATAAAAACGTGATGCTCAACGAAGCAGCAGTGAAGCTGATGGGCTTTCAGAAAATAGAAGACGCGATTGACGATCATATTTTTTTCTGGGGCGATACGTTTCGCATTGTAGGTGTAATGAAAAACTATCGCCAGGAGTCACTGAAGAAAGCCTATGATCCGCTTGTATTCCGTTACAACGAAGCACCCAATGGATTTTACTCCATTAAAATCAAAAGCGCGGATACCAAACAATCGCTTTCGCGCTTCGAAGAACAATGGAAAGCAATATTCCCGGGCAACCCGTTCATTCATTTCTTTCTTGACGATTACTACAACCAGCAGTACCAGGCCGATCAGCAGTTTGGAAAAGTATTCGGAATCTTCTCCGGCTTGGCCATCTTCATTGCCTGCCTGGGGTTATTCGGATTGTCTTCGCTCACTGCTATACAGCGCACCAAAGAAATAGGCGTGCGTAAAGTAATGGGTGCATCCATTCCCGGCATACTCACACTCATAGGTAAAGACTACCTTGTACTGATGGGTATTGCCATAGTGTGTGCGGTGCCGCTGTCCTGGTGGGTGATGAATGCCTGGCTGCAGGATTTCTCCGGCCGCATTGCACTGGCATGGTGGCTCTTTGCTTTGCCCAGCCTGGTGGTGATCGCCATCGCGCTGCTCACGGTAAGTGTGCACACGCTGAAAGCAGCGCGCATCAATCCCGCCCGCTCGCTTCGCTATGAGTAAAGGAGCAGTGAAACTGTAGAAGAATACCTACAAAGCCAATGCGTTACGCATTGGCTTTTATTTTTCAATAAAGTCAGTGACACCAGAAATCACTACGTTATGAAAAATCTCGACTCATTCTTAGGCATACTCTTTATCATAGGCATCATCATCGGGTGCCAGGTAGTAGGGGAGATGCTCGGTGAAGGCCTGTTCACCGGCTTGTTCTTTATCGCTATGGCCATTGTGGTCATTGCCACGCTATACAGGCAGATGACTACTAAAAGCAAGGATTAGCTAAGAGCAACCAGTTGATGTTTATTGCTTTGTGACGCCGTTATTGAATAATGTGCTTCGTAATCTGCTCGCTTGAGTGCGCTATTGAGAATATGTACTTCGTTGCGCGGGAAGTAAATGCATCTCCCAGAATAAGCCTGTAGGCCGCCCTAAAGAAATCCATTATGAGTTCAAGCGCCCAGCGCTTGAACTCATAATGGATTTTTAAATATGTTCCTTCTGAAAGATCGTCAGCGATCTTTCAGAAGGAACATATCCCATCCGCGGCCTACATATTACATCGGGCGATGAGTTGTTCCATACGCGGAACGGAGTTAGGTATTGCATGGATGTGGTGATCGATACACGGCTGTTGCAATAAATGCTTTCGATTTGTATCAGTCATCAATTAGAATCAGTTGACAGGGTAATTTGTTCGCGTGAGTGCGCTACTGAGAATATGTACCTCGTTGCGCGGGGAGTAAATGTGTGACACAGATTAAGCCCGTAGTCCGCGCTTAAGAAATCCATTATCAGTTCAAGCGCCAGCGCTTGAACTGATAATGGATTTCTTAATATGTTCCTTCTGAAAAGATCGCTGGCGATCTTTCAGAAGGAACATATTCTATCCGCGGCCTGCACATTATATCTGACGATGAGTTGTTCCTTCCGAGGAACGGAGTTAGCCACTGCATAGATTTGGTGATTGATACCTGTTTCAAACAGCGCACAATGAAAGATGAACTTCATAAAGTAGCTGAGGTCATCACTTAGCTCTAAGGCAAATGACAATTTTGAATTAAAAAAAACAGCTACTTCTCAGGCAATGCCATTCTCTATGGCATACTTTACCAGGCCGGCAGTATTTTTCACGTTCAGTTTTTCGAGCAGGTTTCTGCGGTGGGTGTCTACCGTGCGGATGCTGATGAAAAGTTTTTCTGCTATTTCGCCGTTCGAGAGTTCGCGGGCGATCAATTGCAGCACTTCTATTTCCCTGTCTGACAGGGGAATCTGGTTTTTGCCTGCCTTAAAGGAAGGCGCTTCCTTTTGTTTGGTGATGGCGTGCAGCAGCGTAGCCGACACTTTCTGACTGAAATAACTGTCGCCATGATATACGGTATGGATCGCGCCAAGCAGTTCTTCGCGCCCGGCATCTTTCAGTAAATAGCCGCTGGCGCCCGCTTCCAGCATGGGTATGATGTAGTTCTGTTCTTCGTGCATGGTGAGGCCAAGTACCTGTGCAGCAGGGTATAGCTCCTTCACCTGGCGGGTGGTTTCTATGCCGTTGGTGTCGCCCATGTCAATGTCCATGAGTATCACATCAGTGGGTGTGCTTTTAAGCAAAGCGAGCAGGTTGACTCCATTTTCGGCTTCACCGGCTACCTCGATGTCCTTTTCCCGTTCCAGTAGTCCACGCAGCCCTACGCGAATAATCTTGTGGTCATCGGCTATAATAACGCGGATCTTCTTCATGTGCAGTTTGGAGCCCCAAAATTAAGCTGGATAAAATGAAATAAAAATTCGCATTTGCCTGTGACCTGCTCCCCATTGCCCGCTCTTAATGGCTCAGGTAGTTTAAGTATTACCTTGGGGTTAGGTTGAAAAAGGGCAGTCCGGTCGGGATTGCCCTTCCTATTTTTAAGCCGTTTAATTTGGCTAAATCAGGCCTATTTTGCTTATAACCACATTAAAAGGATTTGCTGGCATAAAGGTTTACATTGGGTAGATGGCAAACCCCAAGACCAGCGGGTGATGGTCTTCACCCTAACTTGTTCGGAAACAACGCAATGAAAACATCATTGGATACTATCCTTTAAACTATCTTCTTTTAATAAGAACCCAACTAAGTGAAAAGATTATTAGCAGTTCAATAATAAGGATTGGAAATACCGATCAATTACCATTGTCTTTCCATAAGTGATATAGCGTTTTGATAAAAATAAGATCTTACTGAAGATGTCATTTATCAAAAACCAAATACAAAGAGATAAAATAATGA
>NNBV01000086.1_pt1 | contig 19630 bp, 9 predicted proteins | sample 1173771 | NCBI WGS metagenome assembly NNBV01 (sample SAMN07173938, study PRJNA388173) | plant metagenome | isolation source: symbiotic tissue sample KVS11 | place: Norway: Troms, Kvaloya island | reverse complement strand
CTATCCCCAACTCTTGGCTCCGATTCTCCAAAAAACTCGCACTACTTTCTCGGTTAACGAAACCGTCTTCGCATTAGGAACAGTCACCTCCACTAGTTCTTCTAGTTCTTCCTCCAGCGTCTCCGATTCTCTCGATTTAGCTGCTATTCTTAAGGCTTCCCAAAGTATCTCAGGTGAAATCGAACTAGAAAAACTGCTCTCATCGTTGCTTGCGATCGTCATCGAAAATGCGGGGGCTGATAAATGCCTGCTAATTCTCTTGCGAGACGAACGCCTGCTGATCGAAGGGTCAATTATTGAGGGTTCCGAGCCGGTAGTGTTGCAGCGCCTTCTGGTTGAGGAGAGTCAAGATATTCCCCTAAAGCTGATTTACAAAGTGAAGAACAACAGACAGACTGCTGTGCTACTGGATGCGACGGCCGATCCGACTTTAGCCAATGACCCGTATATCATTCGTCAGCAGCCTCATAGTATCTTGTGTAGCCCGATTTTACATCAAGGGAAGTTGCGGGGCATTTTATATCTAGAAAATAATTTAGCAACGGGGGCGTTCACTAGCGATCGCGTCGAACTCCTGAATTTACTTTGCACTCAAGCCGCAATTTCTTTGGAAAATGCCCAACTCTATGAGCGATCGCAGAACTATGCCCAACAGCTAGAGGAGTCATTCGCCGAATCGCAGCAAAAATCAGAAGATTTGCAACAAGCATTGCAAGATTTACAACAAGCTCAATTACAAATGGTGCAAAGCGAGAAAATGTCTGCATTGGGTAACTTAGTTGCTGGCGTTGCTCACGAAATGAATAATCCTCTTGGGTTTATTGCTGCCAGTCTAAAACAAGCTAAACCAACGTTTACTGATATTATCGAACACTTAAAGCTTTATCAATCAAGTTTACCCAACAAAAAAGATGAAATCATTGACCACGCCGAATCAATCGACTTGGATTATAGTTTAGAAGATTTTCCCAAGATGATTGATTCTATGTCTATGGCGTGCGACAGGTTGAAAAATATCAGCACCAGTTTACGTACTTTCTCTCGTGCAGACCAAGATTACAAAGTGCCTTTCAATATCCACCAAGGCATTGATAGCACCATTCTTATTCTCAAACATCGTCTGAAAGCCAACGAACAACGCCCCGCAATTGAAGTTATCACCAACTACGGTAATTTACCTCAAGTAGAATGTTTCCCTGGTCAATTAAATCAGGTATTTATGAACTTGCTTGCAAATGCTATTGATGCCTTGGATGAATGTAATCATGGACGTAGTTTTGAAGAAATTAAAGCCAATCATAACTTCATTACAATTACAAGCTGGGTTGAAAATAATCTAGTTAAAATTGCCATTGCTGATAATGGTAAAGGGATGACTGAACAAGTAAAATCAAAAATATTTGACCATTTATTTACTACGAAAGCTGTTGGTAAAGGGACGGGGTTAGGGTTAGCGATCGCTCGTCAAATTGTCGAATCAACTCACGGCGGAAAATTGAGTTTTAACTCGGTTCTGGGTGAGGGTACAGAATTTATCATTGAAATTCCGGTATGATTTTTGGCAACTTTGATTTGCTCTCCACCAAAGGCTTTAGATCCCCGACTTCGTGAAGTCGGGGATCTTTTTTGGGAATACTAAATCTGGAAGTTTCACAGATTTAGCAACATGGTGAGCATCTTTATCAATATTCCCGGATATCGCATTAATGAAGAACTCTACAATGGTTCTAGAACGCTGGTTTATCGAGGATATCGAGAGACGGACTCAATACCAGTAGTAATTAAACTGCTAAAAAATCCTTATCCCAGTTTCAGCGAACTAGTGCAGTTTCGTAATCAGTACACCATTGCCAAAAATCTTAACTCACCTCTAATTATCCAAACCTATAGCCTGGAACCCTACCAAAAGGGCTATGCGTTGGTGATGGAAGACTTTGGGGGGATTTCTCTCAAGGATTGGGGAGTGAGGGGAAGGCTAGAATCTTTGATGGAGTTTTTGCAGATAGCGATCGCACTGTGCAATACCTTAGATATACTCTACCGCGATCGCATTATTCATAAAGATATCAAACCCGCCAATATCCTGATTAATCCAAAAACCAAACAAGTTAAATTAATTGACTTTAGTATTGCATCCCTACTACCACGGGAAACTCAAACTCTGATGAATTCCAATGTGTTGGAAGGAACACTTAGTTATATTTCTCCAGAACAAACAGGAAGAATGAATCGGGGGATTGATTATCGGACTGATTTATATTCGTTAGGTGTAACTTTTTACGAATTACTCACTGGAGAATTACCGTTTAAATCAAACGATCCAATGGAGTTGGTACATTGTCATTTAGCAAAACTTCCACCTCTTTTAGGGGACAGGGAAAAGATTCCCAAAGTTCTCTGTGATATCGTGATGAAATTGATGGCAAAAAATGCTGAAGACCGCTATCAGAGTGCATTAGGACTAAAATTTGATTTAGAAAATTGTTTATCTCAACTCCAAGAAACTGGTGAAATTAAGCGTTTCCCAATTGCTCAACAAGATGTGTGCGATCGCTTTATTATTCCCGATAAACTTTATGGAAGAGAAACCGAAGTATCAACCCTACTCCAAGCATTTGAAAGAGTTAGTCTTGGTGCAACAGAAATGATGCTGGTAGCTGGTTTTTCCGGTATTGGTAAAACCGTTGTAGTTAACGAAGTTCATAAACCAATCGTCAAACAACGTGGTTATTTTATCAAAGGAAAATATGACCAATTTCAACGAAATATTCCCTTTTCGGCATTTGTCCAAGCCTTCCGAGATTTAATCGGGCAATTATTAACAGAAAGCGATGCTCAAATCCAGCAATTTAAAACCAAGATTTTAGCGGCTGTAGGTGATAACGGACAAGTAATTATTGAAGTCATCCCCGAATTAGAAAGAATTATTGGCAAACAACCACCAGCGCCAGAATTATCAGGAACTGCGGCGCAGAATAGATTTAATTTATTATTCCAGAAATTTACCCAAGTCTTTACCAGTGAAGCACATCCATTAGTAATATTTTTAGATGATTTACAATGGGCTGATTCGGCATCACTGATGTTAATGCAGTTATTAATGGCTGATACCAAGCATCTTTTCTTAATTGGTGCTTATCGTGATAACGAAGTCAACCCAGCACATCCATTAATGTTGACTTTGAATGATATCCAAAAAACAGCAGCCACAATTAATACGATTACTTTAACACCTCTTAGTCAAGGGCAAGTGAATCAATTAGTTGCTGCTACACTTAAATGTACAGAAGATTTGGCATTACCTCTTTCTCTATTAGTATCTCAGAAAACTCAAGGTAATCCATTTTTCGCTATCCAGTTTCTCAAAGTATTACATCAAGATGGCTTAATCGAATTTAACTTTGAGTCAGGGTTTTGGCAATGTGACATTACTCAAATAAATCAGCAAGCGGTTACAGATGATGTTGTTAAGTTCATGGTGTTTCAGTTAAAAAGATTGCATCAATCAACTCAAAATGTGTTGCAGTTAGCAGCTTGCATTGGCAACCAATTTGATTTAACAACTTTGGCAATTGTTTCGGAATCATCAGAAATTGAAACGGCTGCTAGTTTGTGGAAAGCCTTACAAGAAGGGTTGATTTTAGCAATTAGTGATGTTTATAAATTTTATCAAGATTCATCATTAATTGATGGTCATTTATTATTAGAAAATAGCGGACTAAGGACAGTTTCTTATAGATTTTTACATGACAGAGTGCAACAAGCTGCTTATTCTCTAATTCCTGATAACCAAAAACAAGCAACTCATCTCAAAATTGGCCAATTACTTCTAGAAAATTCCTCTCAAATAGAACAAGAGGAAAAACTGTTTGATATTGTTGGGCATTTGAACTTAGGACAAGAGTTAATGACCCAATCAAACGAGCGAGAAGCCTTGGCTCAACTTAACTTGGTAGCAGGGGGTAAAGCCAAAAGTTCTACCGCTTATGCTGCGGCAAGAGTCTATTTACAGATTGGGATTGAGCTACTCACAGTCAACTGCTGGCAAGATCAATATAAATTGACCCTGAGTCTCTACGTTGCCGCCACCGAAGCCGCCTACTTGAATGCTGACTTTGATGGTATGGAACAGATGGCAGTACAGGTGTTGCAATCAGCCCAGACGATTTTAGACAAAGTTAAAATTTACGAAATTCAAATTGCTGCCCAGACGGCTCAAAGCAGACTATTAGAAGCGATCGCAGTAGGCAGAGATGCACTATTACAATTGGGGGTTGAGCTACCCATTGAGCCAAACAATGATGAGATTGGTAAAGCTTTACAAGCCCTTGCCAGTCAACTCGAAGGTAAACGAATTGAGGAACTGGCTGACCTACCACTGATGACTGATCCCCAAGCACAGGCAGCCATGCAACTGTTAGGAATGTTGTTTGCACCAGTTTTTCAGGGAATGCCGGGTTTATTGCCCCTAATTAGCTCCACAATGGTCAGTCTATCGCTTCAGTTTGGCAATCCGCCTGCCTCCACGGTGGGGTATGTGCTTCACGGAATGGTGCTATGTGCCTTTTTGGGAGAGGTAGAAGCGGGCTATGGCTTTGGGCAATTGGCATTGAATTTGCTCGATCGGTTCAATGTGCGGGAATTCCAATCGACAATTCTAATTTTGTTTGGCGGCTTTATTCAGCATCGCCAAGAAAGCTTTTTGGCAACAATACCGACGCTGAAAACTGGTTTTACGTCTGGTATGGAAACTGGCGATTTTTTACACGCTGGCTATAACGTATGCTGTTACAGCTATGCACGCTTTTGGGGTGGTACTGAATTAAACAATTTGGAATCAGATATAGCAAGTTACAACGCTGCTTTGACTCAGGCGAAGCAACATTCTGCCCAGACTTATGTAAGTATTATGCGGCAGACAGCACAGAACTTCAGGGAAAGCCAGATTCAGCCGGATTGTTTGAGCGGCACTATCTACGATGAAACGGTGATGATTCCCAAGCATCGCCAAGCTAATGAACTCACGGTGATGGCTGAAGTCTATATCTACAAACTGTTGCTTGCTTATTCTTTTGGTAATTATAAGGCTGCGATCGCCTACATTGACCAAGGCAAGAAGTATTTACTCGCAGTATCAGGATTGATTTTTATTCCGATTTCCCATTTTTATGCAGCCCTGACGCACCTGGCACTATTTTCTACGCAGTCAGAAATTGAGCTTTCCGAAATTCTCACCCAGATAGAAATCCATCAAACCACTCTGCACCAATGGGCGCAAAATGCTCCCATGAATTATTTGCATAAATGGCATTTAGTTGAGGCTGAAAAACAACGAGTGTTGGGCAATAAAGCAGAAGCACTTGAACATTACGATCGCGCCATCTCCCTTGCCAAAGTCAACGGCTACATCCAAGAAGAAGCACTTAGCAATGAATTAGTAGCCAAATTTTACCTCGATTGGGGTAAAGAAAAAGTCGCTCAAGCATATATGCAAGAAGCATACTACTGCTACGCTCACTGGGGCGCAAAAGCTAAAATAGAAGACCTAGAAAAACGCTATCCCCAACTACTCCAATTCATTCTGCAACAGCAACGAATCAACCTCAACCCCGTAGAAACTATTAGCTTCCGTGGCATTTCCTCATCTACTCGCACTTCTAGCACTGGCAGCAGCAGTATTTCCGATGTTCTGGATTTTACTTCTGTCCTCAAAGCCGCTCAAGCTATCTCCAGTTCTCTGGAATTAGATCAACTCATTACCAGCCTTACCCACATTATCCTAGAAAACTCCGGCGCGAAAAAATGTGTACTGCTACTTCCCCAAGATAATACTTGGCAAGTCCGAGCAATTACCTCTATTGCTCATGAGAAAATACAAACTATTAATGAATTACAATCACTCGATAATTGTCAAGATATTCCTGTAAATATTATCAATTACGTCAAAAATAGCAAGCAAACGGTCGTTATAGACAATTGCAAAACAGATATGATTGGGTTAATTGGGGAATATATGCACCAAACCCAACCCCAGAGTGTATTATGCACTACGATTCTTAATCAAGGGCGTTTATTAGGGATTCTTTATCTAGAAAATAAACTGACTCAAGGAGTATTTACTAGTGATCGCCTTTCTATTTTAAATTTCCTCTGCACTCAAGCCGCGATTTCTTTGGAAAATGCCCAATTATATAATCATCTCCAGGAACGAGAAAAGTTCTTAAGTAGTATTTACGAAGGTGTTGGCTGTGTTATCTTTGTGACTGATGTCCAGGATAATGGTAGGTTTGAGTACACAGGATGGAGCAAATCCTGCGAACTAGCGAGTGGTATACCTGCTTTGGAAGTGCTGGGTAAAACTCCGCAAGAATTAAATCCTCATGAAGGTGAAGTAGTATATCAAAAATATCTACATTGTTACCAAACTGGAATACCCATCACCTATGAAGAATGTCTAACATTTAATGACCAGAAAACTTGGTGGTTAACCACACTCAATCCATTAAAAGATGAGACGGGCAAAGTTTATCGGGTAGTTGGGACAACTATTAATATTAGCGATCGCAAACTTGCTGAGTCAGCCGTAACAGAAAAATCTCAAGCACTGAAAACAGTCTTAGAAGATTTACAACAAGCGCAATTACAAATTGTTCAGAGCGAAAAAATGTCTGCACTGGGTAATTTAGTTGCTGGGGTAGCCCATGAAATGAATAATCCTCTGGGCTTTATTTCTGCAAGTCTTAAACAAGCTAAACCGACTATTGGTGATGTTGTTGAACACTTAAAACTTTATCAAGAAAGCTTACCCAATCCGAATGGTAAAATTATTGACCATGCCGAAGAAATCGACTTGGATTATAGCTTAGAAGACTTACCAAAGGTGATTGATGCAATGGTTATGGCGTGCGATCGCCTGAAAAACATCAGCACTAGTTTAAGAACTTTTTCCCGTGCAGATAAAGATTATAAAGTGCCATTTAATATTTATGAAGGGATTGAAAGTACAATTTTAATTCTCAAACATCGACTCAAAGCAAATGAACAACGTCCAGCGATTCAAGTAATAACTGAATATGGCAATTTACCCCAAGTTGAATGTTTTCCTGGACAATTGAATCAGGTATTTATGAATATCCTTGCCAATGCCATTGATGCCTTAGATGAGTCGAATTCTGGGCGGAGCTTTTTAGATATTCAAGAAAATCCTCACCAGATTACAATTCAAACTTCATTGAAAGATAATCAGGTTCAAATAACGATCGCTGATAATGCTAAGGGGATGAGTGAAGAAGTTAAGCAAAAGATATTTGACCATTTATTTACCACGAAATCTGTCGGAAAAGGGACGGGGTTGGGGTTGGCGATCGCTAAGTCTATTGTGGTCGATAAACATAGTGGTTCGATTCAAGTAAATTCTGTACCAGGTGAGGGAACTGAATTTGCGATCCTCTTGCCAATTAAGGGAGATTCTTATAATAATTCGTAATTACGAATTGTTATTGAGTAATAGCTAAACAATCAGTTTCTGCCCACCAAGCGTAGATGGGCGTATCGCGGTCTGGTAAAGCGCCAAAAATATTAGGTTGCAACACATTGATCCTAATACCATTTGTTAATTCCACAACATAATTAACGTGTGTGCCCAAATACATAACATTCACAAGCCGTCCTTCAAAGCAGTTAGCTGGTAAATTGGGGGGATAAAGCGAAAGCTGTATTTTTTCTGGACGCACACTCACCACCACAGTTTGTGATAATTCCGATGGTGTATCTTCAGCACGACTAATAACAATCGAGAGTCCTGTTTTCGTCGAAATTTGCACATTCGAGGAGTCTACCTCGACAATTTCACCACTGAATAAATTAGTATCACCAATAAAATCAGCCACAAAAGATGTCTGGGGACGTTCGTAAATTTGGCTGGGAGTGCCAACTTGTTCAATTTTGCCTTGGTTCATCACGGCAATGCGATCGCTCAAAGACAATGCTTCTTCTTGATCGTGTGTCACCATCACAAAGGTCAATCCCAAGTCTTTGTGTAAATTTGATAACTCAATTTGCATCTCCTTACGCAGTTTTAAATCTAACGCCCCTAAAGGTTCATCCAGTAGGACAACGGTGGGACGGTTGACTAAAGCCCTGGCCAAAGCAACTCGCTGCTGTTGACCACCAGAAAGTTGATTGGGAAAGCGCGATCGCAAACTTTCCATTTTCACGAGTTTTAAAGCTTCTTGGACTCTCGCTTCAATTTTCGATTTGGGTATTTTTTTTAACCGTAGTCCGAAAGCGATGTTATTCCAGACATTCAAATGATTAAATAAAGCGTAACTTTGAAATACAGTATTGACGGGTCGGCGGTAAGACGGCACATTAGTCATAGACTGACCCTGAATCAGCACTTTCCCAGCGTCAGCGATTTCAAACCCAGCAATTAAGCGCAGGATTGTTGTTTTACCACAACCGGAGGGGCCTAAAATACTAAAAAATTCTCCTTGTCTAACGTCCAAATCAATTCCATTTACTGCTGGTTCTTGGTTAAAAAACTTGAAGACGTTACGCAGTTCAATATCAAGTGGCTGAAAAGTTGTTATCCCCCTCTGATTTTGGATGAAAATTTGAGCCATAATCCTCAGTAGAATGCCGTGATTTTAAGTTATTTTGTCAATTTATGTAGTCTATTGGGCAGACTAAATTTGACACTTTGGTTTATTGTATCCGCCAAAAACAATTGTTCAATAATATACTCACCCGATTCTTTTATAGTCAGTACCAGCCCTGAAAGTACAGTAATTTATTATGCTAGTAATTACACTTGTACGGGCTTCGATTAAGCTAACAAGCATTAAAATTGCGTATTAGCAATTGCTAAAAGGCTGGCTAGGATTGTGTTTATTCATTTTGAATTTTTAATTGTTTATGTCTTTATTCCCTTCAATTGGCAGCAAAAAAGATATACGTACCGTTGGACGTGGTTTCCAATCAATATTTTTAATCGTATTTACCCTTTTAATGGCCACTGGCATTGAAGCTCGTTTGGCCTATTTGCAAATTGTTGAAGGCCCAAAACTCCGGGAACGAGCCGAGGCGAACCGAATTCGGATGATTCTCAAACAACCGGAACGGGGCAATATTTTTGATCGAAATGGCAAACTTTTAGCCAGTACTCGCTATCCTAGCTCTGTATATTTGTGGCCAATGGCACATACTAAGCCTTCCTGGTCTGTAGTCGGGCCGCGTCTAGCGCAAATTCTCAACATTCCGCAAGATGAGATGGAAAAGAAATTAGAACAAGCGGGTGCTAATTCTTCTTCACTCATCCGGGTTGCTCGCGATCTGAATGAAGCAGAAATCACCGCATTAAAGGAGTATAAAAATGAACTCTCAGAAGTAGAAATCAATACAGATTCTGTGCGTTATTATCCCCACGGCAAGGAATTGGCTCATGTACTAGGTTATACGCGGGAGTTGACCGCCGACCAGTTAAAGGACAAGAAGCAGCAAGGCTACCGACTGGGAGATGTAATTGGTCAGATGGGGGTGGAAAAGGCTTATGAGAAAGCTCTACGGGGCGAATGGGGCGGTCAGCAAGTGGAAGTGGATGGTGCGGGTAGACCAATCCGGGTTATAGGAGAGAAACAGGCAAAAGCTGGTAATGATTTGCACCTGACCATAGATTTGGATGTGCAAAAGGCAGCCCAAAAAGCTTTAGGAAATCACCGAGGTGCGATCGCAGCACTCGATCCGAATAATGGTGCTGTTTTAGCGTTGGTATCTTACCCCACCTTTGACCCAAATATCTTTTCCAAACAAAAACTCTCCCAGAAAGATTGGGAAAGTGTCCAAGGTAAAGATCATCCCTTGGTCAATCGGGCTTTGAGTGCCTTTCCGCCCGCCAGTACTTTTAAAGTTGTCACTACAACAGCAGGACTGGAATCAGGTGAATTTTCTCCTGACTCAGTGTTACAAACCTTCGGTTCCCTTACCGTGGGTGGGGTGACATTTGGTGAGTGGAACCACGCCGGATTCGGGCCATTGGGATTTCCCAGAGCGATCGCAATGAGTAGTGATACTTTCTTCTATCAAGTTGGTAGAAAAGTTGGCGGCCCAACTTTAATCCAATGGAGTCGCAAATACGGGTTTGGTCAAAGAACTGGCATTGAATTTCGTGATGAAGAATCAATCGGCTTGGTTCCAGATGAAACATGGAAGCAGAAAGTTTTGAAGACACCTTGGACTATTGGCGACACCATTAATATGTCAATTGGTCAAGGCGCTTTGCAAGTAACACCCCTGCAATCAGCGATTATGTTTTCTGTCCCTGCGAATGGTGGGTATCGAGTTCAGCCGCATTTGCTCAAAGACAACGAAGAAGCAAAAAGTTGGCGAGAATCCTTAGATATGAAGCCGACAACCATCAAAGTCCTCCGCGACGGACTGCGGAAGGTGGTGAGTGAGGGTACTGGTAAGCGCTTGGACGTGCCGACAATTGCCCCAGCCTCTGGAAAGAGTGGCACTGCTGAAGCCGGTGTTGGTCGCCCAAATCATACTTGGTTTGGTGCCTATGCTCCCAGTAATAAGCCGGAAATTGTGGTTGTAGCCTTTGGGGAAAACTCCGGCGATCATGGTGGTACTGTTTGTGGGCCGATGGTTTTACAAGTGCTAGAAGCTTATTTTCAGCATAAATATCCAGGTAAGTATCAAAAACCTCAGCCTGACCCATTAGAAGCAAAAACTCAGAGTTCAACACATGGTACTGGAGACTAGTACCGCAGGGCGGAATTAAAAATTAAAAGTGACGCGACGCTCCTGCGTCGCTAACGCTGCGCTAAAAAAATTAAAAATGAATACAGCGTAAGTGTTTTATTCATTTGGAATGGGTGGTTTATTTCCGCCGACCTGTACTAGTGTGCAAAGTTCAAAATGTCTTTGGGCGACGAGATGGAAGAGAGTAGCTTATGGTATCAATTGAAAACAATTAATCACTGCCAATTAGTTTGCCTTTAATACCTGCTAAGAATTTAGCAGAGTTATTTACAGATAATCATAATTTTGAAATCCTCTTTGTCTTATGACTTTATTGAACCCATCTCCACTTGGCGGACAAAAAAATACACGGACAGTCGGACGGAGTTTCCAGCCGATATTTTTAATTGTATTTACTCTATTGATGATGACTGGTATCAGCGTTCGTTTGGCATATTTGCAAATTACTGAAGGAGCAAACCACCGCAAACGAGCCGAGTCAAACCGAATTCGGATGATCCCCAAACAACCAGAACGAGGCAACATCTTTGACCGCAATGGCAAACTTTTAGCCAGTACTCGCTATCCTCGCTCTGTATATTTGTGGCCGATGGCACATACCAAGCCAGCATGGCCAGTTGTGGGAGCACGTCTATCTCAAATTCTCGAAGTTACTCAAGAAGAGATGGAGAAGAAACTAGAAGAGGCCGGTGCTAACTCTTCTTCACTGATTCGGGTTGCTCGTGATTTGAACGAAGCGCAAATCACAGCATTGAAAGAGTATCAAGCCGAACTTCAAGACGTGGAAATTTCTACAGAAGCCGTTCGCTATTATCCCCACGGTAAGCAATTAGCACATATATTAGGCTATACGCGAGAACTAACCGCCGAGCAGTTAAAAGAAAAGAAGCAGCAAGGCTACAGATTGGGTGATGTGATTGGTCAAATGGGAATTGAAAAAGCTTATGAGAAAAGTCTGCGGGGCGAATGGGGCGGTCAGCAGGTAGAAGTGGATGGTGCAGGTCGGCCGCTCCGGGTTTTAGGTGAAAAACAGGCAAAATCTGGTAACGATTTGCACTTGACCGTAGATTTAAATATGCAAAAGACAGCAGAAAAAGCTTTGGGCGATCGCGACGGTGCGATCGTGGCCCTTGACCCAAAGAACGGTGCAGTTTTAGCAATGGTATCTCACCCCACCTTTGACCCAAATATTTTCTCGAAACAGAAACTTTCTCAAAAAGATTGGGAAAGTGTCCAAGGTGCAGATCATCCTTTAGTTAATCGTGCCCTCAGCGCTTTTCCCCCCGCTAGCACCTTCAAAATTGTCACCACCACAGCCGGTCTAGAATCAGGTAAATTTTCTCCTAGCACAGTCCTGCAAACCTACGGCTCCTTAACTTTTGGTGGCACTCGATTTGGTGAATGGAATCATGCCGGATTCGGGCCATTGGGTTTTGTCGGTGCATTGCAGTGGAGTAGTGATACCTTCTTCTATCAAATTGGTCGGGGAGTCGGCGGCCCAACTTTAATTGAATGGACTCGCAAATATGGATTTGGTAAAAGAACTGGCTTTGAGTTTGGCAACGAAGAGGCAAAAGGTTTAGTACCAGATGAGGCATGGAAGCAGAAAGCTTGGAAGATACCTTGGACTGTAGGCGACAGCATTAATATGTCAATTGGTCAAGGTGCTTTACAAACTACACCTTTGCAAGTCGCCATTATGTTTGCCGTGCCTGCTAATGGTGGCTACCGAGTCCAGCCGCATTTGCTTAAAGACAACGAAGAAGCAAAAAGCTGGCGAGAATCTCTAAATATGAAGCCGACAACCATAAGTGTTCTTCGTCAGGGACTACGGAAAGTAGTAGCTGAAGGTACTGGTAAAGCTTTGAAGCAGCCAACAGTTCCCCCAGTGGCTGGTAAGAGTGGTACTGCTGAAGCGTGGAAGGGTCGTGTTAAGCAAAATCACGCTTGGTTTGGAGCTTATGCACCAGCTGATCAGCCAGAAGTTCTGATTGTCGCATTTGCTGAACATTCTGGCGGCGGCGGCGGTAGTATTGCCGCGCCCATGATCTTACAAATTATGGAGGAATATTTTCAGCGCAAGTATCCAGGTAAGTATCAAAAACCCGCATCTGAAAAGCCAGGAAATAGCAGATGAAATTGGGCATGGGGCATTGAAAAGAGGCAGAGGGGAAAATTCTACTTACTCCCTTGCTTCTCCTCATCGCCAAACAAAAATGAGGTCAATTATGATTGACGATTATATTCGAGCCGTAATGACTAAAAACCAGATTCCTGGACTTTCTGTTGCAGTGGTGCAGGAAGGTAAACCGATTTTAGTTAAGGGCTATGGACTGGCGAATATTGAACACTTTGTTCCAGCGACTGAACATACAGTTTATGAAATTGCTTCTGTCGGTAAAACTTTCACCGCTACAGCCATAATGATGCTGGTGGAACAAGGGATAATTTCGCTAGAAGATGCGATGCCTGCGGCGGTAAACTACGCAGACTATCTCGATCATCTACCCCTAACGTGGCAAAATGTCACAATCGGGCATATTCTGTCTCATCAGTCGGGAATTCCTAGCTATACCGATGCCCCAAACTACTGGGAAATTACCCATCTTGATTTATCTAAATCTGAAATTTTAGCTCTAGTTACTCACCTACCCCTCAAGTTCCAACCGGGTGAATTTAGCGCCTATGACAACACAGGCTACTATTTACTGGGTTTGATTTTAGAAAAGGTAACTGGACAATCTTATGGAGATTTGTTGCAAGAGCGCATTTTTGCTCCTTTGAAAATGAATGCAACCGTGATGAACAATCCCAGTGAAATAGTGCCACATCGCGCTGCTGGCTATCGGTTGACAAACAGCAAACTCGTTAACAAACCTTATTACAGTCCCTCAGTCACCTATTCGGCTGGAGGTCAACTTTCCAGTGTGGAAGATATGGTGAAGTGGGAACAGGCACTTTGTGGTGCAACTCTGCTAAAGCAATCGACCCTGGATTTGATGTGGACTCCTCGTTTTCCCAATCAGGGCGATGATTGGGAAAAGTTGAGATATGTTGCAGGTTTAGGTTGGTGGGTATTGAATTATAGCGATCGCCGAGTAGTTGGTCATAATGGTTCGATACTAGGATTTGCAAGTAACATTACCCGGTTTATTGATGACAAAATTACCGTAATTTTACTGTGCAATCTAGATAAAATTTCCCGACCAGATGCGATCGCTAAGAAAATTGCTGAATACTACTGTCCAGCCCTTAAGGAAGTGGTGCTTCAGCCTCCATTAGGGGAGAGGGAGTAGGTAAAATCAATTAATTCTGACTCTGCCAATTTTAGATTTTGAATTTTGGTGAAGCAGCGTGGTCTTCTCCCAAGGGGAGAGGCTAGCGCCAAGGGGGTTTCCCCCATGAGCGACTGCTGTTAGCGCAGCGTTAGCGAGGTACGAGCGTCACCCGGAGGGATTGAAGGAAAAATCTAAAATCGTTCGACTGAGCGTAGCCGTTCGCGTAGCGTTCCGCAGGAAAGTCTAAAATCTAAAATCGAATAACTTCTATGGCGATATCTGAGTAGGTTTCAAATTTCTGGCTTTGTAGAACATTTCTAAGCTATTGCGATCGCCTACAAAACGCCAATGCCAAGGCTCATAACTCACACCTTGAGCATTATCTTTAGGAAATGACATTTCAAAGCCAAAACGCGGTGCATTTGCTTGCAGCCACCGATAAGCTTTGGTATTGTCAAATTTAGTTTGGAGATTAGTTGCTGGTACTGCTCCGTCTCCAACATCCACAGCATAACCTGTGTGATGTTCGCTATGACCAGGAGGAGCGCTGAGGGCAGCTCGTTCTGCTGGCGTTTGATTCCGTTGAGCACCGACACCAAAAAACAACTGCTCCTGGTCTTTGACTGAGCGAAAGCCAGAAATCGGCACTAAAATTACACCTGAACTCCGCGCTGCTGCTACCATCTCCTCGAATTTTTGGGCAGCAGGTTTTCGCATTCTAATGCCCCTATTTGCGGAGATGGTTAATAGTTCTGAATCAGGTGCTTCTGGGTATGGAAAATGTCCTAACACAGTATTGTTGGAATTATTAGATGCTGGTGGAGTTGCAGCAGGAGAAGTCGCTGGTAAAGGTTGAGAATCGGCGGTTTTTTTGGGTGCAGTGACGAAAAACAAAAAACCGCTAATTAAAGCCAGCAAAACAAATCCCATTACTCCCCCAAACAGTACAATTCGGCGTTGCAACCAAATTTTAGGTGTTGCAACAGGGGTATCGCGTACAGCCACTGGAATATCATCACCAAGATCATTCGATGAGTTTTGCGGTCTTCCAGAAAACCCTGCCTTATTCAAGGGTAAACTCCTGTTTTTGTGGGATAGCCATAACAGATTTTGCACTGGACAAAAGTAGACGTAACAGGTAGCATTTTACATCTGTGGTTCTTAGGCGCAATCTTGACAAACCTTTTAGAACTATACGTCAAGCTGGGAGGATTAGTCCTGGTAGGTTTTATTCTGGGACGCAAACTACCTGTGACAGTTCCTACACATTTAGGGCAGTTCCTGTTTTGGGTAGGAGTACCCATAAGCATAGTATCGTTTTTGCGTCAATCCAGTTTGTCAGGGCAGATTTGGATTGCACCTGCCTTCGCTTACCTAGCCATTTTACTAGGAGCATTTTTAGCCTGGTTAGGAATTAAAGGACAAGCCTATTTTAAAAAGACTGTCCCCGAACCACCAACTCAGGCTAGCTTGATATTAGCCGCAATGTTGGGTAACACAGGTTATTTTGGTTTTCCCATCACCTTAGCAATGCTAGGCAAGGAATACTTTGCTTGGGCGCTATTTTACGATTTGTTGGGTTCATTCCCCGGAACTTATGGCTTGGGTGTGTTACTAGCAGCGCGTTTTGGCGGTGGTGTCCAGAATTATTGGCAGACTGCTAGGGTGATCTTAATTAATCCTGCCTTGTGGGGTTTTGGATTTGGCTTGCTGTTTCGACAGGTGACAATTCCCACAGTCGCGGAATTCTGGTTAGAGAAATTTGCTTGGAGTGGTGTAGCTTTATCTCTGGTGTTAATTGGAATGCGACTGGCGCTGCTCAAATCTTGGCGTAGCCTACCACAAGTCGGGATGAGTTTAGGAATCAAAATGCTACTAGTTCCCTTGATATTGGGGAGTATTTTACCCCTCTTTGGAATAACTGGGGCGATCGCAAAAATCATCGTGTTACAAATGGCTATGCCTCCAGCTTTCGCCACACTGGTAATTGCTGAGACATTCAATCTTGATCGCGATGTGGCAGTTACAGCCTTAGCTGCTGGGGCTATAGTATTGCTGGTTACTCTTCCAGTTTGGCTGTGGCTATTTTGATTTTGGATTTATGCACTGTGATGCAACATGATTTTGAAATCCTAATGATGTATCTATGTAATTGTACAAGTATTTTTTTTATTCTTTGACGAATTAATACCAGGAGTTTTAGGTGACAAAAAACAATAGAAAAAAGGCTGTCGTTCAAGCTATTTCCACAGCCGTTGCTTTGGGCTGGGTAATAATGCAAGTGGAATCAGCACAAGCTGCTACCTTAACGGTTAACAATCTCAACGACAGTGGTGTTGGCTCATTGCGAGATACCATCAACATTGCAAGTAGCAATGACGTGGTAGAGTTCTTATTGGGAAGTAATCCTGGTACAATTACCTTGACAAGCGGGGCACTTGCAATAGCAAAGAATCTCACTATCAATGGCCCAGGTGCTAATTTACTTACCATTAGTGGCAATAATCAATTCCCCGTGTTTGACATTAGCGCCGCCGATGTTACACTTTCTGGGGTTACGATCGCTGGTAATATCAATGCTTACAATTCTAGTAGCGTAACGTTTACCAATAGCAGCATTAGCGACGGTAATGCTGGACAAATCAGCATTAGTGGTAATAATATCAGCATTCGTAATAATAGTATAGAAGGCGGCACTATCGTCGGTAATTCTGGGCAAATTAGCAGTGGTGGCAATATTTTAGTATCAGGAGGCGAGATAACTATTACACCTGTTACTCTTATACTGACGACAAGAGTACCCGAACCCAGTGCGATCGCTGGTACTATATTAGTTAGTAGTCTGGCTTTGCTGGCGAAGAGAAAGCAAGCAGCATTTCACAAGGCAAAGGTATAATTACGCCTTAAAATAAATTTGCTAAATAGTTTAAATAATAAACCCGCTCAGAAGTTCTGAGCGGGCTTATTATTTTATTTGCAATTAATCTGTCAATAGGTTTTGAGACGCGCTAACCCTGATCAACCAACACATCTGAGTTTACAAATCCATTATTAGCAAATTTGCCATCAGCGTCTAATGAATCAGAGGTAGTATATATAAGCTCTGCGTTACCAACTACAGGCAAAAGATGGTCATATAATTGCATTGCCTGTAAACAGCTATTAATATTAGAAGCTGCTAAATTATATGCTGCAATGTTTTCTTCAACAACACTCAATAATCGGCGATTATTCGCAATTTTTTCTTCAGCTTCTTGTTGCAGTGTTTTCTCTAAATAAACACGCGCCTGTGGATATTGCTGCAAAATTTCATCAGCTTGCTGATCAGCCATTGGCAATAACTGAGTTTTGAGGGTTTGATTGATAGTTTGACGGAAAGATTTCCGAATAGTTTGAGAAACTTTTGGCTCAAAATCTAATTTCAATAGTTGCCTAATTGCTGGCTCTGCTTCTACAATACTTTCAGCGTCGTAACCTTGAGAAGTTTGTAGTAAAGTTTGGCGAAATTGATATATAGAAAAAGTGCCTTCATCGTAAAATCTGGGGCTTTCTCGCACAAAGCGATCGCACTCTACACTAGCTGCACTCACTAATGCTTGAGTAACTCTTTTTTCTAAAGTTCTCATCTCTTGTTCAATTCCGCCATCATGATCTAATAAACGATATAACTGGCGATAATATTCTGATTTGCGAATCTTTTCAATCAACCTCTGAAAATAATTCGCAACGACTTGCTGAGAAGATTCTACCAAAATATCTTCTAATTGATTTGCTAAGTAATAAAATGCTTCTACTAAAATAGCAATCAATGGTGCGGTAGCATTGCGAGGATGACTGATGGTTGCACGTCGATAAGCATAAGCTACAGAAAAACTATCTAGCAATTCATCTAAACGGCGTATCATTCGTGATTGTAATTGCTTAAAATCTCCTTCAAAAGCATCACAAGAATTATTAATTACATGATTAACTTCTTCTTTAATATGCTCACTAAATTCTCTCCCGATTTGCTGGAGTTGCTGATTCAGTTGTTGCAACTCTTGCGCCTTCATAGTCTCAATCTCTTGGGGCTGACTATCTAAATTGCGTTGAACACTTTGATAATGTTTCTTCAGCTTAATACAAACATCTTCCAAATCATCAGCAAGATTTTTAAATAATTGTGGACGCTTTTCTTCTGTAAGATAGCGAGTAATAGCTGTGCGAAATTCTTCAGTTCCACTATCTTGAATTAGCTGTTCTATCAGTTCATTTCCCCAATCTCCCAAAATTCGCGCATAATTTTGATTTGGGGTTTCATGACCGTTAACAGAGACACGGAATTGAGTAGAAGACAGCTTTCCTGAATTTACACAGTAGTTATTAAACGCATAGACAAATTGTGGTGTTTCTTCTTTACCATCTAAACCTTTAATACTTTCTGCAAAAACAGAATCTAAACCAAATCTATCTTGTTGGCTTGTCTGTTTAATTTGACTGCCGTAAAATCCTAATAATCCACTGGTTTTATAAACCTTGCTTGTATCGTGAAACTGTCCACTAATTAAATCGTCTAATCTTTGCCGTAGCTGAGTATTGTACCAAGTCTCATCGATCCGATTGAAGACATAGAAAACGCGATCGCGTACTCCCCCATTCTGCCGCATTAATTCCAAAAGTTCTGTTTCTTCTTTGGTCATGTCACCCGCAGAAGCAGGTTTTAGTACACACACCACCGCCGAAGTATCAGGATGTTGAATTTTGGCATAAGTTAGCTGTGCATCTTTCTCTACTGGTGCATCGATACCCGGCGTGTCAATAATTACATTACCATCTTGCAGTAGAGGATGATTACAGTAATATTCTATCCGCTTCAATACTGCACTATTACTACCACGACGCGCATATCCAGCCGCTTCCTTAAGATTGGAAAAGTTAAATTGCTCCATTGAGTATGTAGCATTATTAACCGTGTTGATGCGATCGCTATTTGCTATATATCCTTCTACCAATAACATTAACGCCTTCGCCTGTTTTGCACGTTCTGATTTACTCTCACCACCCTCTTGTTGAATAATTGCTTCAGAATATTGACGTAGCAAGTTAATTACATCAGCTTGGTTGATATTAGGTACTGTGTTAAATCCTAACTGCTGACACAAAGAAGCTACTTGTTCCCGAATCTCTACTTCGCTTAAAAACGTCAAAACAACACGTTCTTTATCTACTTCTGCATACTCGATTTTGCATTCTGTACCTGTAGCGTGTCCTTCTGCACTGTAGAGTAATTCTCTTTCCAATAGTGCATTAATTAGCATTGATTTACCAGCACTAAACGCACCCGCAAACACAATCTCAAACTTGGGAGAAATCGCTTTAGTTAGGGAAGTTTGTACAGGTGTAATGTCTTGGGAACGTAGCGTTGGTTCTTGTTGTAAAAGTTGTAATATAGACTCAACTTGTTCTTTCAAATTTTTGCACTGAAGCGGCATATCTGACATACTCAGCATCCTGACAATATTTAATGTATATAATAGTAATATTTATTGTCCTAATGCTTCAGTATAAATCCTGATAGTTTTTATGTGGTTTAATTGCCAGATATTACT
>NNBV01001800.1_pt1 | contig 19785 bp, 14 predicted proteins | sample 1173771 | NCBI WGS metagenome assembly NNBV01 (sample SAMN07173938, study PRJNA388173) | plant metagenome | isolation source: symbiotic tissue sample KVS11 | place: Norway: Troms, Kvaloya island | reverse complement strand
GCATCGGCACGACCTGTACTAACAGCGTAGTCAAGTCAACACTGGCAGCACCCATCATCGTGGAAGGGGTTGTTTTATCGCATCCGGTGAGTAAGACTACACCATCGATTGGATTTCCACGGATTGATTCTTCTGCATCCATGCTGGCAAGATTCCGGAATAGCATGGCCGTGGGTTTTAGTAAGGTTTCGCCCAACGACATGATGGGAAATTCGAGCGGAAAGCCACCGGCTTCGTAGACCCCACGCTTCACCGATTCTGCGATGTCGCGCAAATGAGCATTGCAGGGTGTCAGTTCAGACCAGGTATTACAAATGCCAATAACGGGGCGACCGTCAAAAAGATCTTCGGGTATGCCCTGGTTTTTCATCCAGCTTCGGTAGATAAAACCCATTTTATCTTTCTTACCAAACCAATCGGAGCTTCGATATTTCATAATAGGATTCTTTATCATTAAATGATGATGTACTGATTTTTTAAAAACGATCTCTTGTGCGTTCACCATTCACCAAGCGCCACAAACCAAGAGGGTTATCATGCTTTAGTTCGGCAGGCAAAAAAGCAGAAGGTAAACCCTGATAGCACACCGCGCGGGTGAAACGGTAAATAGCAGCAGAGCCTACCGAAGTACTTCGTCCATCGGTAGTAGACGGAAAGGGCCCACCATGTACCATCGCATGGCATACCTCTACTCCTGTTGGAAATCCATTGATTACAATGCGCCCCACCTTTTGTTCAAGAATATCAAGAAGATCACTATAGGAAGCGAGGTCATTTTCAGTACCATGAACTGTTGCCGTAAGATGTCCGGTAAGATTTTTTGCTGCATTGATTAATTCCTCACGCGTGGACGCCTCCACTACTACACTGGAGGGACCAAAAATTTCTTCGGTCAACTCGTGATGAGTGAGCAATGTTTCACTCCGCGTTTTAAACAAAATCGGGCTGGCATAATTAGCACCTTCAGCCGGTGTACCTATGGCCAGCACGTCCACATTGTTTCTTGATATGTTCTGTTCGATACCTTTTACATAGGACCGGAAGATGGTTTCGGTAAGCATGCTACCACCCGTCGTTTTTTCAAATTCGGTTTTCAGTTGAGTGGCAAACTCATTGGTACCCTGACCAATCTGATAGAGAAGTAATCCGGGGTTGGTGCAAAACTGACCTACTCCCAATGTTACCGAAGCCGAATAGCCCTGCGCAATTTTCTCTCGATTTAATCGCATCGCTTCAGGCAAAACAAATACAGGATTGGTGCTACCCATTTCAGCATAGACAGGAATAGGCTCATTCCTTCTTGCTGCGATATCAAATAAAGCCTTTCCGGCATTGAACGATCCGGTTAATGCAACGGCCTTCACTTGTTTGTGTTTTACGAGTTGTGTTCCAACAACAGTACCGTCACCATGGAGCATCGCAAATACCCCGTCCGGCATGTGTGTCGCCTGTGCTACACGTTGGATGGCCTTTCCCACAAACTCCGCTGTTGCAGGATGAGCAGAGTGCGCTTTCACAATAACAGGGCACCCTGCTGCCAGAGCGGATGCCGTGTCACCTCCTGCAACAGAAAATGTAAGAGGAAAATTGCTGGCTCCAAAAACCACCACGGGGCCAACGCCCGTCTGCATGGAGCGGATGTCGGGCTTGGGAACAGGCGTGCGACCAGGTTCTGCGGTTTCGATACGTGCATCCAGCCACGAACCTTCGCGCAGCAAATTTGCAAAGAGCTTAAGCTGGTTGACTGTCCGTGCCCGTTCGCTTTCAATGCGTGCTTTTGGCAATGCCGTCTCGCTGCAACACACCTCTATCAATACGTCTCCTAACGATAAAATTTCCTGAGCGATGGCATCGAGAAAAACGGCTTTATCGGTTCCGGATTTTTTTCGATATATCTGAAAAGCGGCTGCTGCTGTTTCACATGCCAGGTCCACCTCGCGCATTGTTGCCTTCACAAATTCATATTCTAATGAACGGCCTGAAGCGGGATTATAAGAATGAAAACGATCAGTCCCTTCCGCCGTCTGTCTAAAACCGATGATCTGTTTTCCGTCAATCTTACTCATACATTCAAAATTTAGGCAACGGTATTTTCCAAGGTTCCAATGTCCTGTATAGTGATGGCGATCACGTCTCCCGATTGCAGCGTGAACTGATCGGGAGGAACGATACCAGTTCCCGTCATCAGGTATGTGCCATGCGGAAAAGTCATCTCACGAAAAAGATATTCTGCCAGCTCGGTGTGTTTTCTTTTCATCCTGCTGATGGATATCTCATTTGAAAAAGCAACAGTACTCTTACGTTGAATCGTGATACTGATCAAGGCGTCGGGATGGATTGCCTTCTCCGGCACATATAAACATGGACCAATAGCTGCCGAGCCATCGTACGATTTGGCCTGAGGCAAGTACAGGGGATTCTCTCCTTCGATGTCCCGTGAGGACATGTCATTACCAATGGTATATCCTTCAATGCTTCCAGCCGAGCAGAGATAAAGTGTCAGTTCGGGTTCAGGCACATTCCATTGGGAGTCTTTTCGGATGCGAACATGGTCACCGGGTCCCACCACACGATAAGCCGGTGCTTTAAAAAATAACTCCGGTCGGGCAGCTTCATATACACGGGCGTAAAAATCACCTCCTCCTGCATCTTTAGACTCTTCGATACGCGCTTCACGACTGCGCATGTAGGTAACACCTGATGCCCATACTTCCTGATGGCCGATGGGCGCCACTACCTGCGTAAGGATTTCGTTTTGCAATGACTGATCCGGTTTTGTATTTTTTAATTCATTCAAAATGGTTGCATGAAGCTGAGGGCGGTTGACCAATACGTCCCATTCATTTTGAGGTGCCCGATAGAATTTATCAGCGTGTTCGATAACAATGCCTTTATGCGTTTTGTAAATCTTCATGATGTTAATTTATTTGAAGTATCGTTTTCTTAACCGATGAGGTTGTTTTTAAGGTCACATCAGGTTGACCACCCCCCACACTAAGGTTCAGTTGAGTGCTGCCTGGAAAAATGGTCTGAAGTTTTTTCAGTGGAATCGCAAACCGCACCGTCGATGTTTGATTGGGTTGCAGATGGATTCGAGTGAACCCCACCAGTGATCGAAGAGGAACACCGGCCGCATGCTTGTTTCCCAAGTCATTCACATAGGCCTGCACCACCTCATCGCCTGAGCGTGATCCTGTATTCCTTACGTTAACCGTAACGATCACTGAATCGGCTGCCTGATTGAGTGATGATAATAAGTCAGCATATTCAAACGTGGTGTAGCTGAGTCCGTAGCCAAAAGGATAAAGAGGAATGCCCTGGTAATAGCGATAGGTCTGATTGGTAATCTGGTACTGGTCAAACGATGGCAGATCCTTCAGTGAAGAATAAAAGGTGACGGGCAGACGTCCTGCGGGATTGTAGTCACCAAAAAGGACATCGGCAATGGCTTGCCCGGCTGCCTGTCCCGGATACCAGGCCTCTACAATTGCAGGGATGTGTTCGTTCTCCCAATTCACAGCCAGTGCACTTCCGTTTAAAAGCACCAGAACTACTTTTTTACCAAGCGCCTGAATTTCTTTGATCAGTTGTTGCTGTAAATCAGGCAGGTCAATACGAGTGCGGTCGCCACCTCGAAATCCGTCAATCATCACGTCCATTTCCTCTCCTTCCATTCGCGGTGTGATGCCCATGCACATAATGACTACATCGGCTTGCCGTGCTATCTCCAATGCTTTCTTTTTGAGGTCGGGTTTGGGTGCGGCCCACACTAATTGCACCTGGGCATCAGCAAATGTTTCGATGGCTTCAATAACAATTTTATAACGCTTACCACCTTCGAGTTGCATGGGTACAGACTTTCGCAAGCGTGGATCTCCGTATTCATCACGGAAGTGGTATACGGTCCTGGCTACAAGGCTGTCGTTTAAGTACAGTTTTGTGTTACATGTAGTAATGATTCCTAGTTGATAGGTTCCTGAAACAACCGGTGCAATCTCACCGCTCCAGCGTACACTGAAATGATCATCGTCCAATTCTTCCCGTGGTGCCTTGTTGTACCAGTTGGCATCAAGGTTAGCCGAAGTCGAAGAGAATGCAGGGACACCGCTTAGATCAATGTTATCAAAGTATTCCGTTTTCAATCCAGGCAGATGAGCTCGTAGAAAAAGCACTTCAGGTGGAACGGTGTAAAACATGGGCATTCCTTCGGCCAGTTCAGATCCCTGGGCGAATAACACTTTTGTGTTAGCCGCCACCTTCTCGCGGATGCCGCGTAACGGAGTGATCGCGTCAGAGGGAACACCATTGTAATTGCCCAGCAACATCAGCCACTGATCAGCGTTTGGGCCAATCACAGCAATCGTGCCTGTATTTTTATTTAATGGCAGCAGGTTTTTTTCATTCTTAAGCAAAACGATTGACCTCCTTGCTGCTTCCAGTGCGAGTGCCCGATGTTCCTTGCTATCCACCACCGAGTAAGGAGTCTGCGCATATTTCACTTTCTCTGCCGGATCGAACATACCCAATTTAAAGCGAGCAGTAAAAATTCTTTTCACGGCCTGATCAATTTCCGTTTCAGTGATCAGTTTTTTTGCTACCGCTTCTTTAAGATGCAGGTATACCTTACCACATTCGAGGTCAGTACCCGACTTCACGGCAAGCGCTGCCGCCTCTTCCGGAGTAGCTACAATTTTATGAAAAGCATAGATGTCTGTAATCGCCTCGCAGTCGGACACGATGTATCCGTTGAAACCCCATTCCTTGCGAAGGATGTCTTCCAGTAATCCGGAGTTGCCACAACATGCTTTTCCGTTATACCGATTGTAAGCACACATGACCGAATAGGGATGTGCTTCCCTTACCACTTGTTCGAAGTGTGGCAGGTAGGTAGTCCGCAAGTCATGTTCACTGGATATTGCATCGAACTGGTGTCGTTCCGGTTCAGGTCCACTGTGCACCGCAAAGTGCTTTACTGTTGCAATGGTTTTATAATAATCCGGATCATTACCCTGAAGACCTTTCACAAATTGAACAGCCAGCGAGCCGGTAAGAAAAGGATCTTCTCCATACGTCTCCTGTCCGCGTCCCCAACGCGGATCGCGAAACAAATTAATATTGGGCGACCACAAGTTCAATCCCTGGTAAATGAATCGCTTATCTTTTCGTGCAAAGTCATGGTGTTTGGCACGTGCCTCATCCGCGATCGCTGTTGACACCTGATACAACAGGGGCTGATCCCATGTTGCGCCTAAACCAATAGCTTGTGGAAACACCGTTGCCAATCCGGCACGTGCTACGCCATGCAATCCTTCCGACCACCAGTTGTAACGTGGTATTCCTAATCGATCAATAGCTGGAGCATCGTTCACCATCTGAGCAATCTTCTCATCGAGTGTCATGCGTGATACCAAGTCATCAACGCGTTGTTCGACAGGTAATTCAGAATTCAGAAAAGGGAAATCATTTTTTGGTTTGTCTGAACAACGGATCGAAAGCAATCCGCAGAGTAACAGACCTACCGAACAGATCGGGGTAAAATATTTTTTAGCTACCACTACATTTCATTCAAAAAGTGACAACAAAAGAGCGACTGCCATTTTATGCAGTCGCTCCTGTTTCCTGTTCTTATTTGTCCCACCAAACTTTAGTATCCAGCTTATCGGGTCCTTGCTGAGCAATGGCAGCGTTCACGTTAACACTGTTTACCAGCAGCTCCGTTGAAGGGTAAGTAAGGCGAGTAATAATATTGACATCCCTGCCTGGAAAAGGATTGGGTGCCAGCTGCGGATAACCACTCCTTCTCAGGTTAGCCCATGCTTCCGAACTGTTAAGAAAGGAGGCAATCCAATATTCGTAGTTGATCTGAGCGAGTTCATTACCGGCAAACGAAGGCAGTACTGCGTTGATGTAGGCATCGCGGTCGGCAGAGGCTACCGCACAACCCGGATCGAAGTCTACCATCTGATCCATGTGTGCTTTAATGCCATCGCGGAAGTAATCCACGGCAAGTCCCGATGTAATCCAGCCGCGCACGCGTGCCTCTGCCAGCAGCAGATTGTTTTGTGCAGCCGTTACAAGAAACAGTGGTGATGTGCGTTTCACAATTCGCGTGCGATCGGCCTGGCTATAGGCATATCGTTTTCCACCGCCGGGCAATGTAGCTCCTGAGATGTCTGCATCGTTATCTGTGCTCCCCATGGGTAATCCGTATTGATTGGCGATAGCGCGAGTGGCTACGCCTGCCACCTGATCAGGCCCTGAAGTTGCGCCGACATAACGTACGGCGATGGAGGAAAGCCTTGGGTCACTCTTTGCTTTCAGGGCATCAACAAATGGCTTGGCCAGAAAAAAGTTAGCTGCTTCTGTACCGTTCAAAACATTAGCTACCTGATTGATATAGTTCGCATCGTGGCGAATCACTGCGTTGTCGGCATTCGCGAGAATCACTCCGCCCGAAAACGCTGCTGCTACCGTAGCTGCTGCCTTGGTCGCATCCACCTTACTCAGGTGCATGCCGGCGCGAAGCAATAACGAATAGCCAAACTTTTTCCACTTCACAATATTGCCTGAATAAAGAACATCATTGGTTTCAATTGTACCAGCAGGATTCAGTGCGGCTGTAGCATCCGTCAATTGTTGAATAAGATCGGTATAGATCACATCCTGAGACTGGTAAACAGGGAAGAACAGCTGTTCTGAATATCCTTTGCCTCCTTCTTCATAAGGAACATTGCCATAGGTATCCGTTAAAATCATGTAGGCGTTTGCCTGTACTATTTTTGCCATGTTCAGCAAGTTGCTGCGTGTCGGATCATCCTTGGTTCTAACAATGACATCATCGGTGTATTTGATGACGTTGCGGTAGTAGTTCTGCCAGATCTGAAGAGTATTGTTCCGGTTGTCTTTATTAAAGTTTGCACCTTCGAGTACGCCCGTGTTAGGCGATGTCAATTGCTGTACGATGGCCAACTCATAGTTCAGAATCCCCGCTGGTGGTGACGAACTGATGACGGCATTGTTCAATACCAGTGCGGGGTCGAGGGAGATAATACCAGTCTTACTGGTGTTCATATCATCAAAGCCTTTGTCGCAGGCTGTCACAAAGGTCAGCAGTAGTGCTGCGACTAAGGTGATCGTGTATATTCTTTTCATAAATAGCGCTTGTTAGAATTTAACGTTCAGATTAAAGCCCAGGCTGCGGGTGGTAGGAACGCTTGGTGATTCCATCCCAACCACATTGTCAGAACTATAGCCAAAACTTTCCGGATCAATATTGGGCACCCATTTTTTGAGCATCAGTACATTGTTTGCCACGAAACTTAATCGTAGCCCACGGATAGCAGGCACTCCTTTGAAGAAGTGAATAAAGTCATAGCCGATTGTAATTTGTCTGAGCTTCCAGTAACCTGCATTGTAGATCACCGGCTCGATGATCTGCGATCCCCGTACAACAGAATAAAAATCCTCTGCTTTAGCGCCAGCTGTATTGACGTTGCTGTTAATGTCTACTCCTTCACCAATTACTTTGCCGGGATCATTTCCTCCCGCGTCTAATGCACCACCTTCGCGTCCTACCAAAGTTTCCTTCGACAGCCCATGACGGTATGCATTAAAGTTGGTTCCGGATAACATCTTTCCACCTAATTTAAAATCAATGAGGAAGGAAGCACTGATGCCTTTGTACTAGAACGCATTGTTAAATCCTCCCACCCATTTAGGTAACGCACTGCCAAAGGGTATTAATGCATTCGTACGTTGAGGTAAGCCATTTGCTCCATATACAATCTGGCCGGCATGATCAGGATTTTTTGAACCGTCATCACGCAGGTATCCATACCCCACAATCTGGCCCATTTCCTGTCCCACGATTTGCTGTACGAACCCATTGAATACATGCTGGCCCACCGTAATATTTTCGCCGGCTGTGCTCGTGAGCAGGCTGAGTACTTTCGTTTTGTTGTATGCTCCTGTGAAGGTAAAGTCCCACTCGAAGTTTCCGTTTCTGATAGGAACCACATCCACCATCAATTCAATGCCCTGGTTCTGACTTTTACCGCTATTGATACGAGTGGACGTGAAGCCCGAAGCATCCGAAATCTGTGCGTTCACAATTTGATTGGTTGTCAGTTTGCGATAGACAGCCAGGTCCAGGCCAATACGCCCATCAAGAAATTTGGTTTCTAAACCGAGTTCTGTTTCTTCCACCGTCATAGGTTTCAACCCGGCGTTGGGAACAATGGCGCCAAAATTTCCGACCGGCTGACCTGCAAATTGAGCAGAGCCTAATCCATAAAATAAACGGTTGGCATAAGGAGGCACATCCGTGTCACTGCCTACACTGGCATAGGCCGCTCTTAATTTTCCAAAGTCAAGCCAGGAAAATTTTTCATTCAGCGACTCAGAGAATACATAGCTTGCCGAAACCGAAGGATACATGATGCTTCTGTTTTCAGGCGACAAAGTGGAGAACCAATCATTACGCAGTGTCGCACTCAGAAACAAACGGTCTTTGTAGCTCACTTCGGCTGATCCGTAAAGTGAATTCACACCCCGCTCCATCAAGTCATACGTTGGATCTTTCAAGCGACCGTTTTGTACCGTGTACAAATCTTTCACTACGAAGTCAGTCACCTGCACGCTGGTAATGTCTGCGCGCCGCTTCATTTGGTTTCCACCTAATGTGACATTGACACCAAAATCGTTAAATGTTTTAGCCCCTCTGATCAGGAAGTCGAGGTTGGTTTCCCTGAATCGCATTCCCTCCTGAGTGAACAACCCATTGTAATAGCTGGTACCGTTGACCACATTGTAAATGGAACCAGAGCTAAGTGTCGCTTTACCGGTAGGCAGGTTGATATAATCCTGATCGCGCGACCAGTAATCCTGACCTCCGCGTGCTTGTACAGAAAACCATTTGGCCAGATCATACTTCACCGTGAAGTTTCCAAAAATGCGATCTCTCCTGATGTTTTGTTTCACCTTATCTAATACCCAATAAGGATTAGTGCGGTTAGTGAAGCGCGAGTAAACCGATTCACCACCGCCAGCATTGTATCGATTATCTCTCAACACATCCAATGGCATGGTGTTCGCCATTGCGAAAAGAGAAGTAGGAATGGAATTATCCTGATCGGAAACTACCGGAGGGTTTTTGTTATACTCATTACTGTAATTGATGTTTCCACGGAAGCTGATGCGTTCGGTCAGATCGTGAGAGAAGCCCAGGTTAACGGTTTTTCTTGTGAAGGTATTATTTGGGGTAATGCCTTTGCTATCAAGGTTTGAAAAAGAAAGATTCATGCCACCTCTTTCACCATTCGTTGCCAATGAAATGCTATTCGAAAAATTCTGTCCGTGCCGATAGAATTTTTTAATGATACCCTTCTGTGCTTCGTAAGGCACCACTACGTTATTGAACAATACTTGTGTCATCCCCGGATTAATCTTCGGACCAAATGACCATTGCCCACTGGTAGGATTAGCGGTGGCACCAGCAGATGCAGGCCCTACTCCGTATTCACCCTGTCCGTATTCGTATTGATAGTCGGTAAAGTCGAGTGGTGTTTCATCGGTGTAATTCATATTGTAGGTAATACCAATTCCCGGACCTGTGCCACGTGACTTGGTGGTAATCATGATGACACCATCTTTCGCGCGTGATCCGTAGAGGGCAGCAGCAGTAGCACCTTTCAGCACTTGCATGTTTTCAATATCGTCCGGATTGATACTCGCAAGTCCATCTCCACCATCCGATGAAGCACCCGCTCCACGCGCGGGTATTGAAGTATCACCTGCGGTATTTCCCTGGTTGGTGCCGAAGTTCGTATTATCGATAGGTACTCCATTAACTACAATCAATGGATTATTCTGACCGGTAATCGAAGACTGACCGCGGATACGAACCTTGGAAGTACCACCCGGTCCGGTTCCTAAGGAAGAGATGTTCACTCCAGCAATTTTTCCCTGCAGTGTATTCATTACATTCGGTGTGCGGTTGATCGCCAATTGATCGGCTGAAACTTTGGAAGTAGCATAGCCAATACTCTTGGCCGACTTTTCAATACCCAATGCCGTAATCACCACTTCATCGAGTGCAGTGAGATCCGTCTTCAATAAGACATCAATATTGGATCGCCCACTGATTTCTATCTCCTGGGTTGCGTATCCGATAAATGAAAAAACAAGTGTAGTGGCATCCGCAGGAACTTCGATCGTATAGGCGCCATCCACGTTGGTTACAGCACCGTTGGTCGTTCCTTTGACCACAATATTAACACCTGGAAAAACGACACCATTTTCGTCGGTGATTTTACCGCGTATCGTAAGCTGTTGTCGTTCTGAATTTTCTTTATCAACCCCTACATCTGCTGCAGAGACTGAAACGTGATAGCATATCAAGGTGAGTATGCTGACTAAAAATCGCAAGTAGTGTTTTCGCATATAACAAGGGTTTAGGTTGAGTAGCATAACTATATAATGACTTCTCTTTCGCAGTAGGACACCTGTATTCACGCGCCTCTTACGTGAGCAAAGATTCTCATCTCCTTTTTTATTCACTTCCAATAAAACACAGTGATGATTATTGCACACGATTGCGATTTCGATGGAAATCCTTGTTGCTATAAAATTGTTTTTTCAGATTTGTTCACGCTCACACAAGGGAGTCAAGCTTTATGTCTGATTTTTTATTCAACAACGGTCTGTTCTCATGAATCAATTTCTCCTGCAGAAATCATCGCGGGAGCTTGAGGGGTTCCCTCATATTGTTGAAGTGGGTGTACGAAAAAATACAACAATTCAACTTCACTCATGGACGAAGAGTGTTACGGAAGACTGCCTGCGTATCTATTATGTACTCGAAGGAAAATTTGAATGGATCATCGATGAACAACACCACCTTTTATATCCCGGTGACCTGGCGATTGTGTTACCCGGTCAATCATTGCGCGGTGAAAAAGATTTTTTAGACATCGGTGCACTCTTCTGGATACAAGTTAAAGTGGAGTGTGATCCTGTCACAAAAATTTTTTCATTCAAACCCTGGAGTGGGCTTTCAAAAAAAGAGAGCCTTATGATTTGCCGTATTCAGCAACACAGTAAAACTGCGGTGCTCGTTCGCATTAAAGATGCGCACACCATTCTTCAATGTATGCATACTGAACTTTGCCAGCAGCAGGTGGGCTATAAAACGCGTGTTAACCAACTCATCGATGAATTACTGATTCTCATTGCACGGCAGTCCACCCATCAAAATAATTTGCAGCGCGACTTTCCTCAGGTGTTTGTTAAGCTGGAAGGTGCACTTCGACAAAATCTTTCGCACCAGTGGACCGTGGAAGAAATGGCCGCTATGGTGGGACTGGGCACCACTGCGTTTTCAGAAAAAGTAAAAAACTACACCGGCTTTTCACCTTTGAATTATTTGATCAACATTCGGATCTCAGAGGCCATCAAGTTACTGCGTAAGCCGGACGTAAATATTACCAGCGTTGCGCTGGACACGGGCTTTTACTCTTCGCAACATTTTGCTACTACATTCAAAAAACTCACCGGTTACACTCCGGGAGAGTTTCGAAAGAAAGACAGATTAAAAAATTAATGCTATGGATTGCATCATCACCATTGAATTAGGAACCAACGCCGTGCGCGTGTTTGCCTTCGATCTCAAAGGCAATTTGATTACCTCGTCCAAAGGCTCGTACCCCACGTTTCACAGCGAACCGGATTACAGCGAGCAGGATCCTGAACAGATTTTTATAACGATGCTCTATGTGTTGAAAAACCTTGTCACCGAAAAAATAAACCCGCTGAAGTATCACGTGCAATCGATCTGCTTTATCGCATCGATGCACAGCGTGCTGGCGATCGATTCGCATGGTGTGCCGTTGGGWAATGTAATCACCTGGGCGGACAATCGCGGTAAGAAGGAAGCGCTGGAACTAAAGAATTCTCCCACCGGCAAAAGGTTGTATGAGGCTACCGGTACCCCTATTCATCCCATGTCGCCACTTATTAAGATTGCCTGGCTTAGAAGAAATGATGCGCAACGTTTCGCGCAGACGTATAAATTCCTAACGCTGAAGAGTTACATCGTGCAGCAACTCACCGGTGAGTACGCCATTGATTACAGCCTTGCTTCTGCTACAGGTCTTTTAAATATTCATAAGATGTCGTGGGAACAAGATGCACTGGACTTCGCTGGAATCAGTGCTGATAAACTCCCTGACCTGGTGTCGGTATTTTTTTCGCCAGGGAAACTGCGAAAAGAATACCAGACATCGTTGGGATTGTCGGTGGATACGCGGATCATGATCGGTTCCAGCGACGGCTGTATGGCAACGCTGGGTGGCGGGATGTGGAGCGAAGACAAAGCCACCATTACCATTGAGGACAGTGGTGCGGTGCGTGTGGTCGGTAAGCAGGTATTACACGATCCCCAGCAGCGCTTCTTCAACTATGTGCTGACGGAAAATCATTACATCTCAGGAGGGCCGACCAATAACGGTGGGATCATTTTTGAATGGTTTACTAAGCATTTCGGCGAATTCAAAGGTCCATTCGATATTGAGTACACCATGGAGACGCTGATCCGTGAGGCTTCCAATGTCACGGCGGGTTCAGATGGTCTGCTCTTTCTTCCTTACCTGTTGGGCGAACGGGCTCCGCTTTGGAATCCCAACGCACGTGGCTCTTATTTCGGAATAAACATCAAGCATGAGCGAAAGCATTTCATCCGTGCCACCATTGAAGGAATACTTTATGAAATCTACAGCATCGGAAAAATCCTGGAAGAGCATCGCTCATTCAGTAGTCTTTCTGTGAACGGGAGTTTTGGAACAATACCCTTCTGCACACAACTGATCGCTGACATTTTCAACAAGCCCGTGAGTATCACAAACAACGCCAACAGTATCGGCCAGGGTGCCTACTTGCTTACGGCTACGGACATGGGTGTGTATTCGAGCCTGGATGAAGCAGCCCAAAGTGTGGTGTTCCAGGAAACATTTCATCCACGCCTTCATGACCACAACGTGTATGCGCAGTACTTCGATATTTTTCAGCGACTCAGTACGCTGCTGGAGGGAGAATTCGAAAAAATTGCGAGCCTTCAGCAAAAACAATAATCATTTATACATGAACCTGTTCTGCTATGAAAAAATTAAAACTCATTGTACTCCTGCTGACGCTGATCCACTGCGGATCCATGGGACAGCACGTTGGATCTTCGTCTGAATACATCAAAGCACTCACCGCGGAGTGGAAAGGAGAACGCTTTGTTGATGGCCGTCCTAAAGTATCCGATGCGATCCTGACGCGACTCAAAAAAATTTCCATGGAAGAAGCCTGGGGAGTGCTTCGTAACAAGGGCTACCATAATCAATACGAGGGCGATTGGCAACTGCTCCTTCCGGACAGCGCCATGACAGGCCGTGTTGTTACTGCACAATACATACCGCTGCGCCCCGACCTGCAAAACTATGTAAAAGAACAAGGCAAACTCGAAGGCCGTGCACAGAAGGGTGGTACGAACTCCTGGCCCATTGATGTATTAACAACGGGTGACGTATATGTTGCTGACAGCTATGGCAAGATGGCGGGAGGAACATTGATTGGCGATAATCTCGGGAACTCCATTTATGCAAAATCACAAAGGGGTGTAATCTTTTACGGGTCAGTGCGCGATGTAGAAGGACTGATGCAGATCAATGGATTCAATGCATGGATAAAAGGTCAGGATCCCTCCTACATTGACCAGATGATGCTGACCACCATTAACGCACCTGTCCGCATAGGTCGTGCAACGGTGTTGCCTGGCGATGTGGTACTGGCGAAAAAGTATGGCGTCATCTTCATCCCGGCCCATTTGGTTGAAGAACTGGTCATCACTTCAGAAGTGACTGCGTTACGCGATCAATTCGGTCATCAACGCCTGCGTGAAAAAAAATACCTGCCCGGAGAAATTGATAGTGAGTGGACTGATCTTATTAAAAAAGATTTCCTCAACTGGCTCAACAACTACCCGGGCAAATTGCCGATGACAAAAAAAGAACTCGATGAGTACCTGAAGAATCGAAATTTCTACTAAGCCTGAAACCCTATTACCATAAAGTCATGAAAAATAGTATCCAACAAATCGCTGCTCAGAATAAAGAACGAGAGCTAAAGGCCATGCACGAACGTCAGGCCGAAATAGAAAACCCAACCACTACCAGCAGCCGCAGGAGGTTTTTGAAGAGCACCGCGATGGGCGGAATGTCACTCACCGCACTGATGGGTTTATCCTTTGAAGACACCATGGCACAAACTACTTCAAAGGTGCAGAAAGCATCGGCTCCTTCCGATCTCAGGATTACGGATCTTCGCTATTGTCACACGGCTGTGATGGGCGGCACTTCTATTCTTAAAATCTATACCAATCAAGGCATCTACGGTTTGGGTGAAGTGCGTGATGGAGCAGACCCCAGGTACGCACTGATGTTGAAGAGTCGTATACTGGGCGAAAACCCATGTAATGTAGAACGCATCTTCAAAATCATCCGCCAGTTCGGTGGACAGGCACGCCAGGCAGGTGGTGTCTGTGGAGTTGAAATGGCACTCTGGGATTTATGCGGAAAAGCATATAATGTTCCTGCCTGGCAGTTGCTGGGCGGAAGGTACAGGGATACTGTACGCCTGTATGCCGATACACCGGAAGCGAGTAGTTCGGAGGAGCAATTGAAACTCATCAAGTTTCGCACCGAGACACAAGGTTATACCTGGCTAAAGATGGATGTTTCAATTGGTGAATTACGAAACATACCAGGGACCATTGTGAACCAGGAAATTTTTAAAGAAGGTGCTAGCCAGTGGCAAGGTGGCTATATGTCTTATGCCAATACCAAACATCCTTTCACTGGTGTTCAGATAACAGAGAAAGGTCTTGAGGAACTAGCTAAGCTGGTCGATCGCGTTCGCAGTATGGTTGGCTATGAAATTCCTATCTCTACTGACCACTATGGACACTTCGATCTGAACAACTGTATCCGGCTGGGAAAAACACTCGACAAATACCGCCTTGCCTGGCTAGAAGACATGGTACCATGGCAATACACCGAACAGCACAAATTAATCACACAGTCGCTGGAGACACCTACCCTTACAGGAGAAGACATTTACCTGCTGGAAAACTTTAAGCCATTGATTGATCAACATGCTGTTGACATCATTCATCCTGACCTGGCCTCCTCGGGCGGTCTTCTGGAAACGAAACGAATTGGAGACTATGCCGAAGAACATGGAATAGCCATGGCTATGCACCAGGCAGGAACGCCTGTATCCTTCATGGCTAATGTACACTGCGCTGCAGCTACGCAAAACTTTTTAGCTCTTGAGCATCATTCCGTTGACCTCGCATGGTGGGAAGGCCTGGTGAAGACTACCGATGGCCGGAAGCTGATTGACAAAGGCTATGCTCCTGTTCCTCTCTCCGCTCCGGGTCTGGGAATTGATCTGGTGGAGGACGAGCTCAGGAAACACCTTCATGCAAGTGATAGTACGTTCTTCGCTCCAACCACTGAATGGGACAAAAAGCGTTCGCATGATCGTACCTATAGTTAATCATGCATCGCGGAGGGCAGTCCATTCCTAACCGGTTTTATTAAACATAAATCTATGTTTGCAAATACAAAATTATTTTTTCGATTTGTTGCAGTCGCAGCTATCTTGCTATTCATCGCCTCTCTTCTCCTGATTGTTTTTTTTGGCATTGAGAAGGCGGGTCTGACACTCATCTTATTCTTTCTTACGCTGGGAATTTCTTTCCAGGGCTCAGAGAGTCTGAAAGGATTGAGTTACCCGACAATGATTTTTGGTGTGGTCACTATGGCTTTGTATTTCCCTGCGCCGCTCACTCAAGTGGGCGACTTCAAGTTCATTAGCCTCATCACGCCTCTTATCCAGATTATTATGTTCGGGATGGGCACATCGATGAGTGCGAAAGATTTTGTGTCGGTGGCAAGGGAACCTAAAGCAGTGGCAATAGGTGTGGCGGCGCAATTTATCATCATGCCGCTGTTAGGATTTTCGCTGGCACGAATCAGCGGCTTTGCACCAGAAATTGCTGCGGGTCTAATATTGATCGGTTGTTCTCCCAGTGGTCTGGCCTCGAACGTCATGAGTTATCTGGCGAAGGCCAACCTGGCGCTATCCATTACCATCACGTCCATCACTACGTTGATCGCACCCTTTCTCACCCCGCTGCTAATGAAACTCCTGGCAGGTACCTTCATTGAAATCGACCTTTACAAAATGATGTGGGACATTTTCAAAATGATCATGATTCCTATCGGTGCAGGCCTGTTATTCAACAAGCTTTTCCAGGGAAAATTCAAGTGGCTGGATAATGCCATGCCTTACCTGTCCATGCTGGGAATTGCCGGAGTGATCACCTTCGTTACAGCAGCAGGCCGCGAGAGTTTATTGGACATCGGTTTTTTGTTAATCGGCCTTGTTCTCATTCATAACACGCTTGGTTATCTGCTCGGTTACTGGAGTGCCCGATTACTGCGCATGAATGAACGTGACAGCCGAACAGTAGCCATCGAAGTAGGAATGCAGAATGCCGGCCTGGCATCAGGTATTGCCAAAGAGATGGGAAAGATTGCTACTGTCGGTCTGGCTGCTGCCGTATTTGGTCCGCTGATGAATATTACCGGATCCGTCCTTGCTTCCTATTGGCATCGAAGACCTCCTAAAAAATCGGACGCGGATACGTAACGAGGTCATTGCTTCTTATCACTATTCCATCCATCACTATTCAATTCTATTTTTTATGAAACCACACTTTCCTTTCTTTTTATTCTGGTTGACGTGGTGCGTTAATCTTTCTCTCCATGCACAGCAAATTTCAAAAGAAGAATTGCTTTTCCTTACCCCCGAATGGAAGGGAGAACGCTTCGCCGATGGCCGACCGAAGGTAGCTGATAACCTTCTTCGCAGGATGAAGGCAGTGAGTATAGAAGAGGCCTGGTCCACCATGAAGAATGCCGGCTACTCGTATCAGATTGCTGAAGGATGGCAAACCATTAATCCCGATAGTGTGCTGGTTGGTCGTGCTGTTACTGCGTTGTTTATGCCGGGCAGGCCAGACATGTGGAAAGCGATTGATTCATTAGGAAAGAGGCAGGGAAAGCGCGGTCAGAATACCTGGCCAGTCGATTTGCTGGTGAAAGGAGATGTATATGTAGCCAATCAGTTTGGTGCCAAACTTAATGGCCCCACCATCGGAGACAATGTCGGCAACGCCATCTACGCCAAATCAGGCAACGGTATAGTATATGATGGAGCCATCAGGGACCTGGAAGGATTGAAAGAAATCGGCAGGTTCACCTCCTTTTATACGAGCTATGATCCGTCGTATCACAATCCTGGAAAAGATATTAATACCATGATCATCGGCATCAACAAGCCAACACTTATCAGAACTGTGACGGTTATGCCGGGTGATGTAGTGTTGGGAAAATTAGGTGTCGTCGTTTTCATTCCACCCCATCTTGCCGAACGCGTGGTAAAAACTTCAGAGATTGTTCGGCTCAGAGACCTGTTCGGACATCAACGGCTTCGCGAAGGAAAATATTCTGCAGGGCAGATTGATACACGCTGGTCCGACGAAATTGAAAAGGATTTTTCAAAATGGCTGAATGACCACATCAACGAATTGCCTGTAGGTAAAGAACAGATAAAAGAATATTTAAAAGAAAGAACCTGGTAAGCTCCTCCACATTCTAAAATTAAAAGTATGTCAACATCACGAAGATCATTCATAAGCAAAGCTGCGCTTGCAGCCACAGCAGCGGCCGCTGCCCCTTTCTCTTCATTTGGTAAAGGATATGAAGAGGCCATCCAAACGTATCCCAAACTTTCAGCGCCATCCGAATTAAAAATAACGGAGGTTAAATGTGCTTTCATCCGGGGAGGAAATGGGCTGTTTGTGAAAATCCATACCAACCAGGGTATATACGGTTGTGGGGAAGGCGTAGATGCAGTAGCAGGAAGTTATCATCTTGTTCAACGCATGGGACGATTTCTTAAAGATCAGAATCCGCTGAACGTACATCGGCTTTTTGAGTTCATGCGGAAATCCGCTGTCTTCGGTGGTGCACAGTCGGGCATGTACATCGCTGTGTTAAGTGCGGTGGAGACGGCACTGTGGGATGTAGCCGGCAAAGCATTGAATGTGCCGGTCTATCAGTTATTAGGCGGAAAGTTTCGCGACCGGATTCGCCTGTATATGGACACCGCGTTATATCAAAATCAATTACCAAAGCCAGAAGACTTCGCGACTGCAGCAAAGGAAGCCGTATCCATGGGATTTAACGCGATTAAATTTGACCTCGATCAGGCCAATGATCCGAACAAATATGACCGCTGGAACTGGACGGCAAGCCCCGGTGAAATACAGCGAATGTATGATCAGATGGCAGCAGCTCGCGAGGCAGTAGGAACTAAGATTGACATCTGTGCAGACATGCACGGGCGATATGATTTACCCACTGCTCACCGCGTAGCCAAAATACTTGAACCACTCAACCTGATGTGGCTGGAAGAACCTATCCCCGCAGAAAATGTAGATGCGTATGCAGACATTACCAAGTCTACCAGCACACCTATTTGCGCAGGTGAAAATCATTATCTGGCCTATGGCTTCAGACCCTTGTTAGAAAAGGGTGCCGTGGATATCATCATGCCTGATCTGCAAAAGGCGGGCGGCCTGGGTGAAGCCCAACGCATCGCTAACCTGGCTAATCTTTATTATGTGCCCTTTGCTCCGCACATGGTTGCTTCTTACCTCGGCGCGATGGCATCGGCACATGTATGTGCTTCCGTTCCGAATTTTATGATCATGGAATGGCAGATTTATTTTCACAAAGATCCTATGTTTAAAGAGATCGTGAAGTTCGATGGGACAGAGTTTACTAAAGACGGTTATCTCACTGTCTCAGATAAACCAGGCATCGGTGTCGATATCAATGTGGAAGGGATGAAAAAATATGCCGCCCCTGGAATGCCGTTTTTTGAGTAATGGACTTTCTTCGGCAACCTATGGTGTAAGTTCATCCAAAGGATACAATATGGATGTTCATTGATCGTGCCAGACACAAACGGGAATAACAGATTGGTGGGTATATGCTCGCTTAATCCTGAGACCGTTGAACTTAGTGTGGAGCTTCCTGCTTACCTGACGGGTGCAAGTACTTCTGGCGGTGCGGCACGAGCTGATCTTGCGGGTACTACGTTTACCTTTAACGCACAGGCAAGGCATGATGCTTTGTATTATAAGGGTGCGTTGACGTTGGTGGCGGCATAGTAGTTTAGGATGATTGAAGTTGAAAACCTTGTGAAGTTATTTGCATGCATAAACATACAAGTCCAAAAAACAGGCAGCTAAAGCTAATATGGGTTCTACCATTCCATTTTTGTAAAGTGAATATAGAAAAATCAATCGAAGATAGCTTGGAAATAAAAACCCAGCATACACTGGACTTGTTTTATTAAATGGTTTGATGGATATTTAGTTAAAAGGAATTAGCCAATTGTTGGCGATATAAACGACATGTGTTGATATTCTTTAAGTCGATCGCGTTAACCTGACAGAGATTCAAAGACAAGAAATTATGAAACTATATGAAATTCTGACTCTAGTGGCAATTGTAATCGGACCAATACTTGCGGTTCAAGCGGAGAAGTTATTACAAAGAACACGGGACGATAAGAGTAGACGTCTTAACATTTTTAAAACACTAATGG
>NNBV01002080.1_pt1 | contig 19820 bp, 14 predicted proteins | sample 1173771 | NCBI WGS metagenome assembly NNBV01 (sample SAMN07173938, study PRJNA388173) | plant metagenome | isolation source: symbiotic tissue sample KVS11 | place: Norway: Troms, Kvaloya island | reverse complement strand
AAAAGGGAGAACCGCTGCCATTACCGCAACGGCCAGAAAGCTTGCTGTAATAATATGGAATATGATAACTAAACAACAACCCTTTCAAACTTGGGATGAAAATGCATACATAGAGAAAATAAAGGCATCGGTAATCTATAACATGAAGTCAAAAATGAAACGCCTCAACCTTACCACCAGCGACCTAATTTGAATGAAATCGAATGTGTTAGATGGAATGCACGAATAATTCTTTGCCTTTCATTCGTGCATTCGTGGCTGTAGTGGATTGAAAATCCTTTTTATCTGGGTTCGACATCGGAGATGTCGAACAGCTTTAAAGCTTTAACAGCTTTATTTAAAAAAGGCTGGTCATTCGTGATGACACAGCCTCCTTTTTTTATCCTTTGTTGTGTGGTATGGTTATTCCTCGCCTATCCACTTGGTGATGAGGTTATCGTAAAGCAAAGGATCTTTCTTTTTCAGAGGGCGCATTTTTGGACTGAAGATACGATTCAGGTGTTCATCGATGGGATCGTTATTGGCTTCGAAGTCGGCCTGCCACGATAGAAAGGTCTTTGATACCTGTTGCTTGCTGAATCCTACTTCTACCAAAGAAGCAATCCAGCTTTCCATCCAGTTGGAGATGAATTGAGCATTGGCTTTATTGCCTTCTACGCTCAACGCGAAAAGCATTTTCACGCCACCTTCCGCAATCAGCAGCATTTCGGCTCTTTCTTTTACTGCCTTCGGGCTTTTATCAACGGCTTTCTTTTTCACTTTTTTAATCATGGAAGCAAAGGTAATGTATTTTATATAATCCATCATGCACACGAATTCACAGCGCTTTTCGTTTTTGAATCGTCCCCGCTATTGATTAAATTGGATAAACCCTATAAACCCCTGACAAATGAAAACATGTATTCTTTTAGCATGCCTCCTTCCACTATTCAGTTTTGCACAGACTGAATCTAATCCGATTAACAGAAAACTAAGTTATTCAATCACGGCCGGAACTGGCGTTTCTTATTTTCATTACAACTCATCGCTGATCAAAGAACACTTTGCTTCTTCTGAATTCCGATTGGGTTTGGGCATTCAAAAACAATTGACAAATAATCTTAGCCTGCAATCCGGTTTGCGCGTAGGTCTGAAGTTAAAAACTTCTCGCATCTATAACGATCAGGAGTATCTCGCCATGCCCTTCCGCTCTTTAGGATCAGTGGATGAAACAATGAGCCGGTCTGATCATTACTTTATTGAGATACCTCTAAGTATCCACTATCAATACAAAAAATTCAAAGCGGGTGCCGGAGTGGTTTATCGCAATCTGGTACAGTTCGATGATACACGTTATGTGATCTATAACACTACCAGCGATATCGGAATCACCCCTTCACTCTCCTATCAATTGAACGACCGTGTCACTTTAAATGCAGAATACTATTTTGGAACAATATCCTTCTTTGAAGGTCGCGCGTATGACAACTATCCCAACCAGGTCACCTATAAAGCCTACAACCGTTACGCACAAATCTCTATTGCGTATTCATTACGAAAGAAGTAAGGCTGATAATAATTGATAAAAAAAAGAGTCAACATCACTTTCAGATGTTGACTCTTCCCTAAACTACTACCCGAAAAGGTTTAGTAATTACTTACACGTTTTCTCGAAAAGAAGAACATGCTTGCCCAGGTCAAGGACATTAATGTCTTTGAATTCAGCCAATACCGCTGCTTCAAATCCAGGACAGCTGGCGTACAATTCTTTAAATATATTTCTGTATCCCGATTTCTTTTTCGCATAAAGCAAAGGGCCGTCTCCTACTTTAATATAGAACGTCTTAAGCTCACCACCTACCAGACCACCAGCAAAGCTTGCTGATTTTTTCATCAACGGATCTCCATACACTTTCACTTTAGATGAAAACTCAGGATTCAGTACCTGAAGCAATGTTACCTTCACCTTTGATTTCTTAGGCATGGTTACCTGCTCATATACAATGGCGTCTTTACCTAAAGAACCGTAATCTGTTTTAGCAGCGTTGGTAATAGACACATTGGAGGCTGCGCTTAACTTAGCCAATCCTTTAGGCTTACCAGACAGGCTTTTAATCTCCTCAATCTTAAACTTCTTTTTACCGGTTTGTTCACTGCTAAGTTTTATTGATTTAGCAATTCCTTTTTTGGTCTTGATTTTCTTCACTCTCATGTCTTTCAAAACAGTACCATCGACTAATGTTACTTCTGCTTCTTTAACTGACATCAAAGAGAATGGAGCGTGAAACTTTTGCGCATTTACGCTGAATACAGCGCACGACAACGCAATTAAAAAGAGGATTCTTTTCATTTTTATAATTGGTTTTTGGGTTAATAATTCCCAAACATACAATGCCGTGGTGTAATAGACAGCACAATACTTAATAAAATCTTACATCACTACCTTTACTAAGGTTTTGAATTGCATGTGAGTAAACAGAAACTCAGTTATTCTATAAGTGTCACAGCATCAGGACTGATTAATTCAGATCATCATGGGAGCTTGATTACTTCTGTTTTGAATTTATGACAACAGATTGAAATAATGATTCTTTAGAACAAAACTGTGCTACTTGAAATCCGATAAGTGGTAATTCCGATTTCTTACCTTCAGTTATGGATTCGCCTGCTCAAATACAATTTACCGATTGTCTACGGGAGTCTTTAATGCTGCGTCAGATAGAATGAGCAGGCAGCGGGTTTCACCTGCGCGACTACACCCTTTCTCTAAAATGCCATCTGTACAGCGCGCAATGAAAGACGAACTTCATAAAGTAGCTGGGATCATCACTTCTCTTTATTGCTAATGACAATTATGAAATGAGTTTACCCTTTACATGATTTGGTTCAACCCTGAAATAAAAAAAGCCATCTTCAAATAAAATGAAGATGGCTCTTATCGGATATAAAAAAATGAATTATCGCAAATCCACTACTTCCACACCCGGATATTTCTTGGCATCGAACGTAAAGAAGGAATCATCTGTCTTCACAGCAGGATTGAACTTAGCGATAGAATATTTATAGCGGTTGCCCGATTTATCAAACATCGTCCAGCTGCTGATGCTCTTGTCTTTTTTGTTGATCAGCATCTTTATCTTAAAGAACTGGGCATCTTTCTTTTCAGGAACAAGATCAATCTCTTCCAGCACTACGCCTGCTTCTGTCTTATCCTGAATGTACAGGTACTTGTAGTTCTTCTTATAGATCTCGTAAATTTTAGAAGGGTTGATATCATCCGAAGTCTTATCAAAGTTGTCGATGTTCACTTCTTTGGCTTCGGGCAGGTAGGTCCATACCGTAGTGCCGTCATTGATCACTTCCTGCTCAGGCAGGGCGAGGCGGTATTTATCGCCTTTTACGGTGATCTTTCCCTTAAACTCTTCGTTGATTTTTTCGACCTCGTTGGTCAGTGTGTATGAAATATTTGCCTCAAAGGAAGGGATGGCCTTATATTTTTTAGCCATGGCATCCAGTATTTCCAATGCTTTGGGATCATACTGGGCGAAGGCGTTTGTTCCTAAAACCGCTAAAAATGCTACAAAAACTAACTTTTTCATGTTATCTATTTTATGTGCTGTCCGTGTTTTTCTTTCAGGTTACTCAATAATTGTTCCAAACTCGATTCATCTTTGATCAGCACTTCGCGCGCTTTGGATCCCTCGAATGCACCCACTATTCCGGCTGCTTCCAGCTGGTCGATCAAACGTCCTGCCCGGTTGTATCCCAGTTTCAGCTTACGCTGGATGAGGGAAGTACTTCCCTGCTGGTGCATCACAATCAGGCGTGCTGCTTCTTCAAACAAGGCATCACGATCCGAAAGATCAACATCCGATGCTCCGCCATCATCTTCGCCTTCAAACTCAGGCAACATGTAAGCAGAAGCATAACCTCGTTGTGAGCCGATGAAGTCTACAATCTTTTCAATCTCCGGTGTATCGATAAAAGGTGATTGAATACGAATGATTTCATTGCCGGTAGATAAAAGCATATCGCCCATACCAATCAACTGATCGGCACCACCGGTATCGAGAATAGTGCGTGAGTCAATCTTGGAAGTAACACGGAAAGACAAACGTGCCGGGAAGTTGGCTTTGATCACACCGGTGATTACGTTTACCGATGGCCGCTGTGTAGCCAGCACCAAATGTATACCAATGGCACGCGCCAGCTGTGCAAGGCGGGCAATAGGAGTTTCTACTTCCTTGCCTGCCGTCATCATTAAGTCGGCCAACTCATCAATCACCAATACAATATAAGGTAAGAAGCGATGACCTTCTTTCGGATTGAGCTTACGTGCAACAAACTTGGCGTTGTATTCTTTCAGGTTCTTACAACCGGCATCTTTCAATATCTCGTAGCGGTTCTCCATCTCAATACAAAGTGAGTTGAGTGTATGCACTACTTTCTTGGTATCGGTGATGATGGCTTCTTCACTGTTGGGCAGCTTCGCCAGGTAATGGCGTTCAATCTTGCTGAACAATGACATTTCCACTTTCTTCGGATCGACCAATACAAACTTAAGTTGCGATGGATGACGTTTATATAAAAGTGAAGCAAGAATTACATTCAACCCAACCGATTTACCCTGACCGGTAGCACCCGCTACCAACAAGTGCGGCATCTTGGCCAGATCGATAATCAGTACTTCGTTAGAAATGGTTTTACCTACTGCTATCGGAAGTTCTTTGTCTGATTTCTGGAAGCGCTCTGATGCCAGCACCGAACGGATGCTCACCATCTCGCGGTTCTTGTTCGGTACTTCTATACCTATTGTTCCCTTACCTGGGATAGGTGCGATGATACGAATACCCAAAGCAGCAAGACTCAAGGCAATATCATCTTCAAGATTCTTGATTCTGGAAATCTTGATACCTGCGTCAGGAACAATTTCATAAAGCGTTACTGTAGGTCCGATAGTCGCTTTGATACTTTGAATACCGATCTTGAAGTTGACCAGCGTTGCAATGATCTTATCTTTATTCGCGTTGAGTTCTTCCTGTGTTACCTGCACGGCACCGAAGTCATACTCACTCAACAGCTCAAGTGGCGGAAATTTATAACCGCTCAGGTCTAAGGTTGAATCGTAGGCACCTAACTCATCAACTAACTTGGCAGCCAATGCATCAGTGTCCGTTGGGCCTTCTTCGATATTAAATTCAGGTTCTGTTTTTTTCGGTGGTGCTTCCGGCTGTACAATTTCAAGTTGCACGTCATCGGGCTTCACGGCCGATTGCAACGGAGGTGGCTTGAGAACAAAAACCGTTTCAGGTTCTGGTTCTTTCTTCGGCCATACATCACGATCATCGGTGTAAGTCGATTTTAAATCAGGCTCCGGTTCTGCTGCTGCATCTGCTACAATGGCATCATTACCCATTGGCTTGGGATCTTTCACCTGGAAAGCATTGATCGCGGTAACGTTGAAGAAGTAGATGATGAAAATGAATAAGGTGAGCACCAATATCAGTAATGTTCCCCATCCAAAAAGTCCATCGAAGATCCGCGCCAGCTCATAACCGAGACCGCCACTAAGAAAATTAACTTCCGTGGGGCCATCGAAACTGTGCGTGAGATAACCTAACAACAGGCTCACCCACAATCCCGCGAAGACGGAAAGAATAAAGACAGAAAAAATAGGAACCAGCTCGCGCACAAATACCATACGGAAGCCAAGCAGGAACAGCACCGGTGGAATGAAAAAAGCCGAGATGCCCAGCCAGCGGAAAATGATATAGTGCGAAGTAACTGCACCGTACAGGCCAAGCCAGTTCTGAGCTTCCTGACCAGATTCGATGAGACTGGAATCGCTCAATGCTTCTACCACACTCTGATCGGCCTTGCCCGTGAACAGGTAAGACAGAAAGGCGGTGAATAAATAAAGCGACACAATAATTAAAAAGAAACCGAACGCCAGTTTGAATCTTGGGTCTTTAAAAAAATCAAAACTGAAGTTGAAGTTGAATTTAGGTTTGGCTGGTTTGCCTTTTTTCTCCTTCTCGGGCTTCTTGAATGTGTTTGACTTATAGGTGTTTTCGGCCATTAGTTTAAAAAGTACTCAAAACTACGCAATAAAATAAAGCATTGAAACCTCCTTTGCAGTGGAAATTAAATCTTCGCCAATCACCGAATATTTCCGACCTTGATCGCTCTAAAAAATACCTTGCTCATGAATTCTTTTTTACGCCTCTCCGTCTGCCTGATTTTCCTTGTCGTCGCATGGGCCTGCCAGCCCAAAAAAGAAACGATAGATATGAAGCCGCCCGTAGCAAGTAAGAAGCCATTTGAAATCACATCCAAACATGGCCACCAGCGCACGGACGATTACTATTGGATGAAGAACCGTGAAGACACTGCGGTAATCAATTATCTGAGAGCAGAAAATGCATATGTGGATACGCTTATGGCGCACACCAAACCGCTACAGGAAAAACTTTTTGCGGAGATGAAAGGGCGTATCAAAGAAAAAGAAGAATCCGTTCCCTATCGTCTGGATGACTACTTCTATTACACCCGCTATGAAGAAGGCTATGAATACCCCGTGTATGCCCGCAAGAAAGGATCGCTGGATGCGGCTGAGGAAATCATCGTCAACGGTAATGAGTTGAGCAAAGGCAAATCTTTTTTTGACATCGATACGGAAGTAAGTCCTGACCATCACCTGGTAAACATTATCGTAGATACGGTGGGCCGCCGGTTCTACACCATCAAGTTCAAAGACATGAATACGGGTAAAGTGCTTGCCGATAAAATAGGCGGCACCGAAGGACAGGTAGTGTGGTACAATGACAACAAGACTATTCTATATGTACTGACCGATCCTACAACACTGATCGGGAATAAAGTTTTCAGACACACATTGGGAACCGATCCGGAGAAAGATGAATTGATCTATCATGAAAAAGACAGTACGTTGGAATGCTTCATCAGCAAGTCGCGCTCAGAGAAATTTCTTTTTATCAATTCCAGTCGCACCGATGCTGCTGAAGTGCGCTTTGTTAATGCCGATAATATCAAAAGTAAAGCGACATTGATTGAACCGCTAAAAGACGATGTCACTTATTTTGCTGATCATGTTGGCGATCGTTTTTATATCCGCACCAACCTGGATGCAAAAAATTACCGCATCGTAGAAACACCTGTAGCTAAACCGGGAAAAGAAAACTGGAAAGATGTAGTTCCCAATCGTGAGAACATCTTCCTGGAGAACATTGAATTCTTTAAAGACTATTATGTATTGCAGGAATCCAGCGAAGGCTTGAATAAAATACGACTGATCAAATGGTCGGATAAATCGGAACATACTATTGCGTTTGATGAAGCTGCCTACTACGCTGGCCTGGGAAGCAACCCGGAGTTTAATAGCAATACGGTGCGTTATAATTACCAGTCGATGACCACACCCAACTCTGTGTTCGACTACACGCTGGATACGCACCAGAAAAAATTATTACAACAACAGGAAGTATTGGGAGGCTTCAACAAAGACGATTACCAAACCGAGCGCATCATGGTAACAGCCCGTGATGGCGCCAAAGTACCAGTGTCCCTGATTTACCGAAAAGATAAATTCAAAAAAGACGGAACAACTCCTTGCCTGCAATATGCCTATGGATCATATGGCTATTCAATGATTCCCTTCTTCAGTTCTGCGCGATTGAGTATTGTTGATCGCGGTTTTGTATTTGCTATCGCACACATTCGTGGCGGGCAGGAGATGGGCGGTGCCTGGTATGAAAACGGAAAGATGCTGCACAAGAAAAACACCTTCACCGATTTTGTAGATGTATCGAAATACCTGATCGAAAATAAATACTCCGCTAAAGACAAGTTGTTTGCCAATGGAGGAAGTGCAGGAGGATTATTGATGGGCGCCATCACCAACATGAATCCGGAATTATATAAAGGCATTGTAGCCGACGTTCCTTTTGTAGATGTGATCACTACCATGATGGATGAAACCATTCCTCTTACTTCTTTTGAATGGAAAGAATGGGGCAACCCGAATAGTAAAGAGGAATATGAGTACATGCTATCTTATTCACCTTATGATAACGTAGAGAAGAAAAACTATCCGAACCTGTTAGTAACAACCGGACTGCACGACTCACAGGTGCAATATTGGGAGCCGGCCAAATGGGTAGCCCGTCTTCGTGCTATGAAAACAGACAACAACGTATTGCTTTTCAAAACCAACATGGAAGCAGGGCATGGAGGATCGTATGGAAGATTTGAGTCGCTGAAAGAAACGGCACTGATGTATGCCTTTATGCTCGACCTGGCGGGAATAAAAGAGTAGCAGGGGTTCAAAGGCTGCTTAAAAGAAGCGGTCGGGGAAATAAAACAACAGCAGGTAATGATGAGATGTGTTCGCACTGAGTTAAATTTGTTAGTTGCCCTTACCCGATCACCTTACTTTAAAACCTATGCACTCAGCTCTTCGAAGGAATTTACTATTCGTTGCTTTGGTATTTATGATAAGTACCCATGCTGTGGCGCAGATCGTGAGCGACTTTGCTTCAAGTGCTGATGGCTGGACAATATTTATAACCAGTACTGGAACTTCCGTAGCACCGACTTACACGGCAACTGGGGGAAACCCTGCTAACAGCGGAGAGATCTCTTACAGCACTGGCAGTGTTGCTGTGGGATTCTATTTTACTGCTCCTGCGAAATTCAAAGGCGATTTGAGTGCAGCATACAATCAGCCATTCAGCTTCGATATACATACTTCTTATCCTGGTAATGATAACAGCATAGGCGATGTTATTATCACTAACTCTGCTGCCAGTGCTTCTTTATATTACCAGTTACCCGGGAAGCCTCCTTACATGGGCTATTTCGGATCAACCTATACCCTGCAGCTGATTGAAACATTTACAGGATGGCACTACGGTAGCATGACCGGGCCAACACCTACAGCTGCACAAATGAAACTGGTGCTTGGCAATGTCACTAATCTTCAGATCCGTTCGAAATACTATGCCAGTAACACGTTCAATATAATTGGTTATCTTGATAATGTGTCTGTGGGGATAGCTCCGCCTACAGTGACTACACAGCCCACTACACCACAAACAGTATGTGCCGGACCTAATGTTACCTTATCCACACTGGCAACGGGCAATCCAAATATTACCTACCGCTGGCAGTTATTAAACACAAGTACAGGAGTTTATGCTGATCTGAATAACAATGCCGTCTATTCAAGCGTAGCAACTTCATCCATGCTCATTAACACCACCGGCACCGCAGGTGCGGGCACTTACCGATGCCGGATTTCAGGAAGCTATGTAGCAGATATTTATTCAAACACAGCGGTTGTAAATGTGAATGCAAAACCTGCAGCACCGTCCACAACCGGAGCACCCGGATGTAATCCATCTTCGGTTACACTATCTGCTTCAGGTGCAAGTAATGGGCAGTACCGTTGGTACACGGTAGCGACCGGAGGAACTGCTATTGCGAGTCAGAATAACAGCACGTATTCAACGCCTTCATTAACCACCACTACTATTTATTATGTTGCCATCAATAACGGAACGTGTGAAAGTAACCGTACTGCGGTAACGGCAACAATCAACAATCCTCCGGCAGCGCCTGGTACATCGGGTGGTTCATCGTGTGGTACCGGAACAGTAACATTAACTGCATCAGGCGCAGCAGCCGGGCAATATCGTTGGTACACAGTAGCCACGGCCGGAACTGCTATTACCGGGCAAACGAATGCAACCTATACTACTCCATCATTGAGCACAACGACTAACTATTATGCGGCTATCAATAACGGAACCTGCCAAAGCACACGCACCTTAGCAATAGCAACCATCACCACTCCACCAACCGCACCAATCACTACAGGAAGTTCATCCTGTTCAGCCTCTACCCTAACACTTACTGCGACAGGTGGAACAAACGGACAATATCGCTGGTATACTGTAGCAACAAATGGAACAGCTATTGCCAGTCAAACGAATTCAACTTATGCCACTCCTTCACTGGCGACTACTACTAATTATTATGTTGCCATCAACAACGGAACATGCGAAAGCGCCCGTACTCCGGTAACAGCTACTATCAACACGCCACCCAATGCGCCCACCACAACAGGTAACTTTACTTGTACCATTGCAAGCGTAACACTTACTGCTGCCGGAGGAACGGCAGGACAATACCGATGGTATACGGTAGCTACAGGAGGAACAGCAATTGCCGGTCAGACAAATTCAACGTATGCCACTCCTTCCATCGCAGCTACAACAACCTACTATGTTGCTATTAACAACGGAACTTGCGAAAGCAACCGCACAGCGGTAACAGCAACATTAGGCGGAGCTTCATGTCCGGCTAATGAACCTCCGGTGATTGCACCCACTCCTATCTCTGCACCCATTGAAGGAAAAGTAACATTGAGCCTGGCCAATCTGATCAGTGACAAAGACAACAACCTCGATCTTTCTACATTGAAAGTAACCGTACCTCCCAGCAGTGGTGCATCTGCCACCATCGATAGCCAATCCAATCTTATACTGGATTATACAGGCATCTCTTTTTCGGGAACTGAAAAATTAACTATACAGGTGTGCGATCTGGCTGGTGCCTGCACCCAACGTGAATTGAGTATTGATGTGATTGGGGATATTAAAATCTACAATGCCGTATCGCCTAACAATGATGGCAAGAACGAATTTCTCTTTCTTCAATACATCGATGTACTGGCTGACACGAAGAAAAACAAAGTCAGTATTTTCGGGCGCTGGGGAGATGTTGTTTTTGATGTTGCCGATTATGACAACTTAACAAAAGTCTTCAAAGGTTTGAATAACAACGGCAACGAACTTCCCAATGGCACTTACTTTTACAAAATCGAATTTACAGGTAATCGCAAGGCAGTTACTGGTTTTCTCACGCTGAAGCGCTGATAACCGAAGACCTGTTTTTCTATTCTTTGAAGCTTAAATTATTCCATTGATCATTCAAAAATCATCTGCGGATAATTTTTATTTCTTACCTTGATTCAAAACCCTGACCCCTGAAAAAAGGATTGCGACTACTTTTACTGCTGTTAAGCATACAATGCCTGTATGCGCAAACGCGTGTCATTGACAGCCTGCTTCAGATCGCCTCAAACCATATCGGAGACACTGTTGAGATTAAAGCGCTCGATGGTCTTGTATTTGAATTTAAACGAAGAGATATAGCACGCTCAAAAACTTATGTGCACCAGCAAATTGCGTTAGCCAAATCACTCGGCACTACATTTGGTTTAGCTTCCGCCTATTCAGGGTTAGTAAGTATGCATCAGGGTGAAGGCAGCATGGATAGTGCTCTTTACTATCTGACGCAGTTGAAAGATCTTACCAAAGATCCTAAGAACAAGAAGGCAGTCATTAACTATGCCAGCGCATCGGGTCTGTTTTATAAAAACCAGGGTAAATACAAGGAAGCATTACCTTATCTGTTGGAAGCACTTCGCCTTGTTGGGCCTGATGGCGATAAGACAAGCCGTGCAGGCCAGATGCTGAATGTGGGAAATGCCTATTATAGTTTAGGCGATCTTAGAAATGCTGCCCACTATCATCTCCAATCACTTGCTCTGTTTGAAGAAGTGAAAAATAAACGAGGTCAATCATTCAGTCTTCAAAATCTGGGAAATGATTTTTTTGATCTGGAGCAGTACACTGTGGCTGAAAAATACCTGCTGCAATCAGAAAAATTAAAAAATGAATTGGGAGATAAACGTGGTGTGCTCACTTCATGGATGACACTGGGCGGAGTGTATCAGCAAACCAATAAGTTTGACCTTTCGGCAAGCTACTTTAACAAAGCACTGGCACGTGCGAGAGAATTTAAATCTGTAATGGAAGAATCCCAGGCGCTTTTCAATCTAGGATCACTTTTAAAGACGATGAAGAAGACCGAAGAATCACGTGAACGGTTTTCAGAAGCACTCATTCTTGCACGACAACTGGGCGACAGCGTACTGACTTCAAGAATTAATACTTATCTGGTTTTATTACAGAATGATGCGCAGAAAGAAACGAAAGAAGAAATTACGCTATTAAGGAATATTGACATCTCCCTGGAGAAAGGAGCCTTACCCAATACGATGGAAGGCTATTTTGAATTGGCAGAATGGTATGCATCGCGCAGGCAGTTTGAAAAAGCATTTGAAAAATTACAGGCGGGGCAACATCTTAAAGATTCGATTATCGGAAATGAAGTGATTGTTCAATTAAAAAAACTGGAAGAAGAATATAAAAACGATAAAAATGAAAAAGAGATCGCATTACTAAAAAAAGATCAGGAGTTACAAACCCTTGCGGTGAGCAGGCAGAAGGTGGTGATGGTTGCGGTTATCATTGCATTCTTTTCGTTAGCGGCCATTGGTGCATTGCTGATCAACCGCTACCGCGTGTTGAATCGCGCCAGACGCCAAATAGAAATGGAGCAAATGAGAAACAGCATTGCCCGCGACCTGCATGATGACATTGGCTCTACACTTTCAAGCATCAACATTTTGAGCAAAGTGGCCTTGCACGAAAAAAATAAAAACATTGAAAACTATCTTCAGCTCATTGGTGATCAGTCCTCCCGCATTATGGAGAACATGGGCGACATGGTCTGGTCTATCAATCCTAAGAATGATTCGTTAGATCAGGTAATCATTCGTATGCGCGAGTTTGCGAATGAAATACTGGAGCCGTTAAACATTGATTATCATTTTTCAGAAAACATAAAAACAGTGGTGGGGTTGGATGCCGACAAAAGGAAAGGGCTCTTCCTGATTTATAAAGAATCGGTAAACAATGCTGCGAAATACAGTGAAGGAAAGCGCATTGAAATCAGCATCCATCAAACAGACAGCACTTTGCAGCTGAGTGTGAAAGACGATGGGAAAGGGTTTGATGAACAAACGATCAAGGCAGGAAACGGGCTGCACAACTTGCGGGAGCGCGCCAAAGAGATGAATGCGGTAATCACTATTGACAGCACCATTGGCAAAGGAACGGAAGTAACATTGACATTGCCCTTAGCATAATCATGTGATACCGCGATAGCAACTTATCTGAGATATTTACAGTATGTCTATGGCCAATTCTGTTCTACTTTACGAAGACAACCCCCAACTGAGCATCAGCATTCAATCCATGCTGGGCCTCAATGAAAACATCCGTGTGCTGGGCGCTTACGACAATCCGACAGAAGTAAAACAGCACTTGCAATCTTTTCATCCCGATCTTCTCATCATGGACATTGATATGCCGGGCATGAATGGTATTGAAGCCGTAATCAAAGTGCGCAGTGTTGATAAAGACATTCCTATACTCATGCTCACGGTGTTCGATGACAATCAGCATGTGTTTGATGCGATCTGCGCGGGGGCGTCTGCATACCTTTTGAAGAAAGACATTTCGTCCAAACTATTCTCAGCCATTACCGAAGTACTCGATGGCGGGGCGCCTATGTCGTCCAGCATTGCGCGAATGGTGCTGACTTCATTTCAGCAAAAGCCAGCTGTTAATGATAACCCCTACCAACTCACCCCCAAAGAAAAAGAAGTGCTTACCTCGTTGAGCAAAGGCAACAGCTATAAACTAATTGCTTCTGAAATCAATATCAGTATTGATACCGTACGCACACATATTCGTAAGATTTACGAGAAGCTGAAAGTACACTCACAGACCGAAGCTGTATCGAAAGCGATTAATGAAAAGCTGGTTTAGCTGATGAAGTTAATTTGCTGCTCCTTATAGAATTCATCCGTTTCAGAAAATCATTCAGCGTTTTGATAAAATTACCAATTAACATCTCAATGATCAATCATAGATCACGCATGGATCTTTTTCATAATGAAACCGGATCAACTCTTTGTCAATAAAATCAAACCGAATGGTATAGGTATGTTCTTGATGCGAATGCGTGTATTCATACCTGAGATCTTCTTCTAAGGATGTTTTAATTCCAGTCAGGTTTAAGAAATCGGTAAGCGGCATTCCGATGGCAATACCCTTATTAAGAGTAAGCCGCCTTGACCGGACGTCTGCCACACAGATTGATTCTCCGTAAGATTTGTTAAAGGCAATTTCCACACTATCAGATGTTAATGCTCCGTTCTCTCCATTTTCATAGCTAGAGGTTATTCCCAATGAATCCCACATTGCTTTCATCGCATCCAATTCTTTGGAAAAAGGATTATTAGCAAGTTCTTCAAGCCATTTGTTATTCGTAATAGGTACGGTTTTTAAAACGATCTCCGATTTCTCAGTAAGAGTATCAATCTCTATTGTGTCCTTATTCACAATAGACAAAAGCACCTCCTGTTTTACAGAATCATCAGCTACCGTTTCAGAAGTTTGTTTCAGAACACAGCTTGTAAGAATGAGGAATAAGAAATATATCTTGTTCATGAATAAAGCTAATCAATCAGATTTGTTCTTTATAGCAACTCACATCATTATGCGATTTCCTGCGGTATCAATTAGCAGGAGATTTGGTAGATGAAAACCTTCTTCCGCATTTCTCTTGTTCTGTTGACAATATCAGTAAGTGCCCAGCACACCAAACTACTTGACTTTACGGGTACTGCAAATGGAGATGAGCCATGGGGTTCTCTTATTTCCGATGGAGTATTTCTGTATGGAATGACAAGTAAAGGCGGGAGTAATGACCAGGGAACCATCTTTAAAATAAAACCAGATGGTACGCAATACACCAAGCTGTTAGACTTTTCATCTGCAAGCACCGGAGGTTTCCCTTTTGGGTCATTAGTTTCTGATGGAACATTTTTATACGGAATGACGGAAGGCGGAGGCACAAACAACTTAGGGGTCATTTTTAAAATAAAATCCGATGGTACAGGGTTTGTAAAACTGTTGGACTTTGCTGGTACTGCCAATGGAAGTGAACCATATGGCTCACTTTTCTTTGACGGAACATTTCTATATGGAATGACAACGAGTGGCGGAACAAACAATGTGGGAACCATCTTTAAAATAATGCCCGATGGAACCGGATATACTAAACTGCTTGACATGGCAGCGACAGCTAATGGCAGCTATCCCAATGGCTCACTTATTTCTGATGGAACATTTCTCTATGGAATGGCATCGGAAGGAGGTACAAGTAATGAAGGAACAGTATTTAAAATAAATAAAAACGGAACCGGGTTTATTAAACTACTGAACTTTACAGGAGCTGCTAACGGAAGCAATCCTTTTGGATCCCTCCTTTATGACGGAACGTTTTTGTACGGAATGACCTACAGTGGAGGTACTATTAATGATGGAACAATTTTTAAAATTAAAACAGATGGAACGGGCTATGTACGAATGTTTAATTTTAATCTGAGCATAGGTGATCGGCCTTTTGGTGACCTGATTTCGGATGGAACATTTCTGTACGGAATGACTTACTCTGGCGGATCGGGCGGCACAGGAAACATTTTTAAAATAAAGCCAGATGGAACAGGCTTTCAAACACTGCATGATTTTGCCAATGTTGCAAACGGATGGCTTCCCTATGGATCGCTTCTTCTAGAAGGATCATCTCTTTATGGAATGACACAGCAAGGTGGCATTGGTGATGCTCCGCCATTCAACGGTGGCACAGTCTTCAAATATGCACTTTCTGTTTCTATTCCCACCATCAGTTCTTTTACACCTTCCTCCGGCCCAGTGGGTACAGCTGTTACCATCACCGGAACAAACTTCAGCACGACACCTGCTAACAACACAGTGACGTTTAATGGAACTACAGCTACCGTTTCAGCAAGTACAGCTACAAGTATTACAGTAACCGTTCCTCCCAATACTACTACCGGAAAAATTACCGTAACAGTTGCTGGCAACACCGCTACAAGTGCTACCGATTTTACAGTTACTACAGGAGCAGCAATTAACATCACTACACAACCTTCGTCCTCATCAGTTTGTAACAATGCATCGGCTACATTCACTACTGCTGCTACTGGCACTACCAACATTACTTACCAATGGCAATTTGCCACTTCGCTAACAGGAACTTATAGCAACATTAGCAACGGCAGTGGCTATATCAATACAACTACAGCTTCACTTTCGGTAAATACAACAGGAAATTTTGGAGGAGGATTTTATCGATGTCAGATAAGTGGAGACATGGCTACTGCTGTATTTACCAACGGTGTACAACTTACCATCACTACCTGCACCAGCAACCAGCCACCCGATATTCAATCGACCACTATTGAAGCTCCAGTAAACGGAAAAGTAACTCTTTATCTTGCTTCACTGCTGAGCGATCCGGATGATAACCTCGATCTGTCCACGCTTAAAATAATTGTACCTCCATTGAGCGGAGCCACCGCCACTATTGATGGACAATCGAATCTGATTTTAGATTATACCGGTATCTCTTTTTCTGGAACAGAGAAGCTTACCATTGAAGTCTGCGATCTTTCAGGAAGCTGTGCACAAAACGAATTGGATATCGAAGTAGCCGGCGACATTGTTGTGTTCAATGCGGTGTCACCTAATGGTGATGGCAAAAATGATTTTCTCTTTTTACAGCACGTGGACTTGCTGGAGGAGACAAAAGAAAACCACGTTACTATTCTCAATCGCTGGGGAAGTGTGGTGTGGGAAGGCGACAACTATGATAACACTTCGGTTGTTTTCAGTGGGCAGACCAAAAATGGTAACGATCTACCCAGCGGCAATTATTTCTATCGTATAGAATTCAGTGGAAATTATAAAAAACGTTCGGGCTTCCTTGCATTGAAACGATAACACTTTGTCTTTTAGCCTTTACTAAGCAGATGGATTGCATATGTCCCTTGGGCTTAAGCCCTTGACGCTTTATTCTATTGCCACGGGCTTAAGCCCGTGGCAATAACAGATTTCTTTATAAGGGCTTTAGCCCAATGAATATATAGGCTGTTGAGCAAACGATATTAATTAAAGAATCCTGAAACGGTTCGCCTATCCTGAATGTCACGCCATTTTTCGGTTCGGATTTTTACTATGGCAATAGTCATTCACTGATTAAGTTGTAAAGAGCAAAATGGGTTGTGTGTTGAAGATAGTAATACATACGCCTCGCATCATTATGGTATTGCCCAGGTCAACTAATCAGTAAACCTTTATACATAAGAGTTGTGGAATCTATTCTGAGCAGCATATGGGAAGACACCGGATAAAATTTAAACACATGAAACGGACATGAGCGATTGAGCATACCGCGAATGAGATACTAAAACTAAAGTCGCTCCACTCCTACCTCACAACTAATCTTATTCCGATGAAAAAAATAATGATCCTGCTCACCTGTATAGTAATAGGTTGCTCAAACATAAAAAACGAGAAAGACACATATGCACCTGACACAATCCTGCAAACACAAAATGTGGCTCTTGCACTGCCGGAGGAAAAAACAGAAGAATTGCCACCCGATCCCACCCCGGAAGAAACAGAATCCTTTTCTGGCCTGACCGATAATTTCCCTGACTTTACCCTGTATACCCTTAGCAATGATTCTTTAGAGGCGGAGATTACAAATGGAATGGCAAAGCTACTTCAGATATACGACACTATGCACTATGCGAAAATCACATCCAGTTACGGATGGGAAAGACCCTGTTATGTACCCGCACAAGATGGAGAAGGGTATATGTCTGTTGAAACCGAAGAAGAAACAAAAAAATGGTTCTTTGATCGCGACAACAAGCTTCGGGCTTTTTCAATCATATCGGATGGCCCTTAAGCAAAATCTATACTGTATCTTTTTTCAAATGATTCTTTGATTGCCGCTAGTGAACGAACCACGGATGAAAGCGATGCCGGAGTTTTGATTGGCCAACAGCGCATGCTTGCCTCACACTGCCCGCGTTGCGGTATAGCTGCCTCCACTTTTGAAGATCAGCTCAACGGTGAAGTAAACTATTTAAGTGAAAAGGATCTGGCAGCCAAACAACAGGAGTTCTTTGAATCAATGCCAGAGTTAATTCAAACACTAAAATCCGGGCAGCGAACTGCGACAAAAGATGACTACGATTTAACCTTTAGTGTTAAGCGTACGAAAGAAGGAAATGCAGAAGACAGGTCGAAGGCAATCACTTACCTGGTGACGTTTACAGTTAGAAAAGAACTTTATCCTAACTATATATTGAAACAAGGTTTATATCAATGACGGAGTCTAAAATTACTACTATGAAATATATGATCATCACATTCCTGCTCCTTCCACTACTTGTGAGCGGACAAAAAAACTGGTGGGAAGAATTCCCAAAAAAACCGGACAACTATGTAACGGATCAGCAGGATATTTTAAGTCTAAACGAAAAAGAACTGCTTAACGCCAGGTTACGCCAATTTGAAGACAGTACCAGCAACCAGTTATTTATCTACCTGGCTAAAAGTCTGAATGGAAAAGATCTGGAAGACTACTCGAAAGAAATTTTTAATAGCTGGGGCATCGGACAGAAAGATAAAAACAACGGAATATTAATTGCGATTTTTATTGACGACCGTGTTTACCGGATTCAGGTCGGTACTGGCCTGGAGGCAGCTCTGCCCTCGCAGCTCACGCTGCAAATTCAGGACGATGAAATGGCTCCGCACTTTAAGAAAAAAAATTACTTTGCAGGAATTGCTGCCGGTATCGACCAGCTCATTTATTACAGCAGGCATGAATATGAGCCGCCCGGTGCTATTGAACAATTGATGGTACCGCTGTTGGTTTCTTATTCCATAGGCATACTGCTTTTTATCATCAATTTATACTCATTAAAAAAATGGAAGAATTTACCTGAGCGCAGACGAAACTATCTTTTACTGAACCTGCTGCTTTTAGTAGCCCCGGTTATCATCACGTCCACGATCTCCCTCTTTATCACATTAGAGCCCTACACAACGATGTTACCTACATTGTCAGGCACTTTTGTTTTACTAATACTGTGCTCCATCATTAACGACAAAGACGATTTGAAATACGACAACGAAACAGACGATGCGTATCAACGAAGAATGTATGAAAGGTCAACGAGAGAAAGCAGTAGCTCTGACGATAGTTTTAGTGGCGGAGGCGGGGGCAGTTCGGACAGCGGAGGCAGTAGCAGCCGTTGGTAGTTCACTACAAAGCTTTGTGAAGAATCAGCACTATGAAATGATAATCGCCAAACCTGCCGGATATGAAAATGTATTTACTTCTCATCATTGCCCTGACCGGAGTTAGTTGCAACCAGCAAACCCGTTCAAATGCAGAGTTAACGGATAGCATTCCGGTAACTACTGATACTGCAAAGGTTACTGAATCCGTTACGATCGATTCTGATCAAGGGCAAAAAACGGATCAGTCTACTACGTCTTCCTCCACCACGCTCTTCATAGATATTGAATCGTTTACTAAAAATCCTTTTGAATCCGATTATCCGGGGATGAAGAAATCCTTGAGGGATGACAATATCGTTTTTAACATAATAGCAGTAGATACCGTACATTCAGAATACCGGATTTTAGAGTTCGATAGTTCACGAATTGAATTTCTTGATAGTGATCCCAGCTATCAGGATGAATTGGGAGACCTGATCTGTTCAGCGGATATCCGGTCAACACGATTTTATTTCAATCAGGGCGTGACCATCGGAATGACCAAAGAAGATTTTTTAAACCAGGCGGGTCTTACGGAGCCTTCGCTCCATCAAGACGAGAAAACCGGCCTCACGTATTACGTGAATGAAATTCCCTTTGACGATGGCTCCTGGAAAATGACACTCTGGTTTGAGAACAATCGGTTAAGTCGTTTTCAATACGAGATTAGTCCTTGTC
>NNBV01000153.1_pt1 | contig 19857 bp, 17 predicted proteins | sample 1173771 | NCBI WGS metagenome assembly NNBV01 (sample SAMN07173938, study PRJNA388173) | plant metagenome | isolation source: symbiotic tissue sample KVS11 | place: Norway: Troms, Kvaloya island | reverse complement strand
TTACTAGACAGATAATTTCCTCAAAAATGTACTAAAAAGGGTCAATTACTAGAAAATTAGTAGAAATAAAGTGTAATAGGCATGAAACCATTGGAAACAGGTCTTTCTGTTGATTCTCGATATAACCCAGCAGCGATTGAGGAAAAATGGCAAAAAACATGGGCAGAACTTGGCTTAGATCGGACACCTACAGCTAGCAACAAGCCAAAATTTTACGCCTTATCCATGTTCCCTTATCCATCAGGCAGCCTACACATGGGTCACGTCCGTAATTATACGATTACCGATGTGATTGCCCGCCTCAAGCGAATGCAAGGGTATCGGGTAATACAGCCAATGGGTTGGGATGCCTTTGGCTTGCCAGCAGAAAACGCCGCTATTGATCGTGGTGTACCACCAGCAAAGTGGACTTATCAGAATATGGCCCAGATGCGTCAACAATTACAGCGTCTTGGCTTATCCATTGATTGGGAATGTGAACTTGCTACCTGTTCACCGGATTATTATAAGTGGACACAATGGATCTTCTTGCAGTTTTTGCAAGCGGGGTTAGCTTACCAAAAAGAAGCAGCAGTAAACTGGGATCCTATTGACCAAACTGTATTGGCAAACGAGCAAGTTGATAACGAAGGACGTTCTTGGCGGAGTGGGGCAATAGTTGAGCGCAAATTATTGCGGCAGTGGTTTTTTAAGATTACCGACTACGCAGAAGAATTACTCAATGACTTAAATAAGTTGACAGGTTGGCCAGAACGCGTTAAATCGATGCAGGCAAACTGGATTGGTAAATCCACTGGCGCTTACTTAGAATTTCCCATCATTGGGATAGATGAAAAAATCGCCGTTTATACGACACGTCCAGATACCGTTTATGGTGTCAGCTACCTGGTGTTAGCACCAGAACATCCTTTAACAAAGCGTGTCACTACAAAAGAACAACAAGCGGCGGTAGAAACCTTTATTAAAGAGGTTTCTAATCAAAGTGAGTTGGAACGTACCTCGGAAGACAAACCTAAGCGCGGTATCCCCACAGGTGGGGTGGCAATTAACCCATTTACAGGGGAAGAAGTGCCCATTTGGATTGCTGACTATGTACTGTATGAGTATGGTACTGGGGCAGTGATGGGTGTACCAGCACACGATGTTCGGGATTTTAAGTTTGCCAAAAATTACAATTTGCCAGTTGATTTTGTCATTGTTTCCCCAGATGATGTTGCAGGTTTTGACTTAACTCCAACATCAGAGATTGATGAAGTTACGCAACTCATCCAAATTGAATACAACCAGGCATACACTGAACCAGGAATTTTAATTAATTCTGGGTCTTTTACTGGCATGGCTTCCACTGATGCTAAACAAGCAATAATCGAATCCGCCGAAAAACAAGGTTTTGGTAAAGTGCGGGTTCAATATCGCCTGCGGGATTGGTTAATTTCGCGGCAGCGTTACTGGGGCGCACCAATACCTGTAATTCACTGTCCCAACTGTGGGATAGTGCCGGTTCCTGACAAAGATTTGCCAGTACAGTTGCCAGAAGAGGTGGAATTTACTGGACGTGGCGGTTCACCTTTAACTCAGTTGTCAAGCTGGGTAAATGTGCCTTGTCCGACTTGTGGAACTCCAGCCAAGCGGGAAACCGACACGATGGATACTTTTATTGATTCCTCGTGGTATTTCTTGCGCTTCCCTGACGCTAAGAATGAACAACAGGTTTTCGATTCCAGTAAAATTAACGACTGGATGCCAGTTGATCAGTATGTGGGTGGTATTGAACACGCGATTTTACATTTGTTGTATTCGCGCTTCTTTACTAAGGTACTACGCGATCGCGGTTTGTTAAACTTTGACGAACCTTTCCAACGCCTATTAACTCAAGGGATGGTACAGGGTTTAACTTACTTAAATCCCAAAAAGGGTGGTAAAGATAAATGGATTCCTTCTAATCTAGTAAATTCAGCCGACCCCCGCGACCCCCAAACAGGTGAACCATTACAACGTCTCTACGCCACTATGTCTAAATCAAAGGGGAACGGTGTAGCGCCAGAAGATGTAATTGACAAATACGGTGTAGATACAGCGCGGATGTTCATCTTGTTCAAAGCGCCGCCAGAAAAAGACTTGGAATGGGATGAAGCCGATGTAGAAGGACAATTCCGCTTTTTAAATCGGGTTTGGCGTTTGGTGACAGATTATGTTGCTGCTGGGGTATCCCGCAAGAAAGCCCAATCTGATTTAACTAAGGCAGAAAAGGAATTGCGACGGGTAATTCACACGGCTATTCAAGCAGTAACAGAAGACGTGGAAGACGAATATCAATTCAACACAGCTATTTCAGAATTGATGAAGTTGAGTAATGCCTTAACTGATGCCGACGGCAAAAATTCACCAATTTACGCAGAAGGTATTCGGACTTTGGTGATGTTACTAGCACCATTTGCACCACATATTGCTGATGAATTGTGGCAATTATTGGGTGAAAGTAATTCAGTTCACACTCAAACTTGGCCATCGTTTGACCCTGCTGCTTTGGTAGCTGATGAAATCACTTTAGTAATTCAAGTTATGGGTAAAACTCGCGGCTCAATTCAAGTACCAGCACAAGCAGATAAAGCAGCGTTGGAGAAATACGCCCGTGAATCAGAAATTGCCCAGCGTTACATCGAAGGCAAAGAGATTAAAAAGGTAATTGTGGTGCCTGGAAAGTTGGTGAATTTTGTAGTCAGTTAAGTACAGTTTTACGTAAAATCGTGGCGAATTAAGGGTTGAAATTTCAACACAGATGCGCTTTGCCTTTCGGCAGGGTAGGGCGCAGATAATTCGCTACGAATTAATGAAATGTTGTACTTCTAACCAATTCGGTATTATTGTTTGCACGAACAATCGTAATTGGGAACAGTTTGCAGCACGGATAGATGAGGCTGTGACAGCAGAACAAACGTTGCAAGGAAAACTAATTCGTGTTGTACGTCCAGTCACTTAAAAAAGTTTTGATGGATTGCACAGTTATTAAAGCCATCAAGAATATGTTGCGGAAAATATTGTAACAGTAGTTTACTTCTCTGGTATGTGTGTATTTAAAAACATCTATATTTATCGTCCAGAGAGTTAAACTATTTTATTTATACACGAAAAAGCGCTTGAGAGTTTTGCTCACTCAAGCGCTTTTTCGTAAAAGCTTATACCAACTCACTCGTTTGATGCAACATTTGAAATCTGCAACACTCCCTGAGGAGGGAGCATTGCGGGGATAACTTGTGACAAACATATTGTGAAATGGTATCACTCCTTGCACTAACTAAGAATATCTCTTTTGCAAGAATACCGGGGATCTGGTGAGTGACAGTTTATGAACTGAACACTAGTTAAAAACGACTCACCATGAATAGTGACTAACAAAACTAAGCATGATGGTAGCAAGTTTTTAACTATAGTATAAAAACTTATAGTTTACTAGCATAGGCGTAGCCCAACCTAGGCATCGCCTACCACTGAGTACAGGATCATAATGTACAGCAACTAGTAGCATAAACATCTCAACTTTTGCGACAAATAAATCGCCATCGAGAAAGCCAGAGAAGGCTTGAATATTAGCATCAAAGCGATTTTGACTGAAATCAATCATCATCTCTTCTATATATGGAGGTATTCTTTAGACAATGGCAACCCAAGAACAAATCTTTGACCAAAGCAGATTGAAAAGTTTGGGTTGGGTATCTTCTATCTCTTAGCAAACGATGACATTCAAGTGTTCCGCATAGTGTAGTCGGTTACTTCCTTGGTTGAAACAAAATATAGCTTTTTCACCGACGATTACCGCGATATTCAAAACGATTTCGCGTTTCTTTATAAAAACAACCAAGGCAGATTATGGGTAATAACATCAAATTATAAAAGTCTAGACAGACTTTTCACACTTGGCTAAAATAGCTGCTCCCCTACGAGCATACGGCTTAACCTGGCGTCTAGGTGTGTGGTAAGATTGCCTGGAACAGAGGTTTTATCTGAGTTGGAGTCTTGTATAAATTGAAAAGTTCAAGCTGACTGATCGTTAACTCCCACGATACTTCTCATATTGATTTGGAAAATATACAACAAGGCTGGTGACAAACTGAGTGGAATTTGTAGATGAATATCTAGGATTTGCTACCAGACTTAACCAACTTCCCACAATTTTGACTTTTATTTGACTTTTAGGATAGACACATGAACGATAAGCTGATGCTAATGATTCCAGGCCCAACCCCGGTGCCAGAAGCTGCCTTACTGGCATTAGCCAAGCATCCAATTGGACACCGTACTAGTGAATTTAGCAATATATTGGCAGAGGTATCAGAAAACCTCAAGTGGCTGCACCAAACTCAAAGTGATGTGCTGACACTGAATGTCAGTGGTACGGGTGCTGTAGAAGCGGGAATAATTAATTTCCTTTCTCCAGGCGATCGCATTTTAGTTGGCTCTAATGGTAAATTTGGTGAACGCTGGGTAGAAGTTGGCCAAGCATACGGTTTGAATGTAGAAGAAGTTAAGGTGGAATGGGGTAAACCCTTAGACCCCGCAGTATTTGCTGAAAAACTCCAAGCAGATACCCAAAAGCAAATTAAAGCTGTAATTATTACCCACAGCGAAACCTCGACGGGTGTGTTGAATGACCTAGAAACTATTAACCGCCACGTTAAAGAACACGGTGAAGCTTTAATTATCGTTGATGCCGTTACTAGCTTGGGTGCCTTCAATCTACCCGTGGATGCTTGGGGTTTGGATATCGTCGCCTCCGGTTCCCAAAAAGGTTATATGATTCCCCCAGGATTGGGTTTTGTCTCTGTCAGCCCCAAAGCTTGGGAAGCTTACAAAACTGCGAAGCTACCAAAATATTATTTGGACTTAGGCAAATATCGCAAAGCCACAGCCAAAAATACCACTCCATTTACTCCGCCGGTGAACTTGATTGTCGCGCTGCACACCACGTTGCGAATGATGAAAGAGGAAGGTTTGGAATCAATATTTGCTCGACATGAACGACTTAAGAATGCTACCCGCGCCGCCATTCAAGGGTTAAATTTACCCCTGTTTGCAGCAGATAGTTCCGCTAGTCCGGCAATTACGGCTGTAGCACCACAGGGAATTGAATCAGATAAGATTCGGTCAGTGATGAAAAAACGCTTTGATATTGCTCTAGCAGGTGGTCAAGACCATTTGAGCAACAAAATTTTCCGTATTGGTCACTTGGGTTTTGTGAGCGATCGCGATATTCTCAGTTGTATCGCATCCTTAGAAGTTACCCTAGCAGAGCTTGGCTACGAAGACTTCACCCCTGGTTCTGGTGTAGCAGCAGCAGTTAGAGTTTTTACACAACAATAGTCATTGGTCATTGGTCATTGGTCATTGGTCATTGGCAAAGGATAAATGACAAATCAAAAGAGCGAGTTGATAATTTAACTCGCTCTTTTGATTTGTATGTAAATGAGTAGAAACCGCCAGATTCAATAGACTTATATGTAAACCTTTGCACAACGTAGAGTTGATGTGACATGGCTCAATTCTCCTAAATCATACCAACTTGCCCTAGATAGTATTATTTGCTCCAGAGACAGTCGCACAGCCTCTTTGACACCAAACAAAACTAACTTTGGCAACTTAGTATGATACCAAATTGACGTAAATAGTATTGTTTGAGATTCCGATACAGTCTTTTGGTAGAGACTTTTAATCCAAAATCTAATTTGCGCTGACAGTGCACCAAAGGTGCGGCCTAGAATCCAAAATTGGTATGACCTATGCCGTCTCCAGCCAATCATAAATTTGTTCTAACTGCTCTAGAGTAATCAACCCATACTGCCAAAGAATCATTGCCAAAGGGCCCGGGTCTTGCTCCCGATGGCGAAGCGCCACCGCCAGCGATGCCGTGGAAATTGCCAAATCTTCTTGCAAAAAATGAATCAGTCGAGAATATTTTGATGGTGACATTTGTATCTCACCTCCTTGTACAGAATGTATTGTCATATATCAGTTCACCATTGCTCGATAGCCAGTAGCAAGTATTTCATCTGTCACTGTGCTGTTATCGGTCATACACCTAGCACATTTTTTTTGATTTGCCTTCAAGAGAGGCTTCTCACGGAAGGTCTGAGAAATAGAAATTTTCTTACAAATCATCTGCTTGATTTTCAAGCAGTATTTTTACCTAGTTAAATTGACTCCATCTTGTTTACTTTTGTGCTTTATTTAATCACACATGTAGTAACAAAGATTCCATAGCCTATACTCTCTTATTGGCGACTATTTACACTTACGCCAAAGGGAATATTTTTGCGACCAAACCTTAAGACCGCCATTTTAGGTTGGAGACAGTAGAACCTTATATTATTACCACAGTTTTCAAATAGTAGCGTTACAAGTGACTGTTTTACCACATAAAGTGACATTTTTTACAAAAAAAACATATATTTCGACCGTATAGGTCTCAACAAAGCAAGTACCCAGATATTTATCCCCGCCAGTACCTGAGCCTCAAAACTCAATTTTGACAATATCCCCTACTTTCAACTTCAATTCGGTAGCTCTTCCAGAGCGAAGTTCAATCACTTTATCAATTGGGGTATTGGGCCCATAGGTAGGACAAGGTTCACTTGCACAAGGAGGTGCGGCGGTCTGAATATACTTAACGACACCGTTATGCAAAAATACCATATCTAAGGGCACAGGTACATTCTTCATCCAGAAACTAACTGGTTGCGCTGAAGGGAACCCAAACAGCATCCCTCGGTCATCTGGCAAAGCTGGTCGATACATCAACCCCATAGCTTGCTGTTGTGGCGTCTGCGCCACTTCTAACTGAATCGTTGTGCCATTAGGAACAATGGCTTTAGCAGAAATTGGTAGTGTTTGACCTAAACTCTCTGGTGCTGGAGCTTGAGAACTAGAGGTGGGGCTGGGAGGTTTAGCTGTTGTTGGCACAGAACAGCCCATCAGGAAAATACTCAGCAAGATGAAGAGCAAACTTAGCTGACGAGTCATATAGTTTTTTGATTTTGTAATTTAGATTTCAATTTTACAGAATTTAAGCTAAAAACCTACGGCTTTTATTCGTCCGGCAATACACAGCCGTTTTAAACTGGGCAGAATACAGACCATCGTGGTAGTACAGCACTACCCATTGGTATCAACTTTAAAATCTTATTTCCAGGTTACGAGAAGGAAATGCTCTTAACTGGGCTGCTACTTGGGTGTGAGCCAGAATTGACAGAGCCTGCAAATGTGGATTCCCAGTCTGAGACTGGGAACGAGGCAACAAGGTAGGTATTACTAGGATTCTCGTAAAACATAGCCTACGCCGCGTACTGTTTGAATGAGGCGCTTTTGACCTTCATCTTCGATTTTTAGCCGCAAGTAGCGGATGTATACTTCAATTACATTAGACTCACCTAGAAAGTCGTAACCCCAAACATTTTCCAGAATTTGTTCGCGGGTTAATACTTCACGGGGATGTTCCATTAAGAATTTTAATAGTTCAAATTCCTTCATTGTCAAGTCGATTGGCCGTCCGTTGTGGATGGCACGGCGAGTTGCTATGTCTAAAATTAGATCCCCAAAGCGTAATTGCTCCGTGGTATCTACATCGGGTTTTAAGTAGAGGCGAATTAACTTCAAAAAGTCTTCTGAGCGATAAGGCTTAAGGATGTAATCATCGGCTCCAGCTTCTAGACAAGCTACACGATCATCGACTGTATCCCTTGCCATTAAAATTAACACAGGCGATCGCATACCAGTGCTTCTTAGATTTTTGCACAATGAGAGTCCTGATTCTCCTGATAGCATTCGGTCTAAAACAATTAAAGCAGGCTGGCGATCGCGACAGTGTTGTAAACCACTCGTCGCATCATGAGCCAAAATTGATTCATAGCCAGCTTCTTGCAAATCGCAAGAAAGCTGATTTGCAAGGCTCTCATCGGTTTCAATCACCAAAACACAGGGACTTGGAGCAACTGTCATAACAATTTTGGATATTGGATTTGGGATTGTAAAGACATTCCAGAGAAAATCTTTACATCAGTTATAAAGTGCAATTATCAACCTTTAATGATGGAGCAATCCTGATTTGACACGCAGCTAAGGATGTTTTAGCACGTTCAGGTGTCAGCCATCGAATTCTCCGATGCAATCTTAATAACTAACTCCAAATACCATCTCTATACCAGTAATTCTGGAAGGAAATCAGTAAAGTTGGGGAGTAGGGAGTAGGAAGATGAGGGAGAAATCAATTCAAAAACTTCTGCCTCCTGCCTCCTGTCTCCTGCCTTCTGCCCAATACCTACGGTAATTCTACCGAAGTTGGTTTGGCAATATGTGGCAAACCCCAACCTAATTTTTCTCGCAAAATTCGGAAAAACTCAGGCGGTTGCAGGCGAATAAATCGGGCACAATATTGCGATCGCTCCATATACACTCGATCTTCTGGTAGGATATAGCACCCGCCATTACCATCCACCACCATCACCAGCCGAGGAATATTGACTGGGTAGATGTTGACCGATTCAGTATCTGGAAATACTAATGCTCTGGAAGCTAGGGAATGGGGACAAATGGGTACTAGCTGTAAAACAGGTACACCAGGAGTTACCACTGGCCCACCAGCACTCAATGAGTAAGCTGTAGAACCAGTAGGCGTAGAAACAATCACACCGTCCGCCGCAATATCTACTGGCGCATGACGCCCTATGGCAATTTCAAAATGGCACATAGAGGTCAAAGGTTCCCGATGCAGAACCATTTCATTCAAGCAGAGGGCTTCCCACAGGACTGAATCTCCCCGAAACACTTTGACGGTGAGCATGGCTCGTTCTTCAATTTCATACTCACCTGCCATTGCCTGTTCTAGTGCTTGGGGCAATTGATTCAGGAAAGTTTCTGTCAAAAATCCCATGTGGCCGGTATTCACTGTTAGCAGTGGAATACCACAGGGGGCTACTTGACGAGACGCTGCTAAAACAGTGCCGTCTCCCCCTAATACCACTGCAAACTTCATATCTGAGTCAAAACCAGGGGGGGTTAGACCATCAATGGGGGTGTGGCATACAGAACTCTCAGGTGTAGAGTAGCCCAGTATTCCACCGATACTCGATGTGATACATACATTCCAACCGGCTGCGGTTAGCTTGTCTTTCAACTCGATAGCGACACGGCCCGCTATCGGTTTAACGTCATTGTAGATAATGCCTGCTTTCGGCACACTCAAATATCCAAGTTTAGGCGATGCTCTGTATTATGTAATCCTTACACATTTTGGTCATGTAGTCATTCATCTAGAGTCAAATATCTAGTAACGACTAATGTCTGTTTTGTAATTACTATTGACTATTGGCTTTTGAAGACTGTTTAAAAGGAGTTTTTTTAGGTTTCTGCTTTTTATTTTTATTTTTCTGGTAGTCTACCTCTTTGAGCTTCTTCATAATTCGGCTGAAGTACTCTTGTAGATAGCTTTCTAGGGTTGTGGTTTGTTGCGGATCTAAACCAAAGACTGTGTATACTTCATCCATTGAAGCATTTAACTGTTTACCACTAGCCAACACTTCTGTAAATGCTAGTCTGTCAGCTACGTTCCATCCCCACTGAAAGAACCGCATTAAGCCCCGCACAGCACGCAGTAAGCTTATTGGCATCCGCGTTACCCTGGCGTCTTTTCCAGATAAGCGTTCGCATAGGTTGATGATTTCTTCTGCACTCCATGCACGAGTACCGACTACCGGAAAAGCCTGGTTTTCCGTTTCTGGTACAGTCAATGCCCGAATTGCAAACTTAGCAATGTCCTGAGTGTCCATATAAGCGATGGGAGAAGAATTACCTGTTACCCAAACTGGCTGTCCTTCCAAAATGGGAATCCCATACTGGCCGATTAACCCTTGCATAAACCCAGCTAGCCGCAAGATGGTGTAATTCAAGCCTGACTCAGCCAAGAAGAGTTCTGTACACCGCTTAATTTCCATTAACGGCACTTCTGGATATTTATCAGCATCTAAAATCGAAAAGAAGATGAAACGCTCTACACCAGCTGCTTTAGCGGCTTGAATCAATGCTACTTTGCCCTCCCAATCGACTTGTTTGATACTCAGTGAATCTGTAGGGCGAGATGTTGACGCATCAATAACTTGGGTTACACCAACTAAAGCTTCGGCTAGGCTATCGGGATAACGCAAATTTCCGGGTACGAGTTCTGCACCCCACTCTTTAAGAAAAGCTGCTTTTTTACTGCTGCGGACAAGACAGCGTACTTTATACCCCTCATCGATAGCACGACGAGCCACTTGTCTTCCTAAGGTGCCAGTGGCACCGACGATTAATAATGTCATGAGGGTTGTAATAAATTTTAATGTTTTATGAAAAGAATGTTATCAGAATAACCTATGCAAACAAAACTTTACATCTTTTCTCAGAAAATCGTTTTTTATGAAAGAACTTATGGGAAAATGGCTGTCCGTTTAACGGACAAGCTTTTTTCCCAGTTAGCGAAAAATATGAACGCCGGTTTGGGGCAAACAGAACTTTTCGATGAAAAAGGGAGTGGGAAATGGGAAGAATAATAATTCCTAACTCCTAACTCCTAACTCAGCACTCAATTATTCTTCTGTGCCCTGAATTTTCAGTAACAATGCGCCTAAGCCCCAGCCCACGAAGATTAAACCGAAGGACAATAGAGCTGCATTCAAAATTTCGCCGCCCATTGGTGTGATTCTCCTTATGCAAATTAGTGTGTGTAAACTAGGTCTAACAGAAGCTTTTGAATTGTTACTCTAGGATTAGACCTGTGTAAATAATTTTAAACTAATTTAGCAAGTAATCCCTACTGGTTTGGGGGGCAATCCCTACTGTGGAGCGGGAGAGATGGGGAAATGTGAGAAAACTTGATAATAATTATTATGAATAAATTTTATGTATCAAAATAATCAAGGTAATTTAGTGATTTTTCGCCCAGATAACCGCCCACGTTTGGCACTGACGCTAGGAGATCCGGCGGGGATTGGCCCGGAGGTGATTTTGAAAGCTTTAGCAGAGCCGGAAGTTAGTAAAAAATATGACGTTACAGTGGTGGGTGACAGGGATTTGCTGGCACAGACTTATCACAAACTGAATTTAACTGAGAATTTAGCACCTTTGGCAAATCCAGACGAGTTGTCAGTCAGCGATGTGCAGTTAGATGAGAAAATTAAGGGTGAAATTATCCCAGGAATAGGTAATGCGGCGAGTGGTGCGGCTAGTTTTGCCTATATGGAATATGCGATCGCTCAAACACTCGCTGGGAAATTTGATGCTATTGTCACAGGGCCCATCGCTAAATCGGCTTGGAAAGCAGCAGGACATAATTATCCAGGGCAAACGGAACTTTTGGCGCAAAAATCAGGTGTTGACCGCTTTGGGATGTTATTTGTGGCGCGATCGCCCCATACTGGTTGGACACTCCGTAGTTTACTAGCCACCACACATATTCCCCTACGTCAAGTAGCTGATACATTGACACCGCAGTTGTTGACACAGAAATTGGATTTGCTGGTGGAGTGTTTGGAGAAAGATTTTGGCATAGAAAATGGGAGAATTGCGATCGCAGGTTTAAATCCCCACAGTGGCGAACAGGGACAATTGGGACATGAAGAACAGGATTGGCTAATTCCTTGGTTGGAGCAAGAGCGGCAAAATCGGCCACAATTGCAACTAGATGGGCCGATACCGCCAGATACGATGTGGGTTAAACCTGGTCAAGCTTGGTATGGAAGTTCTTTAGTACAAAATCCTGCTGATGGCTATTTAGCACTTTACCACGATCAAGGCTTAATTCCTGTGAAGCTAATGGCATTTGATCGGGCAGTTAATACTTCTATTGGTCTTCCTTTCGTTCGGACTTCACCCGATCATGGGACAGCATTTGATATTGCGGGTAAAGGAATTGCTGATGCTACGAGTATGAAAGCAGCAATACATTTAGCGGCTGAGTTGGTTAGTCAAAGATTGGCTAAGAAAAATTAATTTTATAACTTAATTATCGACGGTATTTCCTAGCTTCAAGTGAAGGCAATTTATAAATACCAGCCATCCGTTTTTCGGGGAACTGGTATTTATTTTTTTGTGCTTTTTGGGTTATGGTCAGGATAGGCTAACGCCTAATAACTATGAAATATGCATTTATCTGCTCGCCTAGTTATATAGCAATACGGTTCAGTTAAGGCTAAAACTCTGTTACCAAAGTCAATTTTTTAACGAACCGCCAAGGCGCAGAGGACGCAGAGAGAAAAAAGAGATGCTTAACTGAACGGTATTGAGTTATATAGCGGTTCTCGTTTACGCGAGATATACCCGTAGGGGCAATTCATGAACATTGGTGTCAACTTAAGCTCAAATGCTTATCCCACAGGGATTTTACCCCCCTTAATCCCCCCTTAGAAAGGGGGGAAACAAGAAATCTAGTTCCCTCCCCTTTATAAGGGGAGGGTTAGGGTGGGGTAACGCAGATTGTCATGGGAAGCCCGTTTTGACAAGGGTTTCACGTTAAGTTGACACCAATGATTCATGAATTGCCCCTACACCTTGCGAGAAATTTTGTACCGTATGTGAATGGGAACCGCTATAGGACTTCTTTTTAATCTCTCTTAATCGGAATGAAATAAAGAGTTTTACTCCAATAGTCGTGGTGTCAAAAAATATGAATCCCAACATCTAATAATTAACCACAACGCATAGCGATGTCTACGACGGGCTACGCCTACGCTCGAATTCATGCTTAAATTATGCAACACCAAAATATTAGTTTTTAAGGGTCAGATTTTCTACTTTTTGCCTTCATGAATAACTTGTAGAAGTACTCAATGATAGTGCACATGTTTCGAGTAGATGCGGATGGTGGCATTGCCAAAAACTCAAAATTTGTTCGCCAACCTCTTGAGGATGAAAGTAGTGAAAAAAATGATATCCTTGTGGACATTCCCAGAGTTTATCTTCTGGCTTGAACCAATTCAACCAGTCATGTAATGTATGTGAGTTGACTATCGGATCTCTCTTGCTACCACATACCATCATTGGCATAGAAACTCCACCCTTAGGTAAATAAACTAACTTAAATAAAGAGTGTGATGAGGGAGATTGTTCTAAATCTTTATCTAAGGCAGCTACTAACTTCTTAGTGGTGTGAGGGGGTTGATTTCCAAAAAGACTACGAACGCTGCTTGCTAAAACTAGTTCACGGCTGATGCTAAAAAGTTGTCGTTGAAAGTAATAGTGAGCGTGCCAATTATTTGCAGGTTGAGCTGCTACAGCCAGCAGCGTGAGCGATCGCACTTTTTGGGGAAATCGACGAGCAAAGATTAAGGCGATCGCACCACCCATTCCATGACCTGCTAAATGCACGGGGCGATCGCGCCATTCTAAAAACTCATACAGCAAATCCACAGCTTTATCTATAGAACTGGCTTCATCTTTAGTTTGCTGGTATTCCCACTGGGCGACGTTTATCTGCCCAGATAAATATTCAAGTAATGGTTTATCAAAACGCTGCAAAACAGGACTGGCACTTAACCACAGAACATCAAATGAATCAGACATAAATACCTGTAACTTCTAAATTATCAATTTCGGCGGTTAGAAACCGCGTTTACACGAGGCTTTACCCATCTCCGTGGGTTTCAAGTACTCAATTTTTCCTTAGTCCGCCTCCGCGGACTACCCTGCGGGTGACGCTCCTTTGTCGCTATCGCTGAAAGCGTTCTCGTAAGAGTAGGGGACTTCCAAGAAATAAATTATCCAATCTTGTGGGGTGGGCATCTTGCCCGCCTTTGACTACGGGCGGGCAAGATGCCCACCCCACAATAAATAGTTGTATATTTTTTTATTTGGAAGTCCCTAGCCGCAAAGCGTCTATGTTTGTGTAGTCGCGTTCGCGTCAGCGTGCCGGAGGCTCTATTCTATTCACCCTGGCTTTAAGTTGACTACAAAGCAAATTCTGTCTTCAACTGAGCAACCCAAGTTTTAATTCGCTCATCTGTTAGATCAGATTGGCTACCTTCATCAAGTGCCAAACCAACAAACTTGCCATTTTTCACAGCTCTAGATTCGTTGAAGTCATATCCATCTGTTGACCAGTAGCCAACTGTTTTACCGCCTCTCTGGGAAATTTTTTCTTCCAGAATTCCCATTGCATCTTGAAAGTTATCGGCATAGCCATATTGGTCTCCATCACCAAAATAGGCGACCAGCTTACCATTGAAATTTATTTGATCCAGATCAGGCAAAAAGCTTTCCCAATCGCTCTGAAGTTGACCAATATCCCAAGTGGGAGAGCCAATAATCAGCAATTCATACTCATCAAAAGTAGTAGTATCCGCCTCGTAAATGGGATGTAATGTTACAAGATCGTCACCAAACTCATCCCGAATTTTTTCAGCATCAGATTCAGTGTTGCCAGTTTGAGTACCGTAAAACAGACCGATTTTTTTCGACATATTTCCACCTGATATATATGATGTGTGATTCTTCTTTGGAGACGCTGTGCGATGGTGCAAAACACCCGCCAGAGGCGATCGCAATAATTTACGCAAGGATACCTATTTGCCAAGTTCGTGCAACTTAGAAAAACACACTACTATTGGTTAACAGCAAGAAGGCAAACAAAGCTCCTCCACAACTACCTACTGTCCACCCAGCATTGAATTCACTCCAAGATTTAGCTGTTTTCATGTTTTCCGGTAACTCTCCTTGGGCAGGTTTGCGCCCTTGGAAGGATACGCTGCCGTACAGCCACAGGCAAATCGATAAAATCAACAGTAGACCGATTGTAGCTAGTAGTCCTGCTTGATTCGCCAACTCCGTATCCCGCAGTGGGCCTAGTTTAACGAACGGCCCAATCAAGAAATAGCCGTGGGCCATACCAATTTCCAGCCCTCGTGAAAAAGGAGACAAGCCTTGACGGTAAATAGGAAGATTTGCTAATAACTTCAGCGTGATATCCGAAGCATTGACTGGCGTATCGAAATTCCCAATTTCCGGCATCCCCGCAGGATTAACAACTCCCTGCCGAAAATCAAGTCCAGCCGCTATGACACGCACCCTTAAGGCGTGCCAAATATGGCCAGCCAGAAATACAACTGCCAAAGCAAAGTGACTAGTTGCTAACCAAGTGCGAACTGTAATTACTCCCGATGCAGTAGTACTCAGTCCCAACGGGCCATAGAAAACTGTGGGATAAACGGTATCATTTACCGTGACAAAATATGCTGCCAACAAACCCATGTAAGCCAGAGCACCCAGACTATAGGATAGGTAAGCCTCACCAGACCAAAATAGTACCTTTTTTGCCCAAGCAAAAGGCTTGGTGAGAATGTGCCAAAAACCTCCGGCAATGCAGAGTATTCCTACCCAAATATGTCCACCAATGACATCTTCTAGGTTATTAACTGCTGCCATCCCCTGTTCGCCAAAAGCACCGAAGAGATAGCCAAAGATGCGACCAGGGTTAATAGTCGGTTCAGTAATCACTCGCACAGATGCTACTGCCGGATCATAAAGACCACCCCAAAACAGAGCCTTTGCCACCAATAACCACGCCCCAAACCCCAGCAACAGCAGATGAATCCCGATGATAGTGGTCATCTTCTCTTCATCTTTCCAGTCGTAGCCAAAGAAGCCTGGGAAAGAGGTGTTTTCAGTTAAGACTTCCGGGCCTAAAAGAGCGTGGTAAATGCCACCAGCACCCAGTACGGCGGAACTAACCAGATGCAAAACCCCAATCACAAAATAGGGATAGGTATCAAGAATTTGGCCACCGTCACCAACACCAAATCCTAATGTTGCCAAATGGGGCAATAAGATTAACCCCTGTTCATACATCGGTTGTGCGGGGTTGTATTTGGTGATTTCAAACAGAGTCATTGCTCCTGCCCAAAGGACAATCAACCCAGCATGAGCAACATGAGCGCCTAAAAGCCGACCCGACAGGTTAATGAACCGGGCATTACCAGCCCACCAACCCGATTCCTGGGTCGTTATTGTTGCAGTTGCCATTATGAGATTACCTCCCCACGAGTTGAATGGATGACTCTACCCTTTGCGAAGTCAAATCCAGCAGCGCGTAGGGCGTGCCAGAGATGCCCTTGAAGAAAGAAGAAGCCTAGCCAGAAGTGAGCATTCGCCAGCCAAACGCGAGAAGATAGTAAATTTCCACTCTGGAAGTAGGGAAAGCGGTCAAACCCAATACTCAGGGCTGGCCCATAAAATTCAGGTGGGTAAGCTAGTGTGTTGACGGAGACAAAATAGGCAGCAATCAAACCCATCAGAGCTAAAGCACCCAAGCTGTAAGAAAGGTATGCTTCTCCTGACCAGATAAAAAGCTGCTTTGCCCAGCCAAAAGGTTGAGTAGTAATGTGCCAGATACCTCCAGCAATGCAGAGAATGCTGACCCAAATGTGACCACCAACTAAGTCTTCTAGGTTGTTGACTCCAGCAATCCAGTTTTTGCCACCACCGCCAAATAAGTAGCCAAAAATTACGGTGGAGTTCCAGGTGGGGTTAGAAACTAGGCGCACTTCACCCACCGTTGAATCGTACAAGCCGCCAAAGAACATAGCTTTGGCAACCAATAAACTGGCTCCCAGACCCAGGAATACCAGGTGAATACCTAGAATAGTGGTCATTTTATTAGCGTCTTCCCAGCGATAGCCAAAGAAGGAAAATCTCTCTTCTAAGATTGCAGAACCACGTAGAGCATGAAAGATGCCACCAATTCCTAAGAAGGCGGAGCTAATTAGGTGCAATACTCCAATGACGAAGTAAGGATAGGTATCTACTATCTGTCCACCACTTCCTACACCCCAGCCGAGGGTTGCTAAATGAGGCAATAGAATCAACCCCTGTTCATACATTGGTTGCGCTCTGTTGAAGTGGGCAAGTTCAAAAAGGGTTGTTGCACCAGCCCAGAGAACAATTAACCCCGCATGAGCAACGTGAGCGCCTAAAAGTCGCCCTGAGAGGTTGGTTAACCGGGCGTTCCCTGCCCACCAGGGAATCGACTCCGGTGTTTGAACGGCCATCCTTGTCATGGCGTTACCTCCTGAGAAAGTTTGCAAATAGCTGAAACAAATGACTAGCTTAATGAATATCTATATCAATAAGCCTGAAGATATACTACCAGAGTTATTGAAAATATTTTTCATTTAATAGCAGTAAAGTTTTGTGAAGTATTTAAGGAAATTTAAAACCTTGTTTCCAGCTAGAGGCTAGAAAGGTCTTTCATCCTAATGTCTGGCTGATTAGTTGTCATTGCGACTTATTTTCTTGAATCGCCTACCAATGACCAATAACCCAGCAGCCCCACTGCGCCACAATTTATAGGATAAAGGGGAGAATTAGCACTAATTTCAGGGGAATTTGTCAAGATTTTTGGGATTGATTGGAGCGATCGCTAATCATTAGCTTTCGGTTAAAATCGATGAAAAAGGCTGTAATTGCAAATAGAGCGATCGCTCTTTTCCACTGTTGTATTAGTCTTTAAATAGTCCCGCACCCAATCACAGCTATATTTCAGTAGATCGAGATGGAGAATTTTTTGTAAATCCCATAGAATCACAAGTTGGTCATCTCCGCCAGAAGCAAGGCTTTTGCCATCTGGGCTAAAGGCAACACTGCTTACATTAGAAGTATGTCCATTCAGAGTGACGAGCAAAGTACCATCGGTCTTCCAGACTTTGATAGTATTGTCAAAACCTGCGGCTGCCAACATTTGACCATCTGGACTAAATGCGACCCTCGTTAAACCAATACTTTTACCATCTAAGATTCTCACCAAAGTGCCATCACGTTTCCAAAGTCGGAGACGACCATCTCCGCCAGTGGAGGCAATAAATTGACTATTCGGGCTAATGGCAACTCCAAAAACTTCACTATTATGCCCTTCTAAAGTTTGATCGGGTTTATCTAATAGGCGTTCGCTATTTTCTGAAGTCCAAAGTTTGATGGTTCCATCAGCACTGGCAGAGGCAAGAAACTGTCCATCTGGACTATAAACAATGTCCCAAATCCGGCCTGTATGCGCCTGGATAACTTGCTGGAGTTGGAATTCTCCATTAGAATCGCGTTGCCAGAGTCTTAGCTTGTAATCAAAACCCACAGTCACTAGTCGGTTGCCATCAGGACTGTAGCTAACACCCAATAGACCGATCCCTGGGCCCTTCAGAATGGTTCGCTGATTGCGGTCTAGTTCCCATAGTCTCACAACACCCTTAGAACCAACGATCGCTAAAGTGCGACCATCGGGGCTAAAGGCCAAACTAATCATGCGGGAATCGTCTTCAACAATGGTTTTGGCTAAATAACCATCGCGTTTCCAGAGTTTGACTTCTTTGCCAGCAACGGAAGCTAGACGTTGCCCATCAGGGCTAAATGCCACCCGCCAGACCATTTCTTGATGACCATTGAGTAGCTTTACTAAGGGTGAGTTGACTCTCCAGAGTTTGATGGTATTGTCGTGCGCGGCAGAGGCAAGGGTTTCTCCATCAGGACTGAAGGCGATGGTTTGAATATTTGAGGTATGCCCCTGCAAAATTCTTAATAAAGTACCATCTACCCGCCAGAGTCTAACGGTTTTATCAGGGCCACTGGAAGCAATGGTCTGCCCATCAGAACTAAAGGCGACACCTAATACTTCAGATGTGTGCCCTTTAAAAGTTCTCAGTAAATTACCTTCTCGATTCCACAGGCGCACCATCTTATCTGCACCACCAGATACGAAAGTTTGTCCATCTGGGCTAAAGGCAACACTCCAAACTGTTGCGTTTCCGGCTGTGAATGTTTTGATTAGCGTTCCATCTAATCGCCAAAGCTTATTAGTACCACCTACCATGCAAGAAGCGAGGGTTTGACCATCGGGACTGAAGGCAATTCCCCAGACACCACGCTCATGTTTAAGAGTTCTAATTAAAGTGCCATCTAGTTGCCAAAGCTTAACGCTAAAATCGCCACTGGCAGAAGCGATGGTTTGTCCATCTGGGCTAAAGGCAACTCGCCACACCGCAGATTTATGCCCTTTGAAGATGGTTAATAATTTACCATCGATTGTCCAAAGACGGATAGTGCCATCAATGCCAGCAGCGACTATCCGACGGCTATCTGGGCTGAAGCGGACGCTATTTATGGTTGCAGTATGTGGTATGGTTCTCACTAGTGTTCCATCCCGCTTCCACAGCTTGACTGTGCGATCAATGCTAGATGAGACAATCCACTGACCATCAGGGCTAAAATCAACGCCTAAGACAATCCCTTGATGCCCTGACAGGTGATTAAATTCATCAGCACCGTAGACAGCTTGTTCCAATACTTTGCGAGTTTGCAGATCCAGGGTATTTGCATCTGCCAAATTTTGCAGATCGAGCCGTTGAAATTTCTGTCTGGCTTGGATTGCTTGTACAAGTGCATCTAAGCGTTGATTGGAATTAAAACTACCATTAGAAGCAGCTGCGATCGCCCGTACCTCACTCAGCGCCGCCTGTCGATCGGCGTAGAGGGTTGTAATTCCCAAAATAATCGCTGCTACTAGGGCCAGACTTACCCCTATTAGTAGTCGTTGCTGACGGCGGGCGCTCTTTTGTTCACTCACCAATCGCGCTTCAGTTTCTTTGAGCTGTTCTGCTTCCATTCTCTGCTGCACTTCCCGACTTTCCAATTCTTGGCTAGCTGCTAAAAATCGATAGTCCAAATCGCTGAGACTTTTACGCTGAGTCCAGTCCAAGACCTCTTGTAACGCATTCCCCCGCAGTAGGCGTGACTCATCTTGAAAGTCTGATGCTACCCAAGCATTGAATGGCTGTGAGTAAGGGCGGAGATTGTCTAATT
>NNBV01004680.1_pt1 | contig 19858 bp, 17 predicted proteins | sample 1173771 | NCBI WGS metagenome assembly NNBV01 (sample SAMN07173938, study PRJNA388173) | plant metagenome | isolation source: symbiotic tissue sample KVS11 | place: Norway: Troms, Kvaloya island | reverse complement strand
CGCCATTCCCGAACCGTCGACTTGGCTCCTTCTCATCGGTGGCTTCGGCCTCGTTGGCGGTTCGATGCGCCGCAAGCGGCGTGCCGTCCACGCCTGAGCGAACTTCCGCGCTGCCCGGCGAGCCGCTCCGGACGCTGGCGCTGCTGGGGCTGCTTGGCGCGCTCCTGGCATGGGCGTTCTTTGGCGATGTCGAGGTGCTCAGGCGCGCGCCACCGGGGCCTTCCGCAAGCGCAAAGCCCGCCTCCGCCTTCCCCGGCGCCAGCTCACAGCGCCTGTTTCTCAGCGAAGGGGAGCGTCTTGCGGCGGCCCGGCAGGGGCTGGTCCCGCCGGACACCCGCTCGATCATCGCGACGGGGGAGAAACTCCCCTTCGGAGCCTGGCGCTGGGACACGGCAGGGGTGCCGGCGGGCCGGATCGCGGTCCGCGTCGACCTTGCGCGCCAGCTCGTGTCGGTCTTTCAGGGGCCGCACGAGATCGGCACGGCGGTGATCGTTTACGGCGTCGACGGCAAGGAGACGCCGCGCGGAAAACTGCCGATCCTGGGCAAGAGCCGCGATTATCGCTCGATCACCTACGACGCGCCGATGCCGTACTCGCTGTGGCTGCGCGATGACGGCGTCGCGCTGCACGGCAGCTCGGTCGAGATGGGCAAGGCCACCAACGGCTGCATCGGTGTGCCCGTGGAGTTCGCGGAAAGGCTCTTCGACGTCGCCGCGAAGGGCGATGTCATCGAGGTGCTGGGTTGACCCTAGAAGAAGATCCACGCCGCCGCGGCCGGGACCGCCCAGCCTGCCAGGCCGAGCGCGGCGATCGTCCACAGCCGCACACCGACCGCGAGCTTGCGCCCGCCGAGCAGCGCCTCGTCCATCTCGCTGCCCCAATGATCGTGGAGCCTGGCCAGCGCTTCGTTGGGCGACAGGGGCCGTGACGGCGCCGCCGCCTGGCTCCGACTTTCCGAGCGCAGCAGCGCCGCGCTGAGCTGCGCGCGCGTCAGCGGCTTGTCGAAGCGGCAGCCGAACAGCCCTTCGTCGGTCCAGACGACTTCGGCGCAGTGGAGAGACCCGCCGGGCAGCTCGACCTCGATGGCGGACCCCGCGGCGGCTCCGGCCGTGCATTCGAGCAGCATCCCGGTGCGCGAGAGGTTGTGAACCTCGACCCCGCCCGCGCCCGCCGGGCTGGCGACTCGCGCCTCGAGCCGGAGGACGCGGCGGTCGGACACGCGCTGGTCGGCGGGATCGGCGAAGCTGGCGTGGAGCGCATGGCTGAGCATGGTGCCACACATGCGCGTGGGCGCGTCAATTCATCGTGCACGGACGTGGTTAACGCGAGTTTTGCGTTCCGCCGCGGTGAGGCTCAGCCGTCGACATGCTCGGCAAGGACGGTGAGGCCGGTCGCGGCGACTTCGGCGAAGCCGCCGCGCACCGCGATCTCCTCGGGCGTGGCGCCTTCGGTCTTGTAGACCTTGAGCATGCCGTCCTTCATCGTGGTCATGTAGGGCGCGTGGCCCTCGAGCACGCCCTCCTCGCCCTCGCTGCCGGGAACGACGACCATATAGACCTCGTCCGAGCGGACGAGTCTTTCAGGAGTCACGAGTTCGAAGTGCAGGGGCATTGTCCGGTCCTTCCCCCCTCCCCTTCGGGGGGAGGGGCAGGGGGTGGGGGCTGTCGTAAAACAAGCCCCACCCCAACCCCTTCCCTTAAGGGGAAGGGCTAGAGTTGCATCAGGCTTCCTCGGCCAGCTTCTTGGCCTTTTCGACCGCGTCCTCGATACCGCCGACCATGTAGAAGGCGGCTTCGGGCAGGTGGTCGTATTCGCCGTCGACCACCGCCTTGAAGCTTTTCACGGTGTCCTCGACCTGGACGAACTTGCCCGGGATCGAGGTGAACACCTCGGCCACATGGAACGGCTGGCTGAGGAACTTCTGGATCTTGCGCGCGCGGGCGACGGTCAGCTTGTCCTCTTCGGACAGCTCGTCCATCCCGAGGATGGCGATGATGTCCTGAAGGCTCTTGTACTTCTGCAGCGTCTCCTGGACGCGGCGGGCGGTCTCGTAATGCTCCTGGCCCACGACGCGCGGCTCGAGCACACGGCTGGTCGAATCGAGCGGGTCCACCGCCGGATAGATGCCCAGCTCCGAAATCGCGCGGTTGAGCGTCGTGGTGGCGTCGAGGTGCGCGAAAGAGGTCGCGGGCGCCGGGTCGGTCAAGTCGTCGGCGGGCACGTAAATCGCCTGCACCGAGGTGATCGAGCCCTTGGTGGTCGAGGTGATGCGCTCCTGCAAATTGCCCATGTCGGTCGCCAGCGTCGGCTGATAGCCCACCGCGCTGGGGATGCGGCCGAGCAGCGCCGACACTTCCGAGCCGGCCTGGGTGAAGCGGAAGATGTTGTCGACGAAGAACAGCACGTCCTGGCCTTCGACGTCGCGGAAGTATTCCGCCATTGTCAGGCCCGAGAGCGCGACGCGGGCGCGGGCGCCCGGCGGCTCGTTCATCTGGCCGAACACCAGCGCGACCTTGCTGCCTTCGCTGGTGGCCTTGCCTTCGGCGTCCTTGGCGATGACGCCGGCGTCGAGGAACTCGTGGTAGAGGTCGTTACCCTCGCGGGTGCGCTCGCCCACGCCGGCGAAGACCGAGACTCCGCCGTGGCCCTTGGCGATGTTGTTGATCAGCTCCTGGATCAGCACGGTCTTGCCGACGCCGGCGCCGCCGAACAGGCCGATCTTGCCGCCGCGCGCATAGGGGGCAAGCAGGTCGATGACCTTGATGCCGGTCACGAGAATGGCCGCCTCGGTCGACTGGTCGACGAACAGCGGCGCTTCGGCATGGATCGGCATCGTGGTCTCGGCGCCGACGGGGCCGCGCTCGTCGATCGGCTCGCCGATCACGTTCATGATGCGGCCCAGCGTCTTGGGGCCGACGGGAACACGGATCTGCGCGCCGGTGTTGATCACCTCCTGCCCGCGGGTCAGGCCCTCGGTCGAATCCATGGCGATGGTGCGCACGGTGTTCTCGCCGAGGTGCTGGGCGACCTCGAGCACCAGCGTGTTGTCGCCGTTCCTGGTCTCGAGCGCGCTCAGGATCGCGGGCAGCTCGGCCTCGAAGGCGACGTCGACGACCGCGCCGATGACCTGCGAGATCGTGCCGCTCCTGTTCAAATTGGCGGGTGACTGGTTCAGCTTGGGGGCGGTGGCCATGATAATGTCCTGAATGAATGAAAGAGCGCGCTACTTCGCTTTGCAGGCGGTCGCCGGGTCGGCGAGCACCCACTGGCCATCGCGCGGCGTGAGTTCGGTGGTGTTGCGGCGATATTCATCGTCGCCAAGGGCGAAGTTGCAGGTGAAATTGCTGTCGGTCATCCCCTTCGACTTGCACAGCGCCTTGTTGACCGGCTTGGCTTCGGGGCAGGCCTTGGTCCAGGCGGCGGTGAACTCCTTGCGCCCGGGGGGGAGCATCGCCGGAGTGACCGTGGGGACCGGGGTGGCGGTCGCCGCCGGGGCGTTGGCGGCCGGCTGGGTGTCGCACGCCGACACGAGGATGAGCGCGGCGAGGGGGAGAAGATATTTCACGGGGGCAATCCTTTTCGGTGCTAGCCTGGAGATGTCATGCGCTGTCGCTACAGCGCTTCCGCGCCGGCGATGATTTCGATCAGCTCGGTGGTGATCGCCGCCTGGCGGCTGCGGTTGTACTGAATGGTCAGCTTGTTGATCAGATCGCCGGCGTTGCGCGTGGCGTTGTCCATCGCGGTCATGCTGGCGCCCTGCTCGCTCGCCTCGCGCTCGAGCAGCGCGGTGAACAGCTTGGTGCGGACATAGCGCGGCAGCAGCGCGCCCAGGATCGCTTCCTCGTCGGGCTCGTATTCGACCACCGCGTCGGCGGCCGCATTGGCCTGGGCGGCGGTCTCGAGCGCGGGCACGGGCAGCAGCTGGACCACGGTCGGGTCCTGCGCCAGCGCGCTCTTGAACACCGGGTAGACGAGGTGCGCGATATCGAACCTGCCGGCGTGGAACAGCGCCACCAGCTCTTCGGCGATGGCCTCCGCCTCGGCGAAGCCGAGCTGGCGCACCGCGCTGGTGTCGTATTCCTGCTTCACCCGCGCGGCGAAATCGCGCTTGATCGGCGCCTTGCCCTTGCGGCCGACGAGGTAGAAATCCACCTCCCTGCCGGCCGCGATCAGCTCGCGCGCCTTGACCTTCGCGGCCTTGACGATGTTGGCGTTGAGGCCGCCGCACAGGCCCTTGTCGGTGTTGACCACCACCAGCAGGTGGCGCTGGTCCCGGCCGGTGCCGCGCAGCAGCAGGGGTGCGCTGTCACCCGAAACCTTGTCCGCCAGCGAACCCATCACCTTGGCGAGCCGCACGCCATAGGGCCGCGCGGCCTCGGCCGCCGCCTGCGCCCGGCGCAGCTTCGCCGCGGCGACCATCTGCTTCGCCTTGGTGATCTTCTGCGTCGACTTGACCGACTTGATCCGGTTTTTCAGTTCTTTGAGCGAGGCCACTCGAACTAGTCTCCAGTCTCACCCCTCCCCTGAGGGGGAGGGGCATTGATTAAGCGAACTGCCGGGCGAAGGTTTCGAGCGCGGATTTGACCTTGCCCGCCACCTCGTCCTCGAACTTGCCGGTGTCGCGGATGGTCTTGAGCGTCTCACCGTGCTCGTGGCGCATGTAGCTCAGCATCTGCTCCTCGTAATCGGTCACCCGGTTGACCGGGATCGCGTCGAGATAGCCGTTGGTGCCGGCGTAGATCGAGACCACCTGCTCCTCGACCGGCATCGGCGCGAACTGGCGCTGCTTGAGCAGCTCGGTCAGCCGCGCGCCGCGGTTGAGCAGCTTCTGCGTCGCGGCATCGAGATCGCTGCCGAACTGCGCGAAGGCCGCCATCTCGCGGTACTGCGCGAGATCGAGCTTCATCGAGCCCGCGACCTTCTTCATCGCCTTGGTCTGCGCGGCACCGCCGACGCGGCTGACCGACAGGCCGACGTTGATGGCCGGGCGGATGCCCTGGTAGAACAGCTCGGTTTCGAGGAAGATCTGCCCGTCGGTGATCGAGATCACATTGGTCGGGATATAGGCCGAGACGTCGCCCGCCTGCGTCTCGATGATCGGCAGCGCGGTGAGGCTCCCGCCGCCATTGGCGTCGCTCATCTTGGCGGCGCGCTCGAGCAGGCGGGAGTGCAGATAGAACACGTCGCCCGGATAGGCTTCGCGGCCCGGCGGGCGGCGCAGCAGAAGGCTCATCTGCCGATAGGCGACCGCCTGCTTGGACAGGTCGTCATAGACGATCACGGCGTGCATTCCGTTGTCGCGGAAGAATTCGCCCATCGCGCAGCCGGTGTAGGGCGCGAGATACTGGAGCGGCGCGGGCTCGGACGCGGTGGCGGCGACCACGATGGTGTACTCCATCGCGCCGTTCTCCTCGAGCTGACGGACGATCTGCGCCACGGTGGACCGCTTCTGGCCGACCGCGACATAGATGCAGTAGAGCTTCTTGCTCTCGTCCGTGCCGGCGTTGAGCTCCTTCTGGTTGATGAAGGTGTCGATCGCCACCGCGCTCTTGCCCGTCTGGCGGTCGCCGATGATCAGCTCGCGCTGGCCGCGGCCCACGGGGACGAGCGCGTCCAATGCCTTGAGCCCGGTCTGCACCGGCTCGTGGACCGACTGGCGCGGGATGATGCCGGGGGCCTTGACCTCAACCCGGCGGCGTTCGGCGGCTTCGATCGGGCCCTTGCCGTCGATCGGATTGCCGAGCGCATCGACCACGCGGCCGAGCAGGCCCTTGCCCACTGGCACATCGACGATGGTCTGAGTGCGCTTGACGCTGTCGCCTTCCTTGATCTCGGCGTCGGAGCCGAAGATCACCGCGCCGACATTGTCAGCCTCCAGATTGAGCGCCATGCCCTGCACGCCATTGGCGAACTCGATCATCTCGCCAGCCTGGACCTGGTCGAGGCCATGGATGCGGGCGATGCCGTCACCCACCGACAGCACGGTGCCGACCTCGCTGACTTCGGCCTCGTCGCCGAAATTGGCGATCTGGTCCTTGATGACCTTGGAGATTTCTGCGGCGCGGATGTCCATTGGGTAAGCGTCCTATCGGTAGGGCGAGAGCCTCAGGCCTTCATGGCCTGGGCGAGGGTGTTGAGGCGGGTGCGGATCGAGGCGTCGATGCGCTTCGAGCCCAGAGTGACGACGAGCCCGCCGAGCAGATCGGGATCGGTGCCGGCGGTAAGCTTGACCGTGCGGCCTTCGCGCGCCGTCAGCCTGCCGCGCAGCGCTTCGAGCTGGCTGTCGGTGAGCGGGTGCGCGCTGGTGACCTGCGCGGCGACTTCGCCGCGCTGCGCCGCGGCGATGGCGCGGAAGGCGCGGATCGCCGCCGGAAGCTGGGCGAGGCGGCGGTTGCGCGCGAGCACGCCGAGGAAATTGCCCGTCAGCGGCGCGAGCTTCATCGCCCCGGCGAGCGCCACGAGCGCCGCCGCTGCGGCGCCGCGGCCGACCTTGGGATTGGTGATGAGCGCGGTGAAATCGCGCGATTCGGCGAGCGCCCGGTCGAGGGTCTCGAGGTCCGATTCGACCGCGGTGACGGTTCCGCTCTCGCTTGCCAGATCGAACAGCGCGGAAGCATAGCGCCCTGCCAGGCTAGCCTGAATACCGGCGGAAATGTCCACGCGTTCGTCCTCTCGGGTTCGCTGGGAATGCGATGTGGGCCCGCCATGTCTGGGCGCGCATGAAGGCGCCCCGGCGACGGCTGGCGCGCGCCTAGCAGCGACCCCGCGCGATTGCAACACAGCCGTTGCGGCGCGCCGGCCAGCCGGTTTGCGAGAGCGGAAATGACACGCAGCGACGGGCACCGGGCCCCGCTCGGGGCGGGCGGGAAGGGAACGGGACAAGGGCTTCACCGATTCGCGGTGGAGGAATTCGAGCGGCATGAAGGGTTCCTTGAGTAAACTCACTATAACCATAAGGGTTTTTCGTGTCAAGCGAAAAATTCACCCCGCAGGTTCGCGGGTTCGTCGGGGTGCTCCAGTCGCGGCCTCAGGCCACGCGCATCCGCGGTTCCGCCACGACACGCTGGTAAAGCGCGAACAGCTCGGCGAAGTGGTCTTCCATGCTCCGCACCCGTCGGCTCGGCAGATAGGGCTCGAACCGGGGGGGCAGGGCCAGAATCGCGCGGGCTGCGTCGTCGGCCTGGGTGGCAGAGAACTGGAACGGCGGGTCGGCAAAGTCGCTGGCGCCGCCGCGGTCGGGGGCGATCACCGGCACTGCGCTCGCCCGCGCTTCGGCCGTGGTCATGCCGAAGGTCTCCGCCTCGCAGCCATGGACCAGCGCGTCGGCACTGGCGAGGATCGCCGCGAAGCGGTCGCGCTCGCGGACCGGCATGAACAGGCGGATATGCGGATTGCCGCCGATCGCCCGGACGATCCGGTCCCGGGCGCGCCCCTCGCCAAAGATCGCCAGGCCGATCGGGCGCTCGGCCCCCGCGATCGTCGCGGCCTCGACCAGCATCGGAATGCGCTTCTCGCTGGCGAGCCGGCCGGCCGCGACCAGCAGCGTCGCGTCCGGACCCAGCGAGCACTCGGCGAGCAGGTCCGCGCGCAGCGCCTCGTCGCGATGCTCGGGGCCGAAGACGCCGGGCTGGACCCCCATCGGCAGGTTGAATACATTCCCCACACCGCCCTCGGTCATCCGCGCGGCGAGGTCGGCGTTGGCGCAGATCACCGCGCTGAAGGTGCGCCCGAACTCGCGCAGCCGCTCCCAGAACCAGTCGAACCGGCGATCGACCGCGTCGGTCGAGGCGAGCCGCTCGAACCAGCGGTAGACATACGCCGACAGCGGCTCGGAGTGCATGATGAAGGCCTTGGGCACATCGGGCCGCCAGCTCATCGCGATGCTCGCGCTGCGCCAGGGGCTCGAGGCCTCGACCAGATCGGGGTTCAGCCGGTCCAGCTCGGCATGCACCGGCGCCGCATCGGTGAAGGCGAAATATTTGCGGTCGAGCGGAAAGCGCGGGCTCGGCAGGCCGACGATCCGCGCACCCGGGCCGATCTCGCGGATAGTGTATTCGGCGGCAGGAGCGAGGATGGTGACGTCGTGGCCGAACCGCCCGGCCATCGCGAGCTTCTGGTCGATATAGGTGCGGATGCCGCCCCCGAACGGGGTGTAGAACCCGCAGACGTCGACGATTCGCATCCCGGCGTTACTGGCGGTCCAGCGGCCGCATGCCAAGCCCGCGCTGGTAGTTCATCACGATGGAGATGCGGGTGGGCGTGCTCCCCGCCGTGGCGCTGGCCCGCGCCGACCTGGGCTTGCCAAGGCCGAGCTTGGGATTGGACGCGAACCCGATGCCATCGACCCGCCAGCCGAACTTGCGGTTCGAATCGCGGTCGTGGAGCACGGTCACGGCGTAGCGGCCGGGTCCGGGCACGCGCACGCACAGCGTCGGTGTGCCGCTCGCCGGAACCGGGACCTCGACACGCCGGAAAGTCTTGCCCGCGGCGACGAGCACATTGTCGTCGGCCAGAAAGTCGGCGTCGTTGGCGGGATAGACCTCGAGCTTCAACTGCCCCCGCCGATCCTTGAGACCGGCGACCTCGACCAGGAACGCGGGGCCGCTCTCGCCGGCGCGGCAGCGCCCCTCGGCGTTGCCGAGATCGGGCGTGGAAGGGATCGGCACGGCTGCTGCGAGCAACGGGAGCGCGGCCGCGAGCAGCACGGGGCGTTTCATCTTCTGTCTCCTTTGGCGAGGTCATATATTCCGAAAAACAAGGCGAGGATGAGATGGGCGGCGAGGATCAGCGCCGCCATCATCGCCATCAGCGCGGCGATCGCGACATCCTGGCCGAGCGCGAGAACCGCGATGCCGGCGAACACGAGGTCCTTGTTGGGAACGAACGGCAGCCGGCTGACGAGCAGGCGGATCGCGGAAAGCACCAGCCACCAGCCGATCTGCACCTGCGGCAAGACCAGCGCCCACAGCACCGCGTTGAGCGTGGTGGTGGCGACGATGCGCGCGACATGGATGCCGAACACGCTCCACAGCTCGGCCCGGGTGAGCGAGAAGACCAGGCGGCGCAGCAGGAAGGGGACGAGCGAGATACCGATCACGAACGCCAGCGACCAGGCGATGTCGTTGCCGTATTCGGCGAGCGGGAGCAGCGACAGATAGGGGAAGGCGAGCGCGATCAGCAGCAGGGTCATCACGTTCCCCGCGACCGCCGACATGATCGCCACGTCCTTCACCGCGCCGAACGGTGTCGCCGTCAGCGGCAGCTTGCGCCGCGCCCAGGTGTAGAAATAGACCTCGCCCACGTAGCCGAGCAGCAGCTCGTTGTAGATCAGCTTGCGGATCAGCGCGCCCATCGCCCGCCCGGTCACGCCCCACAGCTTGCGGAAGATCAGCCATTCGCTGAACGGGCCCGCGAGATAGGCGAGCGCGAACACCGCCCAGAACAGCGGCGAGGTCGGGACCAGCGCGGTGATGTCGGCGTGATCGAGGCTGCGCGCCTGCCACAGCGCGGCGGCCAGAACCAGCAGCGGCAGCCCCATCGTCAGCGCGCGGCTCCAGGTCAGCCATGGCCCGCGGTCCTGCGGCTCGAAGGCATAGCCCGCGCCCGGCGAAAGTGCGATCGTCGTATCGGTCATTACCTTATCCGGGGGAGGTTGCTCGTTCAGCATGGCGCGGCCCGATCCTTGCGGGTGTGACCGGTTGCGGATCGGAACGCGGCGGAGCGTTCCACCAGCGCCTGCATCGCGGCCAGATAGGCCGGAGCCGCTTTCCCGAGCGTGAACAGCGCGCAAAAGCGACGCATTTCAGCCGCTGGCGGCGCCATGGCGGCGGCCCGCTCCATCGCCAGGGCGAGCGATTCGGCGTCGCCCGGGCGGGCAAGCGCCCCGAAAGCACCGTCCCCCAGGAGCCAGGGCATGCTCGCGCAGCAATCGGTGGCGGCGACTGGCCGGCCGGCGGCGAGCGCCTCGACAATGGCCGCCGGGACGCCCTCATAGTCCGAGGACAGCGCCAGCGCGTCCGCCGCATCGAGCAGCGGGCGGACGTCGGCGACATGGCCGGGCAGCGCCACGCTCTCGCTCAGGCCGAGCTCGGCGACGCGGCGCTCGATCGCGCCGCGCTCGGGCCCCTCGCCGGCGATCGTCAGGCGGTCGCCGGGCCGGGCGATCCGCGCGAAGGCTTCGAGCAGGAGCGGCAGGTTCTTCTGCCGGTTGAGCCGGGCAATTGCGAGGAAGCGTCGGCCGGTTTCGGGGCCGGAGCCGGGGCGCGCCAGGCCGCGGCGCGGCCGGGGGGCAAGCTCGTCGTCGTGCAGCGCGGGATCGGGAATCGCCACTGCGCGCTCGGGCGCGATGGCCAGCTCGCTCACCACTTGCGGGAGCATCGGCCCGGCCAGCGCGACGAAGCGGTCGAGCAGCCGGCCCTGGGCCTTGAGCCAGACCCGATAGAGCGCCCGAACCGGTGCAGGAAAATCGGGCCGGACCAGATCGTTGCTGATCTTGACCAGCACCGGCGGGCAGCGGCGCCCCAGCAGCAGCTTCATCGCCGCGCAGACCACGGTGTAGGTGTTGCCCGCGCAGAAAATCACATCGGTCCGGGCGGAGGCGGGGTGGCGGAGATGGCGCCACAGGCACCAGATCAGCCACAGCGTTTCCCACCGCGCGGTCGGGAATGGTTCGCGCCGGGTGCGATAGTCGAGCGCGGGCGCCTCGGGCCGCGTCGGCCCGCGGTCCCGCCCGAGCACCACCGTCACTTCGTGCCCCGCCGCTTGCCAGCGCTCCGCCAGCCGCAGCCCGACGCGCTCCACGCCGCCGGGTTCGAAGCTGTGGATGGGGATGCAGATCCGCATGGCGACGCGCGGTCAGGCGGCCAGCAGGTCGGCGTAGCGGCCGACCGTCCGCCTGCGCGTGAAGGCTGCCAGCGTGGCATCGATGCTGTTCACGATGCTCTGCTTGGCGATGTCCCCGGGGTGGACCGCGACGCGCACGGTGGGCAGCGGCGCGAGCAGCGTCCGCCCGAGCGCGGCGGCGAGCAGCGAGGACGCGGTGCGCGGGCCGCTCCGGCTCGCCCAGGTGATCACCGGCCCGCGGGCCACGACCCTGCCGCTGGCCGGCTGCCACACGCTCATGTGATCCTCGGCAAGAGCGAAGCCGCTCTCGGCCAGTGCCGCCCGCGCGCCGGGCCCGTAAAGCCAGGCCGGGGCGATGAACCCGGCCGCCGCGCGCCCGATCGTCTCCTCGACCAGCGCCTTGCCTTCGGCCATGCGGCGCGCCGCCTCAGCCTGGTCGAGCCCGAGGAACTCGCCTTCGCGCGCGGTCATGTGCCTGGCCTTGAGCGCGGCGAGGCCGGCGTGGCGAGCGCGGTCCTGGTGGAACCAGCCGTGGACGAACATCTCGACCCCCTGATCGGCCCAGGCGCGCAGCTTGCGGGCAAACCCCGCATTGCCGCGCACCGGGTTGCGGCCCCAGTGATCGGGAACGACCAGCATGGCGAAGCGCGGACCGCCCAGGTGGCGCTCGAACTGCGCGGCCAGCCGCTCGACCGCTTCGAGCGAGCCGGGATGCACGTCGTGGATCGAGGCGACAAGGCGCTTGGCGGCGCCGCGCTGCATATCTGTCGGCTGATCGGGCACCGTCCGCTTTTCCGCTGGCTTGATGGACCCGCATGTAGGGGCTGGCGCCGCCAACCGCAAATCGCCGCTCCAGCAACGCGGTAGCGGCGGATCAGCCCGCGGGGTCGGCCGTCTGGTCGGCGGGCGGCAGGCTTGCGAGGCGGACGATCTCGCGCGCGACCTGATCGAGCCGCTTGCGATATTCCCCGCTGCGCACCGGCCATTCCTCGAGCGAGCTGGCGAATTCGAGCAGCATCGAACGCTGGTGCGCCGGGCTGCCGATCGCGTCGCTATCGTTCAGCCGGCCGCCGCGAGGTGTCGGGCGCGGTCCGCTCTGCGCTGCCGCCTGGTCCTTGGTCTGCGAAGGGATCTTGCTCAGCTTGCGGTTGCTCTTGGCCTTGCCCTTGAGCTTCTCCTTGCGGGCCTTCCTCGCCTTTTTCCGCTCCTTCTTGCGGACCACGGCCTCGGCCAGGCGGCGAATATCGGCCACGCGCGGCCGAACCTTTCGCTCGAGCAGAGCCTGGGCGAGGTCTTCGATGGCGAGGCTGGCAGTGTCCAGACGCGCGGGGACGGGGGCGGCGCCGGGCGCGGCCTTCCTGCCCGCGCGCCGCGCCCCGCTGCCGTCCGTGGCTACGACCGGTTTCACCATCTTGCGCCCTCCCGTCCCCATGCGGTGCGTGTGCAGGGACCCGCGGAGAAATTGAAGGGGCGCGCGGCGCTTGTCACAATTCCGTCAGATTTGCTCCGCCGGCTCCCTGGCCACCGAAACGATCTGCGGAGAAAGTTCGTACCATTTCGCCAGAGTCTTGAGATCGTTGACGATCTTGGGCGAAACCAGATGCGCCCGCTCGGGTCGCGTGACCAGGACCAGCGCGCCGCCGCGATGCTCGAGACGGCTTGCCAGCAAGGTCTTGTCGCTCCCGGCGGCAAAGCGCCGCGCGAGACGGACCGTCAGCCCCCAGCCGACCGCCTCGCGCAGGGAATCGGCGCTGGCGAGCGTTTCGAGCTCGTCCGGCCAGGCGGTCCTGCCGGTCGAGGCCAGAAGCGCCACCGCGACCCAGGCGCGCTGGGGCGGCGCCAGGCCCACCCAGCGCTTGTCCATGGCCCATTCGAAGGCATGCCGGGCGCGCAGATTGGGTTCGATGAACGCAGCCGCCAGCGCCAGTTGCGCAGACGCGATTCGCAATCGCGCGGGCCGCATCGGCGCACCGCCGCGATCGACCCAATCCGCGATCGCGCGGGCGAGCCGGGCGGACCCGCCGGCCCGGCCCGCGAAGTGATCGACCTGGACAAGCAAGGGGTCCTGTGCGCGCCCCGCGGCCGGCAGCCGCTGGAACAACATCCCCTCGCGCAGCCCCCACGAGGATGCCACGACGCCGGCGGGCGCCAGCTCGGCCAGGATCGCGCGCATCAAGGGGGCGGAGTCGAGCAGCGCCGGCACACGGTTCGCCGATATGCCCGGCACTCCCTCCAGATCGGCGGGTTGCAGCGCCTCGAGCGCCTTGGCCACGCGCCTGGCGTGATCGACATCGAGGCACAGCCCGTGCGGATCGGACAGCGGATAGCCGCCGGCGTGAATCGCATAGGACGCGAATGCCCGCCAGGTTCCGCCCACGAGATAGAGCATGCCGGCCTGCTTGGACGACCAGCCCGCGGCGCGAAGCTCGCGCTTGACTACGCCGCCCAGGCGGCCGGGATCGCGGCGCAGGGCCGGCAAGCGCAAGGTGCCAAGCGGGAGGCTGACCCCGCCCCGGCACTCGCCTCCGCTCACCTCGATCAGCTCGAGGCTGCCGCCGCCCAGATCGGCAACCATGCCGCGCGCATCGGGAAAAGCCCCCAGAACGCCGAAGGCGGCGCCTTGCGCTTCCTCCTCGCCGGACAGCAGCCGCGGCTCGAGGCCGAGCGCGCTGACCGCATCGAGGAATGCGCCGCCGTTCGCCGCATCGCGCGGGGCCGCGGTCGCGACTGTCACCACATCCGCGATACCAAGATCGGCGAGGATCGTGGCGAAGCGGGCAAGCGCTTCGAGCGCCTGAGTCACCGCCTTGGCGGGCATCTCCCCGGTTGCGGCCAGGTCCCGCCCGAGCCGGGCCTTGACGCTTTCGTTGAGCCAGATCTGCGGCGTTCGCGACGGTCCTGCATAAATCACGAGCCGGACCGTGTTGGAGCCAATGTCGATCACGGCCCGGTCGGGGCGAGGCGCGGTTGTCCCGCTCATCGGCCTAGGCCGCGCCCTTGCGCAGCGTCAGCTTGGGAACCCCGCCATCGAGATCGAGCGCGCCGCCGCGGCCGGACAGCGAGGGGTTGGTCATGAAATAGGCGTGCAGATTGAACCCGTTCCCATCGGCGCGCGAACGGTTGTATTCGCCGGTCGTGCCATCGAGCAGCCAGCTCTGCTCGCTGTCGAGCAGATTGGCGAGCAGCACCTGCTCGAGCACCTGAGCGTGGACGGTGGGGTTGCGGATCGGGACCAGCACTTCCACCCGCCGGTCGAGGCTGCGGCTCATGGCGTCGGCGCTGGAGATATACAGGCTCGCCCTGGGGCCGGGAAGCGCGTGGCCGTTTCCGAACGCCCAGATCCGGCTGTGCTCGAGAAAGCGGCCGATGATCGATTTCACCACGATCGTGTCCGACAGTCCTTCGATCCCGGGGCGCAGGCAACAGATCCCGCGCACGATCAGCACCACCTGAACGCCCGCGCGGCCGGCCGCGTAGAGGCGGTCGATCATGCCCTTCTCGGTAAGCGCATTGAGCTTCGCCCAGATGGTGGCCGGACGGCCCGCCTTGGCGTGGGCGATTTCGGCGTCGATCAGCTCGTAAAGCGTCTCGCGCATGTTGAGCGGCGAGATCGCGAGCTGTTCCGGGTCCTGCGGATCGACATAGCCGGTCACGAAGTTGAACAGCTTGCCCGCGTCGCGCGCCAGCGCGGGGTCGGCGGTGAAGAAGCTCAGATCGGTGTAAACCCGTGCTGTCACCGGGTGATAGTTGCCGGTGCCGAAGTGGCAGTAGCTGCGGTATCCCTCGCCCTCGCGGCGGACCACCATGGAGACCTTGGCGTGGGTCTTCCAGTCGACGAAGCCGTAGATGACCTGGACCCCCGCCTGCTCGAGCTCGCTCGCCCATTTGAGGTTCTGCTCCTCGTCGAACCGCGCCTTGAGCTCGACCACCGCGGTCACCGATTTCCCGCGCTCGGCCGCCTCGATCAGCGCCGCGACCACGGGCGACTGGTTCCCGGCCCGGTAAAGCGTCTGCTTGATGGAAACCACCGCCGGATCGCAAGCCGCCTGGCGCAGGAAATCCACCACCACCTCGAAACTTTCGTAGGGGTGGTGAATGATCAGGTCCTTCTCGCGAATGGCGGCAAAGCAGTCGCCATCGTGCTCGAGGATGCGCTCGGGATAGCGCGGGGCATAGGGGGTGAACTTCAGGTCCGGACGGTCCTCGTTCACGATCTCGGACAAGGAGGCGATGCCCAGCAGACCACCGATCTTGCTGACGAAGGCGTCGCCCAGGTCGAGCTTCTCGCGCAACAGCTCCTCGGCCTCCGGATCGAAGCCTTCCTCGAGCTCCAGGAGCACGACCTTGCCCCGCCGGCGCCGCTGGATCGCGGTCCGGAAGTATCGCACCAGGTCCTCGGCGTCTTCCTCCAGCTCGATGTCGCTATCGCGCAGGACCCGAAACGAGCCATCGCCGTTGATCGTGAAACCGGGGAACAGCAGATGCGCGAACCGGGCCAGGACCTGCTCGATCAGGATGTATTTCGCCGTTTCGCCGGGGATTCGCACGAAGCGCGCGATCGCGCTCGGGATCAGCACCATCTCCACCAGCCGGCTGCCATCGGCAACCCGGGTCAGGCTGAACAGCGTCCCGATCCCCTTGTTTGCGATGAAGGGGAAGGGATGGGCCGGATCGATCGCCTGCGGGGTGATGACCGGCATCACGTGCTCGAGGAAGAATTGCCTGAGCCAGTCGTTGTCCTGCGGGGTCAGCTCCTCGCGCCCGACGAGGTGGATGGCCTTTTCGTCCAGCAGGACCCTGAGGTCCGCCAGCACCGCCTGCTGGTGCTTCTCGAGCCTGCGCACCCTGCTGTCGATCGCCGCGAGCTCCTGCGAGGGAGTCTTGCCGTCGATCGACAGGCGCTCGACTCCGCTGCGCACCTGCCCCGCGAGGCCGGCGACCCGGATCATCAGGAACTCATCGAGATTGTTACCCGAGATCGAAAGAAAGCGCAGGCGCTCGAGCAGAGGGTAGCTGGCGTTGCGCGCTTCGGCGAGCACTCGCTCGTTGAAACCGAGCCAGCTCAGCTCGCGGTTGAAGTAAAGCTGGTCGGGGATTTCATTCAGCGAACCCGGCGCCGGCGCGGCAGTTTCCATATCGTCCCGACTTTGGTCCCCAGGGCGCTGCCTGGATGGCGCATGTTACCGTTTGGTGACGAGGGAAACGATAGCCGCGCGTTCGTTCGACGCAACCTCTTCCTGGGTGGCGCGCAACCGCCCTGGCAATGTCGCGCGCCGCAGATCGCCCCGCAAGCGCTCGGCCCGAGGGAGGCTTGGCTATCCGAGCTTGCAAGCAAACCCACTGGTCGGGACGAGAGGATTCCCGACCAGGAAATCGCGCTCAACGCCAACTTGCCAAAAACCGCGGAAATCCGCCGTTTTCTGTTCGTGACCTGCTTGTGAATCGCGCGCGGTTCACAGTCAAGTGCACAGTTTGGTTCACACTTTGGTGCACAGTCGTATGCCCGCATTCTTGAGAGCTTCGCCGGTTGACCTCTTAGTGCGCCCCGGCCGCGAAGAGGTGGCGTTGGATATCGAGGAACGCGGTACGGATTTCGCCGGTCGAACCGAGCCGGCCTTTCGCGTCGTTTATGCTTCCATATCGGCTGCGAATGAAATGGCTGAGGCGTTGGGGATCTAGTTCGCGCACACCATCTTTCACGTACGAGCTCAGCACATAGTCGAGAAACTTGCGCATCTCGTCCTCATAGCCGTCCATTCCAGTCGACTTCGCCGTTTCCGCACGCTCTGCCCGCGCCAGTGGTGCAAGCGTGAAGCGGATGTAGCCGAGCACGTCGAAGATGTCCGAGTTCGGCGCGTCGATCAGGCGGCGCATGTCGGACAGACGCTCGCGGTCGTAGCCCATCTCCACCAGACGCTGCAGGAACGCGTTGCGGCGATCGGGGTCGCTCCAGATCCCGCGTAGCTCGTCCTCGGTGGTCACCAGCGTGCCCAAGTCGCCGAAGAGGTGCTCCATGAACTCCTGCGCGGTGATTGGGCGACCGTTGAACATGTAGGTCGTGGCGGCGAGGTAGCGGATCTTCCGCTCCTTCCCGTCGGCCAGCTTTACCACGATTTTCTCGGTGGGCTCCGTTGGTTCGATAGGGTCATCGGGATCGTCCGGCCTATCGGGCCCACCAGGTCCAGGAGGCTTGGGCCTCGGCTCGGCCGGATCCTCTGGTTCGCCGTCCCACTCGGGATCGTTGAAATGCTCGTAGGCTTTCACGAAGTCGTAGATCGTGAAGAAGTCCTTCCCGTCGAAGGTGCGGGTGCCGCGCCCGATAATCTGCTTGAACTCGATCATCGAGTTGATCGGCCGCAGCAGCACAATGTTGCGCACATTGCGTGCGTCCACGCCCGTCGACAGCTTCTGCGATGTCGTTAGGATGGTTGGCAGCGTCTTCTCGTTATCCTGGAATTCGCGCAGGTGCTGCTCGCCCAGCTTGCCATCGTCGGCAGTCACCCGCTCGCAGTAGTGCGGGTCGGGATTGTCCTTGATCTGGTTGATGAAGTTGCGGACGCGGGCGGCGTGGTCCTGCGTGGCGCAGAAGACGAGCGTCTTCTGACGCTGGTCGATTTGGTCCATGAACTCTTGCACCCGGCTCATCTCGCGCTCGTCGATGATGAGCTTGGTGTTGAAGTCGGCTTCCTTGTATTCCTTGTCCGGGTCGATATCGCCCGACAGAACCTCGTCCTCATCGCTGAAGGTATAGGTGTCCATGGTGCTCGCCATCTGACGCACCTTGAACGGGGTAAGGAAGCCGTCGCCGATGCCTTCCTTCAGCGCATAGGTGTAAACCGGCTCGCCGAAATACTTGTAGGTGTCGGCGTTGACGTCGCGCTTGGGCGTAGCAGTCAGACCGAGCTGCACCGCAGGCGAAAAATATTCGAGGATCGCGCGCCACGTGCTTTCGTCCCGCGCGCCGCCGCGGTGGCATTCGTCGATCACGATGAAGTCGAAGAAATCTTTCGCATAGCCTTCGAATGTGAACTCGGTCTCTCCGTCCTTCCCACCGGTCATGAAGGTCTGGAAGATCGTGAAGAAGATGTTGGCATTGGTGGGCACGCCGCCCCGTTTGCGCACTTCGTCGGGGTCGATGCGGCACAGCGCGTCGGGCGGGAAGGCGCTAAAGGCGTTGTAGGCCTGGTCGGCAAGGATGTTGCGATCGGCGAGGAACAGGATACGCGGGCGGCGGGTCGGCTCGCGGGTCAGGTTCCAACGCGACTGGAACAGCTTCCACGCGATCTGGAACGCAATCGACGTCTTGCCCGTGCCCGTGGCAAGCGTCAGCAGGATGCGCTGCTGATCCTTGGCGATCGCCTCGAGCACGGCAGTGATCGCGTTGTGCTGGTAATAGCGCGGCTGCCACTTGCCGCCGCCAGTCTCGAAGGGAACCGCGCCGAAGCGTTCGCGCCATGCATTTCCGGTTGGGAAGCAGCGGTGCCACAGCTCGTCGGGCGTCGGGAAAGGCGGAGCGATGGCCCCCTCCTTGCCCGTGTGCATGTCGACCTGATACCACTCGGTCCCGTCGGATGCGTAGGCGAAGCGGGCTTTCAGCCGGCTCGAATAGTCCTTGGCCTGACCGACGCCCGCGCCTGCGCCCTTGCCGTGGCGCTTGGCCTCCATCGTTGCGAGCTTGTGGCCGCGATATTCGAGGACGTAGTCGGCTGAGAGGGGAGCTCCGCGCTGACCGCCGGGCATGATCCGGCCGGGGCAGATCGCCTCCCGCCGGATATGCGCGCCCTCGACCACACCCCAGCCGGCCGCGCGCAGCACGGGATCGATGCGATTGGCGCGGGTATCGGCTTCGGTTTCCTGCATCGGCTCAGGTCAGCTCCCCGGAGAAGGCCTGCTGTAACAAGGCTTGGCGAAGCGATGCGAGGTCATCGAGCTTCGCCTGATAGTCACCGATCAAACGCTCCGCACGATCATGAAGCTGCCGCACTTCCGCCTTCGCCTTTCGCTGAATGTCCAAGCTGGGTCGGACAAATTTCAGCTCGCGCACATCCTTGATGTTTATCTGCATCAAGGCCGCGCCATAGGTCTTCTTAGCGATCTGCTTCCGCATGAAGGGCGAGCGCATCTGAAAATAGGCGAATTCGAGGTCGACTTTAGCAGGATCGAACCTCACCGGGACAATGCCTCTGGTAACGTTCGCCCCCGCCAGTTCGGGTGATGCCATCGAGACTTCGCCGGTTGTGCCTCGCACGCACAGCAGCAGTTCTGCACCCGTCAGCTTGGTGCGTGAAAAACCATCAGCCCGATCAGATGATATACGCTTCAGGCCGGCCAGTGAAATGATCGGACGGCCAAGGTCGACCGGACGAACAATGGGTAATCCGCTAGCGACATCGTCACCAGGTTGAACGATGCCGTATGAAAGCTTGCAATCAGGATGGACGGCTTCGCCAAGAGGCAAGATCAGATCGGATGACGCAAACTGCTCGAAAACTGCTTCGAGGGTGTTCTCAAACAACTCTTCCGCATCCCCCAAATTGGCTTCGGCGAGGGCACGGGCGCGGTCGAGTGCGGCGAAGGCCTGATCCAGCACCGCAACAATCCGCTTCTGCTCCTCCAGCGGGGGGATCGGAACGGCGAGCTTGCCTAGGCTCAGGACCCATTAAGGGGATTCACAAGGCGGTTGCGATGTGATTCAATGGTGGCGCGAGGAGGCGCTGTCATGAGTGATCTGTTCTGGTTGTCGGAGGCGCAAATGCGCCGGATCAAGCCGCATTTTCCGCTGTCGCACGGCGTGCCGCGGGTCGATGATCGTCGGATCATCAGCGGCATCATTTTCGTGATCAGGAACGGTCTGCGATGGCGTGATGCGCCGGCTGCCTACGGTCCGCACAAGACGATCTACAACCGGTTCATTCGCTGGAGCCGGATGGGAGTGTTCAAGAGTATCTTCGCGGGCCTTGCTGCAAAGGTCGGCACGCCTGAACGGCTGATTGATGACTCCCAGCATCTGAAGGCG